>Ga0182210_1000344_pt1 | contig 11263 bp, 7 predicted proteins | sample G5R1MG_19_FD_129670 | JGI IMG/M metagenome (GOLD analysis project Ga0182210, IMG submission 129670) | Switchgrass phyllosphere microbial communities from Michigan, USA - G5R1_MAIN_03OCT2016_LD1 MG | ecosystem: Host-associated > Plants > Phyllosphere > Phylloplane/Leaf | place: USA: Michigan... | reverse complement strand
TTCACCATGTACGTTTTTTTCTCGGCCTGCTTCTCCCTTGCCATCAGCAGCTACCGCTGACACACTACTCTACCTACTAGGGAATTTGGATACGCCACCAATTTCTATCCCACCTTGAGTGAATTCAACCAGAATATTCTCGACACCAATGCAGGCTTCTTCGACTGGGCGCTGGCTGCTGTTGGTGTGGGAGTAGAGTAGCCATGCCAGTAGCCGACACGGGGGACGGGAGCGATGCTATTTGAGACAACGCATGAACCCACCTCCCTCCTGCCCCTGATCGAGAGCTCGGGGTACGTGTTTTCTATGGTTTGACGGAAATAGTGTAACGTACATTCCTTCTTGTACACCTACGCGTCTAGTCAGCGTACGCCGCGGCAGGTCGGTCTCGTACTTGGATTAGAAAGCATAGCATACATCGCTACCTACGCAGTACCTACTACCTATCTTACCGTGCCGAGAGCAATGTTCCACCACCTCCCCCCAGGCCGGTCCTGGTATCTGCTCGGGGACCGCGTGTCCACAAGCCTGGATATGCTTTCTTCCAAGGCGTATCAACTCATCTAGCTACGGTCGTTCTCTAGACAAACAGCACATACACATAGTACACACCCGATCTAATCGAAATCGGAGTGGTAGAGGCATATATACATAGCACATCCTAGTACAGTAGATAACCGGCCGTTAGACCTTGCTACTTTCAGTAACTATTCCGCTGTAGACCTTGCCTTGGCCTTGCCCAGCGCCTGGTTCATCCACCTCCACTACCCAAGTAGGCCCGACTTGCCACTTCTGCCCTACGCGGCCAAGACAGGCAGCGAATCCAGAACCGGCATCTTTGCAGCTTGACGATGCTTACGCAGTGCTATGGACCCAGAGCGGATGTATTTTCCGTGTGGAAAGAGATTTCCATGGTGTCGTATATAATAGCATGCTCCGAGAGACTGCGCGTTGTCCAGGCAGTTTGATCCTCCTCGGCTCTTGTGACCCTGGTCGCCGTCTCCATGATGCACGTCTTAGCAACACTCGCGCTCGCCTCGGCGGCTCTGGGAGCGACACCCTTCCTCGATGCGCCAGACACGGGTGTCGATGAGCAACTGGGTGCATTCGCCAGGAACGGCAGCCTTCCACCTCTCACGTCGCTTGTCGGTCTCCCGGATTTCCAATGGACTGCTCGCCATCACATGAACACGTCTGCGTACACCTACTACCGCAGCGGTGCATCCGGTGAATGGTCGTATCGAAACAATGAGGAGGTGTTTTCCCGATTCCACCTACGGCCACGCGTGTTGCGCGACATCACCAACATTGACGCCTCGCTGCCAACCACCATCCTCGGCTACAACTTCTCCGCCCCCTTCTTCATTTCGCCTTGCGCGCGCGGCGGCTATGCCAACCAAGTCGGCGAAGTAGGCCTCGTCAAGGGCGCAGCGGCCGGCGATATTCTCTACATGCCCACTCTCTACTCTTCCAAGCCGATGGAGGAGATCTACGCCGCAAGGGCTAACCACTCCCGCCAGGTTCTCTTCCAGCAAGTGTACCTCGACGGCGGTCGGAACGAGACCCAGCAGCTCTTCCAAAAGATCGAGAAAGTTGGCGCCAAGGCCATCATCTTGACGGTCGATTCTCCGGGAGACGGCATTCGACACCGAGCGGCTCGCTACCGTGTCGGGTCGGCCAATACCGGGTACACCCTGCTGACATGGGATCGGTTCGAGCAGCTCAGCAAAATGACTCCTCTTCCTATTGTTCCCAAGGGCATCCAGACCGTCGAGGATGCGCGCGAGGCTGTCCAACACGGGGCCAAGGCCATCTTCCTCTCCAACCACGGTGGTCGCCAACTAGATACTTCGCCGTCCGCCCTCGAAGTGGCGCTAGAAATCCACAACCAAGACCCGGACATTTTCAAGCAGGTCGAGGTCTTTGCCGATGGCGGTGTTCGATACGGAACGGATGTGTTGAAGCTGCTCGCTCTGGGTGTCAAGGCAGTAGGCGTGGGCAGGCCTTTCATGTACGCCAACCTATACGGTGCTGAAGGTGTGGCAAGGGCTGTTGAGATGCTCAAGTATGAACTTGCCAATGATGCCGCCAACTTGGGGGTTGCCGACTTGAAAAAAATTGGTCCCGAGTTTGTGAACTGGAGGAGTGTGAACGCTTGGTTTCGCTGAATACCTTTTGGCCTACGACGACATGCGCGGTACCCGTACGATGACAATTATTTCGTTGATTCCAGTTCTTTTCATCCAATGTTTTTAGAACAAATGCTCATCTGCCCCTTGTGTGTATGATATTCCAAGTGTGTCAGTGGTTGTCGCTTACCTGGCTTTATCGTTGCTGTTGGTAGTGAGGGTATGATCTGTTGACAGTAGAACCAAAGCGGCAGTAACGCTACTTTAATTTCATTCTTCTCGAGGCAATGAGAACAAACGGGTGGCTTGTTCATGATAGTGCTCTGCCGAGAAATCATCGTTGACTTTCTCAACATGTACCAAGGTCGGGGATGGCCAAAGAGAAGGCAGTGATGGGGTTGATCATCTACCAGAAGACCCCACTCATCGCTTCAGCTGCGTATGGGTATGTGGCCAGTCGGATATGTGGTTTCTCCCATCTCAAAAGATTGAAGCTCGTCCTTGATAGTGAGTGCATCGTCCGTTTTCTGCAGTTGCAGCGGTTTCTGGATGAAGATTGGAAATGCCGTCATGAGCTCCAGCTGGACCTGCCACTACCTTGCGGCGAAAAGGGGAAAAGTAGGCCAATCTTGTCTTCCCAAGTTTCCTTCTCGTTGATGAGTCTCCCACAGGTTGCAATACGCGAGGTGATGGTGGCTGTTCGGCGGCGTCATCCATACAGACGGGAATCATTGACGCTACAATAGCCTGGGAATGTCCCCAAGTACCGGATCCAGGCCACGCCACAGTGAGTGGAGCGCTGCGAAGGCTCGATGGATGCATGCACTGACTGATGTCAACGATCTGGCACGTGGCCAATCAAAGGCGCCAAGACTTTGCGTAGGTCATCCGAGTTGGACTTGGCCGCCACATGGGACATCGCCCACGCCCGAGCATCAATTGCGCGCCCACAATGCTCGCCCGACACGTCCCTGCCACATCGGCGCTCAGCGCAGCTACCCACCGAGTGCTACCGGCTGCGACGGCCAGCCCACGCCTCGCAACCGCTGCCCCCCAGAACCGGACGTCGAAGCGGGCCTTGGCAACAGTGCAGGATGCTGCGCCCGTGAGGACATATGGAGGTCTCAAGGACCAGGACCGCATCTTCCAAAATCTGTACGGACGTCATGGCGCGGACCTGAAGAATGCCCAGAAGTGCGGAGACTGGCACAAGACCAAGGAGATTTTGCTCAAGGGCCACGACTGGGTGTGTGGTGCTAAACTGCATCGTCGGGACTGCCGCTGATGGAGAGGTACAGATCATCTCTGAAATCAAAGCGTCTGGCCTCCGCGGCCGGGGTGGTGCCGGGTTCCCCTCTGGCCTGAAATGGGTAGGCAAAACACAGCAGGAAAACCAGAGCCCCCACGTTGTGCTGACGGACCTCTAGTCATTCATGAACTTCAAGGACTGGGACAAGGACAGCAAGCCTCGCTATCTTGTCGTCAACGCCGATGAGGGCGAGCCGGGAACGTGCAAGGATCGCGAGATTATGCGCAAGGATCCACACAAGCTTATCGAGGGCTGCCTCGTTGCTGGACGTGCTATGAATGCTACCGCGGCCTATATCTACATCCGAGGAGAGTTCTATCACGAAGCCACCGTCCTCGAGCGCGCCATCCAGGAGGCGTACCAAGCCGGTCTGATTGGAAAGAATGCTTGTGGGTCAGGGTACGATTTCGACGTCTATATCCACCGAGGAATGGGCGCCTACGTCTGTGGGGAGGAGACATCCCTCATTGAGTCATTAGAAGGCAAACCTGGAAAGCCCCGTCTGAAGCCTCCGTTCCCCGCTGCTGTCGGACTATTTGGATGCCCATCTACGGTTGCCAACGTTGAGACCATTGCTGTCGCACCCACAATTTGCCGGCGAGGCGCCAGTTGGTTCGCGGGATTTGGCCGTGAGCGTAATCAGGGTACCAAACTTTTTGCCATTTCCGGACATGTCAATCATCCTTGCACAGTTGAGGAGGAGATGTCCATCCCCCTTCGCGAACTCATTGACAAGCACTGCGGCGGTGTCCGTGGCGGCTGGGACAACCTCAAGGCTGTTATCCCAGGAGGCTCATCTACCCCTATCCTCCCCAAGCACATCTGCGACGACCAGCTCATGGACTTCGACGCGCTCAAAGACTCCCAGTCGGGATTTGGCACTGCTGCCGTCATCGTCATGGACAAGTCAACCGACGTCGTCCGTGCCATCACCCGTCTTGCCAAATTTTACCACCACGAGTCTTGCGGTCAATGCACGCCCTGCCGCGAAGGATCAAAGTGGACGCACCAGATCATGGAACGATTCTACAAGGGTCAGGCGCGTGAGCGAGAAATTGATATGCTCCAGGAGTTGACCAAGCAGGTTGAGGGGCACACGATTTGTGCGCTGGGCGAGGCGTTTGCTTGGCCACTGCAGGGCCTTATCCGGCATTTCAGGCCAGAGCTTGAGGCGAGAATAAAAGATTATGGTATTCAAAATGGCGGGCAGGCGCTTGCCGGTGGGTGGGCCCATGATGCTCAGAAGAAAGGTCTTTTGATTTCTCCAGGGCAGTAGACTCTGGAGAACAGCTTGATTATGTACTGTGCATTTTACGTTGTTTGAGCTTTCATATAGCAGGCATGCTCGTTTGAAGAGTAGAGCGGTACCTATTTTATCCGCGTGAATGGATGAGGATTGAATTTGATCGAATGAAATTGAGTGAACAGTGTGGTATCCTGACGCCTTGCTTGCACAAATCAACTCATGGTAACGCCTTCCTGCCTAGATCTGTCCGTGCCTGCAAATCGTATCAACCCAGACAGATGTTGATAAACTCATCCCGACTGATTGCGTTGTCCCCGTCCATGTCAAATTCTTCAATCATGGCCACCAACTCATCGTGGCTAAGCCCCTCACCCAACTCCCTCGCTACCCTCGTTAAATCCTGCAGCGTAATCTTGCCCTTCCCGCCCTCATCGAACAACTCAAACGCCCTCACAATCTCCTCTTGCGGATCGCGTGCTAGGATCCGCTGCGCCATAAGTGTCTGGAAGGCCTGAAAACCCAACAGTTGCCGCGCCGGCGCACCCTGATGCTGCTGTGCCCTCTGCCCACTAGCCTGTTTCCCACTTCCCGCCGGCGCGGCCACACCATGGGCATTTAATAGCGACAGAATCTCATGCTTGGGTAGATCGAAACCGAGCGCCTTCATCGCGACTTTCAGTTCGTGGTAGTCAATGTAACCGTCTTTGTCGAGGTCGAAGAGGTTGAAGGCTTCGCCGATCTCTTCGCGTTGCTCTTCATCCAGCTCTGCGAGGCTGTTGGCTGCCGCGGTTTCCAGACGGGTACGTTCTTCTCGGGCAAGGCGCTCGCGCTCCAGCCGCTCGGATTCAAGGCGCTGTGCGTTCTTTGGCGCTGGGGGAAAGGCTGGCGTGGAGAAGTTGTTTGGCGGATTGGAGGGCGCTGTAGGGGCAGAGCGACCAAGACCATAGCGTGGGCCTGGGCCCAGAGGGTTGGACGATGATGCCATTGTGGTGCGGTGGCAGAGAAGCGGGCTCAAGATCGGTTGCGACTCGGAGTGATGTACTCGGACAAAGGCGGCGTGGGTGACTTGTGACTTGTGACTGCGCGACAATGCGACCTTGTTGCCCCTGCTCTCTTTGTTTGGTGGCCGACGGCGAGATCGAGATAAGGTACGGGCGGGAATGTTTGGACGCGTTCGCGTTCCGTACATTCAACTAGCGCGCTTTGGCGACTTGACCCAGGCCGAAGCCGTTTTGACAGGGAGTCCTAATGTGCATGGCCTAGGCAGCCATACCATGCAGGTAGCAGCAACAGGCTCCCTACAGGCTGCACTGCAGACCTGGTTATATATTCACTGCCATCTTTGTCGCATCGGAGGGAGTCTGAACGACGGAACCGCCCATCCACTGAGCAAGCGCCTGCCAGGCAAACGCGGATCAGACCTTACCTCACGTGACCGGGCTGGGTGCAGCAGGCTAGCGCAATTTGTCGCCCTCCTAACGACAACCAACCCTCACGGCTCCTCTCTGCCCACACAGCCCCGTCGGTTCTGCTCTTCCACGACGACTATTTCATGATTCATTCTGCTCGTTTTTTGAGCCGTCCACGTTCTTTATCCACCTGCTAGTCTGCCGCAACCGCAGCAAATCCCGCTCACGCTTGCTCGATTTGACCACGTCCGGGCGCGACGTCCTTGCGAAGCTCTTCCTCCACGCCGGCGCCTCCACCTTGCCTCGTCCTCCCTCACCATTTACCGATCAACGCGTCTGCACAATTGAGCACGCGCATAGTGGGAGATAAGTCGTGTTTCGTACGCGCGCAACCCGCTGGGCACGCTCAAAATGTCCTTCGGTGGTGGTTTTGGGGGCTTTGGCTCACAAGCCAACAACCAATCCACAGGATTTGGTGGATTCGGCGCAAACAACAACAACAACAATAACACGTCGGGCGGTAAGCAATATTCTCTTTCCTTGATTCCCGCAGCCGTCGTCCTTGCGCGCCCAACGCGATGGCGCAGCAGCGCAATACATTGTCGGCTCGACAGCCCAGGTCTAACACGCCTCCTGCCCCAGGCTTCGGTTCTAACACCAATAACGCCGGCGGCCTGTTTGGCTCGAGCAACAACGCTGCGAGCACTAATATATTCGGAAGCAATACCAACACGAGCTCTCCCTTCGGCGGTGGAGGTACGTGAGGAACGTTGCGCCTTGCTATCGCGTCATTTTTCGATGCGTTTTGCGTAGTGGAAGCCGCCACAACACAACTCGTCCACTTACAAGCGTGCCATACTCGTGCGCAATCAGGAATAAAGCGGTCCTTGCGCGCATATTGGGGCACCGACCATAAATCGCACATGCGCTAATCTTTCATCTAGGAGCTTTTGGTACCAACAACGCCCCCAAAACCACGTTCGGCTCTACTCCATTCGGCGGCGCCAGTACTGGGGGGGGCCTTTTTGGTAACGCTGGCGGCGCATCGTCCGGCAGCGCCTTTGGAGGAGGATTTGGCGCTACCAACAACAATTCCACTTCTACCTCGGCTTTCGGTGCAGGTGCCAATACTGGAGGGGGTTTGTTTGGGAACAAGCCTGCTACAGGGTTTGGCGCGTCATCGACCAGCGGAGGCGGCTTGTTTGGAGGCGGCAGTACCGGGGGTTTCGGCGCCACCAATACCAACACCACTGGCGGTTTTGGCGGATCGTCAGGTGGTTTTGGTGCAGGTGCCGCGACTACACAGAATACAGGCACGGCAAACACACCATTTCAAGCCTTCACCGAAAAGGATGGGGCCACCGGAAGTGGGCAGTCGCAGTATGAGACGATCACGTTTCAACAGCCCTATCAAAAATTTTCGCTCGAGGAGTTAAGAGTCGTGGACTACAACCAGGGCCGGCGTTATGGCAACCAAAATGGTCAGGCTGGTGCGTTTGGTCAAAGCACTGGATTTGGAGGCTTCGGAAGCAACAATAACACCACTGGCTCTACCGCATTCGGTGTAAACAATAACAATACGGCTACTGGTGGTAGTCTCTTCGGTGGCGGTAACACGGGCAGCACCACAGGATTTGGACAGAATACTGGATCGGCGTTCGGCGCTAATAACAACACCAGTGGTGGTGGTGGTGTCTTTGGCCAGGCCAAACCCGCAGCAGGTGGTCTCTTCGGTGCGTCAAACACCAACACTACGACGGGTACCGGTGGCGGCCTCTTTGGCGGTGCGGCGACCACTACCACCACCAACACCACCGGCTTCGGGTCAGGTGGTGGTAGTTTTGGCGCTTCAAACACTACCGGCGGCGGCCTCTTCGGCTCGGCGAAACCTGCTGCAACCGGTGGTCTCTTTGGGAGTACAGGTACAGCTGCAAACACTACGTCAACGCCTTTCGGTGGCTCGACCAACACTGGTGGCTTTGGGCAGTCTAGCACCGGCGGTGGGCTCTTCGGCCAACAAAATAACCAGACTTCTACGACAACACCTGCCTTTGGCGCGAATAGCAACACCACGAATACTGGAGGCGGGCTGTTCGGCGGGACGCAGACGAGTGGGTTCGGACAAAACAATCAATCTCAATCACAATCTCAAGCAGCCGGAGGACTCTTTGGTGGCGGTGGCGCGTTCGGTCAGAACAACCAGCAAAACCAAGCGAAGCCTGGCGGATTGTTCGGCGCTTCAACTACTGCACCTTCCACAGGTGGCGGCCTCTTCGGCCAGTCTAATACCCAGGCTCAGCCATCCACTGGTCTGTTTGGAGGCTCCACGGCTAATAACAACACTGGCGGTGGTCTCTTTGGTCAAAAGCCCGCTACGTCAACCAGCGGTCTATTTGGTAGTAGCACTGCTGGTAACGCTGGACAAGCTGGTACTGGTCTCTTCGGTGGTCTTAATACACAGAATACTCAGCAGAATACCAGCGGTGGTCTTTTTGGTAACCAGAACACGCAGCAAAAGTCTGGGGGCCTTTTTGGGGGGTCCACATCAAACACCAACGCCGGTGGAGGTCTCTTCGGAAATCTAGGACAGAACAACCAGCAGCAGACAATGGGCGGGTCGCTCTTCTCCAGCCAGAATCAGCAACCCCAACAGCAGACCAACAACAACAGCCTGTTTGGTGCGTCAGGAAGCTCTCCGCTTACTACGTCCTTGAACACGAATCCTTACGGTCATGACGCCTTGTTTGCTGGACTTGCAACACCTACACAGAGCCCTGGCCCCATTGCCACTCCTCTCTCGAGTAGCCAGAAGAATAAAAGGAGTGCAATTCTGCCGCAGCACAAGCTAAACCCAGCTGCCTCGACAAGGCTACTTACACCCCAAAACAAGAGGCCAGGCGGTTACGGCTTCACGTACTCCACCTATGGCACACCTGCTAGCAGTCAGAGCCAAAATAGTCCAAGCTTTGCAGGCAGTCTCTTTGCTAGCAATAGTCTCTCCCGCTCCTTGGGCAAGAGTCTGTCTACTAGCAACCTTCGCAACAGCTTCAATCCTGAAACAAGCATCTTAGCACCAGGTGCGTTTTCTACGACTGGACGAAGCTTTGGTAACGGCAGCTTGAAGAAGCTCAATGTCAACCGCTCCATCAATACCCGCATTCCCTTGTTTGATGAACCATCCCAGAAGCGAGTTAGTTTTGCGGGTGGTGAGAATGCCGATGGTAATACAAATGGCGAAACCGCGCTGGTGGTACGAAACGAAGAGGGAGACGCTTCTCCTAGGGCTATGAACGGTGATGCTGGAAGGGACACACCTCGACCGCAAATGCAGCAGGTCAATACCTCCGAGCTGACCCGCGTTCCGGAAGATTGCGTACCCACACCCAAATTAGCATCTTCAGTCAACGCACAGGCTAGCGATGGCACAAAGCCAGGCGATTACTGGTCCAGCCCGACCATCGCACAGCTCAAGAGAATGAGTAGGCAGGAGCTAAAGAATGTGGATAATTTTACTGTTGGCCGGCACAACGTTGGCCAGATTAACTTTCATCACGGCAAGCCAGTCGATCTTTCCGAGGTTAACCTGGAGAAACTCTTCGGAGACATTGTCCAGCTTACACCCCGCAACGCCACCGTGTATGGCGAGACCTGCACATGTCTGCCAAAGCCACCGCTAGGCTCAGCTCTCAATCAACCATCCGAAATTGTACTGAGCAACTCCTGGCCCCGTAGCAGCAAGTCTGGCAAGAAAGATGTTAAGCACCTGGAACGCCTCAAGCGGGTCAACGGTACCACCTTCGTCGGATACAACCAGACTAACGGCGAATGGACTTTCACCGTGCCCCACTTCTCCTCATATGGTCTTAACGACGACGATTACAGTGACGACGAAGACAAATCGAGCTTTCTGAGTGATGCTCCCGACACGCCTGCGCAGCCACAACATTGCTCCAACCAGATGACAAGCACGCCCCAGGAGGAGTCCTTTGTTAGTCCTCAGTCGCAGTCTAGCCCCGATGATACCTTTGACTTCAAGAAGGGCATGCGCTCCAGGACCGCTGTACCTGGTGGGTTCAGCGATGAAGCCGTCTACGAAGAAGGCGTTGCAGACGACAGTCAGAGCCAGTCTTTTTTAGGCCAGCGCTCCGTGGGTTCGCTTGATGGTCAGCAAGATGCCGACTACTCTGAAGAGAGCGAATCTGAAATGGGTCAAGACAAGGACATGGCGGATTCTGTCTCTAGTCCCATTCACACCACGGAGCAGGCCCCCGCCCATCAAGACCCATTTCGAGACACGCTCAAGCCAAAGTCGATTCTAAAGGCCAGTCAGATATTACAGCCCGGCATGGGTACACCGGCGAAAGGTAAGCCAGTCTTCGATGATGACTGGGCCAGCCAGCTTCAGCGCACGATAAGCCCAAAGAAGCAAGATCGACAAGTCCTTCGCGAGAGCCAGGGCCATGGTCTGGGGGAGCAGGACATGCGTGTTCATCAGACTGCGCAACTCTTCGGCAGTTGTAGGCAAATGACCACCGCTATCGATCTGATGGAATCTCTTTTCGGTGAGACGGAGAAGCAAAAGCTTCCCAAGCGTGGTGGACAGGGTATCGAGGTTTGACTTCCCCTTTTCTTTTTAAGCGAATCCTCATGGCGAGGCGCAATTCTTGGTGGCTCTCCTTCACGGTTTTCCTTCATAGATTGTCGCCTAGGCCTTAGGCCTCCCACGTATGTAGTCACAATTTGATACGGACGAAATTGCTGAAATTCTTGTCCTCTAGTTCCCGTACCCCAAGCGACCCAAGACCGCCTCCGATCTCAACCAACTCAACGGTACCGATAAAGATTTTCATAACTGCAGCAAACCCCACTTCCATCAAGCCAACATTTTAGTCTACGGCAACAAAGGCCCTGCAAACTTGGAAGGCGGTGTTCATCCCACAGCCCAGGAACCTCTTATAGGCGACACCAAGGACATTCGATTTGCACATATGCCGACATTTGAGGATGTACGTACTCCTTGATGATAGTAAATGACGAGTTCACTAACGTTTCGCAGTCGGCCCCAGGGACCTTAACTCTGCAAATGCAATATACCAAGATCTCTGCAAGAAACGGCGTACCTGCAGCCCATCTGCAGATTGATCCTGCTCCTATCGAGTTCTCTGACATG
>Ga0182210_1000342_pt1 | contig 11266 bp, 8 predicted proteins | sample G5R1MG_19_FD_129670 | JGI IMG/M metagenome (GOLD analysis project Ga0182210, IMG submission 129670) | Switchgrass phyllosphere microbial communities from Michigan, USA - G5R1_MAIN_03OCT2016_LD1 MG | ecosystem: Host-associated > Plants > Phyllosphere > Phylloplane/Leaf | place: USA: Michigan... | reverse complement strand
GTTCCAGGCTAGGATTTCGCAGGACTGATGCTGGGGCCTGTCCTCGGTAAGTATTCCAGGCGTATTTGGGCGTTGATTTCTGGCGTACAGGGGGGATGTTACTTGGTGTCACGTGGGTTGGATGGTTACCTCCCTCGTGGAGATTTGCACCGGCCGTCTTGGGGCCCTTTGCATGGCGTGTAGAGGTTTGGGTTAACGTGAGAACACTATTCATTGATTATGGCAGCATGATGATTGCATGAGGCGACCCCCGACCACGATCATCATCTACAAGCCGAGGCACGCTGACGCGCAACTGGCCTGGTCTCGGCAATTATTCGGCTCGACGTCAATACACCCAACACCACTAGCATAGCATGTCCACTAACTAGGCCATGTTCCTCTCGTCGACAGGTAATCCGATTCAACATGTCCATCTTCCTGCACAACTCCACCGCAGCAAGCGCCGTTTGTAAACTCGCCCGGATTGCAGATCCCCGTCGCGGTATAGATATCATAGATATCAGCACAAAATCATGGACGCTTCACCCGCTGCCCTTGTGAAGCTGCTCCTCCCCAAAACACCCTTCATCTTCAAAACCGCTCTCTGCCACGCCCTCTCCCTATCCGCGACCTCGTCGAAATGGGATCTCCGGACCGAGCTCACCGTCAGCCTCCTCCGTGACCTGCTGTGTTCCAACACGATACCACGGCCCATTTCCACAATGCAGCACCTGACCACCCAGGACAGTGGCGTCAAAGGCAAAGTCTGGGTGAGCAAGGTGACCCTACCAGTCCCTCCCGAAGACGACGTGCGGCAGCTCCTGTTCCACGCAATCGATGAGATGAGCACAGGGGGAGAAACGTGGGCAAAGTGCGAATCCCGGGGCCTGGAAGCCGAATGGAACGGCTATCGCGCCTCTGCCCATGACCAGGAGCCCGAGCCGCCGTGCCTGAGCGAGACGCAAAAGTACGAGAACCTCCTGGCCGAAACCAGCTCCAACGTTACCATCCTCTACTTCCACGGCGGCGCAATGTACCTCATGGATCCCGCGACGTACCGGCCCACAACCTCGCGACTAGCCCAGGAAACCGGCGGCCGCGTCTTCAACGTGCGCTATCGCCTGAGTCCCCAGCACCCATTCCCAGCCGCACTCCTAGACTGCCTCACCGCGTACCTTAGCCTCCTCTCCCCGCCACCCGGCGCCCCGCACGCCGCCGTGCCCGCTCGCGAAATCATCTTCGGCGGCGACAGCGCCGGCGCAACGCTATGCACCGCACTCCTCCAGCTCCTCCTGCACCTCCAGCGCCGCGGGGCGCCCTCCACCCTTCTTTTCCACGACCAGACCCTCGCCAGCCCGCTTCCCCTCCCCGCTGCCCTCGCCCTCACCAGTCCCTGGCTCGACCTAACCCGCAGTCTCCCCTCGCTCGAATCCACCCCCTACATCCGCTACGACTACCTGCCCCCGCCCTCCCTCGCCGCCAACACCCGCATCCCCCCTTGCCCCGCCTGGCCCACCACGCCCCCACGCGCAGACCTCTACTGCGACGGCCCCGCCCTGCTGCACCCCCTCGTGTCGCCCCTCGCCGCCAAATCCTGGTCCGCCAGCCCCCCCATCTTCATCAGCGTCGGCCAGGAAATGCTGCGCGACGAGATCGCCGTCTTCGCACAGCGCCTCGCCGCCCAGCGCGTGGCCCTCCGCTGGCGCGAGTTCGAGGCCATGCCCCACTGCTTTGCCATGCTGCTGCCCCACTGCCCTGGCACGCCCGTCCATTTCGACGAGTATGCTCGTTTCTGCAGCGAGAGGGTGCAGGGGGCGACTATGGAGACGGAGGGCTTGCTGGTGGCGGCTAGGTCGTTGGAGAGGCGCGTTGTCGATGTCAGGGCTGGGTTGACGGGCTTGCGTGACGAGGAGGTGGATGCGCTGATGGACAAGGGGAGGAAGGCGATTGAGGCGAGGATGAGGAGGGGAGAAGAGACCCGTGCTGACGTGAGGCTGGTACTCTAGAATAGAAGAGCCTCTATCATCGCAGACTCGCTTGCCGTCACCGTGTATGCTGCAGTCCCAAAAACTAAGATGATTAATGGCCAAAAAGCAGAAAATCAGGACAGCGTGTCTCAAACACGATTGAGTGGGTGTATATTTTGAAAAGAAAAAAAAACGCTCCAACCGACTAACGCAGCTTGAGCGAGAGAACAGGAAGAGAGAGAAAAGGGCAAAAAAGTAATGTCGCAATTTGGCGGTACTGGGAATCGACTTAGAGAAGTCAGTCTTTGGTTACGAGCAGTACACAGTGGAGAGGGAATACGCACACCCAGGCTGGCGCGGATCGAAGATCAGAAGCAGAAGCTGCTTCGCCGGACCACAACGCGACGTCATACCACTAGACCATACCACCGAATGGTTTGTTTGATGACGAAATGGAAAATATAATGGTATATATCCCTGAAATATGGCTGTGGCAAGGCGATCACAGTGGGGATATTACCACTCATTCAGTAATTTCGAGATTTCAGGTGCAATAGGCGGGGCTGTGAGGTTTGTGCCGTACGCGCCAAGTGGGGCTGTTGCTCTTTCTCTTCTGCTGTCCAATCACCACCACTTTCATCAGTCGCGACACCCCTCTCGCCAAGATGTCAGAGTCCGAGGGTATGTGCGATTGTCCAGGTTTTATGGCCTCCACCTTCTCTCGTCCAACATGCCGCAACCAACTGATCTCTGACATTAGAGCCACCGACGCGCCGCCATTCGCGCGTTAAGAAGCCACGGTCGTATCGCCTGGATGACGAGTACTCGTTCCTGGACGAAGATAGCTCGGCACCATCAGGCGTACAAACACCACGGTCACGTGGTGTGGATGAGGACGACGAGGATGACTTTATGCCCGATGCCCAGGAAGAACCAGAAGACGATGATTTCAACGAAGATGAGGTCGATGATGAAGACGATGACGACGAGGAGGGAGAAGCAGTGGAAGAGGAGGACTCGGGCGAGGATTATGCCGGACCAAGACGGCCTTCTATGCGCAACGTGAGCTCCATCGAATTTGACCAGAGTCGCGATCCTCATCCCTTCCTTACCAAGCACAAGAAGAAACCGCCCGCTGATGTGCGGTCGCCCATCGCCTTTGCAAAAGGCAGCGGTGTCAGAGTGCAAACTACAGACTATCGGTTGCGTACGAGGGGCGTAGCCGACTTCAGCAAGATTGGAGGGCAGGAGATTCGTCTCAAAGACTTGTTTGGGCCTGAGAATGAAGCGCTTAAGCCGGTTCTTGATACGCGCGATTATTGGCACCACCAAGAGACGTTTCCTGTACGGTCGCCTGATGGCTGCAGACGCAGTTTTTTTGATAGCCCAGCTGCGAGAGAGCAGGAGGAGAAGTCGATCCGAGCCTGGTACACGGAGACAGGCCGGAGTGTATTTGACGAGCGCCAGGAGGCTCGGATGTTGACTGCAGAGGATGGCAACCGATTCCTGGCTACCGATGGTCCGCAGGCCTTGAACGTACTTTGGGGCGCTGCACAAAGCCCCCGCGTTCGTACATTCAACCAGGGTGCTTGTGTCAGCCTCAATGAAGCTTTCGACGGAACTGCGTGCAGACGAGGCTGGCTTTTTCATTTAGGAGCTCGCGTCCAGGAGGCGCAGTGGGCGCCAAAGGAGGAAGGCAGAACACAGTACCTTGCTGTGGCTGTTGAACAAAAGCCTATGGAAGGCTGGCAACCCAACCGGCTGGAACAGCCAAAAGCCCCTGCCTTCACCGCCAGCGCGCCATTTCCAGCTTCCATCCAGATCTGGGCTTTTGACATGGCCAGCGATGATAAGTCCGATATTCTGAAAGAACCCCGGCTCGAACAAGTCATTTGCGCTACATGGGGGGCTCCGAAGCAGCTGAGATGGTGCCCCATCCAAGCGAGTGACGCGAAAGAAACTTCGGATGATGACGGAGACGGACATGTTGGGTTGCTTGCGGGAATCTGGTCCGATGGCCGTGTTAGAATTCTTGATGTCCGACGCCCTCGGCCGGAAGATGTAGTGGACGGACCAGCATACGTACACTATACACGCACAGCGTTCGACGTAGCTATCCCAGACACTGTTCCATCTTGTCTGCATTGGTTGTCGGCTTCCTCTCTTGCCGTGGCTACGGCAGCAGGTACTGTTGGAATTTGGACCTTATCTCGGCCTGGCACTTTCGCGGCGAATGCTAAGCCGTGGTTCTACCGTCGACTTGCAGAGACCTACATTCTGACCATCTCATCGGGCTGGCCATCGCAACCACAATTTATCTCCCTCAGTGTCGCCGACGGGTTTGCACGCCTCTTCGATCTCCGCAGTCCGAATGCAGACACCACTGCATCTATCCGCGGCCGTACACTGTGTATATCCCAGGCATGGCACGAGCAAACCCAGACGTTTGTCATGCCAGATGAACACTACATCCTCAAGCATACACCCATTCGTCGGTACTACCATAATCTGTACAGTATGCGGTTGGAAAGCAGCATCACCCGCGTAGCGACGAGCCCAGTTCACCCAGCCATGCTCGTCGCTAGTGTGGAAGGGATTGTGGAGGCCAGCAATCCGATTGGACGAATCGCCAACTACAAAGTCATTCCATGGCAGCAAAAGTGGTTCGTGCATGAATGGAGACGACCCGTGGACGAGCTGGTCGTGAAGCCAGCGACTGCTGAAGTCGCAGCGGGAGAGACGCCGACAACAACACCACCTCCATCACCACCACCATCAGAAACACTCAATATCGCAAGCACACCTGCCCCCATTTCAAAAAAGGTACCCGAGGAGATTCTATCCCATCCTCTTTCCCGTATCACCGAAGGCTACAAAGCGATTCAGCCCGGCATCCAGCACTCGGTTGCATCCAAAAAGCCTCATAATCCAGAGATGAACAAGGGCCTGACCATCTACGAAGCGAATTCTGCAATCACCGTGCTGGCCTGGAACCCGAATCTCAAGTATGGGACCTGGGCCGTGGCGGGTATGGCTGACGGACTCCTTCGTGTAGAAGATGTCGGGGTCTAAAGTGTTACTTGGCTGCTGCTGCGTACGAGCAGCATTGGTGGGCAAGGCGTACCTGCTGCGGAGAAGACACTGTAGTAAAGACCCAAGTCGTGGAACTGAACACCATTTCCACATCAATTCTGTGGGTCGCAAAGCCATGTCTTACAAATAATACGTCAATGAAGCGGTTGCTAGAAGTGACCAAGACAATGCATTGTTTGCTCTACCTGGGCCACGACGGGATTCAACCTTTTTTCACTCGTCCTTGACATACTTTTTACAGACCACATGCCGTCTGCGATTACAAGAGAGAATATTAATGCGCTACTTTCACGTTAATTGATCATGGTAGTTCTGGCCGACCTCCCTACATTCACATACACCATCCCCCGTCACTCTCCACGCAAGAAAACACGCCGCATCAAGGATCCTACCGCAACCGCAACATGCCTCTACCGCGGGCAGCAGTTGAAGGTCCGCCACACCCTCCGCAACACAATCTCCCCGAGTAAATGGCGCAACATCGCCGCGCCCCCCTACTGGCCCGCCGCCCTAACCTGGCCGCACGACATTCCCCAATCCCTCCTCTACAACTTCGCCGCGCTCCAGCGAAACCAAAAACCCCCTCGCAAGCGCAGCCCAACGCTCCGCATCCTCGCCAGCCTTTCGCACTGCCACGGCCTTGCCTGTCCCACGCCCGAAGCACGCACGCTTAATGCAAACGCCCTCTGCGCCTGCACCGTCGCGCCCTGGGACACGCACAACACGCACGCCTGGGCATCCTCCAGTATCACGCTCGAGCACGCCAACGCCACGCTCGGAATCCGGACCATCGCGGCGCGGCCCTTCACCGCAGGCACCGTACTGGCCGAGTACCTAGGCGAAGTGATTCCGCGCGCGCCGCGCCGCGCGACGACGCCCGCCACCACAGCGTACCTGTTCGATCTCGGAGCCGGCAGCGCGCACGCGATCCCTGCGTGCATCGACGCGCGCCGCGTCGGCAACTGGACGCGGTTTATCAACCATAGTTGTCGGTCGAATGCGGTGTTTGCGTTGCGCCGCGTGGGTGCGACCGCGCGCGTGTGTGTCGTACTCGAGCGCGATGTTGCAGTGGGTGAGGAGGTGACGGTGGATTATGAGAGTGGGTTTTGGGAGGTGAGGAGGCGGCTGGGTGTGTATTGTATGTGTAAGGAAAAAGGGTGTCGGTATCAGAGGCGGGGGCGGAAGGGCAGGACGGGAGGAAAACGAGGGGGATAGGTTTTCTTTATTCCTACATGCAATCTACAGGGAACCGACGTAGTTTTTTGGGTTGTATAGAGGTTCGTGTAGAGGGGCTGCTGGGCTGTATACATGATCCAGGGGGATGGCGTGTCTAGATTACAAACATTATGCTTAGTAAATATAGATAAATTTCACGTATCAATAAGAGGATGCTGATTGGTGCCGGCGCTAGCGTCATGATATTGTGACTTCGCGTTGACAACATGCGGAGGGTTCGACCGATACACACACACACACACACACACACACCAATAGTAGGTTATTGAAAGTCCTTTCTCTCCAGAACTCATACAAGGACTTCGCAATGGCTACCACCCCTGCCCGTAGCGGCTTTTCTTCCTGGCTCGCCGCCTCTTGGTCGCCGTCGCCCCGCCTCGCCTGCCGCGCGCAGCATCGCAGCTTCGCCTCGACGCACCGCTGCGCCGCGTATGCGACCACACCCAAGCCCGCCGCCACCAGTACTACGCCGTCGACGACAGCCAAGCCGAGTACGACCACATTCGCGGCATCCAAGCCCGCAGCCACCAGCAGAGCAAGCGTCCCCACATCATCCTATACGGCCGCCAAACCTGCAACTTCCACGACGAGCTCAAGCACAAGTACGCCCGCGCGCACCGTCGTACCGTCCTTCCCGGCCAAGGATCCCCCTATCCCCACGACCCGCTCCGCCGCCAACACGGCCCCTCCTCCCCGCGACCAGCGCTCGTTGGCACACGGCCTGGCCGACGCCCTCCCAGAGGTCGAAGGCGTGCCCGCCATCGACTGGACGCGGTCCTTCCACGGCTTGGGCTCCATCTCCTTCACCCCCGAGCAGGCCGGGATGCTGTGCGCGCCCATTGAGCATGCCGACGTCGAGGTGAAGCCCGACGGGCTGCTGTATCTGCCCGAGATCAAGTACCGCCGCATTCTGAACCGCGCGTTTGGGCCGGGCGGGTGGGGCTTGGCGCCGCGTGGCGAGAGCATCGTCACGGCCAAGCTGGTGACACGCGAGTATGGGCTGGTGGTGCAGGGCCGCCTCGTGTCCATAGCCCGCGGCGAGCAGCAGTACTTTGACCCGGACGGCATCCCCACCGCCACCGAGGGCTGCAAGTCCAACGCCCTGATGCGCTGCTGCAAGGACCTGGGCATTGCCAGCGAGCTCTGGGACCCGCGCTTCATCCGCGAGTTTTCTTCCAAGATGACCAAGGAGATCTGGGTCGAGCACGTGGGCACTAAGAAGAAGAGGAAGGTGGTGTTGAGGAAGGACGACAGCCCCAAGTATCCGTACAAAGAGGTCAAGCTGTAGTCGGCATAGCCAGTGGGGCGACGAGACGTGTAGATAGATAACTTGTACTGTAACCATGACCCACCACCACCCATTCTGCCCCACCGTGCCACGCCTCTTCTTCTTAACGCTCCCCCAAGTCAAAACCGCTGGTCCTCGCCCTCCTGCCTGCGCCGGGTTCCTTGCCATACGCCAAGGGGTCTTCCTGCTGCTGCTGCTGCTTCTGCTGCTGCCAGTTCCACGGCATCCAGCCACCGCTCGTGCGCCTGTCCAGCGCAGGCGGCGTCAGAGGGTACGGCGGGCGGTCGGAGCCCGAATGCGAACTCAACTCATCGCGCTCGATACGGTCAAACTCGGCCTCGCTGCGATTGCGCGATAGCAGGCCGCCACTGAGACTGCTGCTGCTGCCGTTGTCATGGTACCGGCCCCCGGCGGTTTGCTGCGTGCTGATATTCTCCTGCTCGCGGTCAAACGCCTGCAACAGCGTCTCGAGGCGCTGTCGCTGACTGCGCACATAGTCGAGCCTGTCGCCGTGGCTGCGGATGCTATCCGGCACCAGGCTGCCTGCCGCACGACTTAGATGGGCCGCCTGGGCATCCTTGGTGCCGGCGCCGGCGCCGTACAGCGCGCTCGCCCCGCTCAGCGCCTGATTCACCAAGCCGTACAAATCGTTGCTGCCCCGTGCACTCGGCATCTGGAACCGGCCCATGAGGCTCTGGGCGTACGTCTGTCCCGCGGGCCGCGGCGGCTCGGGCTTCCGGGCTGCCAAGCCCAGGACGTTGACCTTGACCCATTCAATGGCCAGCTCTACATACTGCATGCCGGCCCTGCGCGCGCTGTCGTGGCTCTGCGTGATGAAGTCGTCAATTTCGCGCTCATGGTGGTACAGAAAGGGGTCCATGTAAGTCTGGTAGAGGAAGGTGGCGCCCTGGGAGCCAGGCAGGATGAGGTAAAGGTGCAGGAAGAAGCGCAGCCATGAGTAAAACGGGACCCAGGCGAGGATGAAGTCGAACGTGTTTTCAACCGTGGCCAGGGCCGAGAGCACGACGAAGTAGATGAGCCATGGCGCGAGCAGTGCGGGATCTGACGTGTGCAGGGCTTTGTACGAGGCGAAGATGGGGAAAAGCACGGTTATGGCGACGCTGTGGGGTTCGAAGGCGCGTTGGTTAGCACGGTCTGTCTGCCTCTGCATTCCTCATGCCATGGGCTTGCGGGCTCCACTTACGTCAGGCCGTCGGCGATGAAGCCGAACATCTTGGGCTGTTGGGGTGATGGACAAGGCGGGCCAGACCCGATGGGATCGAGTGATGTGGAGTTGTGCGATTCGGTGGCCAGGTGCTATGTATGGTGGCAGGCAGAAAAGCTAGCGGAGGACCAGAGGAAAGCGGAGAGACGCGGGCGCGGTGGTGGGGTGGTTGAACTGTGGTGGTGGAGTAGTTGATTAGGTAAGCTTCAGCCTCTGACGAGGTACGGTACCCTACCCTTACCTACTCGGCACCCGCTTTCTTTGGCCGTGCTGCGCCACCCCCGGAACGAGTGGCGTCGTCGTCGTCGTCCAGGTACTCCGCGATGCATTCTGTCAGTACGAAACTCGCCAAAAGGCTTGGGGAATCCTAACTACCTTGCGAGAAAGTCTGATGATCATGGCCATCCGTGCGACAATGACGTAATGGGACGGCGGCGGCGGCAAGGTGGCAGCTATGCGGGATTATGACGGGCAAACTACGGAACTCTGAACATCGACTCTCCTTGTGAATTCGGTATCTCGTGGGGTCTTCTTGAGAGCTCAAAGTCTGCATGCAGTCCAACCTACTAGTTAACTAGCCTCTACAACGGGCACGAAAAGGACCAATGGTCTCGAATGAAAAGACGTATTGAGAACCTTAAATACACAAATCAACCCAATGGCGCGCTGCCTGCATGCCCAAACTGCCGCAACTCTCTTTGCCGATCAATGAGCCCAGGAATAAGTGGGAGATGGGAGATGAGACTCTTGCGCCAAACGCTATGGACACAATTTTCTACCGAGTGAGCTTCTCCTTGATCCAAGACGTTGAAGGTGCCCTTCCCCAACATTCGATTCGGGGGCATGGAGTTGGAGGAGGGATAAAATCTAGGCCAAGACCATGAGAACGCGCAAAAAAAAAGAAAAGGTTTGTTCCAAAACAAAAAGCAAACACGGCACTGCAGACTCGCCAAGTTCCTTTGCCCGCCAATGGTTGACGATACGGGTCGTGCGTGGGTGCCATGCTCATTTGGACTCCCCACAACGCCGCACTGAATCCAATCACGCGTCTGTGTCTTGTCAACCAAGCAGACAAAGTTACACGGTGCGGAGCAAGACGTTGATGAAGCCGTCCTCCTTTGCAATTTCGCGCGGGAAGGTGTTGCTGCCGCAAATGGCGCGGTAGAACTTGGCGTGCGACTTAAAGTGTGTGATGGGAAGCTCAGGATTGCGCCTGTGGTCCACCACGTCCCAGAGGTTGATGTAGACTTTCTTCAACGCCTAATACTCGGCGTCAGTCAAACGTGTTGAGCATTCCCACGGGGAAGAGGAGGAGGAGGAGGAGGAAGTCAGCCGCGCGCCTTTACGTACCTTTTTGCACTGGACGATGGAAGGAAGGTTGGTTTCGACGCTCATCTCTTCGCAGAGCTTCTGCCATTGGACTAGCTTGTGCGTACAGGTACCATGGTGGAAAGCGACCTCGGCACGGAGTGCTTCCAGTTGACGCTTCCGCTTCTGGCTGCTGCCCCAGCCCTGACTCTTGGCCAGACGGGCGAATTCGTGCTTGAACTTGGCGGTAGGCGAGGGCGCAAAGCCATCAAACTGGTACCAGAATGGGCATGTGGAGGCGATGGATGTGGTGGCGGGGTTGGGGCTGGGCTCGGAGATAGGCTCATCTCCGGGGGTTGTGGCAACGGCTGCAGAGGACGGGGTCGCAGCGGCTGCAGCAGCGCGACGACGCTTTTTCCCCGGCTTCACGATTACGATGCTCTGCTCGGTGCTTTGTGCGACCTGGATTCCGCCTGCGATGGAACCATGCGAGTCGAGCGACTGAACCGATGGGCTGCTGGATGCTGCGGACACAATCGAGAAAGAGGACGTGTGGGAAGTGACCGAGAGCCGGCGCATACGATCTACGAGGTCGGAGGCAGCCGCAGGGGTGCCGTCGTCCATGGTGCCGGTGGCCGGCGTAGCCTTCGTGGCAATGGCTGTGGCTGTGGCAGTGGCAGTGGCTGTCGTCGTCGTCGTCGTCGTTGTCGTCTTCCCTGCTGGATTTCTTGTAAGATGTCGTCGTTCCCTAGCCCTCCTCCATTCCTCACATGAGCCCGCTAGCGACTAACCGTCTTGGGCCTTCGTAGTGGAATGCCATGCTCACTTACCATGCCGATAGTCCCCGCCAAAACAGATTCTCCAGTGATAACACCAGGTCGCATCGCCTTCGGTCCAGCCTTTGGCTGTTGCCAGGCGGACAAAGGCGCTTGGAGGTGGCTCTGTCGGACCGACGATACAGTCGGTACCTTTGGCCCAGAGATGGAGGGCTGCGCGCTGGAATTCAGGAGAAACCATAGTAAGATGTCTGTGGTATTCGAGGTGCACTTTGCTTGGCTGGTGACTTGGGTCGTGGGGAGAGGAAGATTGAAACGGACGACTAAAACTTGTCCAAGTTCCAAGTGAAGGTGAGCGTCCGTGGGCTGCCCTATTTGAGCGTTTGCACGC
>Ga0182210_1000341_pt1 | contig 11267 bp, 8 predicted proteins | sample G5R1MG_19_FD_129670 | JGI IMG/M metagenome (GOLD analysis project Ga0182210, IMG submission 129670) | Switchgrass phyllosphere microbial communities from Michigan, USA - G5R1_MAIN_03OCT2016_LD1 MG | ecosystem: Host-associated > Plants > Phyllosphere > Phylloplane/Leaf | place: USA: Michigan... | reverse complement strand
ACTCCAAGGTGCATGGATGGATGAGATCGGCCGTGTAGTTTACAACCTTTAGCTGGTACTAAATGTGTGGTGAAACTCTCGTCCTTGGTATTACGTGCTTATACTACTAGGAGTGTGTCTCCATGATCATATGATCACTGAGCCATAGACTTTCAACATTTGTGCTGTAAATTCTGCTTGAACGCTGCAAAGCCGCATATCCCTAGAGGGACGTGCGCTCGGTGGTAAGCCAGCTGCCAATTGCCACATGGAGCTTAGCGCACCTCTTGCGTGAAGTGATCAGGGCCACTTACTATGCCTGAGTCTCCTCCAACTAAATCCCCCCCTGCGCATCTGGTATGGACTCAAATCGACTGACTCCCACGGATGCTTTCTTTTCAGGAGCAGCCAGGGCCCGCAAGGTGAAGGATAGGACGCGAAGTGCAAGCCGCAAAGCCAAGGGCAACTACAAGAAACTCCTCTGGTTCAAGCAGCCATGTCCGTCGGCAACGAACTGTCATAACAACCTACGCTGACTCTAGCAGTTCCCGACAATTACACCGACGAAAAGACGTTTCTTGACCACTTGCAGCGGAACCCGCGTCTTCAGCCGTATGAGTTTTGGTCGCTCATGGCCGACGCCACGGTCATCGTGCAGCATCTTGCATCCGTCACCATCTTCTGCTGCTGTTTCGTTGCAATCATCAACGGGAGGGTTTCTCCAGTGTCTGTTGTTGGTTTGGCCAGCTTCTGCACCGTACTGGCCTGGCTTTTGTGGGACCACTGGATGGGCCAGGAGCTGATTACAGAGACAGCCTCGACGGGCAGGCCCACCCCTTCCGAGTCCTTGCTAGCAGACTCTCCGTCACCGTCATTGCGCACGAAGCAGCGTCTAGCAACCGCCAAGTCCGCTCTCTTGATTTATGCCGCCTTGCTTGGGCTCAGTCCGATCCTCAAGTCGCTCACCCGGTCAACGACAAGTGACTCCATCTGGGCTATCAGCACATGGCTGCTCGTGATTAACGTCGCATTCTTCGACTATGGTGGAGGTTCTCGTGCACGGTATACTTCATCTTTCTCCATGCCCAGCGGCTGCTAAATCCACCGACAGACTCCCGGCATCGATATCTACTAATTCTGCCATGATGGCCTCGGCCGTTCTGGCGTCACGGCTGCCGTCTACCACCCATGTGTTCTCTTTGACGCTGTTCTCGATTGAGATCTATGGACTCTTCCCCATATTCCGCCGACAACTGCGAACCCGCTCTCCCCTGGGACACCAACTTCTCACGGTTGTGCTGGTAGTCTTGGCGTGGGGTGGCCTGTTCGTTACCTTGACTGGCGGTGGTCGCAACGCCTTTGTGGCTGGGGTCATTTTAGGAGGAATCCTGACTATATTTTCCATGGGAGTTTGCAGTTGGTGGCTGATTGGTTTGCAGAAGTACAAGAATGAGATCCGAGGCCCTTGGGATCCTGCACGGCCGATTATTCGACGGCATTGGGATTGACCTTCTCCACGGGCCCGAGTGAAGAGCGATTGTGGTGTTGGGGAATCGCACAGATGAGGTGCTGTATCTCTGCCGCGTCCATCTTATCTAGGCAGACAGGTTGGCTGGTATTTTCGTCTTCGCCTATACGCCACTCGTTGTCGAGGCGTTGGTGCCATAGACTTATACTCAAGACTCTCCACAGCCTACGCATTTTTTGCGAATCTTCTGTTTCCGGGACCTGGATCCCTGGATTCACGATCATCTGGGCGCAAATTCTTCGGTTACACGGGCAGTGAAAGGGTCTGGGTCGCATCCATGGCTGGAGTCTGGACTCTGGAACCGAGGTGCCGATGCTGGCTAGTTGGCGCGTCCTGGACGAGGCGAGCGCGAAACAACCCAGGGCACCGCGTGAGAAGATACGCCTCCTGGCGTGAACATGGGCAAAGTATCCAGCGTTTCTTCCGCATGTTGTTCCGAAGCTCATTACCCAATTTCCTCCAGGATTGCCATGCGTTTAGCCAGCCAACTAGGTAGTTTTGGCCCCCCCCCCAGTGTGTGTGACCTGACGGACAGCGGCTCCCGCCATCTCCATTTTGTCGCATCTACGACGGTAAACTCGACCTGAGCCTATCTCGCCTTATTCTAGCAGTGGCACCTGCAGACTACCTACATTCATGTCTCTGCGGCCCGACGACCAATCGCGGCGGTCTCGGTCCAAGTCGCCAGGCCACCGCGGGCGCGACCGTTCACGCAGCCATGCGCGCGAACCAGCGCAGTACCGCGCAGCTGACCCGGCGCCTGTAGCCCCGCGGTATGAATTCAGGCAGCCGGGCCAGCAATATGCGACGTGAGTAGACGCTGCTTCGCGTACATTTCTCTTCTTCTCCAGCGTACGCAGCTAAGACATGGCCGGCAGACATCCTATGGAGCCCATTACCATGGGAAACTACAGCGATCTGCCGCCCAGCGAGCGGCCAGCCTACGCCGCTCCGGCGACGACAGCGACGACGGCCGCCTATGCGCAGCCCGCCAACATCCAGTACGCTCCGGCCGCGCAGCAGTACGGCTACACCACACAGCCCGCGCACGGGGGGCCGACACGAACACTAGCCGAGGCCAACGGCGGCTATCAGTATGCGACGACGACTTCTAACATCACCTATACCGCCACACCCGTCACCAGCAGCACAGCCCAGCCGCCACCCGCTGTAAGGCACACGGCCCAGTCCTCAGCGCCCTCGTACTCGTACCCACAGCATGCACAGCACCCACACCCACAACATCCACAGCCCCAGTACACGGCGCTGCCGCATGCCCCGCCCCCCATGGGAAATCATTCCCCGCGCCCGGAGCACCAGCGCGCCGCTTCCTACTCGGGAAGCACCACCATGCACGACGGTCGCAAGGTGGTCGAGATGGTACCAGGCAGGATGAATGCGCCTCCATCGCCTGGCCTGCACCCCGAAGGCAGGCCCCACACGAGCAATGGGAGACCAGAAGGCCTGCGCATGGACAGGCTCTCTGTCAGCGGCAACCGCCCTGACCTGCAGACCATTATGCCCGGAGGCTTTCCAGGAGGTGCCATGCCGCCTCCTAGCCCTCTACTCGAGGCCTACCACGGCACCTACCAGTCCATTAGTCCAATGCCTCATGCCATGATGATGGACGACGATCTCGACCACTTGTCTTCGCTCGACGGGCCCCCCTCGCGGTACCCAGACCGGCCTCGAAGCAGCCACAGCCGCCACCGCTCCCACTCACACTCCAATTCCCAGCGCTCCCCGAGCCCGCCATCTCGCTCCTCTCACTATAAAGATAAGCTTGCCCTCGAGGCCTACGGTGGAGATCGACGCGGCCCGGAAAAAGAAAAACGCCGCGTTAAAATCTACGACGCAGAGGATGACGCAAAGGCCCTTGTCGATGCGCTTGCGGCCCGTGTTCCCGATGCAGAAACCATCATCGAGATTCTGCCAATGCTATCCCATGACCAAATGCTCGAACTGCGCTCCGAATATAAACGGCACTGTAAAGTCCAAGGCCGAGGCATCAACATTGCCAAGCACGTCAAACTCAAGACGACGGGTAACTTTGGCAAAATCGCCTACGTGACGGCGCTCGGCAAGTATGAGGGCGAGGGCTACTGGGCAAACTACTGGTACCAGTCCAACTCTGCTAAACGCGAGCTCCTCATCGAAGCCCTCATGGGCCGCCAGAACCACGAGATCCGCGAAATCAAGGACTCCTTTCGCGACAAGCGGTATTCGGACTCGCTGGTGCGCTGTATGGACAAGGAGCTCAAGGCAGACAAGTTTCGCAAAGCTGTGCTCATGGCGCTCGAGGGTGAGCGCCAGGAGGAAAGCGATGTCTGGCCAGCCGAGTACAGGAGTCGCGACGTAGAGACGCTGTACAAAGCCATGCGGGCCAAGGAAGGCGGCGAGAGCGCCATGCTTAGCATTGTGATCATGAGGAGCGATGCCCATCTGCGAGATGTGCTGCGCACATATGAGAAAAGGTATCAGGGCAACTTTGCACGTGATGCGTTACGGAAGAGTAATAACCTCGTTGTATGTATCCCCTCCATCTCTATCCTCCTCCTTCCCAAACCCAACGATGTGTTGTTCAAGACGCAATGGAAGGGAACAAAAAACATTCCTCATCTAACACGACCCAAATCATCCAGGGTGAAATCATAGCCCACATTCTCAACGGCGTCATCAACCGCCCCGCACGCGACGCTATGCTCCTCCACCACGCACTCATGGACCTCATCGAGCCCGCCTCGTCCCCGCGCTCCTCGTCCACACGCCAGCCCGCCCCTGCGAGTACAGCCAGCAGGCACGAGCGTCAGCAGCGCTTTGAACTGCTCATCTCGCGCCTCGTCAGGCTGCATTGGGATCGCCTGCATCTGATACGCGTCAAGGCCGAGTACGAGGACAAGTACGGCAGCGTGGTCGAGGAGGACTTGGAAGAGGCCACAAAGGGTGATTTTCGGGAGTTTTGTATGCAACTTTGTCAGACGGGCCGGTAGGGGTGGGTGGGGCTTGTTGGGAGAGAGAGAGAGAGAGAGAGAGAGAAAAGGGGGCGGGGAGGGTTTTTGATACCATTTCTATGGAGAATATACCTAGCGTGGACGTAGCCGCATACAAAAGAACATGGAGCACAGCTGAGATCCGATCTTGTCTTGGGGCGTCACAAGAAGGGTTTGGAGAAATTATGGAAAAAGGGTATGCTCCTCCTGCCATGGCCTCCTCGTTCCTGTTGTACCTCAGGTTTATCACACCATAAACCCGAGAGCATCGTCCTCCACGCCTGAAAGCAGATCCGCAGGCGTGGGCAAATTGTGCATCGTGTTCCTAGCACTTGCTACTGGGACATGGGGATAGACTATGGTAGGAAGATTGGGTGTTTTAAGCATGTCATTCTTGGCTGTTGTTGTTGTTATTGTTGTTGTTGCTTTTGTTATTGCTGCTGTGGTAACCGCATTACTTGTGCTTATAGTAGCAGCACTGGTGCGGGTGTCGGAAATGAGGTTAGCAGAGGTGGATCGATTGTGGTGCGTGTTGTTGGACCGACTGGATACTGGTGGCAGATTGTTGAACGCGACATCGGAGGATGGGCCTTGGATGCCAGCGCAGGTACTAAAGTAGGTCCCGTCCATGGCACTACTCGGCTTCGATAATGGATCACCTGTCCCGGAGTTGGTTACTTGGCTGTAGGACGAAGAGTGGTTTCCATCCGCCCATTGTAAAATGTCCCGATTGAGGATAATAGGGCTGTTGCTAAAATCGTCGTGTTCTAAGCTCCCGTAGTCGTCGAACATCATGGGGAACGGATTAAATGTATATTGTGTCGTTTCGTTAGACCGAGATGCATGGTTGGTGGGCGAGAAGGTCATTTCTGGAATTTGATCATTCAATCTGGCCAATCTTTCCGTATCAGAGCCAAAGAGACTTCTGCGCGTATCTGGTTGTCGCGGAGTAGTTGACTTTCCAGGCGAGGAAAGGTCAGTACGATTGCCTTGCCCGTCACTGGTAGCTCGTTGGTGTGTAACCACATTGCCTTGTTTAGCTTTGAGCTTGTGCCCGGCCTTTGCAAACTTCTCGGGATATCTGATACGAAATCGATCACGCAGGTCAGTAGGATGGCGGCTGTTAAACCCCAGATCTACATCGTCCCGTATAGCGTGCCAGACGGAACCGTACTTCTCAAAACCGTGCAGTAGGTTGACGTCATCCTGTGCGCTGAATTTGCACTGAGGTCGGCGTGATCTTCGCAGAAATGGACCCTGTATACCAATTTCTGCCATCTGTGACACGATCACACTGGGATGAGACGCGTTTCGCTTCACAGTAGGTGGTGATTCGTACAGAGGAAGTTCGTTACCACCAGAACCTTGGTATTCACTCGCGCTTACTCCCGCGAATGGCGGAAGACGCGTAATGGGCAGGTCGGATTGTTGCTGTTGGGCAATTTCCTTTGCCTTTGGTTTTCCCCTTTTAACTTTCAAGGTCTCGTCTGGGCAGCAAACACGGAAACGGTCTTTGAGGTCAACCGCAGTCCTTCCGTGGAATTTCAAGTCGGGACTCTGTAAGATTTTCTTCCAGCTACCAATACCAAATCTGCTGACGCCTATGAGGAGGTCTTTCGTCTCCTGTTCTGACCACTTCCTTCTTTTTCTGCCAGATTTGTGGTGAGTCCCGCCCTTGGATGTTGAAGGGTTATCTTTTGGAGAAGATGTGTTCGCGGAGCGACTGATACCGTGTAACGTTGGGCTCTGAACAGCATCATCGACTGGCAACAAACTACTCTTTTCGAGGTCCTTATTCGAAGTGACTGTGCTTAAAGCGGCTGCGTTGCTTGCTTTCGCTGGTCCGGACCGAGGATTAAAGGTTCCCAAGTCCCTCGAGCCACCAGTAAAGGCATTCTTGTCGCTAGTGATAGGAGGAAAGAGTTTGTTCGAGGGCGGTAGAGGGGGCGGTTGGTGAAGTCCCTGAAGCAAAGGGGGTATCCTCGGCCTCTGTGTTTTTTTTGCTGCTAGCTGCGGTAGCTTTGGAAGCTGGATGACCGAGTGATTGCTTTCCACCAGCCTACCCTCTGAGAGGAGGCACTCACTCCTCTCCCTACCGACCGTCTGTTCAGGCGTATCAAGTAGAAGATCAACCAACCGGCCACTGAATGGCGTCGTAGAATAACTGTGGGCTACACTGGGATGTTGCGGGGCACAAGGTACTGGTGCATCATTATTCAAGACTTTGGCTATGGGAGCGCTTGTCTCTAGTCCAATGCGTGGCAGTGAAGCCTGATTTGCATCTTGATCCTCGGAATGTTGTTCATTTCCTTGCGTATCGTTACGCATCGACATTGCGCAGGTCGACAGATCAGCCAACGGCGCGTCAGTAATCGTGCTGTGTACTTGTTGTGGAGTTGGAAGCGATGGGACATGCAGGTCTTTCTAGCGATGGAGAATCTCTGGATTACATGAGGCTCCATCGCCGGGGGCTCCGACGAAGTGCTGCAAAAACCAGGGTCAAGTGAGAGGCACGCGTGGGTGGTCGATGTTCGAGGTGACGCGCCAAGGATGACATAACGCATTGCGCTTCCAGCACGCGGCAAGCCAGAGTAGCGTTCTCTCACAGAAATGTGCACAACAGCTTTGCCAGCCTCGCAGGAACATTCATCATCAAAGATAGTCAATGGTGCCAGCACAATTCTAGTCTACTGAGGTATAGGCACCAACCCCCAATCACCATCTTCGCGCCTTGAAATCAATCCGCCGCAATCGCACAGGCTCAAGAAGTGCCTACGCAGACCACGTCAGCACACCCCTCACATCTCAGCGTGTGGGAAGGGGAGCCGTACCATTCGTCTTGGACACATCCGCCATCTTGGTATCGTTGTACACCTTGCTGGCATACTCCTTGTTGCCCTCGGGCGTAGCCTTGATGCCCTCATCGCCGGGCGTCCAGTTCGCGGGGCATACCTCGCCGTACTTGTCGGTAAACTGGAAGGCATCGATCAGCCTCAGCGTTTCGTCCACAGACCGCCCAACAGGGAGGTCGTTGATGGTGATCTGCCTAATGACGCCGTTCGGGTCGATCAAGAAGAGTCCGCGCAGGGAAATGCCCTCCTCCTCAATCAGCACACCATAGTCCTTGCTGATAGTGTGGTTCTTGTCGTTGAGCAGCGGGATGTTGATCTGGCCAAGTCCGCCGTCCTTTCTCGCGGCGTTGGCCCATGCAAGCAAGCTGTATTCGCTGTCGGTGCTAGCGAAGACGACGCTCGCGCCACGGGCGGCAAAGTCGGCAGCGCGGTCGCTAAAGGCAATGATCTCGGTAGGGCACACAAAGGTCCAGGCCATGGGGACGAAGCCGAGGACGAGCCATTTCTTGGCGGACGTGTAGTCGGTCAGGCTGACCTCTGATGCGGCGAGTCAGCACGGGAGCAGCAGCATCGTGGGGTGCGTGCATCACATTGGGAATCCATGGGTCAAGCGTACCTTCAAAAGCGCCGTCAACGACCGCCTGGCTGGAGAAATGCGGTGCGGGCTTCTGCACGCGCGCCTTTGGTGTGTACGCAGGGAAGGCCATGATGCTTTCTTGGTCCGCGATAAGAATGATTCAAACGCAGGAAATTCACCGCCAAAACAGTCGTGGGAAACCTCGAGGAAGCGCGAATGTCTACGCGGGAAGGGTTAGCATCTGCCATTGCGACGACCACAGCCATCTCCAATGCCCAACGTACAGATTGTAGAAGAAGAGTAGGCGGGCGTTATCTGTCAGTGAGCAGAGAAGGAAAGAGCCTCACCCCAACGTTAGAATCATGTAGATGCACCAGGAGCCGCACCGGCCAACGTTCGGGGTTACTAAGGTATGCTTACCGGCTTTGCAGGAATTCGTCAGTTTTCTGTGAGTACTACTATGTATGTACGGCCGCTGCGGACGGGTGTGCCTATCTCCTCATGTCCATGGATAGGTTGCATGAAAATAATGGGCCGTGTACATAATAGGTAGTAGATGCCTACCTACCGTTTCGGCCTGGAGTCCGAAGCGTCACACCATCGAGTCCGGAGTCCGGAGTACATGTCTCCCCCAGCCCCTTGTCGTCCAGCAGGTTGGCATCTACCTCCCTACTGTGTATAGATACTTACTACCTATTGGCCTAGTCTAGGTCTGGACCGTGTCTTCCTACACACCCATTCAACACGAGAAAACTCACAAGTACCTACCTACTAGGTACCTATGTCGACCGTCCAAAGCGGGAGGGGGAGATACAGACGAAAGCCAAAATCGGGCCGTCGCTGCTTAGTGCTCTGCGCCGTTGGGAATTTTTTCTTCCTCTTCGCATATGAGATGACGGCGTAGATACGATTCCTCCGTCAGCATGGTAGAAATTTCTTTGCGCTTCGCTGCATGGGCGGCTGTCGCTCATGAACGGATGATGCGAGATTATGCAAGCATGCATCATCCACCGCTCACAAAGTTGGGAGGTCTGACTCAGGAAAGACTTGGGCTGGGCTTTCCCCCCCCCCCCCCCCACTATAATCACATGAGCAAAGCCTCTCTCCCCTGCTTCACCGTCATTCCAGGCCAAGGCGCGTACCTGCATTGGTCAGACGCAATCGATAGTACCCGCATGGATAGGACTTGTACACCACGTGGTATCCCACGCGCTACGTGCTACACCCAAAGTTCCCATCGGCCGGCGTATCAGGCTGGGTGATCCTCTCCATGCGTAGTACTACATACGGTTGGGAGTCGAGGAACCATCATGGGACGTGTGTATTACCTACCGATAGACATGGATACTGGAAGCCATTCCTATTCAACGGCAGGCAGGCACGCAAAACCTGGGTCAACAATCGGTAGTTGTGGGGGGGGACAGCTACATAAGGAAGATCTGGTGCGAGGTTGATTCTATCCAAAGATACGGAATCTGCATTTCCCACTGGGAAGAAATCAACACAAGCTCTATTGCGCTAAGCGCCACGCCCTCATCGGCAGCGCTTGTATCCTCATGACGGCGGGCTTGATGTAGCCCCAGAAAGTAACGACGCCGATGACAACACACAGGATATTTACAATATAGTATCCATCGGTTGTGACATGGCAGACGCCACCGCCGTCGCGGCATTGATGCCGTTCGTGCTCAAGAGAGCAGGAAAAGGCCTGCGTGACGAGAGGACCCTTGAGGAGCTCAGTTTTGGGAGGCGTGGAGGGAGGAACACAGGTAGCGGATGTGAACAAGTCAACTGCCTTGAGGACGAAGAAGCGCGGAAATGTGCCGCCGAGATTGGATACGCTGTGGGCATGTTAGCGATCTGCAGGCACAACTTGGAATAAGAAAGAAAGGAGAGAGAGAGAGAGAGAGAGAGAATGGATGGGTATGGGTGTATATGTAAAAACGAAAACACAAAAAACAATGGGAAAAGAAAACGTACGTAGCAAGGAGGGTCATGTATGTCCCGCCAATCACTGGATCCGAAATCTTTGCGTGAAATGCGCTGACGGCGACAAACATGACGGTATTCATAAACGTCGACAGCACGTGTTCTGCAATGACGAGCAGCAGGAAACTCGACGTGGCGCCGCCGGCCGGGAACACGGAGACGACGAATTGCGCGAAGCCGGCTGCGACGAGGCGGCCCATGAAGGACCAGCACCATATGTGCATGGGCGGATACGTCTGGCACCATTTGCCAATGTAGTAGCCAAGGAAGACTTCGACGGGGAAATCAATCAGGATGACGAGGGAGAGTTGTTCTTGCTTGAGGCCCTTGTCGAGGAGTTTGAGACTGGTGACTGCGTCATTGGCCTGGAAGCCGATTTTGGCAATGAGGTGGATGATGATGAAGCTTTGAATGTTCTTCAGCTTCAAGATACCCCACATGGTACGGTATACCTCGGAGATGCCATCACCGTTCTTGTCACGATCCTCGCGCTTCATAATCGCCAGTCCAAGAGTCACGACAAGGTATGCCCAGCCCCAGAAAGTCAGGTACGAATCCAGTTCGAGGAGGCCGGTCGTGCCGGGCGCATTGAGCGGGCGGAACCATTTGTTGGCGAAATCAACCGAGTTGAAGGCGAGGAAGACAGTGTAGGAGAGGAACTGGCCGGCTGTGAGGCCGACAGTCTGGGCGGTGGAAGCGTACGCGAGGTTTTCGTTGGAGAGCAGTGTGAGGGCCCAGCCTATCATGTCATGGTTAGCACTGCACGCGCAATGTCCAAGGAAAGTTGCTCACCATCCACCGCAATGTCCTGTGTAGCGCAGAGGAAGACAAGCGCGAACCACCACCAGGTAAATGTCCAGACCCCGCTATCCGTCTCTCCGGCCTCGCTCATCATCCTGTTGATGTTCTTGCCGAGCCAGATCATAGAGAAGCCCGAGATGGTCTGGATGGGCAAAATCCAACTCTTTCGACGCCCTAGCCGGGGCGACCACACGGCATCGACGATGGGACTCCACAGCAACTTCAACGAGTACGGATAGCCGGCGAGCGAGAAGACGCCGATGGCCGAGTACGAGACGCTGGTCTTGAGCAGGAACGGCACCGAGCCGTGCGCCAGACCCATGGGGATGCCCTGCAAAAAGTACAGCAGCACCAACAGCAGGAAGTTGCTCTGGTCCTTGCTGGACAGTTCGAAGAAGCCCTTGGACGGCGCTTCGGCGTCCTCGCCCAGCTGTGGCACATCGTCGAGCGAGAAGCTGGAGCTTCCCATGAGCGAAGCCGCCTGGCTGGACGGCGTGGTACTGTCGAAGGAGGCGTGCCTGCGCCGGTGCTCCAACATGACTGTGCCGTTT
>Ga0182210_1000340_pt1 | contig 11282 bp, 10 predicted proteins | sample G5R1MG_19_FD_129670 | JGI IMG/M metagenome (GOLD analysis project Ga0182210, IMG submission 129670) | Switchgrass phyllosphere microbial communities from Michigan, USA - G5R1_MAIN_03OCT2016_LD1 MG | ecosystem: Host-associated > Plants > Phyllosphere > Phylloplane/Leaf | place: USA: Michigan... | reverse complement strand
GGGGAGGAGGGGGGGGGGGGGGAAGCAGGGGAGGATGGGGGAGAGAGGGGGGGGGGGGGGGGGGTGGGGGTGAACGCCAAATTCGATCGTTGCTACAAGATATTCACTATGCTGGAGGTAAGGGCTATTTATTAAAGCTGGGGAAGTTGCCGAGGCATACATAACTAACTAATCAAACCTCAGCGTCTGTTGATTGGTGGTACGGAAACCAGGCAGTTAACTACATACATTCGAAGCTGAGGCAACAGGAAGTATTTAACATCAGCACATCCAATCGAGACCATTGTTGTACTCAACACGCCAATCCGTACCGTAAGCATTCGTCATGACTATGGATTCCTCTAGTTACAGGCGCCCTACGCCGTAATCTGCCCTCTATCCGGGAATCTACGCCATTGCCTCGTGGCATGCGTTGCCAGAGAACTTTACCTGAGAGTTGGCCACAGCGCATGTGGTATATTGATCGGTGGAGGAGTAAAAAGTTTTGGGGGGTAATAGAACTAGGGGCGGATTGTCCTAGACGGCGTGCTTGGGGGTAAGTAAAATTCGGACGCATTTGTTACCAACCTAGTTAAAATCAAATATACCTTCTTGAACGCATATCCCTACGACTCCGGATTTCGTCAACCAATATCCAATCTCTTCTTGAACATTATCCACACATCTCAGTATGTATACGTGAATATATTTTTTTTTCAGGGCCTCTTCCAGTAAGTCAAGTGTTGGACGCGAGACGAATGGTGGGGGGACTTGGTTCTCCGAGACGAGATTCTTGAATTCTCTGATAATTGCCCCTCCAACATCCTCACCCCGCCGTGCCCCTCGTTACCCCTCGATGCCCCTCGCGGTGCCCTTTGCCCCTCAAATAGCTCCATAATCCACAGCTTTACTGCATACTTTCCACTTCAGGTAGTTGTTGCCCCACTCCATCGGTTTGACTTTGAAATGACCATCTTGGAAATTTTTCTCTCAAACACTGCCCGTCGCTGGAAAAGCCATCCGACGCATTGCTGTCCTTCTTCGTCCACCAGAACGGAAATTTATGAAATATCCGGCTTTGATAAAGGACACGATGATGCATTATGTATACTAATGGCCACTAAAGCCAACAAGCATCGACTACTGCTAGGGCAACAGGAGATTCGTTGGAAACCCTAGGCGTCCACCGTATTTTACAAACAGACCATGATTCAACTAAAAAACAGTTTGATAAATCGACGCGTGAGATTCTCTGACAGCATCGCGGTACTAGTGCGGGAGTTGTTCATGTTCCTTTACGGCGCACCCATGTCCGCAACAAAAATACTCTCCTCTGAGCCACCATAATACACCTATGTCATTTTACTCTACTCTCAGTAGGCAAAAAACACATGCTCCGTACCAGATTCGAACTGGTGGCCTTGGGATGTCCACCGCTTCTCGCGATAGTCATATGCATGATATGCTCGGATATGAGACCCACGTGATAACCGACTACACCAACGAAGCGCTGCAAACCAGAGGCTTGCTTTGGTGATTTGTGTGGGTTGGAAATTTTGATGGTAGATATTCCAAAAATTTGATTTGCAGCAGATCCCCTTCGTAATGATCAATACGTTTGCCTGCAAATCCGGGTGGGGCAGGGTGCTGAAATTTGCTGGCCGATGAGGGGCAGTTAGGGGCTAACTAAATCCGACGATTCTGGAAACTCCGATTTCAGTTGAGAAAAAAAACTCGTACTACTTACACAGGGGAACGTCACACTGAAGTCTGGATATTTCGGCATAAATATCGTTTTCCAAACAAGGAGATCCCAGAGAAGTATGCTATGGACTCTAACTCAAACTCTTATCATACGTGGATGCAGGGATAAATACATTGACCAAGGTCCGCGTGCCTGCGTCAAATCGCAGACCGGGATCAGCAGGCCATTTTTTCCTTGAAATTGCACATAATCACGATAGAGTCGAAGACCGGCTGCTTAAACAAATATCGTACCGTCATTGATTTACTGCAAATATGATGTATACGCTCCAACGCCCCCACATAATCATGCCGGTAAATCAAGGGTCCAAACAATCATTAGGTACAACGCCCATTAAGATCATGGACAAGCACTCTACTCACGATGCTCTCCCAACTTACCTCCAAGTACATCAACGCTGATCTGCCTCCTTTCTCTCTTTTCACTTCCATCTTCCCTCTCGCTCTCGCTTTCCTTTTGCTTCTTCTTCTCAACTTCTCGGATCGCTTCTTCGGTCAACTCTTGTCGATTCATGCGTTCGACGACATCCTTCTTTCGTGTGCGCTTATCACCGAGCCAGATCAGGAGTCCCGCGGTAGCGTTGCAGGTAATGGAGCAGATAAGGATGACGGTTGTGATGGCGAAGGGCCTCGTCTTGTAGTAGATGCCCCATGTGCAAGCACCAAGAGAAATTTGTAAGAGAGAATGGCAGTCGAGCAGAACAACAATGGCGATGAGAAAACGAAGAGGGAATGCGTAATGCGTCTCAGTCTCGTGCGGCTTGTAAAAGGAGTGCGATTTGCAGAATTTGCCCTGATGATGTTCTAGCTTTTCTTGTTGTTTAGGAGTGAGAATTGTAAACTCCCACTGCGTCTCAGGATCCTCTTGTTTATCTTTTTTGGCCAAAGCTACGGGTGCATTACCAGATGGGAGGTCGTTGCGATCGCGGAGATCTGGCAGTAATTCCTTCTTCCTGCGAGACCATGTAAAATGGTGATAGTGAGCAATGTAAATCATGTGATAGGTGTCGATCGCTCGGAAGGGGGCGAGGCCGTCACCGACAACAGCAAAGAGAGCAACTAATACACTGTCAATGATGTGAACAACGTAGATCTGCTTTCCTCCAACATTGACCCAGCCGATCAAGAACAATACCCATGCAAGACCGAAGAGGGTGATCAGAGTAGCATATAGTGTGACAAGAAATCCAAGGGCTATGGGTGTGTCAGCAAATTGCGAGAGTGAACAAGAGTAGCACTTACGTCGTCTGACGTATTGCCCAAAGCCCTTCATTGCACGTTTGAACTTTGATCTCCTTGAGTGGAGCATATGCCGAACGTGGTTATTCACTTCTTTCTTGTCTTCCTTACTCCATCCGTCGAGTGAAGCACCATCAGGCAGAACCGCAAAGCGAGATTCACTGAGCTGGGAGTCGATGGTCATCAAGGTAGCAGTGGTTTCACCCGTCTCGGTTCGCTGTAGTTTGGGGCCGGTTGGTGTCTCAGCTCGAGGTAGGTGAGCCGCTTCTACGATCCTCTGTTCGATATCTCCAGCATCACTGCTGCGGTGTCGTAAGTTGTAAGTAGGCCGACGATTCAGAAACGGCAGGTTAGGAACGAAGAGCGAGTTCTGCATGTTGGTAAGAGACGTGAGAGTCGCAACTTCGGGGTCTACAATCATCAGTATATGAACGCAAAGAATTGCGAGTGATAGAGCATACCAATGGTATCCAGCACATCCACCATGTCTGATGTGTAGCTCATATATACCTCATTATCTTGTGCGGTGGCAGCATTTGCTTTCGGGGTTTTGGCTGCAGGATCACCCCGGAAGGGTATCATCGCCTGTATAGCGCTCTTGAATTTGCCCAGTCTACTGTGCTTCGGCACGGGGTTGATGAGGGTTGAATCGCTTCCATTGTTGGCCCGGATGCCTCCCACTGCGCAGTCTTCATCCAATGTTGGCAACGGTACACTTGGGTGACTTAGTCTGTTTGTTGACTCTCTAGCTTGCCGTATAGCATTAGAGGAAGACTGCCTCCTTATGCCTATGCTGGCCTGTCGAATCGCGATGGGCGGTTGACGTTGTGGAGCTGAATTGGTTATTGCTCTTGCAGAGGCAAGTGTGCTAATAATGGTGAGGATGCGAATTTCATTTGTACGGATTTACAAAACATACCCATGAGAGACCAGTGAGGTTGGGTCACTATAGCGGGAAGGTTTCGGTACGTGTACCCCAGCATCAATGGATGACTGCAAAGAAGTAGGCGGTTCGACTACCGGTCCTTGTTCTCTTCTCTGTCCTGATTCATTGTTTGAAGCTGCAAAGTCATGGGCGGCAGTCCCAGTCTGAGGTCCCGAGAACCATTCATTAATAACATGCGTATTTGAGATATCGTGTGGTGCCTGTGAAGATTGCGGTACGTGAAGCGCACCAGTTCTGTTGCCTGAAGATGTCGCTTCAGCCAGCCTGTTGCGCGCGGCGCGCGTCATTGACTTTAATGTGTCCATAGTGGCGGCGATGTCGAGAGGAGAGGGCGACCTCCCAGTACAATTCAATATGAATACGCTTTATGCGTTACAGACGGCGCCCTGCCTGAATAAGCTCGTGGGCAATGACCTCATAGGCACTGTGCAACCCCTCTCCTGCAAGGGACAGATGTTCGCCAACTTCACTCCATCGCGAAAAGGTGGGTATATAGTCTTGGGCTGAGTAAAACCAGAACCAGGAAGGTGCACGTAAGCCTATCGTCCAGGTCCATCCCCTCTTTATCAAACATTAAACGCGGCATCAACTACTGACGCAGTCGTCGCTGCAGGGGCCAAACTCCAATCCGGCACCGTGGTCACACAACCTCGTCGTTTCGTTAGTCAAAGCCGGATCTCGTCCGGTCTTGTGTTGCTACATACCGACAACGCACTATCTTGGATCGATCTTATTTGTCTTTCTTAGTGCACGCATAATTTATCAAGGTGGATGGTCATAGTTTTTTGCATATGCAAGACGAGGCTGCAGAAAGGTAGTTGCTATGGCCACTAATTCTTCGGTCTGACGCTTGCGGACTTACATTGCAGCCTTATTAACCGTTTCTGCGCTTTTAGCACTTTTCTCTTTGTCGAATATCGCTTGCATTACGCTTCAGTCGGAATAGCCGTCTGCTTTTCCAAGCATGTTATCGCGCTATTGTTCGTAGGACGAACCAACTCCAGCAAACAATGAGGACTGCACTTGTTGCACTTATGCTATGATAACTCTGTTAATATATTTATTGCAAGCAGTATCTGAATCCAAGTCATTCCACCTACACTCTTATCGCATTTGCGATTTCACCGTACTCTTTTTCTCGTCAATCATGTCTTGCCCCTCATACGCCTTGTTCATGCATCATCCACTTTATTAGCTGGCAATCAATCAGACCTTGTTCTCGAATCTACGCTCATCCCGTAGTTGCACCAGCTTCTTCACGGCCTCGTCAAGAGGCACAATCTCACCACGTTGTTGTGTCTCTTGATCGTCTCTGTTCCTCCAATTCACAGCCCTCGCCTTCTGTTCTTCCGCGCCAACAACCATGATGAAGTTGTACAATGATAGCTGAGCCGTTCGAATTTTCTTCTGCATCGTGTTGCCACTGATGTCGATATCAGCGTGGAGATGGTGCTTACGAAGCTCGGCTTGGACCTCCTTGACATAGTCGTTGGCTGACGGCATGACTGGGATGACCATAACCTGGCGAGGAGATAACCAGAACGGCCAGCGACCAGCAAAGTGCTCGGTAAGGATGCTAGAATAGTGTTAGTATGTTTGAGTAGAGTTGGTTATTGAACTTACGCAATGAAACGCTCAAAAGAACCGTAAATGGCTCGATGAATCATGACTGGGCGGGCATAACCAGGCTGAGGTGGCTGAATCTTCTTGGGAATCGCAACGTTGCCCTCCAGGTTGTCCTTCTTCTGGTCGATGTGGCTACCTTCTTTTGACTGTTCCGCTTTCTTATCTCCCTTCAACTGGTCTGCCTTGGCCTTTTCCTCCTTTGGCTTGGCTGTTGCGACCTCTGATGTCATGTACTCGAGTTCGAACTGGTTCGGGAGCTGGAAATCGAGTTGAATAGTAGCGCACTGGAATTCCCGGCGCAAAGCATCTGAGATGGTAATATCGATCTTTGGTCCATAAAAGGCACCATCTCCCGGATTTAATTCCCACGCTGCACCACCTCCTGCAGTGAACTCATCAAGAGCCTGTGTCAGTTTTGCCTCGGCTTTGTTCCATGTATCAATATCTCCTAGGAACCCTTCTGGACGTGTGCTCAGCTTCAGCTTGAATGTAAACCCAAACTTGCCGTATACGGCCTTCAGGAAGTCAAAAAGTGCCAAAATCTCCTCGTTGATCTGGTCCTGTGTACAGAACACGTGGGTGTCGTCCTGCTGAAATCGGCGTACTCGTGTCAACCCTGTAAGTGCGCCACTGGCTTCGTTTCGATGCAAGATACCGAAATCCGCCATGCGGATGGGAAGCTCGCGATAACTTCGCTCGCGGTGCTTGAATATGAGACAGTGACCGGGGCAGTTCATTGGTTTCAAGGCCCATTTCTCTTTCTCAACATCGAAAGTAAACATGTCATCAGCATAGTGCTGCCAGTGACCTGACATCTTCCATAGCGCGGAGTTGAACATGTTTGGTGACCCGACCTCCTGGTATCCTCGGTTCCAGTACTCTTCCCGGAGAAATGCTTGCAAGGTGTTGTAAATAATTTGACCATGAGGAAGGAAGAAACAGGAGCCAGGGCTGAACTCGTGGAAGAAGAAGAGTTCTTGCTCCTTTCCGATCTTTCGGTGATCGCGCTTTGCAGCCTCTTCGAGAAATTTCAGATGTGCCTGCATCGAATCCTTATCCGGAAATGAAACACCATAGATACGCTGCAAACTGTCGTTGGCAGCATCGCCAAGGAAGTAAGAAGCTGAATTCTTCATAACCTTGAACTGCTTTATTCTTCCAGTATGGGGCACGTGCGGTCCACGGCACAAATCAATAAGGGGTCCATTTCGATATACAGTCGTGAAGGTACCGTCGGCGATCTTGTCCTTGATGATGTGCTGCTTGTACTTGTTGGACTTGAACATTTCCAAACTACCTCGTCTGATTAGTACTGGTACCACACAAGCTCAATCAAAATTCTTACAGGTCGTCCTTAGAGAGAGTCAGCCTTTGAAACACCTGTTTTTCTTTGACAATGCTGTTGACGATGGTCTCAAGAGGCTTATGGTCCGACTGTTCCACTGCAGCTCCACCAGGAAGAGCCATCTGCGAAATTGTTAGCGAGAGTCATTTGCTTCTCGCATATGGACCAACCTCGTAGTAGAATCCATCCTCTATGGGGGGGCCAATGCACAGGTCGCAGCCGTATCTTCGCTCGGAGGCCTCTCCGAGAATATGCGCACTCGAATGCCAGAAGACCTTTTTTCCCTCTGGGTGATCAAATGGAAGAAGCTCAAGCTTGCAGCTCTTTTCGAGTGGCCGCTCAAGATCCCAGAGTGTCTCCTCAGATGTGCCCTTATCAAGACGTGCAACAACGGTGCGCTCGAACAAGCTCTTGCTAATATTTCGCGCGATCTCGCCCGGGCTGGTTTCCCAGGATTTACCTAGGAGAATCTTTCCATCTTCGAGTGTGATGCTTATATCCTCTGCGCGAAGGGGCAAAAGTCAGTGAAAGCTGATTGCATGTGGCAACTGGGCAACGAGAGGCATACCACGGGGCTTCTGCGCGATCTCTTCGTCATACTTGGCCTTTAGCTTGTCACTGATAGGCAATTAGCTAACGGGAAGAGAGAGATTTTGGCTGGCATCTAACAAGATCTGAATACGGTGGTCGAAATAGGCGGGTGCTGGATCAAGCATCAACGGGCGTCCATCTCCACCGTCACCCTTTGGCTTCTTCTCCTTCTTGGGCTTGGGAGCTTTCTGCTCAGCAAATTCTGCGAGATTCTTAACTCCCTCAGCCGCCTGGTTGACAATGTCTTTTACCGCTTCCGCCATAGTTTCTCCGGTTGGTGAGATCGAATGCAGTGTCGAGGAATGATGAGTCAATTCCAAAGGGTAGATGGATTTGACTCGATAAGCTGTACAGCGCCAAATCACGGCAGACTCCACGGGAGGCTAAGATGACGCGTACCCAGTGCAATGCAGTGCCTTTGAAGACTGTGGGGCGTTAGGCGCACTCACAATTTCAAGTGTCTTCACGCGCACGGCAGCCCACTTTGAGCTTGGCAGTGCATTTGGCGGGGTTTGCGGCGGCAGGGCGATCGGCCAAACGTAGCGCCGATTGGCTGCGCCATCGCAACTCCATTTTCCGTTCGAACTTTTCTTGGAGCTACCGAACCAGCTCGATCTCCTTGCGCACCGATTGTATCCCCCACACCGCTGACAACATGGCATTCCGCGGCACACCACGAGGAGGAAGAGGCGGATTTTCTGGTGGTCGGGGTGGCTTCACCCCCCGTGGAGGTGTGTGGGCGGCTGGCGTTGGACTTCCACGATACTTGCAGCTAATTATCGGCAGGACGTGGTGGCATGGGAGCTTCCTTTGGACCCCCAGACCAGGTCTTCGGTATGCGTGTTGTTTCAAAATGAGCCTGCGACTACTGACCCAGCCTAGAAATGGGTAAATTCGTGCACGATGTCGAAAATGAGATGTTCTGCGAGTCAATAAATACCAAGATTCCCTACTTTAACGCGCCCATTTACCTTGAGAATAAGGTGGATCTACCCCGAGGCACAGCTGATGCATCGGAGCTGATGTCTAAATAGACTCCCATCGGAAAGGTCGACGAGATCCTCGGTCCTCTCAACTCAGTCTACTTCACCATCAAGCCACAAGAGGGTATACAAGCAAAGTCATTCAAGGCCGGCGACAAATTCTACATTGGCGGCGATAAGCTTTTGCCGATTGATAGGCATGCTCCTTTATTCTGAAGCATACGTTTATGCGCTGATGAGTATAGATTCTTACCCAAGCCCAAGCCAGTTGGCGGCGCTGCGAAAGTTAAGAAGCCCGCTGGCGCTGGCCGCGGAGCACCACGAGGAGGCGCCCGCGGCTTCAGCGGTCGCGGTCGCGGCGCACCCCGTGGACGAGGTGGCCCCCCCGGACGTGGCGGATCGCGTGGAGGCTTCGGCCGTGGAGGAGGAGGTGGTGGTGGTGGCTTTTCAAGAGGTGGACGTGGCGGCGGTGGCTTTGGTGGGCGTGGACGAGGAGGCTATTGAGCGCATCGGATCGACTCGCTTGCCATCTCATTTGATGACACCGGACGGGGTTTTGTCTTTGTCGAAGTATCATTCTTCTATGATACCTACCGATACCATGATCAACGGCGTTTGGGTGCTTGGAACGGTCTTTCTACTGGGGTTAAACTTATGGGATCACATCGCAGGCAACCCAAGAAGAGTTGTCTTTGTTTTCAGCCAAATCAACTATGAAATTGTTAAGTCCAACTCTACTCCGAGACAAGATGTGTATTAGCTGTACACCCAGAGTGAAACTCACCCCCCCACGACCGGCTGCATTCACAGCGCATCGTATACAATTTGTGGAAGTCTAAATTCTTCATGCCTGCACACATCCAAGACAGCAGAGCCGTATCCAAACTGTCGCAGCTCTCAGAAACAATGTGCGCATCCATCACTGTCTCGCTCGATAAACTCTCGTCAACCAATACTGCAGGCTTCCACTGCTGCTGCGGGTCGGCGAAAGGATGACGTTCTCGCCAAACCTGAATTCCAAGGCGGGCAACGTCACCGACCGCCCGCGAGCGAGCTAGACTACGACACATGCACCCGCTCACGCAAACCATAGCGTAAGCGCATAGTTTAACCAAGCTTTCCTATCGCCAAACCTCCACCCCTACCACATCTACTACCACAGTGTCGCTTGCCTCGCCTCACTCCCCCACACGCCCACGACATAACACCCCTACACTCCGCCAACCAAGCCCGCGACCTGGCGAAAAGTCAACCATGTCTCAACGAAGAAACGGCGCGCCCGAGGGTGCCAAGCAGCCCCAAGGCGACGGCAAGGACCTTAAGGGTACATCTCACCCTAGCTCTGCGCAAAGGAAGATAATCAACAAGAGGGAATCACGGAGGGGCTGACTCGGGAGTAGTGTCGGATAAGCAGGCGAAACTGCTATCCCAAGACGTCGGGCATTTCTCCCTCGTACGCGCGCTGCACCTTGCGGACCTGATCACCGAGCTCAATGGTATGTTGTTTTCGCATGAGCTATTTCCCCTCCTCCCGGCCCTCCTCCTCCTCTTTTTTCTTCTTCTTCTTCTTTTTCTTCTTCTTCTTCCTTGTTTGACCTGGTGGGCTGACACGGGCGAACAACCAGGTTTCTGCGGTGTCATGTCCGTCATGTCGTCGCTGCGCTACTGCACCCAGGACAACCCCCATAACTACACCAACCTCTACTGGGCCCTCGCCTTCATCCCCCTCGGTCTCTTCTTCGACTTCATGGACGGCAAAGTCGCCCGGTGGAGGGGAAAAGCCAGTCTCATGGGCCAGGAGCTCGACTCCCTAGCTGATCTCGTACGTCGCTCGCTCTCCTTCTCCCCATCCCCTCAAAAACGATTCGCACACCTCCCGCACCTCGTCACAACGAGAAGAAGAAGAAGAAGAAGAAGAAGAAGAGAAAAAAAAAGGGTAATAATTAACAGTAAACCAGGTATCCTTTGGCGTCTCTCCCGCCGCCGCCGCATTCAGCCTCGGCCTCCGCACCCCACTTGACCACGTCTTGCTCTCCTTCTTCGTCCTCTGCGGCCTGACCCGGCTCGCGCGCTTCAACGTGACCGTCGCCATGGTGCCCAAAGACGCAACCGGAAAATCCCAGTACTTCGAGGGCACTCCGATTCCCATGTCACTGCTCATGGTGCAGGTCATGGCGTATTGGGTGTACAAGGGCTGGACGCTAGAGCAGGTGCCCATGGGTCTGTGGTTGGAGGGCTCCGCGCTCGAGTTCCATCCCGTGGTTGCCATGTTTGTACTGCATGGGTGCTTCATGGTTAGCAAGACGATTCATATTCCTAAGCCGTAGATGGAGACGGGGCGGCAGGTGTAGGGTATCGCAGAGATAACGAGTGGGGCATCGTTGCTGCTGCTGCATCAATTATTAGTACACAAGCTTTAGATCGGTATGGACGGCGGTAGCTCCAGGGAGCCACAATGGCGCCCGCCCTACTTCTATCTAGATATCACGAGATGATGAGTTGCAGCAGCATGGATAGGATGAATCAGCCGGCGCTGGGGAATATAATGATACCCTATTATTATCAACTCTTCACCATCTCACCGTCTATCGTTGCTGTACTATGATGCGAATCACCGTCTTCTCTGATCCTTGTTATCATGGGGTATTCGTCTATTCAATTGTTGCTATTGCAGAAAAAAAAAACACTGACGCTCGGTTGCCCAGTGCACTTTACGGCACCCATTTCCTCACGTTTTTCTAGGTAGTGCCATTCAACGTGCCAAAGATGCGTTTACTTGTTGTTTCACTCCCATTTAGGGTCAACATCG
>Ga0182210_1000339_pt1 | contig 11296 bp, 7 predicted proteins | sample G5R1MG_19_FD_129670 | JGI IMG/M metagenome (GOLD analysis project Ga0182210, IMG submission 129670) | Switchgrass phyllosphere microbial communities from Michigan, USA - G5R1_MAIN_03OCT2016_LD1 MG | ecosystem: Host-associated > Plants > Phyllosphere > Phylloplane/Leaf | place: USA: Michigan... | reverse complement strand
GAGCCAGAGCCAATGTCCAAGACGCGCGACCCGGGCTGGAGGTGGTTCAGAAGGCTCTCACAGGCGGATGCGTGCATGTGAGGTGCCGATATGGTAGCTCGGTGGCCGAGGGTCTGAGGCGCATCCTCGTATGGATGGGAGGGTGCATAGTGTGCGCGTTCAACCTAGGAGCATACACATCAAGGTCAGCATTGTGTTGGTGGTATTCCACTACCTGTAGAGAGCCATGGTGTACCTTGCGCATGGCTTGTTCGACGCGGTCTGACTCGATGAGCCCGTTGCGCCGGAGGTTCGTGATGAGACCATCGTTGGACGAGCCCGAGCTACGCCAAGCCATGCCTAAAGGCCTCGAGCGGGTATGCGACAAGCGTGAAGGCGGAGAAGTGGTGAGCAGAGAGCGGGCCGGGCTTGCCGACAGTGGCAGAGCAAAGGTGAAGCGCGTGGTCGCGTTGCATCGGGAGCAGCACGGTACCGAGGCCATGACAGATAAGAGCAGCTACATGGCGTCAGCGACGTAATACCGTGTATCTAGTACATGTACTATAACTACATAGGTAGCATGTAGTGTATAATGCATGTATGCGATGCACGTGACAGTCATATGGTTTAATCGATAAGCCACTAGCGTCATCTGTTCCCAAAAAAGTTCATCAGACTTCTTGCTGCTCGCGCACGCTGACCGTCATCACTTGAGACCCATTCCACACTATGGCCCCACCAGCCGTCAAGCGAAGAAAGCTCGAGCACAGCGAACCCGAACACGAAAGCGATGAGAATTTTGCAGGTTCCGCCGACAACGTTGGCATCGCTGAAGATGCATCCGAGGGCAGCAACGCCTCGCTACATTGCCTGGCCGATATGCAAGACGACCACGACATGAGCGGGGATGCCGATGGAAATTTGGAAGAGGATACAGCTGTTCACCCAAATCAAAAGCAGACACCGACGACAAAGAGCGTGCAGAAACCGCCCAAGAAACCGACCCCAAACCGTCACGAAGGCGTCTACACATCCGACTCTTTCAAGTCCAACATGTTCAAGTTACAGGTTGATGAGCTTCTAGATCAGGTCAAGCTCAAGTATGGTAAAAGAGAAGCGCCGGCCGAAAATGCCATGAGAACTCTCAAGGACATCATTGAGCACATTCCCAGTCGAGATGCACTTCCTGTATGTTGACGACACCATGACAGAATGTCAGCCCCTGACCACATCTAGATTGCTGCTGCTGAGAAAGCACTCACTTCTTCCGGTATTGCGATACCCTTCCCAATCCCACGCCCTCCAAAAGACGCCCTATACAAGCTGGCGTACGAACGCCCTACAAGCGTCAACGCGACTGGCAGCTACCCGCTCAAGTCGGCGAGTCGTAGCGAACATGGAATAGCAATCGATCTCGTCGTTACCATGCCAAAAATCCTGTTCCAAGACAAGGACTACCTCAACCATCGATACTTCTACAAGCGTGCATACTATCTGGCATGTCTGGCTGCGGGCATCAAGGCTTCCGAAGAACACAAGTTTGTCCTGTCCTTCGACTGCCTCAATGGAAATCAGCTACAGCCCATTCTTGTCGTACGACCCAGCGGGAACGGCGACAAGTACGACTTCTCTAGCGCCAAGTGCCAGATTCATATCCTCGTAGCTCTTCCTGAAAACACCTTTGCGCAGAGTAAGCTGCTACCCAACTCCAACTGCATTCGGCCAAAGGGCAGAGAAGAAGAAACAGCTAGCAAAGCTTTTGCACCAACGCCCTTCTACAACAGTACACTGCAGTCCGACGCCAATATCACTGCCTATCTCAAGCTATTGCATGCCACGGCATCTAAAGCTGATGCATTCAAAGATGCGTGTATTCTGGGACGTATTTGGCTCAAGCAGCGTGGGTTTGCCAGCCAAATTCGCAGAGGAGGTTTCGGCAACTTTGAATGGGCTGCCATCATGGCCCTGCTTTTGCAGCCAAATGCACCAACTGGCACACAGTCTGTTTCGTCAGGATATAGTAGCTATCAACTCTTCAAGGCAACATTGCAATTCTTATCACGTGGAGATCTCATTAAGAAGCCTTTCATCTTCCAGGCACTCAATATCACCATCCCAAAGAATGAGACTGGACCTGTTGTCTTTGACGGGCCCCGAGGACAGAATATTCTATTTAAGATGACGCCTTGGTCGTACTCGCGACTCCGATCCGAAGCCAAAGCTACGGTCGACATGCTGAGCGACTCCGTCTTCGACCAATTCGATGCAGCCCTCATTCTCAAGACAGAGCTGTTGAAGTACCGATACGACGCTATACTTGAGGTACCGCTGTCAGCCCTCAACCTTGCGTCGGCAGGAACAGACTACCATCAGCACCTTGGCGAAATAGCACGAAAGCTCTATAAAAGCATGACTCGTGCCATGGCTGACCGCGTCACGGCTATAAACATCACCCTGCCTGAAGAAGAGAGCTGGCCACTCACCTCACGCCAGCCCCAAGAAAGCCAGCGCAAGAGTCTGCTCGTTGCTTTTGCAACTGATCCTACACACGCTAATCGCACCGTCGACCACGGACCTGCTGCTGAATTGAAGCAAGAAGCGGCCGCTTTCCGCAAATTCTGGGGCGAAAAGTCGGAGCTTCGACGATTCAAGGATGGGTCCATCCGTGAGAGCATTGTTTGGTCTGCGAAGGATGCCTCCGTCTCCGTCATGGAGCAGATTGTCTTCTACGTTCTCAAGACACATATTGGCGCTGAAGTTGCGGAACAAGCCAAGTTCGCCAACGATACGTTCAGTCATCTTGTGTCATCGGCATCTGTCCAAGGCACATCAGGTGTAGCACCCTTCCTTCCAATCATGAACGCCTTCTCCGCCCTGGAGAAGGATATTCGTGACCTTGAGGATCTTCCATTACGTTTACGCCACATTCGAGCCGCCGATCCGCAGCTGCGCTACGCATCGATAGAAACACCAACCGCGGGTCACGCACCCTCGTCAGTTGTACTTCAGTTCGAAGGTTCTGGACGCTGGCCGGATGATCTGTATGCTATTCAGCGAACGAAGATTGCATTCTTGCTGAGACTGTCTGAGCTCCTAGCGACGCTTGAGTCTGGATATATTTCTCGTGTAGGTCTCGAGAACCCGACGCAACCAGCGCAGAACCAGGCATTCCTTGACATCACAACCACGTCTGGGTTCACGTTCCGTATCCGCATATACCACGACCGCGAGCCAACACTGTTCGAACGGCAGATGAAAGATAAGTCGCTTGACGCGTCCTCACGCGAATCTGCAGCAGATTCGCTTGCCTTGTATAAACGAGACTATGTCAATTCGCCGTTGCATTCGCAAGTACTCCAGACTCTGTGCACTCGCTTTCCATCCCTTTCGCCTTCCATCAGGCTGACAAAACGCTGGTTTGCCTCGCATCTCTTGACACCGCACTTTTCCCCTGAACTTGTCGAACTCTTAGTCGTCCGCACCTTCCTTCAACCCCATCCCTGGCCTGTACCGGCAACCGCCACCACCGGATTTCTCCGTACACTGGCCTGGATCAGCCGCTGGGATTGGCGACACGTACCTCTCATCGTAGACTTTTCGTCAACCTTCACCGCCAACCCCGCAGACCTTGAAGACACATCTCCCAAAGGCATGACAGCTGAGGATCTCGAGCGACTCCAGACGCGCTTCGAAGCATGGCGACGTATCGATCCAGCCATGAACCGGGTCGTCCTCTTTGCAGCGACAAACCTTGATGAGGAAGGCACGACATGGACAGACAAAGCGAAGCCAGAAAAGGTCGTCGCTGCACGGTTGTCGGCTCTGGCTAAAGCTGCAACACAGGCTGTGCGCGCCGACGAAGACCGGCTGCTTGCGCGGGTCAATGGCAAAAACACCACTACTGCGTCGTCCTCCGAGAACTCTTTGAATCCAGAGTCCCTCTTCACACCTACCATCTCCGACTACGACATTATCATCTCCATCAACCCCAAACACGTGCCTTCGTCGCCCAAGACACGCAAATCAGAGCTGCAGTTCAAAAACCTCGATTTGCAAAAGTCTGCGCGATTGGGCGTGTCCGTACCATTGCCGCGACTCTTTGCCGAAGAACTGCGCAACGTCTATGGCGATGCGATGCTATGGTTCTGGGACGACGAGACGTTGGATTGTATTGTTGGGCTTTGGAATCCGGTGGTGACGAGGCAGAGAAGCTGGAAGGTCAAGCCTGGATGGAATAGTGAGCCGGTCAGGACGAAGAAGGAGAAGGTGGAAGGGGTTGGTGGAGCGGTGGAGATTAGGGCGAATCGAGTCGCGATTGTGCATGAGATCAAGAGATTGGGTGGGGGGTTAGTCAAAAGGATCAACGTCAAAGAATGATTGGCTCATGGCTGGCATGTATCATAGTACATGGAGAGATAGTGAATCCTGTTGCACGGGGAATTCTATCTTTGCGCTCAACGCCCCCATTTCTAGTCCTCGATGACCCTCCCAACGTAACCTTCCAGACCTGCAAGACCCTTTGCATCCCCCTCATTTCCACCCGAAAGCCTTAGCCCACCACCAGGCATGACCAGCACCCTGGCCCCGAACTCCACAAACTCTCTCGACGCGATAAACCGAAAGCTTACAATCGTACCCTCCACCCCTTCTGTCCCCGGCCTTTCCACCTCATCATCGAAACCAAACCCAAACGCATCATCCCTTTCTTCCTTGGACCCACCACCGCCTACCACACTCATGTCCTGTCTCGCAGCACCCGAGACGCAGGTGATTTTACTACTCGCCCTCACACTATTCACATACACCACGACCACATAGCCAACCCCCAAGCCCCTCACCCCATCCGCCTGCTTCCCCTCAAACCGCACGCGGATCACCTTGCGTGCCGTGGGCTCCCATGCCGCGACCACCATTCCCTTTCTAATGCGCTGGATACCGGGACTCCCCATTGTCGTCGCATCAACCGGCACAATGCCCATGGTGCCGACCTGCCCCGCATGTAGGACGCGCACGGGTAAGCGGAGATTACGCAGCGATGTGATGCGGACGCGGCGCCATTCGCTGTGCCGCATGTCGTTGCGTGATGGGTTAGCGAGGGCGCCGGGAAAGGAGCGCGATGTTGGAAGAGAGGCCTTGCGGTCGGAACGTCGCGTGCTGCTGCTGTCGCTGTCGTCAGAGGTTGTGTCGATGGGGTAGGGGCCGAGGAGGAGTTCGGAGCCGATGGAGAGGGAGCCATAGCGTAGGTAGCCGCCAATTATGACAGAACGGTCTGTTGACGTGTTGGATCGAGCACTATAGATATCCTCGATGTAGAACAGTGGGGAAGGGCAATTTGGTGGGGGGGTTGCGGGTTGAGAGGGTATAGGCAGTTGACGGAGGAATGCGTGGAGTTTTTGGATTCCTGTTCCTTTCACTGCACTGGTGAGGATTACGGGTACTGCTGCAAGCGGAGACGCCTCAAAGAGCTGCGCTATGCCATTGGCCTCATGGAGATCGGTCTTGTGGACCGTGTGCAAGTCGGCCTCCATAACAGTAGAGGTATCGGAGACGATACATGGTCTACGCCCAGCTAATTTCAACGCCGAGAGCAATTTTGAAAGAGTCTGGCGCAGACCACCCTTGGTAGCTAGATCATACTTTGTGACGACAATAACTAACGGAAGTTCTAAGGAAAGACAAAGCTGCAGGTGGGCATGCGAAAGATCAAGATCTGCAGCTTCCGGGCCGAGCAATTCTTCAGACGTAGGCGAGGCTCCAATCTTACCGGATGAGTCGTCGGTTTCGTCTGCAGGGACGCACAATAGGGTCCAGTGTGGTTGCCTGGGGGGAAGATTTAGCCCACATTCGAATCCCTCAAAAAGCAGACGAATGAAGAGTGGCGCAGTGGCAGACAAACAAAAAAAAAAGGAGTGAACACACCAGCCGACAATTCCGCGCACCGTCGTCCGCCTGAAACGAGGATGTCCCGCAGAATCTGACAGAAATACTAGTCTTCCACTCGGTGCGTTTTCCACCGCTGCGTGAATATCTGCCCATGAAGAGACATCTCCCGAGCCGTAGCTGACGACCTGTGTCGCGTCTTTCATTTCATCGCGGTAGCCTAACAGTTCTTGCGTCACAGAGCTAGTCATACCTGACGCGATCTCGTGGCGATGCTTGAGTAAACTCAACCGACTTTTCCCTCGCCCATTATCCAGGGTGGCCGTGGACAATGTGCCAAGTAAGCTAGACTTTCCAGACATGGTAGCACCGGTCACAGAAACCCGAAGTTGCTCAATGGTCGGTTGTGACTCCGTATTAGTTATCTCCTCCTCCGTGGCATTCGTCGTCAAGTTCGCAGCTGTGACCTGGGCATGCTCCTGGGCTCCCCTAGTGTGATCAATTAGATGTTGCTCTGGGCGAACCAAAGCTTCTGCGACCCACAGCTGTGAGGACTGTAGGCTTTGCTGTGGTGTGCCTGCAAAGTCAATCCATTCGCAGTGGCCTACGGGTACTCTTCGTTGGACTTGAACTTGACAACCTAAGCTGGCAGCCATAGCGCGCAAATTATTCAGACTCTCTTCCATCTCATCTTCTGCTAGCCCTACAATGGTACCGTCATCGGCAATGCCAATCTCATACAATGCACCCTGACTTTCCTCAAGGCCCGGGAGAAGTCGTTGAGGCATTTCAGGAGCCGAAAGCTGTGAGGCATCAGGGAAGTGCGGAACGGCAGAGGTGTTCGAAGATGAGATATGGTAGGAACAGGACTGTTGTAGGCGCCACAGCAGCTGAGTGGTCAGTTGCTCGAGACGATGCTGCTTTGACTGTGTAGAGGCTGACGAAGGCGGTGTATCTGGTAGGGTACTTGAATAAGATCCCTTGCGGCCCACTGTGACAGGAAAAGGGATGTCGCTTTTACTCGGGGAATGATGACCCTGCTGACCCGTAGTGGTGTGTGTAAACGATCTTCGCCGTCGAAGGAGTAGGTGAAGTTTGTATTCCGTAGGCCCTTCCTGGGGCTCTGCCTCCAATCTTTTTATATAGCCCATGGTGTCGGTTATGTTGGTAACCGCGTCGTCCTTGCCTTGATAGCCAAGTCTCGAAGGGAGTGACCCCATGCCCAAGAGGGGCTTTGGGGATTTCGAAAGCTCATCAAACGTAGATTTCGTCCATGGAGATGACACGCGTGGCGGATCGGGATCGAAAGTGAATATAGAGGCCATTCTGTTGTAAGCGTGCTATGTAGTTGTTGTGAGCGTATGGCTGATCGATCGTATCTCACTTATGCGTGGCCTTAAGGCTCTTAGGTTGCAGGATTCTGGGGCAATCGTATACCGGGAACGCATGTAGTCCGTAAAGATTTTGTGTTCATGAGCCAAGTGTGCGGTCGGGATAATTGTGACGGAAATGGGGGCATCTTGACGGGTAGAGAGCGTAGTCGATGTGACACCTCGTGCTGTATACAACTTGTGGAGAGATGTGAATCTGCCGGACAGGCGTTCAATAATTGAGGGAATGCATCGATGTGGAAGGTAAGGTGTATTATGATAGTCTTGCGATGAGGATTGGAGTGGGTGAAAGGAGTCATTGGTGGTCCAAGCTTCCGTGAGGGTACCTAGGCACCTAAGACTAGGGTATGAATCATCGATCTTTCTTTGATGCCATACAAACACGCCGCCATTATAGCGGCTTTTGGTACGACATAGACCCCCAAGTATATTCACCACAGCTCTATGTGGTCGATTGTTCAGCCGAGAATATAAACACGACGTTTGTATTTGAGGTTGTCCCGACTCCCACGGACCAGGTACGGGTGCCGATCCTAAGCTCAGCGGACACGCGCTTACGATCCGATCCTAGGAGGTACTGTCAGGCAAGTGCCGGCAGAGACCAGAGTACTCGGGGCCAGCGTGCTCACAGGGCATGGGTATTGTTCAATCCCGCGATCTACAAAATTGGTAGAATACCGCAATCAGAAAATATATCAAGCAAAATGGAACCCACTCCAAAATTGCAGTCGGTAAAATCAATGTAGACACCCCGGACGAATAACAGGAGGAGGAATCGAAAGATGTCTTCGGAGACATGGAAACACAATTCAAGTCCAAGATTGGCTGAAAGATTCGTGAATAGCGTCCAGCTTGAGAGTCCAGTCTGATAAATAATCTAGATGTTCCGCGTACATATATTTTGAAATAGAGCTGTATCGATTCAAGGGCAGGGATTTCCTTGTCTCTGGGACTTTTGAGAAAGGGTACAAGACTCTGATGTATTCACACCATGAGAGAGGTTCGAATATTACTATGCCATCAAAATGCACAAACGTACCACATGATGCATGGTAAACCCGTAGGGAATCCAGGTTGCGTATTAAATGTGCCAGTATTTTTCTCATTGTGTCCTGGTGAGTAATCACTTGATTATGGCCTTATCAAATGGGAACTCCAAGTACCGTTGATACGGAACATAGTCCAGGGATTCCTTCCGATTCTATGAACGATCTATATATGGCCAGATGCTTCGAATGTCATCCGGCGACTTGTTGAAATCAGTGCTTCTGCGCATGGCCGCTTCGAGCAGCTTCACGTTTTCTTGTTGCATCATGTCGAAATCAAGACGGGGGCTTATCCAGCCCTCAACATCAGTACTGAGCATCTTTCTAGCGAATTCAAGGACGCTGTGAAAGCTGCGATATTCATCGAACTCGCGATCGTGTCTCTCCAAGTCGTCGTCGCTGAATCTGAGTGGCCTAGGATCCATAATTTCTAGTTCATCCCAGGTCTTATAAACCTCAATAAGACAGGCTCGAAGCGGTATGGCTCCCTCTTCTGATACCTCCCCACACCGAACAAAGAGCTCCCGTAGAAATGATGGTATATGCAAGGCCTTGTACCCCCGGTTGTTCTGGAACCCACTAGTCACTTCGTACACTTTGGATAGTTTAGCAATCTTCAGCTTGTCCTCCGCCAATTTCTTTTCTGTTGCATCCATCTCATCATAATCATGCGGAAGCTCAGGAAACTCCTTGGCGCTAAGTTTATAATCTTCGTCGACTGATAAAAACTTCGGAAATCGGGCTTGCAAGAATAGAGGCGCGACTACAATCGATTGCCAGTCGATGAGCGAAACAATTTTAGCTGTATCTGGGCCCTTATAAGAGACGTAGATATTGCCCATATGAAGATTAGTGTGCCATAAGACTGGTTCGGAGACTCTGTTGATAAACGTAGACCTGCCCAGACTAGATACCACATCTTTGGTCACTCTGAGCATAGACATCTCCTCATCCGAGGATCCACGTGGAAAACCAGGGTTTGTGATGAGCGGGTTTTGCTCAATTACCGCTGTCTCCCGCTCTACAAGTGCAACATCGTAAGAGGATAAATTTGGCCCTTTTAAGAAAGGTTAGAACAAGAGATATAGTTCGCAAATGTGACTTACAGGGTCTTCGATGGAACCTAGAATGCAACGATCCCTTGCCTTTATCATACCACGCTCGCTCACAGCACCGCCCTATACAGAATCTCGCGTCATTTTCCAAGGTAACATATGTGTCATTTTCTGACATAGATTCGCTGAAGTAAAGACCTCCACTGGATGGGAAGCGAAGTCTGGTCATCTCGCTCTCGAATTTGGTCAACTGTTTGACAATACATAATTGATCCCAATCACTCAGGTCTTCCCACACCTGAAAAAGCTGTTTCCCAGGCGCTTTTTCCATCATAATATATTCGGCACCCACCGGGTTTGATGGATCACGATTCCAGGCCAGAACCTTGGGGACAGGGACTTGGGTATGCGTATGTACTGCCGCGCATGATTCAATTAGCTATGCGCAACAGCAGCTCATGGGCTTGAGGTCTTACAATAATCAAGGACAGCCACTTTCGACGCAGTTGTATATTTTGGTGGTCCAGTAATAGGGAACGGTATCTTTGCAATGATTTCGCTTCCATTCTTTTTACGCAAGAGGAGTCGCCTTACTGAAGCCCCCTTCCATTTTCTCGATGGCATAAACCGGTGAATGCTGCCCGCCAGTAGATGCGGCTACCGCGCAGAGCCGTTCAAGGTCGATTTCTCATATCTGCGATCACATGCCGTTTTTTCGTTGGCCAGAAAACGTCCGTTTGTGTATTGGAATAAATCTTCGCGATCGATCAGGTTGCCTACGGCAGTTCAGTATTGTGTACTAAGTTGGATGTGGAGCTATGGAAGTATTACCGCGACAAGTAATGGTGGGTGCTCGCGAGGGCTGAGCTGGAATAGCGCGTTCGCCGCTGCCCCGAAACCTCTGGTAAATAGATCTAAGCATAAGTGTTAGCGACATGACTGCCTCACTTCGGGGAGAATGCACATAATTTTCGGGGCTTGAGGAGTGCAAAGGCAGACGGCGTGACGAAGGAGTCTCAGAGGTAGGGTCGAGGAATCCGATTGAAACCATATCAGCACCGAGCCGGCCTCCAGGCGTAACTAATGGAACTAACGCCGAGTCAACCTTGGCATGCCCTCTGTAATTGAATAGCCGAGCGTGACGCTTGTCCCTTGGCAGTGAATAGAATACTAAGACAGTAGTGGTGACTTTGCTTTACTACCGACTGTTTCCCATCTTTGCAGCGCTCCCTCTAGAAGCTTGGGGTATATCAAGCCCTAGCGAGGGAGCCGTCTTATCGAAAGAAAGATGCAGAGTTTTCAAATAGCCCTGCTGGGGTGTAGTAAAGTACGGTTTAGTTTATCATAGTAGTCATTAGTAACATGACTATCGGTGTGCGATTTAGTGTTATTTTTTTCAAAGTATTTTGTGCTTTTCGCTATTGCACAGATCGCTCTTAAGCCATATCTTAGATTGACCAAGAGACCACCACTACTCGCCATAGAAGTCTCAAGCGATGACACTTGGGGCCCAGGGTGTAGGTAGAAGAAGGAATCATCTTGACATGTAGCTGTGAATACCATGCCGGTAATAAAACCCAGAAGAGGACCTTGGCCGTCGGCAGTAAGCATGATTTCATCATTCTCGTGAACCGAGTGCTGACTGCAAAAATGACACTGGACGCTGCAGGTGTCAGCCTCGCACGTCAGCCTTGCACACCTATTCTGAATCATCCTCTTCGTGTCATTTGAAATCGCTCCATGGACCCACTCGATCCTCAATCTAACACGTTTGCCAACCCTGAAAACCACATAGTACCGATGCGATGTAATGGACTGTGGCGCAACTCGGATAAGCCGATCCTCACGAGTCCAGTAGATACTGTCTGTACGACTTGGATGAGTAGAGACCCACCCTCACCCCAAAAAAGTACGAGTTAAACTATTGGAGGCGATGTAGACGGAG
>Ga0182210_1000338_pt1 | contig 11299 bp, 11 predicted proteins | sample G5R1MG_19_FD_129670 | JGI IMG/M metagenome (GOLD analysis project Ga0182210, IMG submission 129670) | Switchgrass phyllosphere microbial communities from Michigan, USA - G5R1_MAIN_03OCT2016_LD1 MG | ecosystem: Host-associated > Plants > Phyllosphere > Phylloplane/Leaf | place: USA: Michigan... | reverse complement strand
TCGAGTCAGGAGCCCAAGTACCACGTGCTGACAGTTGGCAGTACGAAAAGTCGAGCTCAAGCAATCTGTTGAGACGTATGAGTCGCAAATTAACGACTTGCGGAAGCAGGTCCAAGCTGCAGACGAGGTCGCTAAATCCGCCAAAGCGGCTCTCGAAGCCACACAACAAGAATTAGAACGCGCCTCACCTTTCGAAAAGGAGGTCAAGGAGAAGAACCTCCTGATTGGCAAACTCCGCCATGAAGCCGTAACCCTAAACGAACATCTCACAAAAGCACTTCGCATCCTGAGAAAGGGTCGTCCTGAGGATAACGTCGACCGTCAAATCATCACAAACTACTTCCTCCACTTCCTTGCCATCGACCGAAGTGACCCTAAGAAGTTCGAAGCCCTGCAGCTTATCGCTGCGCTCCTGGGATGGACAGATGGTGCACTCCCTTCCTCCCCCTTCCCACTATATCACTAACGCCAACCCAACAGAACAGCGCGAGCAAGCCGGACTTGCCCGTCCGGGCACCGCGTCCAGTACAACGAGTCTTCGCATTCCCTTATCGCCTTTTGGACGAACGCCGTCAACACCATCACTCAATGCAGCGTCGGACCCAATGCTTATGGCGAGTAGCTCGAGTAATAAAGAGAGCTTGGCAGAGTTGTGGCAGGACTTTTTGGAGAGAGAGGCGGCGGAGGGGACGCAGGGAATGAGTAGCAGGAGGGGGAGTACGCTTAGTCCGACGTCTGGGCCGCCACCGAGCGGCCTGGGTATTGAGGGCCAGAAGTAAAGGATCCGCGGTTGTATGGTTGGGTACGTAACTTCTTCAGCGTGTGGTTCAATCACTCCTTTGGGCAGGCATTGTATAGAGAGCATACGAAACACGGGGTCCGATGTGCCTTTTCCTCTTTTCTTCCGGTCATCATCCGTCTTTTCCACCCTCTGTATTTAACTATGTACTCTGCGAGACTGTCAGTGGTTTTTTCCCCAGGGGAATGAATTCTCGTCTCGTGCGCCACGACGAAGACTACGCATCACGAACGGGTCGCCGATGTAGGCAGAATTCATACAGCAAACTCCATCTGCGCAATGGAAATGCCGTTTTGGAGACAAGCAATACCCAGTGCACTCCATGTATGCCTTCTACACCGTAAGTGTTGAGCGAGAGGGAATGGTCCACTGCCTAGGTTTTGTTGCGGCGCTTGATGGAAGTAGGACAACCAAATGGGATTGTTTGGCCATGTCAGTATAGGTAGTCTCTCCTTGGTGGATTTGAAGGACAAAGGGAATGGGACAGGAGCGGACGCTGGTAGCTATAGCTTTTAGAAGTGAGGTTGAAGTGAAGGGTCCGTTGGCTGTGACAGCACAATTACAAGTTTCCTCGGCCGGACGGGTCCAAGACAGGAGCGTGGCCGCATCTTAGATACTGTCAGCGGGTTTCAGATGATTGCTTGCAGAGTGTTAACCACCTTGCAACAATGCACATCTGTGCGCATTTCTGATGCGTGCATAACCGATGGTCGAGTGATAATAACAGCAGCAATAGCCATACCCGTTTGAGCCACCCGAGTCTGGTCAGGACCCCAGCTTGCGTCAACGATTATCGGACGAAGTTTGTAAGGGATTTTGAGAATGTACAGCTATATCAATGCAACCGGATGGGTTTACTTGATGAAGATGTGACAAAATGAAAAGGCTTGTTCAGCAGTACGAGACGAGGTAGTGAAGCGAACGAATCCACAAGGTGCGACGGACAAGAACAACTATGTCTCGCTAAATGATTCCAGATAGGAGATTCACCGAGGAAAAAGGGAAACTGTTTGAGACCTAAGAAGCCTTGGACATGAGATTGGAGAATTCGGATGAGAGCGGTGTGGGGAATTCGCAGACGGATGAGACGGAAAAGGGGGCGCTTGGTGTGGCGATACATCGCTCACGGTATTATGGCGAGTGAAAGAACAGTCCGAGACTTTGCATAGGAGACTGTAAGAATGATGGCAGCGAACGGCGAGTTAGGGGTTAAGCGATGTCGTGGAAGCGTGGGGCCAAGGATGTTCCGAAAGTTCGCATGTCAGGCCATCCCCGAACGGCGACCCCTGCTCGTGGGCGTTGGTAAGCTTCCCCAGCAGCAACACCACCACCAGTACAACGGTGGATGTCGGCTTGATGGCTCCGTCGAGGGGCTTCCGTATATTGCGCACATGGCGCATGCTTCAATGCTCCCAAATCGGTATTCCAAGACACTCTGGCCTGACTTTGTGCAGCACCGCAGCCGCCCGCAGCGACTTCTCGTCCTTCACAAAACAGCTGACAGACACGGCCAACAAGCTGCAGAGCTATGTGTCGAGCAGCAGCGACCCGTACCTCAACCTGGCCATTGAAGACTACATTATGCGTAAGAGCCCAGCCGACAGCACGGTTCTGTTCGTCTATGTCAACCGGCCCTGCGTCGTCATCGGCCGCAACCAGAATCCGTGGACCGAAGTCAATCTGGGCCTCCTCACGGCCGCCCGCAGCAGGCCATCGTCCGGCAGCGAGAACCAGGACTTTGGCCCCGTGGACCTCGTGCGCCGTCGCTCTGGTGGAGGCACCGTCTTCCACGACCAAGGCAATCTTAACTGGAGCATTACATGCCCGCGCGGAGACTTTGCCCGGGATACGCATGCTGAGATGACGGTTCGCGCATTGCGTAGGCTGGGTGTTTCTCGTGCCAGAGTCAACGAGCGGCACGACATCGTACTTGACCAGGGATACGAAGAGCGCGCCTCAGACCCTGCAGACACGCATCGCACGCCGTACACAGTCGATGAGCATGTGCTACCACGACCTCTGAAAGTCTCGGGCTCGGCCTACAAGCTCACCCGACATCGGGCCCTGCACCATGCCACTACTTTGCTGAACTCGCCGAACCTGCATAACATACCACACTACCTGCGATCACCGGCCAAGGCGCTCATACAGGCGAAGGGCGTCGAAAGCGTTAGCTCACCGGTCGGGAACATTGGTATCAATCTCGCGGTATTTCAGCAGCAACTCCAACAGCAATTTGCGGCTATGTACGTAGGCATTGGACAGCCAAGCGTGACGACTGTTGGTGAAGAATACCTGAGCATACCCGACATCCGCAAAGGATACGATGAGTTACAGGTGTGGATCCATGCCTATCAGAGGCGATGAGAACTAACACCTGACTAGACTGAAGACTGGATGTGGTCGCAGACGCCGCAATTTGATCTCTTGCTTGACTCTAGCAGCGACGTCGGCATCAGCATGAATGTCCATCATGGCGTCATCAAAAGTCTGGACTTCCTGAATGATCTGATTGCTAGAAAGACGCAAGAAGAACTGCGACATGTGCTGGTTGAGAAGAAGCTCCAAGATATCGGTGAATGGGCGCCATATCTTCAACATCGACTTCGGAGATGGGATGAGCCCGTCGCAAAGATCGCCAAGCGCCTGGAAGAGATTTTACCTGTCCCCAAACTGTACAACGTTCGAGAATAGTGATTGCGACGCTCATCCAGGCCAGTGAGGATGTGCCAGGACGTGCCTCATTGCGAAAGTACAAGGCATGGGCTACGACCGTCGTTCCGGGATCTCAATACACCGATCACTTGAAATTATAAGGCAGCTCTTGATGTTTTTCCAGGTCACACATCTACTCTTGACTTTCTTCATATGCCTGTGGTACAACGACCTAATGTGACCACTTAGCTGAATAATGCGTACAGATCGGTGTGCGACACGCTGGTTAGTCTGGTAGCGGTTCGCAATGCTCCACGCATTCGATATACCAGAAGGCAATTGTTTTTAAGCAGTCTTGGATATAAATTTCGATGACAATCAGACATCAACCAGAACATCAAAGATCCCACAGGCGTATTCCCTGTCCGCCCAGCAGATGCAGTCAGCCTGGTAGCATTGTAGTTCGCCACCACCATGGTCTCCGGGTTTTCAGATACATGCTGGTACTTGGAATTCATCTAGCTCATGCAGAGCGGACTATAAGCAGAACTCTGCATAGCAAAGTGCTAAGGTAGGGCCAGCTGCACATGTCCGGTAACAGTGCTCAGGCACAATATTTAGCAGATTAAAGGTAGGCTGTCTGCCTCCATGACTATCAACATAAGCTTCTTACTGCATCCTAGTCTGGTCAGCAAGGGTTTTTTCTTCCTTCTGCTTCCTGTCTCTTTTAATTCATCTTATACTTCTTTCTTTAAGAATCAACGGCCTGCCTTATAGGCCTCAATTATTCCTTATAAGGTTCTTATTGTAAGGCCCTGCAGCCAGGTCTAGCGATAAGTTCCGTCTGCTCTGTTAGAACCTCCCAGGCTACCAATATTACGATTGAAGATCACTTGATATTGGCCAAGCGCTTTGTTGTAGTGGGATAAGATTAGTTAATTACCAGCTACTGGATAAAGGTGCCCGTGCATTGTGCGCGCATCCACGTGACCTCAGTAACCTACAGATAAACGCTAATAATTGTTAGCAGGCAAGCCGCCTACTAATCTTGTGGTAACTAGGTATCAGAATGCAACGGCCTCAAGGCCTCTTTAGTATGATTTGAATGCTACCATTACTCTTGATCTATATACGCTCTAGTGTCTAAAATATAATATAAGTGCTACCTATTTGCTGCATTATTGCGAAAGCTTACGTCACCTGTATAGTTCCTTGTTGGTATCAAAGTAGATACTCCAGTTCTGGAAGAACCAGTGTTATGAAACAACAAGGGCATATTCCTAGCCGCATCTTACATCAAGGATAAATGCTGATACATTGTAGTAGTAATATCAGCATTGAAAAATAGAAACTATATGCAAAATCAACCCATGTGTTGGGGTTGATCCGAGGAGTCTGCCAAGCCATGACTGCCTTTGGCAAAATGGTTTCAGCCGCTTTCACCTGTTGCCCGCCCCTGTGGTACTCCCTTGCATCTAAGGCCCGGCCACTGGCGGAGCACAAGGATGCAGAATTGTACTCGCCATATACTGTCAGCCAGTCAACGGCATTCCAGAGCGTCGGTGCCTGACGTTTCGAAACAAGACAAGCACGAAACGGCTGGCCCCGGCACGCAGATTGTTTCAGGTGAAGTGCTGACTATGACGCTAGCCACTTCCAGCTTACGCACTCTGAGGCTCTCACACGGGCGGATGGTTTTTTTATCATTGCAGTAGCCTTGTGTTTTTCGAATCAAATAACTCTTTGTTGTTCTACATGTCCAAGCCCCCAGATTTCCTTTCTTCTCTTGTATTACCGATATATTCGTCGCATTATGAGCAAGTACCATGATCTCTGCGCTGGTTCGCAAAATACTTTTGACGAATTTATGAGCTTCGATACGGGCTCCAATTCGGTTGCTGCACCAGATCTGTACGGACAAGAGCCGCTCACCCAGCAGCATAACCCAACAATGTATTGCTGTAGCCCTACGAGTAAGCTGGGTTTGCTTTCATCGCGAAATGGGAATGCGCGACTGACTGGCCCAATACGATGATCAGATTACAATGTCTTCAATCCTGTCCGTCTACCAGAAGACAATGTTTCGTCTCGGCAATTCGCTCAGCAGCAGCAAATTTCAGCTATGAGCTACTCTTCCGGAAGTATCAGTCATCGTTCGTCGAGCAACAGCATGTTCTCACAGTGGCCAATACGCGATTCCATGTCCTCTTGCACTTCGAGCTGGTCTCATGTTTCAAAGAATTATCCAAATCAATCCATGTCTGAGGCTGAATACGTGTTGCCACACAATCAATCTCTCCTGTCGGATTCCAAGGGCAGTCCTCCCTCATCATCTTCGAGAACAAGATCGGGTCCGCGACAGCCAATACCAAAGAATTCCTTCAAGACTTGTGTGTCAACCCACAAGCAAAGTCGTATTTCGAATAAAGAGCACAAGTACTTTTGCACAGCCTGCAAGAAAACTTTCGTCTCCAAGGCCGACTGGAAGCGACACGAGGAGACATACCAGGAGCGTGTCGAGCAATACCAGTGCGATCTTTGTAGCTCGATTTACTTCTTGGACAAAGACTTTGTAGCGCATCACAAAAATTCACATCGATGCATATCCTGTGCGGATAACGTCCAATGTTCGAAGAAGCGACATGTACAGGAAGCAAGACAGCAGAGACGTACTCGGACGGGTTGGGGATGCGGTTTCTGCTGCCACTTCAGTAATGATTGGACGGAGAGATGTAACCACATCGCTCGACACCTAGAAAGAGGTGGTAATACAGTGGCAAACTGGTACCACAGCATGGTCATCTTTTCTTTACTGCAGCGACCGGCCATACAACTCGAATGGAACAGGTTGCTCAAAAGTACATGTGAACAGCAGCTTACCCTTGCATGGAATCGACATTCAACCGGCCGTGTCGAAGGTTATCCGGAGACTGGTGACGCTCCTCAGCTCCAGGATCTACTTGAGTACTATACTCCCGATCAAGATGCAGCGTTGATAGCAGGTCTAGCCTTCGACAAGCTTGTTCCCCCGCCGGTACCTGCCAAGGATAGCCCCATGACTCCGCCGAACGCACTAAACAATGATATCTGGGAACTGATGAGCAATACAGTCGTTGCAGACACTATATTGCCAACGGATGCTGAATATCTTGGGAAGTGGCGGGTAGTATAATAGTTATTTGATGAAGTTTGTATTCAATATAACACCAGCCTATGGATAAAATGAGGGCCTATTTACGATAATAACAACTTGAAGGAATCGGCGATGGATGTGGAATAATAGTAATATCATCAATCCGTCACAGAAACATCGAGCCATGCGGCAGATCTTAAAATGCAAGATCAGTGCTACAAACTATATCAGTATTGCTCTGCATACATAGCTAATCCGAACATGTCATCAAGGGAACAGCGGTTCTAGATCCTTGTAGCTCTTTTTTTGATGCCTGCTCTGATGATACCAGCCCCCCCTACTACACCACATATGCATAGAGGTTCACCTGAAACGCTTGGCACTCGTGTACCGAGCCTCACATTTGATGTGGAGCCTGATCGGCCAATTCTTGTGGCCCATTACCACATTCCCTGTTCTTCACCATGCCCATGCCGATGACAGTCTCAATAGTCGAGTAGATTCATCACTCGAGCTACATCCCTAAGTCGGCCCAGAGCGTCTAGAATTGATTTCAAAGACACAAATTTATAGGCCGTGGAACCGTCGCGATATACAAATAGGTCATCGCGCCCTCCATCTCAAAAGGCCGAACATTATGCCAATTCTTTCCTTCAAGATTAAGCCCTCTGATCCACCTTGATACGCAAAATACAACCGCCATATATATCACACGAGATTGCCACATTCTTGCACGGCTATAATGACCACAGTAAAGGTTAGTGTGTCACATCCCCATGCGCTGCCACTGCTTCTTACGCGAAACAGACCTCCACAAACACCGGCAAGACGCACATGATCATCACGGTCAAACTAGACCTGGAGTCTTTGAAACTTGGAACTGCAGTTCCCCACAATCGACGGGACCGTCTGCAACGGGATAGAGAGCTAGAGGCAGACTGGGAGATTCGGAGGAACCGATTCTTCAAATCAAGGCTCTGATTCTAGGAGATGAAATCGCAATTTTTGCGCTCTATGCTTTGGATAGTAACGAAGATATAGTGGCTATTATTTGATTGGGGCAAATGTACGGTGGTGTGGGCTTGATAAGGGGCTCATATTGATTGGGTTCGCCGGAGACTCAGGAGGTTATCCGGAAATATAAAAAATGAATTGATTACTGCTGCCTGAAAGTTAAATCATGTTATTAGGGAGTTATACCACCCCTTACAGTAGGCATATTGATAGAGAATCTTTCATTATCAAAGCCTGGAGCGACTCTGAGCTCTTTGTAGTACTTTATCTTTGAATAATCTACAAATATGAAAGGGATCGGATCAATTCATAACCATACTAGTTTCGGATACAAGATTCATTGTCCTCTAGATGACAATATCTTGATATACTGAATGAGTTCGATCAATCCTCCAGTAGAACCAAAATATCAATGATCTTGGATGTGTGATCATGAAAAATTTGATGCACCGAAGGAGTGGAACCCACCGGAACACTGGTCAGCTCTCGGAAAGTTCTCCGGCGCTGCGGTTCATCCCATTCCTCTTTTTCTGCTCGCCTCAATGACCTTTATCTTCATCGTTCCTCAACTTCCTCACGTGTGGTATCTGATTTACAGTAGTTGTATTCGTTCTGACGATATCGGAAATTTGTTAGAATACATCACTAGCACCATGGCTCCTCCCCCCGCTGCTGATGTATAGTGTTCTGCCGTCACGTTCTACGACGTCACAACCTCCCACTTGAATATCGATATCCAGAAGAAGTACTTCTATTGTTTGGCCAGATCTAGCCTACTTGGTCTTATGATTCTTGGATCGACCGCGGAAGCATTTTTACTCGCCGGCGATGAAATTTGCGCTGGTAATAGCTGTGCGCAAAGCAGGCTATTCTGTAGTGGTCTGAATGAGTGGATTCTGGGTACTTCAAGTGCTTGAGAATATTCAAGATGCGGTGGAGTGGGGTACGGACAGTAGTTTGTTATTGCCATCTGCATACTATGGTGCTGTGACTTCGAACGATATAGTCTATGGTTTCTACGACGATATTGCAAAAATGGCGATCTTCCAATCGACATCTACATATTCCCAAGCATCTGCAATGGCATGGACCCGAATTCAGTCAACCCCGCAAAGCGCAATCCTTGAAAGATTGTTAAAGCGAAACTAACATGTAGGAGTGTGGCAAAGATTACCCGACCGTGTGCAAAGCTACCTTCCGACATCCTTTCGACGTATGTTGGACAGATAGCGTCTCAGCATTCTGTGACTTATTCTCTAGAGTCTGTTCCGAAATTTACGAACACGACTGGGAAGACAGAAAAAGCTACATAGAAAAGAGGAACTCACTGGATCTTATATCAGGACAGGGATTTGATGCTGTGGAAGCAAGCGTCAGGAATGCAAGGCTAGGCCTTTAATTGGTATAGCTCTGGTAGTTCATAATATATTAGATCGGATAAGCTGCTGAATTTATGGTTACCTAAATGTTCTCCGAGAACAATTACAACACTCATGATCATGGCTTGGTAGTTAAAACGCTCTTCGAATACTGAGATGTATTATGAATAGACTCTTTGTGGCACTCATAGTATAAAAGCAAAAAAAGCATGTACAAGCGCCAAGCGAATGCATGAAATAATATAGTAGGAACTGTAAGCTGCTGCTGTTCGCTTTAAGTCTTGGCATATTCAACCTTAACCGTAACCGTACACACAATGCCGCAAGATCAACATCTCGGAGACCCGGAGAATTATACTGGACAAGGTGGAAGGGTCCAATACCATTCCGCTCTTACCAACGCTTCACAACTATTGGAAGAGATATCAATACAGGTGTATAAGTCACGGGCGCATAGAGAGTAGAATAGGTAGAGATCGATTGCAGACTTGAACTGATCGCTGTCGAACAGAACAGTGATTATCTGAGGGAATTTACGGATGTAATCGGGGGCTTCCCTTAGGCTATAGTGGCCCATAGAGATCTTGCGTATAAAAATCCAAGCATATTGTCTGACAGCAACCTTCCTATCCCCTATTGGCTACATGATACGATAACTGAATCTTGTAGAGAGATGCATCTCGAAGGGCAAAAGGAAGTTTTAAATCTATGCTGTTCAACAGCACCACGTAGTGCCCGCAAAAGGCGAGCCTGTCCACGTGAGTAATTTGAAGTTGATCTTACTTGATTTTTGGATACGTACCTCCGCAGGGAGGCTTGTCATTCAACTCGCACTAGACAAGATAGCTTAGTATCTAGTCATAGGCTAAAAAGGAGCTTATGGTACATATATGTCTAGATACTTACAGCATAGGCAGTTTTCTGGATCTAGCATTAGTATGTGATTTTATCTTCAATTAGCAATATACGCAACTTACACCAACAGGGCAGGTGTTACCACCTTGGCCTGCACCAATATTGCGGCATGCAGCGAGGACCGAGGGGGTGAAAAAGGCCACAGCTGAGAAGACAATAGTGAGCCTCATTGTAAAGTTATCGTTAACGTTAGAGTAGATAAGCTGCGTTGTAGGAAGAAGTGAGGTGACTGACAAACGTTTGAGCAACAACGGTTGTTCTTATATACCTACGATCTACACCCCTATATAGCGGTAAGTAGTTACAGTGGGGGCTTTTGCCGATCAGCTCTACTACCGGAGCGTTACGAAATTTTAACTCTGTTTTACCAAGGAGCTCTTGGTACAAACGTGGCCATATGCTCTTTAAGGTAACAGCAAATACAAATAAATACTTATGTATGCACTAGTGTGTAATTATAGTTCTGCAAAGCTTACTAGAAAGCCCCACCGTGACTATTTCCTGTTGTAGAGGTGTACCAATGTACATGGTATAGAAGCTGGTCGGCATACACATACTTATCGATAATACTCGCATCTACCAATCGGGGCTATTGCGGTTTATCGAAACTACTGGTAATAGGTATAGGTAATATAGATTCTCGGCCCGAGTAATCATAGCATCGTCCGGTTATCGTCCGGACCAGCGCAAAAGAAGTCACTGCGCACTATGTCCTTACTACTCTTGATACACTTTATACGAGTATAAACTTTTACCTTTGGTTGAATTTGAAGACGACAAGCCATACAACGTCCACGCTGTAAACGCATTTTTTGTATTATATTCGTAGCTGGTTAAATTTGTCTGCTATTTCGTATGTTAGAGAGCGATGCATAGATTGCATAGTAGGGCAACAGCTATTCCAGGATCTAGCAGTCAGTCGTATATGTACCATGTACGTTAGTTGTCACTTGATTATATCGATAAACACGACCGCCCCGGTTAGACATACTATATCAATACAGTTGGCTGCGGCGTCTCCTTGGTCGATTACGTGGACATACTATGTAATAGACGTACCAAAGCCGTTAAACTCCCTTGTCAATATCATGCTACTAATTGTTTAACGGTGTATCGCGCTGAAACGTCTTGTAACACAGGTACGTCCTGGCCCAACTTTTATGCTATATAGTCACTCCTAATCAGCACAGAATATGGTATTACGTGACTCTTGCTGATGGAAATCGGTGGCCGTGCCGGTACCTAGCAGATCGAGATATTTCTATGCTTCCGCGAATATTGCAATCCCGTGTGGACTTATTTCCTTCACAGAGTCGATCCCTCGCACAGATTTTTTTCTCCGGGGCGCCTGAGGAATTTGCTTGAAACAAGGTAGCGTTTTCATTACTGCCACCCGACAGCCCG
>Ga0182210_1000337_pt1 | contig 11307 bp, 8 predicted proteins | sample G5R1MG_19_FD_129670 | JGI IMG/M metagenome (GOLD analysis project Ga0182210, IMG submission 129670) | Switchgrass phyllosphere microbial communities from Michigan, USA - G5R1_MAIN_03OCT2016_LD1 MG | ecosystem: Host-associated > Plants > Phyllosphere > Phylloplane/Leaf | place: USA: Michigan... | reverse complement strand
CTTGGCCTCCCGAAATTTGTTCAGCAACCCCTCGTTGACGCCCTAGTCTTGCAAATGTACCAAAAGCCGCTCCAGCACTGTCATCTCGATGTCCTAGAAATCACAATCGGCCGCTTTCACTCTCGTGGTATGGCCGTGCTAGATCCAGTGATCTGCCACTTCATCGGCACATATGCGTTTCGTTCGTTACAAGATAGAGAAACACCGGGCGACAAGGCCGACCGGGCTGAAGAAACACCCGAGCCTGCCGACGACCTACCCTCGTGTCGTCCCGCACACGTCGCCCCCGATGGCCAGACGGATTTCGCAAAAACCGGTCGTCAATTACTCAGCTTTACCAACTACAACGCCCGACGCATCGCATTCCCCCGTGACACCTTCTTGCTACCGCCCGCGCTCCCCGTCCTCGGCCACAGCATCCAAAATTGGTCTGGAGTGCGCCGGACTGGCAGCACTGCCGCCGCCTTCACAGGATTCCCGTTGAACATTGGCGAGGCCTTCAAATACGTCCGCACGTCTGGGACGCAGGCGCTCAGTAATGACAACGTCGTGCGCGAGCAGACGAACCGGTTAGCGCACCAGCCGTACTATCACACCGAGAAGCCCGGCAGGGCTAGCGAGCAGGATGCGGGGCCCAGCGGCGTGGCGTCGTCGCCTCCGTTGTTGTTGTCGCCGGCTCGAGCCAAAAGCAGCGATGCTCCTCCCATCATCGTCGCGCCGACATCAAAGCCGCCAAAAGCCAAGCCTCCCAAGGGCAAAAGACCTGCTGCTGCACCACCGGAAACGAGCCGAGAGTTACGACCGAAACGCGTGAGAAAGTAAATAGTACCGTGCGACAGGTGAGAGCTTATCAATGTTGATAAAAGGATGCTGCGTTCTTGCAAGACATCCGGCTGGCAAAGAGGGACGAAGCGGTAGGAGCAGAATCAAACCCATGGAATCCGTTGCTTATTTTGTAATTTCCCATCGTTCAAACTTTATTCATTCGTAATGAAAAACCCGTTATCGCGAGTATTTGCCCGGTACGAGCCGCGGCTGTTTGTATTTTCCGGCTGCCACATCGGCCATATATTCCCTCGCGCGTCGAGCTCCTGGGCCGTAGTCGAACTTACTCCAATCGATGACCTTGGGAGAGGGATTGATTAAGTCATCTTCAGGATCTGCTTTCCAATCTAGGCGGCAGGTACATTTGTAGTCAAAGAAGCCCCTAACAAGGTCTTCCGTACGCATGCCGTAGGCAATATCCCAGACATCGCCGTTTTCATCCAGCTCCTGGAAAATTTCATATACCTCGACTGTGTGGCCTGCGCCGAGTGAGATGAGGGGAATACCCTCTTCGAAGTAAACATCCTCAGGATCGAAAGATTCTGTGACCCTTCGATGTTGTCGCGTCGCTTCTAATTTCTTCGCCCATTTGGGCTTGCGACCTTCAAAGCGAACAGCCTGATCATTGGGCATGTCAATCAGATTGCAATAGTCTGCTACCAGCATTAGGCCCATTTCAGTAGCCACGTATATCTTCTGGTCGTCCCGGAAGTATAGGTCGCAGTCATTGATGACACGGGCCGGCAGCGTCTTGCTAACAGGCCCTCGACCAAAATCTTCTGACCTCCAGCGACGTTGGTACATGTCCATAGCTTGTCGGTTGAGGATGGGATTGGAGTTGTCCCAACGATCGACCAACTCTTCGGCTTCTTCGTCATGCGCGATGTGATGAGAGGCCATGAGAAGCACACTAGTGCAGTCGTAAGGGAAGTATTCAACTATACACTCGGGGTTTGGCAGGACTATTGGCTTTTTATCATTGTTGGTGACTACACGAGGCTTCTCCAGCTTTGTCTTCGCCGGCTCGCAGGCGTCAGAACCACATCTTTTCAGACCCTCGGCATTCGACGCTGGCGAGGATTGGATTACGGAATCGGCTCTGGTTTCAATGGCCGCGTCTTCATGGTGTATGGGAACAGTCTTGGAAGGAGTCCCATGGACTGGGGCAATTGATGCAGCGGCTGGCAATTTTTTGTCGGACTTTCGACCGGCGTCTTTGTTCTCTGTCGCGATTACCTCGCTGACTGAGGCAGTTGATGCAGCGGCTGGCAATTTTTTGTCGGACTTTCGACCGGCATCTTTGTTCTCTGTCACAATTGCCTTGCCGACTGGGGCGGTATCATGAACATGCTTATCACAGTCGTTGCCATTGGCTGTGGCGATACCATTGTAAGATGCAGCGGTCTGATCAATGGCCGCATCCAAAAGGACTGCTGCCTGGCGCTCTCCATAGGACTTTGGCGTAGATGCCAGTAGACTTTTGTTGGCCTTTGAGGTCCTACTGGCTCCGAGCACGCGGCGGTCGACTGGCACATTTGCGAAGCGGTTGCGGCGATTAGCCATCTTCTGTGCATCGCTCAAGTTCTTCAGACTTTTAATGCTAGTGGCTGACTGGACTATGTTCTCGAAGACGTCGACTTGGCTGTCCGTCTTGGCGGGTGTCATTTCAGCTGTGGAGGCGGATTTGCTGTCGATTTCCAAGCATGTCTTCTTCTGTTGCTGCGCGCCGTCGTCGCTATCGCCCCGTTTGCGTTTGCCTGCTTGTCCACGCGCTGCTTGCGACTCACAGCTGGGCTGCAGCTCAGACTGGGCCTGGTCGCCACGGGTTATGCGGTCTTGGAGAGACGCACGCTGCTGTTGATGCATCTTTTTGGGGATGCCTTGCGGTTGCTGCGATGCTAAGCGCTGCTGTCTGAACCTATCTTGGCTGTGGTACTGGGCTCGCCGGTTATTGGTAGTTTTTAGTGCCGTGATAGGATTTAGCTGTTGACACGGAGCCCATGGCTGGATCGGCTGTCGTCTCTCGCGGTTTCGAGCCATGTTTTTCATTGAGATCAACGTGATAGGCAAGACGGATGTAATAAGGTAGAAGCGTTGTTGAGTCCAATTGTACACTAGATTTGCTTGGGGTTGAGCAAGAGAAGAGGATTGAAAGATTTGGTTGCGTGTTGTGTTGCTGGCTCCTGCCTAGTCTGGGTCCTTGTTGTCACCGCTCACATTCACCGCGAAACAATCCAAAAGTCTTGGTCACGCGACATCTCAACAAGCGCCCGGACCTGGCAACAGTCTTTTATGCCGGCACACAACAGCGGAATTCTGCGTTGAAGCGAAAGATGCCAATCATCGCGATGAGCCAACCGGTATGTGTGTAATTAGATGGGCTGTCAATCATCTAGGGGCAGAAGACAAGCGGCCGTTTATTATACAGACCACGCATTCTGAGTTCTAAGGCCGCGTACTATGGCAGCGGTGTTATTTGTAGCTTCACGTGAGGAGCACCAGGGCATAGTCTTAAACATGAGCGCTTGACGGTAAGATTGGTGTGTTTATACATGAAAATCTGTGCGCATATGGACGCGTATAGAACGGAACGTCGCAGACGAGCCAATCAACTATCTAACCTAGATTGGCGGCTACAGAATTAGGTGATGACGAACTTGAAGTCCCTGTTTTTGAATTAGGATTCCGAAAATATTAATATCCTCTCTTCATGTGTCTCTTTCATTCGGCAAAGCTGTCATCTGCTCTTCATAATCATTTTCTTCATCTGCCTCTCCATACTGAATCCTGCCTGTCCCAGTACAACAAACTCCCTCCAATTGCCAAGCTATTAAAGATTCCCACGCAATGGCCGGCCATCTTTTCCTTGACTCCATATGTTCTTACGATGACGGCATCCGCGAAAGTGGCCACCAGGCCTGCCATGACTGCTACCCCTAGGCTCTTCCTATCACGCAGCACTAGGCCAAATGTAAAGATCAGTATTCCATTCTGCACGTTGCGCGCGGCTATGGCTGCGACAAGTGCTTTCTTGGTATTTCGGTCCACTTCTAGCGTGGGTAGCGTTGTTGCTGATGTGGTACTGGAGCGCTTCGATGACGTTGATGAAGTCGCTACAGTGGTGTCGATGGGAAGTCCATAGCCGTCCGAAAATGAAATGGGGTTCCACAAGCCTGATAAGCCAAAAGGGAAGACCTCTAGTGCGGCAACAAGGAGAGCGAGGCATTCTGGGGGTGGTGGCAGACGCTGAAAGAAAGTGAGCGATGGCATGACCATGTCCTTGGGTTGTGGATGAGTGGACACGGGGTTGATCAACGCAAGAAGGCCAGTAGGAAGTTCCCTTTTATAGATTGCTATAATGGACTTGCGAAGCGCCTATTGAATAGGTACGTACCGTAGATAGCGTCGATCGGACTCCGGAAAGCGGGGAGATACCGTAGCTAGCATCTTCATTCAGTGTAGGGTCAAGTTATCATGCTCCAGAACGGGCTCATGATGACCCAATGGATACTTGGACATAAAGAGAGATTTGGCCCGCTTTCCCCAATCGATGGGGCCTATGTTCGATCTTCTGGTCCACTAAAGCGCACGACCAAGTAGGCAGCATTCGCAGATGCCACGGTGTAGATAAAAATACCCTTGGAATGCTGGTAGTGTGCCAAAGAAACCAGTCCGTCGGTGAAAGCGGCTCCTTCTCTTCTAGTCACTTGGCGCTATTTCTCTCACCTTAAGGATTGGATTAGTCACCATGTCCCACACTCTCTCTTCCTTTATCTATATCTTTCTCCCTCTTTCTCCCTCTCTCACCATCTCTCTCTCCCTCTCTCTCTCTCTCTCTCTTCACCCCACCTTGAGTCTGCATTCCTGACTTTTCCGTCCTACAGCTTGCGCCTGCCTTGCGCCAGCTCATCCATTACCCCACAAACAGCCACATCTTGTGACTTCACCGCTCACTCCATATAACACAAAATGAGCGCTTCCTCTTTCTGGGCCCAAAAGGCCGGTTCACTCAAGACAGCCCCGAGCTCACCCGCTTTCACCGAGCCACCAACCACACCTGCCAAAAAACAGACGACAATGAACGGGTTGGTGCTTAAGCCCATGACCAATGGTGCCAATGCTTCCTCTGTACGCACTAGCAACAGTAAGAAGATTTCCTGGGCCGACAGCGAGGATGACGAAGAGTTCCTTGCTTCTTTCAGTGCCGATAAAGCCAGTCCTTCCACTGTTCTCAAGGCTTCTGTTCTCGAGAAAGAGGCCCGCATTGCAGAGCTGGAGTCGCATGTTGCTGCAACAGCTCTTCGAATTGAGCAGCTTGAAGCTTTAGTAACTGAGAAGGACAAGCACATCTTGGAGCTTAAGACCAAGATCGAAGATGTGCAGCTTCGCATCTCCGAACTCCACTACATTATGGCTGAGAAAGAGGCTCACATTAGCAACATAAAGAAGGAGAGCCAGTCGAATTTGTTGCATGTTCAAGAGTTGATCACTGTGATCGATGAGAAGAACCGTCACATTGCAGTCCTGGAGAAGGGGCAGAGCTATCAGAGTGCCACCATTTGTGACCTCGAGACCCAGACGGAAGGAGCCTTGAGGCAGGCCTCGGTCAACGACAACAATTCCGAGTCAGAATCGGCAGTTGGTACCGCCCATGAGTCTGGCCAGTCCAGTAAGTCTGTTTCAGAATCCTCTTTTGAGGTGGTGGAGGCATCTTCTCCGGCCCACAGCCAAGAGTCAGCCGTGGCGGTCAATGTCTCAAAACAGCCTACAACCAAATCTCCGATTGTCAAGGCTACTGGTCCAACATTTGGAAAATCTGACTTCCCAATCTTTGTCACACGAGAGACTCTGAAAGTGGTTCCTCCGGCTCCGGCCCCCAAGAAACTGACCTTCCCTATTGACTTCAACAAGTATGGAAAGAAGTCTGCCCAGCCTCTATCTCCTAGGAACAAGGTCCAGATTGAAGCGAAGCGTGCATGGGGTCTGGCTTCCAAGGCGGCTCGCGACCCGAGGGCTGCTCCACCTGAGCTCAACCCTTCGCTGGACATTCGTCACATGGCGCATGCTCAACGTGCATTGTTTGCCAACGGCCCCGAGGTTTCCATCCTGATGGGCAATGTAAAGCTGGGCACCCTTCCCAAGTTCATGCTGATGCAGTGCTCCAGCACTGCATACAAGCACTTTACACGCCACCCCTCGGCCCCCAGCTTCGTCCTAGCCGCCGACTCAATGGATGTCGAGGCCGCCAAGCAACACATCCAGTGGATGGACGAAATGACGTACCAAGGCCGTGTGTACTCGCTTCCACTTCACACAGAGCAGCAGCACGACGAAAAGAACCTCCGCATCTGCCGCGCAGCTCGGATTCTAGGCCTCAACAACACCTATGTCGGCCACTTCACCAGGCAGCTCTGCAACCGCATCAGAAACCAAGAAGCTACCCTTGCCTTTGCCCATCTTGTCTGTGCACTCGCAACCCCGGACAATGACCCCATCTTCGACTGTCTGGCCCATCATCTCGTTCATCAGCGTGCGCATAGGGCAAACGCGGTTCTCAACCCGCAGTCCGTGGCGGCGCTCCAGGCAAAGCATCCGATGCTGGCTCGCAAGATTGCTGCCATTACGCAGCGATAGGAAGAAGGTGCGGGTAGGAATTCGGGGACAGGGCTGTTGGCAAAGCCAGCAATGATGGTCTAGTGCTTTTGAGGGAAACGACACATGGCTAATGTGCCCATGTACATGTGTCTCCATGCGGGAACATGAAAGAATCGGTCCATGTTTCTTCCATCTCTTTTTTTCTTCGGTAACGGAAGGTGCGGTGTATGCCAGACTATGGCACTGCGTCCACCAGTGCTTCGGACGCACATGGCATGTTGGCCGCGTTGACGGGCAGACCTGCTGCATTTCTGTACCACACGAATGAATAAATGAAATTGAATGGATTATACTTGAGCTATACCGTACCATCATAGGCGCTGCTGTCCCTCCTATGACGCCGATTGCCTTTGCTTGATTAAAATCGTAGGATCCGATCCACAGGTAACAAACATGGACCATGTCATCATGCCATTGAACGAAAAAAAGGTGGGCCCAAGTTATCATGCATCAAGACCGACACTCGATGCCGTCGCGACTGAGACATAGGTACTTGACGCCCTTGTACGGCGTGACACCACTGCCTAACCCTTTGCTGCGCTTGGGGTCCACGTTCAGCGCCTCGACCCGGATGCCGCTAGGCAGCCAGCCCTTGACGGAGAAGCTGAGCGTGGCGCATGAGGGCATGAGGAGACGATTCGCCTTCTTCCTCTTGGCGTCGGCGTCGAGCGTCTGGCGCGCCGGGGCCACGGGGTCGGGCGAAGCTACGCGGTATTGGGAAGACTTATCGTCGTCGTGGTAGTCGTGGTAGTCGTAGGTAGCATGCGAGAAAGGGACAGGGCCGCTGGTATCGAGGGTATGATTGTGGTCCTCCTCGACGCCTATGACCGTGCCTCGCAGGGTAGCGCTTGCGCCCAGGCCGCCGCCACGGTCCTGGGACATGAGGGCGCTTATTTCGCGGCTCGTCAGTCGCCAGTCGATTGCACGATCGCCAGGGGCATAGGAGGCGTCGCCGGTGCCGCGTGCGAGGCGCAGGTCGGCAATGTTTTTCACGGTGGTGGGGAGGGGTATGTGGACTAGCATTTCTTCGATGGCGGGAGAGGATGTGGTCCCGGTTGCGGAGGCAAACGCTGCGATGCCTCCACCCCTGGCAATTGTGGTGGTCGGGACTGGGACGGATGCCTTGCCGGCAAAGCGCGGGTTGAGTTGCAGCTTGACTTCAAAGTCTGCGCCAGAAGGGCCCAGAGAGGATGTTACGGAGACGGTGGCGGGGATGTTGAGCTTGGGCAATGCAGAGCTGGCGGTGGTGGTGGTGTTGTTATTGGTGGTGGTGGCGAAGGCGTCGAGGGCAGCGGGGCCTAGTAGGTCGACTTGATAGCCGGCCAGCACGAAGCGGCCGTCGGGGGGCACAAAGGAGAGCTCGCCGGGCCGCTCCTTCCACCGTCCGAGACGGACGCAGGGGTGGAAGACGGGCAGGGAGACGGTGGAGGAGATGCCGCCCGGGCAGGCGAGGTGGAGCAGCAGGTCCGGCACGCCTGAGAGCTTGGCCGTGAATGCAATGGTACCGTGGGCCACGGCGGCCAGCGGGCGGCCCGAGGGCGCAAGGGTAACGTCGAGCGTCTCGACGAGGTCGACATAGACCTCGTTGCTGGTGTGGCGCACGGCAGCACTGCGCCACGGCACGGTGGCGGTGGCGGCGGTGGCGGTGGCTTCTTGGGCGGGGGCCAGCGAAGCCAGCGAGCTCGGGGTGGCGCCCAGGAGGGACTTGAGCAGACTGGGGGCGTCGACGAGGTCGCGCAGGGCATTGGGCTCGGTAGCGGCAACGAGCCCGCCGTCGGCCATTTCGCTCAGCAGCTGGGCGACGACATGGCCGTGACGCTCGAGGCGGGCGGCCAGCAGCGGGGCGCCGACAACCAGCTCGAGTACGTCGGCGACGCGGTGCAGCCACTCGAGCACATGCAACGGCGCGGTGTCGGCGGCGCAGGGGCACAGCAGCAGCAGCTGGTCATGGGCCAGCGAGTAGAGCAGCGTCGGTGGGCGGGTGTTGGCGAGGTACAGCAGCGGCGGACGCGGGACGGCGTGGGCCAGATACAATGGAAGCAGCGTGCTGCTTGCGGGCGGTCGGCCACGGTAGACGTGTTCGAGCAGCGGTGTGTGGTGCTCGTCCAGCAGGTACAGCGCGTCGACGGTGCCCATGCTGTATCGGCTATCTACCCCAACGTGGTGGTGGACATGGATCGTGATAGCCAGATGCATAGTACCATAGTATATCGATCCTGTCTTGGACGGCTTAGTCATCATCACCCGAGGCTCAGCCATCGACACCCATCACACCAACCACCAACCACCAGCCATGGCCCACCACCCATCCACCCGCCCACAAGCCCTCCGGCAGGACGACTGCACCTCATGTCGTGTCCTCGGTACGTTCACCGTAGACGCCCATATGCCCTCGCCTGACTAGAGTCGTCCCACCGCCCCCAGGCACCGCCACCTTCCTCGGCCTGTCCGCCTTCACCTACTTCTCCGGTCAGGCGCAGATCCAGGCCAACGCGGACGCCATCCGCGCCAGCAAGTCCATATTTGGCCTCCGCAGTCGCCGGGCTGCTATTACCGGCACCAGTGCCGTCATGTTGGGTTTGGCCGTCTATCGGTGGTTTGCGTAGCCGTCGTCGCCCACAGCCTGCAACGCATGTATGCACACATATTCGAAAACAACCTCTCATCACACTGATCTCGTTACTTCGTCCCATACTATACTATGCTACCCATTATGCTACTATCAACTGAACACCGCCCAATGCCTCTCGAGTGGAATGCGAATGCTTCAGAAAAATGGTCTCGTCTGCTACGCCGTCCGGCAGGGAGAACGGAAAAGGAAAAAAAAAATACCAGACGTCATTTTTCACGTCATTCTTCCGCGCTTAGGGCCCCCACCTGACGAGCCGTCTCGCCGGTCGTGGAAGGCATCCATATTGAAGGCGTCGCTCATCAGCCGCCGCTTCTGCCCGGCACCGCTTCCCAGCTGCAGCAGATTCTGGGCCGCCGACCGCTGCAGATTTCGCGTAGAGGAGCGGTTGGGGCGGCGTGGGCCTGCGAAGGCGCGTCGGGCAACGGCGGACAAGTCGGCCGAGCTGTGGCCGTCGGTGGTCGGGGACGAGGGCAGGGTTTGCGGAGCAGCAAACTGGAAGACGTGGTGCAAGGGCAATGTATCCATCTCAGCGGTAGAGGCTTCCATGGGCACGGGTGGGGGGGCCGAGTCACATCGCGGGGCCAGCGCATGGACGTCGTCGAGGAGAGTGCGGGCGTCGTCGGGACTCGGGTGGCTCTGCATGACGGGGGAAGAGCTGCGTGCACGTCGGTCTTCGACATAGTCGTCGTCACTCTCGCTGCTTGACTGCCGCGGCTGGCCGCCGTCGAGTCGCTCTGTTGCCCATTGCCGTATGCGCCAGCCCTCTCCGTCGCCCACGCCCAGATTCTCGCGGTCCAGCAGGGCCAGCAGGTCATCGAGCGCTTCTTGATAGCCGTCAGCTCGGGCGCGGTCCATGTCGGCCAGCGCCGACTTGTAGAGATTGGTGACGTTGAGTGCGGCGGTGCGGAATGACTGGTGCACGTCGGGCTGCCGCCGTGTTGTGGGCAGTGATGTGTTGAGACTGCGCATCGAATCCATGATGGACGGGAGAGGGCTGTATGGGGACGGTGTGGTGGTTGGTGAGTCGAGCTCGTGAGTTTGCCTTGGCCTATGTGCCTAGGTATTTGCGGTCAGTGGAGGCAAGAAAGAGGGGTTGGGCACATACTGAACCAGCGCGGGAAGGTCCGTGGTTGTGCAGCGAGAAAAGCGATTCCCTCAGCGGGGGGTGACACTCTTCTTGGTTTCTTGATATGCGATACGCTTGGCTTGCAGTGCCCAACGGTGCGATAGCTAGTGTGGTCAGGAGTGTAGAGGGAGTGTCACTTGGTGGGGTTGGCGCGTGCATGGTGAAAGCGGCTGTCACGGCTTGGCGTGTTGGTCTTCCGTCTTCACATTGACGCTAGTGGCACCCGCCACCCTGAACACTACCCATTACACAGGACAGAATAAGTATACACACCATGGCAATTACCATCAGCAGCAGTAGCATCCTCATCAACGTTCAATTCGCTACGGGTTCATCCACTGGCCCAGCAGCCCTGCATACCAGACCATGGCGCCCAGGCCTGCCAGGTTGACCATCGTGCTCACGCCGTGCAGTAGGCCAAACTGCCGATTCAGCCGCTCCATCTCCTGGCTATGTGGTCCGCCGTCATAGCTCTTCTTCCCATCCCGCGTCTCCTGGTGTTTTCGCATGCCCATGACGCGCGTCGTCTCGGGCCCAACATAGACAAGGTTGGCCAGCGCAGTGAGGAACATGGTGCCGATCAGCCATCGGGCGCGCACGTCGGTTGCTGCCGGGCTCTTTGCGCTGGCCGACCAGGCAGAAGGGAGAAGGGAGGCGGGGCCGCCCGAGGGATAGGTCAGGAACAGCGCGAGAGGCGTGAGGGTTTGTAGCGTGAAGTAAACGGGGAAGGTGTGGCGTTGGAGGGTGGAGAATTGGGGGCGTGGCAGGACGCGGAAGGCAACGACGCCGCCGATGAAGGATTGAAAGAGGGTGGAGCCGAGCAGGGTGCCGTAGCTGAGGAGATGGTAGGTGGCGGGCGATTGAAAGGGCGAGGGCGAGGGCGAGGGCGAGGGCAGAGACATGATAAAATGGCCACCTGGGGGCTGAGAAGTAATAATTGTTGTATAGCAGGTTGCTTGAGAGAGGTCGAGGAGACTACTTGTACACACGGTGTACGTAGTATGATGGTAGCATCGACATGATATCGTCTCTCCATAGTACATACATATACACGATGCCCACTTGGGGT
>Ga0182210_1000336_pt1 | contig 11308 bp, 9 predicted proteins | sample G5R1MG_19_FD_129670 | JGI IMG/M metagenome (GOLD analysis project Ga0182210, IMG submission 129670) | Switchgrass phyllosphere microbial communities from Michigan, USA - G5R1_MAIN_03OCT2016_LD1 MG | ecosystem: Host-associated > Plants > Phyllosphere > Phylloplane/Leaf | place: USA: Michigan... | reverse complement strand
TTTGGTGTGCATACAGCAGGTCGTCGAGGACATGGATGTAGTAGTACGCTCCAGGACTCGGTGGAAGCAAATTCTTGCTTGAGTCTATCTCCATTTTCACCAAGTTGCTGTCTGCGTTATAACTCACCCAGGCTTTTGTGCTGAGAGGGTTGCGGTTGAACGCAATCATACGGCCAAGGCGAAAAATCCGGTCCAAGATCCAGATGGCTACACAGGGCCAGATGAAAACGCTGTATTCTCCGCCGGTGAAGATTTCCACATGGTAGTACATGGTCCATAAAACGACGATAGAGAGTCCGATATGCGTAACGAGAAACAGGTCGTAATGCGCTCTGCGAATTCCGTAGAAAGAACATGGGAGGAGAGTGCACATGGCTATGGTAGCCTACATCTACATTAGCGACAATCCTAACATGCAGCAAAGTATGCGACCACATACCAGCTCGCCATTCCAGAAATAGTGTTGGGTCCAATAATCGAGGAACGAGGACCATCCTCCACCTCAAAAACGTTAGTATGTCATTCCAGAACCGATGTGCGCAGTGACTTACTGTCTAAGATCATGACCGTATACCCTACACTGTGCACCAACGCCTGTATAGTAGCGATTCGTGCAGTCCATCGATGAAAAGCATTGTATGTCCCAAAGCCCCAACCAGTTATCCACATCAAAACGTCATTACGCATACCAAATAGCCAAACGAAAGGGAAATTTGCGAGCGAGAGAATCCCAGTGCGATCGGACACAAAGCGCAACAGTTGCCTGCTCTTTTTTGGCCAGTATATGTTGCCTTCAGTCAATTGGTAGGAGCAGCTGCACATGACCATGTTAAAAATGACAAAGGCGAAGATGGTCAATGACTGAATGCGTGGTGGGATAGTGCAATAGCCATACGGTCGGGCGCAGTGGTCATCGAACGCTGCTGGAGTGAATAAGTGACGTTTTAACCACGCTTTCTTTGAACTCGAGATACTGCAAGTCCTTCTGTGCGCGCTCAAAGGTCCAGATTCAACCTGTTGGTAGACACAACGCCGAAATCGACGCTGCTTGGCGAACGAAAGGAGACGCGCACAGGCACCAATAAATACGACAGTACCCCAGAAGTAAAACATAAACCAGCCATAGACAAGATGTAAGTCGTATGTTTGGAAAGCGATTTCCTATCATCATCAGAAAGAACAAGAGAATGAGATGGGAAATTCCGCGTACAATGGTCGTGAAAGCTCTCACGAAAAAACTGGAATCGGGTATCACAACTTGATGAAGGGTGGGCCACTCAAAGGCGTCATTTGCGTGCAGTTTTGCAATATCCTGGCCGTGATGAGTCTTCCAATGATTGATGAGCTCGTGGTAATCGGGTAGAGCGCTGCCTGCATGCTCGTCGCACCAACTGCTTTGCTCGCCAAGGTAGCTTGCTGCTGGTCTGTCAAATTCACAATACCGATCAATGCATAGATAAAAGGAGGTCGTTCTCAAATCACTCCGGCATGACCGGACTCTTCGAGGGAGCCAAGAATCAGTGTCGTTGAAAGTCGCGTAGTTCAGGGTGGTGTCACAGGCGAGGGGACAGTACCGGCCCGAGCGCAACGTAACCGATACATCTGCAAATGCGCAAGTGAGAAGAAATATTGTTTCGAGACGCATGGGTAAGTGTACGGTAGGATCGAGCAGTACCTAAACCTGGATGAACGTTTGGAACTAGGCAAACAAACAAAAGCATCACATGATCATGGCGCATTGACCACTTCGCTTTGCGGCAGCTCGTCGGCATGTCCTTTGCAATCCTTGACACTACCAGCACTAATACACATACACAGTAACCGAACATGCATTGACATCGATATTGGGCCCAAAGTTTCAGTCGCCAACTATGTCAGATACTCCACTTGGGACTACCCTCTCTTCAATACCGGTTGAGCTGCGACTGGTGATCGCCATGTTCGTCTTCCAAGAAACACAAGACCTGAGATTAATTTATGGAGAGGCCGATCACGGGAATAAAAATACAAGTAATAAGTTATATACACAAGACGTGACCCACAAGTCAGCACCTGGTCTAAGTTTACTGCTCGTCTGCCGCCAGTTCCGCCGCGACTTTACTCGGCTTGCGTACGAACAGACAGCGCTAGTCGTCCGATCGGAGCTCGATGAGCGCATCAACAGATTGCCAGATGACCTGCTGAAATACACTCGCAAACTGGTGATTCCTTTTGCCCAACTTGAATTGCTTCAGTGTCAAAAAAATCCGAGGTTCTTCATCCGGGACTGTTTGAGACTAGACGAACTGTTTGTCGTACCACATACATGGAACGATAAAGCCCAGACGAAATCCACGGCTAGCTATCTTCGCCATTTGGAGAACGTCAAGACCATTCATTTTGTCCTTCAAGACAGTGCGTTACAAACGCACCGGAACAATTGTTATAGCCTAATCGGAGCCATCTTAAAAGAAGATCATTACCAGAGATATGACGCACCTCACGCACCACATATCGAGACTACATGGTGGGACTGGAGCTACGACCGGAAGAACCAGGTGTTCACCTTCAGCGCACAACAATCGAGACCCATTATGCAAGAAGAATTGTACATGGTAAGCGTAAAGCCACTAATAGATGGCCTGATGGAAGGCCTAACATCGTGAATTCGATCGTCGCGCATGTCTGGGGGTACATATTCCAGTGAATTTGCAGCATGTCGACAGTGCCATCGCCATGGTCGTGTTCAACATCTCAACACTCTTCTAGTTAACTGTACTGGTCTCCAAGAATTAAAGGGGGCTCTTGCCTACGGAGTAAAGAAAGGTCAGCGCATACCACGCAAAGTTAGAATCTAGAGATGCCCTGATTTGCTTTGCTGTTGCCGGCGCCGAAGGCCACCAAGGCAGCTATCCGCGCACGAATCATAACCCATGGGACGTACTAACCCTTTCGAGTGGTTTTGATAGGTGCGGCCAGTGTCATTACTGCCTTACATTTGTCTTGGCCATTTATGATTCAGTTTCATAAAGTGGGTCGTTGGTAGTTGAAGTGACATGGTTCCCCGCATTCCGGAAGCTACTATTAAGACAGGTATGGTCTCGCGAAGACTGGCTGCCATGCCCCGAAATTACCGATGGATTGTTCTTACTTGAGCTCTCCTGAGCAGCGACCGCGGAAACGTCGGGCCATCAGAGCCTGTGTTAATTGCCGAACTTCGAAGGTTCGATGTGACGGTAGAAGGCCATGCCAGCGCTGCGAGAGGAATGATGCAGTATGTGTTTTCCATGGGGCAGTAAAGGACCCAAATATGCTACGCATTGAAAAACTTGAGCAAGAAGTTGCGGTGTTACGGACATGTTCGACACAAACAGCACATCGGAGCTCAAAATCATGTGCAGTGCTCCATACTCCAAGCCCTAATGGAGACAACAGTGAACAATCCAGAACCACTATCCCTACCGAACAGCTGGCCCAATCTCATCCAATCCTAGCACCGGAAAATTCAGTTCAGACAACTCCGTGGCAAAGGATGCGACATGACTTGGTCTCGAGTGCTGTTGGAGCTGGCCTCATTACACATGAACAGGCAATGCGCTGGTATGACTGCTTCTTCTCCGGCAGTCAGTTTCTAGTCCCGATTTTCTGCGAAAAATACGACTCGTTTAACTCAGTACTCACGCAAAGTCCGTTTCTTTTTGATACTTTGATTAGTATTGGTTGTCGGGCCGAGGAGGGGATTGGCTCTGCAGCATGTCGCCAACTTCAATCTCGCGCCCGAGACCATTTGACAAATTTCATGCTCAATGGCGAGAAGCCTACGCTTAGGGACGTGCAGGCTATAACTCTCATGGCTGCATACTCGGAGAATAGCTTCATATTAATCGCGCTTGCCCTTCGATTTGCCCTACAACTAGAATTGCATCATGCTGCTGATCGTTTGATAGCAAATCGGCACGCCGAGACTGTCAAAACGGATGAACAAGAATTATATCGGCTGTCTCGAACTTGGCACTGCATTTGCAACCTGGAGCTCTTGTACGTAAGCCGAATATGTTCCAAGCAATTATACTCACAAACACCAGCTTCTCTTTAGATGGTGGAAGAAGCTCTAGTATGAATACCCTGACGTCTCCGCGAAAAGTCAGATGTCTTCTCGCACACTCTGAGCGTACCATGGTAGACGTTCGGCTCCTCTCCCAGGTGGAGCTAAACCTATTGCGCACCGATGCCTATACCAGGATTTCCCAGACTACCCGAAGTTTTCTACCTCAAAATGAGACTGAGATTCGGGCTATAGTCGACAACACGCGTGTAGAGCTTTCATTATGGCTTGAAGAGTGGGTTGCCGTCGTAGCACGAGAGCCAGACCACCAACAAGCATCCATGGCGCTACAAAATCTTCGCATTCAACACGAATGGGCTCTTATGACCCTAAACTTGAAGGCTATTGCAGCATCGGGAATCGAAAATATAGCATTAATGAGCGAATACCAACTAAATTTCGTGTGTCTAGCCAAGGAGGCAGCAAGCCGGCATTTGCGCTATATGCTCAGGGGCAACTCAACCCCCTCATCGGCACCGACTTCTGATGCCAGCCCAGAACCCACATACCTTGGTACGTTTCGCTGGACTCTGGACTACGTGTGGGCCAAATGCGCTGTCTCGGTGCTTCTCGTCCTCAAACTGGCTATTCTTCTGCGAGACCCTGCTCCGTCTGTCATTTCACTACTACGCGACGCGCACCGAGTACTCGAAGAACTTAAAACTGTAACTTTCGGCCACATATCTTACTTCCGGATACTACAAGTGAGCGTGGAAAAGTGCGAAGCAGCCCTGCAGGAGTATGTGGCGGAACAGAGCGTATCAATCGATGCCAGTAAAGGGCCTGGCACCGAAAGTGGAAGCGCCGAAACTGATTTTCAAGACTACGTGCCCGTTGAGTTTGTCTTTGATTGGGAATTTCCTGGCTTAAATTTGAAACGCATGCCTCTCGGCTGGCAAGATTTATTTGTCAACATCGACAATTTGTTTTAGTGCCCCCCTCTCCCCCCCCTTTTTTTTGACATCGATATCCTTCCTCCGAGGAACATTCGTCGCTGCTGGGATATTCGCTGCCTGCTTCAGTCCACATGTTGCTTCGAGAATCTTTCGTCAATAGATATAGATGAAATCTTCGTTCTTGATGTCGGTAAGATCATCGAAAGCCTTGTCGCCAACTCCGCTTACTCCTGCTGTTTCAACGCCTTCAGTGTCCGCCTCTTTACCTGCACTCATGCTTGTGTCAATTAAGATGGCCGCTTTACCCATAATCTCACGAGTAGCAGCATGCTCGCGGTTCAGCAATTTGATCCAGAACATAGCAATGAAGATGAGCACAATGATGGCGATGAAAAGAGCAAGATTTGCTCGCAGACCCCGATAGTAGTGGGGCTTCTCCGAAGGCTTGAAAAGATGAGGGCCGATAATGTTGCCTGCGCTGGCACCAACAAACAGGATACTGGTGGTAACTTTTCTCTTGGTGTCCCCTCCCGTGTTCTGCCCTGACCACGAATAAATTAACGGCGAAATGCCCGGGTAGAAAGACGTCATGTAGTAACCAAATAGCAATACACCTCGATTCTCCCGGCCTCTACCGACTACCATGAGAATAATGATTCCGATTATTGGTGGGATACAAAGTAGTATCAAGACTGGCGATTTCTTTTTAAGCCAGGTGGCTAGCCAGGCACCACCGATTGTGGCTATAATTTGCACCGCGCCAAAGGGCATGTTGAACAAGATAGTTGCAAACTTTCCAAAACCAAATCCTTCGATTATCAAGGGGCCGAATGTGGCAATGCCGCCGCTAGGAATACTAACTGCTGTCAACATGGAGAACCACAGCCACGTCTTCGGGTCGAGAAAGGCTTCCATCACATGGTCCCATTTCCATACACGAGATGCGACGCCCATTTGATTCATCCGCAGACGCTCGACTGCAATCAGCTTCTCATGGTCGGTGAGAAACTTGGCTTCCATTGGGGAGTCCGGCATAAAAATCCATACGAAGCCGGATACTAAGACCGTGAGGAGTCCGCAGAAGAGAAAGATGATCTGGTACGAATGGAGGCGATCTGATTTGATGTGGCCAAGACCGTACGTCAGAAGACTTCCCAGTATATTGACAATACCGAGCATAGCGTACCATGCTGCGTTACGGTTCGTTTGCTCGCCTCGCTTGTACCACATCTGGACGACTGCAATGAAAGCGGGCGCTGGTACGATTAGCGTGCTACCGACACGGGCAAAACGAAACAGAACCTACCAACTGCCGCCTCAAAAGCACCCAGGAGAAACCTCGTAGCCATCAGTCCCGCGAAATTCTGCGCGCCAGCCATTCCGCATAGGATACAGCCCCAGGTAAAGACCATGACGCCCATGAATTTTCCCATGCGAAGCTTCACTAGCAACACAGCAACCATGGGCTGCATGACCAACTGCGCAATATAGACAATGCTGCCGAGCCAGGAATACTGCTGTGAGCCTGGGTCGAGATTCGCATCCTCGATAAGGCCAAAGACCGATGCATATGACAGTGTCGTTTTGTCCAAGCTCTGGAGGAAGTACACTGACAGGAGAATGGGCAAGATGACAAGATCGATCTTGCGCAGGACTTTGCCGTTCTCAGAAGAGGTCACGACGACTCGTTGATTGGATGCAAGAAGGTCGGCGGCCTTGTCCTTGCCACGTATGGTTTCGATGGGTTTGTGGATTGATTCGGAGGTCTCAACGTCAGCTTTTTCACGGTTCCCTGGCGTGGGTATATCATGGTCGACGGATTTCGACATTGTCAAGGAGAAGACTGTGAGTCTGGGGAAATCTGGGGTAGGCTAGTGGCAAAGGGGTGGAGGCTACAATAAGTAGACTTATACGCGGGGAATGTCCATCACCCATGGTTAGCGTAGGCCGAAGTTACCGATCATCACGGAAACTACGTCCGGAATCTTCTTGGTATATTTCCCCCTTACGACAAGTAGAGCGAGTAAGTCCACTTTTCTCTCTGGGTTCTTACGCTATAAGATCTCATGGGTACCTTTTACAGGCTCAGCGCGTGGAACAGGTACTTCTTTCATCATGCCACAACGTGAGCACATCCCATGCGGCTATGTGGCCAGTCCAGCTACTTCTACAGCCGAACCCTATGTTCAGCTGGCATCTGCATCCGGTGGATTTGTCTTCACGTTTGAGGCACTGCGACCAGGGCTTTTCCGCTCCACGTTCACCTCCCCACACCATCCGCTTCCTCCGCATCGTGCGGCACGAATTCCTGACCAGGATTTACCTGAGACATCGCCGCCTATTTCAAATGCAACGTCCAAGTCATTCACTGTAAGCGATGTGCTTGCCAGCGTGGACTGGAAGAGTGGTCTACCTTTGGTGTCGTTGACGCTGCCCGGTCAAGAGACGCCCACGCACTCGGATCTTCCCAACCGCGCCTACGCTGCTGACGGGACCGGCATCGCGCACTACACCAAGTACAATCATGGCACTTTGCATCTTGGGCTCGGCGAGAAGCCAGCGCCCATGGATCTGTCCAATCGCCACTTTGTTCTTTCGGCCACCGACTCGTTCGGGTACGATGTTCACCGAACGGATCCTATGTACAAGCACATTCCCTTGCTCATCAATGCGACGCCGAACGGGTGTATTGGTATTTTCTCCACCTCGCATGCGCGTGGCTTCTACTCTGTAGGCTCGGAGATGGATGGCATGTGGGGTCGTTTCAAAGTGTATCGACAAGACTATGGTGGGCTAGAAGAGTATCTTCTTGTCGGCACCACGCTTCAAGAAGTCACCCGAATCTATGCCGATCTCGTCGGTTACCCCATGCTTGTACCGCGTTGGGCATTTGGGTATCTCGCGGGTGGCATGAAGTATTCGATGCTCGATGCGCCACGCGCCAGCGACGCGTTGATGGAATTTGCAGGGAAGCTGAAGAAATACGACATTCCCTGTAGCGGGTTCCAAATGTCGTCGGGATACACGGTAGCAGAAACGGAGCCAAAAACCCGGAATGTATTCACTTGGAATCAGCATCGTTTCCCTGACCCAGCGGCATTCATTGCCGCGTTCCACAACGAAGGGATCCGCCTCATCGCCAACGTAAAACCGTATGTTCTTGGAAACCATCCGGAGTACGAAAAGTTAAAAGCTGCGGGGGCTTTCTTCACTGACCCGTCGACCTCGGCGTCTGCCGAAGCGCGATTGTGGAGCGCTGGTGGCGGTGAGAGTGGCGTCGGTGGACACATCGACTTCACATCGGCCGCGGGATACAAGTGGTGGTACGAAGGTGTTCAAGCGCTCAAGCGGCTCGGTATCGACTGTGTCTGGAACGATAACAACGAGTATACGATACCCCATGACGGATGGCAGTGCGAACTGACGGAGCCGGCAGTGCTGCGAGACAGCAGTGAACACCAGAGGGCCATTGGGTTCTGGGGACGCGCACTCCACACCGAGCTGATGGGAAAGAGCTCTCACGACGCTTCGCTCAGCATTGAACCCCACCAGCGGCCGTTTGTTCTCACAAGAAGCGCGACAGCCGGGACACTGCGATACTGCGCCAGTGCATGGTCAGGCGACAATGTCACGAGCTGGGACGGGATGAGGGGCGCGAATGCGCTCTCCCTGACAGCGGGCATGTGTCTCATGCAATGCTACGGCCATGACATCGGAGGCTTTGAAGGGCCGCAGCCATCGCCGGAGCTGCTGGTACGTTGGTGCCAGCAAGGCATCTACTCGCCTCGATTTGCCATCAACTGCTTCAAGACCTCCCCCGACAACAACAGCATCGGCGACGTGATCGAGCCGTGGATGTACGAAGCGACGACGCCCCTGATCCGCGACATCATCAAGCGCCGCTATGAGCTGATCCCCTACCTCTACTCCCTCTCGCTTGCCTCCCACCAGACGGCGACTCCGCCCCAGCGCTGGACAGGCTGGGGCTACGAGTCCGATCCCGAGGTATGGCGCAACAAGACGCTCACCGACGGCGAGACGCAATACTGGCTCGGCGACGCAATCCTCGTCGGCGGCGTCTTTGCGCCCGGCGCAGACCGCGCAAGAATCTATCTCCCCAAGGCCCCATCGCAAGACGCAGACCTGCCGTTCCTCGATCTCAACAACGCCCCGCAAACATACTACCCCGCCGGCCAATGGGTCGACATTCCCGCCCCCTGGACAGCCAGCATACCCGTTCTTGCAAAAGTAGGCACTGCCATCCCCGTCGGCCGGCCCGCACCAGTGCTCTCGGCCGGCGAAACCACCAACCCAGCGAACCTCCCGCTCGACGATTACCGCGGGGTGGAATTGTTCCCGCCGCGAGGATCCTCCCACGGCACCGTCTTTGCAAACACGTGGTACGAAGACGACGGCGTGGCACCGCCGCCTGCCTGCATTGCCGTGTTCCAGGTCAACTACCAGACGACGGACGAGCATGTGTTGGTCGAGTTTAGCAAGACGCTTCATCCTGCGTTCGAGCCGGCTTGGTCGTGCCTTGAGATTATCCTGCCCGCGGGCGATGGACGGGGTGTGATGGTGAACGATGTACGGGCGCAGGCAGCAGGCATGGATGGGAAGAGAAGAATGCATTTCAAGGTAGGTTAGGAGTGTACCTACCTACCTACCTACCTACCTACCTACCTCCATGGTGGATATGTGTGTGCTGCATAAAGAGGGTTTTGCTGGCTGGGTGGATCGGAAGGATGTATACGGTATATATTTCAAGGAGAGAGAGAGAGAGAGAGAGAGAACAAAATCCACGCCCCTGGCCATTCTATTCCCTATGCAGGCAACCTCGCACTAGATTGATATGCGAGCCTCTGTACGCTTTTTGGCCATGAGTAGCTAAAACCCCTGATTCTCGCGCCACCGCCGTTCCCAGCCGGGATACCAGGGGCTTTCCTCGAGTGTATGTGGCTCCCAACGCTCCGGAACGAGGCCGCGCGCGACTTGCTCTCTGTGCCAGGTCGCCAGCGCAGGCCTGACGACGTGCTCGACATGCCATGTATTCTTGTACTGCATCAAGCTGCTCTTGCCTTCGCCGAGGATCTTGGCTAGCAGGCCGGGGATATACGGCTCCGCGCGCAGGTCGGAGACGGGCGTAAACAGGGCTTTGAAGTTGAACACGACACTACCGGAGAGCGGGAGGCGGCGGAGCGTTTGCCAGTCGACGCGCAAATGGCAGCGGGAGAGGGCGAGGTCGCTGGCTTGTGTCGAGCGGTGTACTTCGTGGGGATGGCCGGGAGGCATGTAGAGGGGCTGGTCGATTTCGAGTCCCCAGGAGCCGCGTTGAATGGGTTTGTCAGTGGGTGTTTTGGCAAAGTAGCTGCAGACGTAGTTAGCATTCTTCTCTTTTTTTTTTGTTGGGTAGAATGATGCTGCCGGCCATGGTGAACGAGCTACTACTGACCGATCCATAGAAAACTGCATCTTTTCCCGGTAGTCGGGTATAGGTGCATGGATTTCGTGAAGAGGCAATCCGATTTTCGAGGAGACGTTCCATCCTAGTGCACTGCAAATTATGCCTGCGCGGAAGGTGTAGAGGCCCGTCGTATCGTCGCGGAGCATAATGGCAAAGTCTTCTGGGATGTTTTCGAGGAGAACGTGCAGTGGTGGTGTGTTGACAAGATCTGTTTCTGTCTGTAGTATGTCGTTGTGGAATACACGGTCGGATGCATCAAGCCTGAAGTAGTGAGGATATCGGGCGCAGAGAAACTGCAATGCCATTTCCATCAACTCTTTGCAAGCCAGCTCAGTGCCAGGAAGCGCTTGAAGTACGGCCTCGCCATGATCTGTGTACAGTTGCTTGCGTTGCTTGATGCGACTGGTGTATGTATTCTCGAGTTCTAGCCACCAGTCTGACTCCATCTTGGCGAGCGCTGAACTACATTAGTATGGCAGTCAGTCCCACCTATGCGAGCTACTTACACATGGTCTGGTGATATGTCCATCGAAAAGGACGATAAGGCCTAGGCAGGGCTGTTCTAATGTCGAAGTCTAGGTAGGGCTTCGGAAGGGGTACTCCACTGAGTGTGGCATAGTCGGGGAAGTTTCCAAGACTTTGGATCTCCTTGATGGAGAATTGACAAGGCATGAACATGGATGGGTCCACACTGAGATAGGATGCTTTCAAGGGAACCACATTCTTCGTCCAGTCAGGCCTTGTAGCAATGAATCCCTTCGGTATCTCATTCGAGTTTGTGGCCAAGTCCATCTCCAACAAAGTAAATCGTCGTGATGGCGGAAACGTGGTGGAATAGTCCGGCTCCTGGGAGTCTTGTGGTTT
>Ga0182210_1000334_pt1 | contig 11327 bp, 13 predicted proteins | sample G5R1MG_19_FD_129670 | JGI IMG/M metagenome (GOLD analysis project Ga0182210, IMG submission 129670) | Switchgrass phyllosphere microbial communities from Michigan, USA - G5R1_MAIN_03OCT2016_LD1 MG | ecosystem: Host-associated > Plants > Phyllosphere > Phylloplane/Leaf | place: USA: Michigan... | reverse complement strand
AGAGCCCACGCGAACGAAAACAGCCACGCCTTTCCGACCACCGCAGGGACTACCTGGTACCGTAAGAACACCAAGAAGCTTGTTTCCAAGGCTACCAATAAGTGGGCCACCGTTATCTTGATTGCAGACGCCCTCGTTTTCAGTACCGCGTGTGCAAATGTACTGTGATTTTCTGCCTACGAGTTCTTCGCATTGTTCGCGCTTCAATATCTTAAGGGGCACCTCCTGGAGAATAGTAGTGGGAATTGCGGGCAAGCCTCTAGGTGGTTCGCTTTTGAACCCCCTATTTGACAATGTCAGCTACCGATTTGGGCGAGGAGAAGGGCTCAGCATACCAGCCCATGGCCATAGCACGGGTATCAGAGACCTTAGAGGGGTCATTTCCTGGTGGAGGTAGGCTGACACTACTTTCTCCGCGAAGCCTGCCATCATCCGCCCTTCGATTTAGGTGTAAGATAACAATATCATGCTCGGGATGCAGATATGTTTTGTAAATTCCAAATCTCCTAGTTGCGGCGTTCAAGTCCTGTGTAACACGTTAAGACACATTTTTTTTTGTTTTTTTGCACAGGATGGCTTACTACGGTTCCCACGACAACCCTTATATTCCTGAGTTCTTTTCTACGAAAGCAATGGGCCGCTGTAATAACGATATTACGCGTTATCAACGCGCCACCGCAGAAATGAACACCTATCCGGTTTTGATTCAATTCTTGAATCGAGACCACGGGACCAGATTGGCCATTTTCTACGTTCCTGCCGCCTGAAATAGGGGACCTAGGCTTGACAAGCCCATGTGTGGGAGGGATAGTCGCGGCGAGACAGACAATAGGAGCCGCAAGGGCAACAAGGAATTTTGTAATCTGCATGCTGACGACAGATAGCAAATAGCCAGGTGTGTATTGAGAAAGAAGGAATGCGTCTGATCTACTCTACCTTGCTTGCTAGATTTCTTCTTTTTGAGTTCGTTCTCTGCGGCAAATTTTGCGCATCGTCAATCAATGTCCCGCGCGAATACAGACACCGCGTCGTACTCAGCTCTCTGAGCCTTGCGTAATTGCTGTTTGACATGGCAGCCAAAATAGCACACATGGTTACAGAAAAGTTCTGTAGGGGGCCGGCGTCGTCCTTGAGCGATAATTCTTCCTGGAGCCGCTAGTAAAACTGATACACGTCGAGCCGGGCATGGGCCAACGGCCCCACCAAAACCGTTTATATTTATACATAATCCTATCCAGATATGCTGCGATTCGTCAGGGAGCCGGGCACCCAGCGTGTTCACTTATACTATGTAATGTCTTTCGTGGTTGTGTATACTTAGTAAGGGGATTTAAGGAGCCGGAAGCAAAAGCGTATATATATACTACTACATCGCCCTTTCCTATCAAAATCACCGGTTTTTTTTAGGTGATATTTAATGTGATTCATCGCCTTAGCTTACATGAAAGAAGTACCTATCAATGCCTAGCGTTGCTTTCTTGATTGAGATGGTAACCTAAAACTTCCTACCGATCATCCAGACCCCACGATACCACCCAAAACGTAGCAGAACATGGAAGTATCGGAGCAACAGTGGAGCGGTGAGCAATGAGCGATTTCAAGGCCGAAATCAACGCGCGCGATTCGATGCCAAAACGGTTAGACGTCTCAGAGCAGCAGTTAGACTACGTTGCATTACGTAGAGTAGGCGGATGAGCCTGGTAGACGAGCAGAGTAAACAATGCAAGATTCCGAAAATCGAGTCGTGCATCACGTTATTGACAATTGCCGCATCAGATCGTGTGCTAATCCAAATGCTATCTGAAACATATGGGGATTGCGAGAATACCATGCTGTTCTGGACATGGTCATAGCTGAATAGCTACATAATCCATCTACCCACGCGGCTGTCCATGATCAGGATACAAAATCCTTTGATCAGCTTCGATTTTCGCATGCCGGGATTCCTGTTAGTGCCGAATACGCATGGACATCACCGTGTCAGCGAAAAAAGTGAAAACCGCAGGAGAATTTCAAAAAAATTGGTGGAGGTGGATAATTAGAAACACCTGCGGTAGACAGGTGTCAATTCTGCTAATTAGCTAAGGCCTCTTGCCCCCGGAGTCCATCCGGCTCCTGTGGCCGTTGTATGTACAGACGTGAGCTCCAGTCCCCCCTCCTTCAAAGGATATTGCAGGCCTTCTCCGATGATCGGAATAGCGAAGACGCCAACAGGCCGTTTACTTCCGCCATTATCATGTCGTCATTATGGCTAACGTGCCTTGCACAGAAGAAACAAAGAATATAGGTGTCGCGAGGTAGTCGCATTACATGCGGAGATAGTTCATGCACAAGCAGCGCATCCGCAATCAACCCGGTGGTCTCTTGATTCGCACGGAGTTCCTGCAGTACATCAGTGCATGGGCGGCTGGTAGTTGATCGGTCGTCTGCATTATTCGTCAGCCGGTGGTGAGAGATGGTGGTGGTCCGACACACTTGAAGAGCAGAATATGTGGCTCTGGCTCGTGGACTTCGTAATGCTCCCATCCCAGGCTCTGCATCTCGAGTCAGCACGGGGTTGCGCAGAGGCAGGGAGGGTCCGTACTTGGGTGATGCCCAGCGCCCGCCATTCCTCCTCCCACAAGAGCTTGAGCGTGCCCCGCGCACCGTCGAAGTAATCTTTGGGGATGATCTTCAGCATCTGCTTGGGGAGCTGCACGTGGCGATACTCGTATTCGTCGTCTGAGTATCTGCGCGCGCAGTCAGCCAAGGACGCGCCGACGACTTGGGTGCACGCAAGACGACGCACCTGGCCGAGTAGTGGATCGCATCGACGAACTCGTCGAGCTTCTCCTTTTCGTGTTCCGACAAAGGGCGTGGCTTCTTGTTCCGGCGCGTGAAGTCAATGTCCATGTCGGCGGTCATGGTGCGGCCGGAGACCGCGAGGGGCTATCGTGAGGGGCTACCGTGAGGGGCTACCGTGAGGGGAGCTCGTGTGCGCGAATGCTCGTGCGGCGGGGGGGTGCGGGCGGCAAGGGATGGCGGCAACGGCGGTGGGGGGCCAAGTGGTTCGCTCGGCAGGTGGTGGTTCAAGTTTGGCAGGGCAGGCTGCGATAAGGTAAACGAGAGCAACAATAGCCTGAGGCGCGAGCCAAACATGGTCTTGTTCACGAACGCCGTGAAATTTAGCACCCCGGCGCTCCGAGCTTCCGCGCTAAAAGCCTCCTGCAGCAGCCAAGCTCAGCCGTCACCCTTCACATGCCCGCCTGACGTCGTTTGTCGTTCTTGTCTGCTGCTTCCATCCATTGCCGGTCGCCTCGTATATTCGGGCTTTGTTTTTGGGCGTGCTGGGGCCCGGCCGTGAGCGAAATTGAGCTATCGACGTCGTAGCTTGCGGGCTCAGCCGCTGGAGTGACGACGAGGGCCTCCTTTGGCTTCCCGGTCCAAGTGAATCGAGTCGATGGGTCCGACAGTGCCTGGAATAGGAACCGCAGAATGCGACAGCCATTTCGTTGAACCTGGCTGTGACGCATCCTATCGTCTGTCTAGATCGTTTTAGCAGATCCTGCTGTCAGAGATCATGAATGTCGACAAACAGCGGTCCTAAAAGACTCGAGCAAAGTTTGAGCCTTCACATACGATCGTCTGGGTAGGCAGAAAGGTGGCAACGCGCTCTTGTGCTCTACACATCATTCCAATTGGGCTGTGAAAGGCTGGACAAGCCAGACAATATATACAGTGTCTGACAATGCACTTCATTGGTCTGGCGTTACTACACGATCGTAGCGGCATGCAGGACAGAGAACTAACGATGTTTCAGGCAGTTGAGTGCAGGCCGTACTCTTCATGACATCTCGCAGCAACCTAGTAAACGAGTTGTCCCAGGTCGACAATGAACAACCACTGAGCCCCGTACAAATCCTTCCGCAGAACACCTCAAATGTCGGCTTTTGGCTCTCGCTTCTACGGTGCAGACTTGGCTCTCTCCGCCGGTCTAGAGGACCAGTCTCATTGGAAATCCCCAGCATTTTTCGCACTCGGTACCTGATACGCCTTGGGGCCCTACGCTAACTCCTCGTCATCAAAACGAACTTCCTTGCATCTGCCCTTCTCAAGCCATTCGATAGCCCGGTCGTCGCTCGTTTCGATCTCCGGTAGTAATTGAAGTGGCGGCGTCTTGGTCGACATGCGCTGCTGCTCACTGTAAATTACTTGCTGCGCTTGCCGCTGGGATAGTCGTCGTGACAATCGTCGTGACAGCAGGTCCGCCTGTGCTTGGTCGCCAGCCTCCTCCAAGTCGCCATCAGTTCCTGGTTGTGCCCTGCGTCGTTTCAAGTAAAAGAGGACAGCATATGCAAATAACGCAACCAGGAGGATTGCTGTCAGAATGGTAAAGGCAATGATGAGATTGAATACCACGGCTACGGCCATGGTTGGCAGGGAGCTTGGTGGGGAGGCGGATGCGTAAGGACTTGTTTGGATGCTCGTGCCTAGCGGGCGTCGGTCGTGATATGTACACTGCAGTTCATGCTGGCTTTTGTGAGTTGCCCGGGGAGATGTCCTGGCTATTGACGGCATCGGTATTTTACAAATGTCCATAGAAATTGCTACACCACGGCGAATCATAGCCTATCTTGCTTTGTGCAAGGCCTCCGGCTAAAGTGGCGGTGGTAGCTTGTTGCTATCAGCGTACCACTATGCATGGGATGTGAGGCCTGTACCACCGGCGGTGATATTCTCGAGGGAAGTCTGCACCTAATGCAGAGGACAACATGTTGTGGCAAGAAATCGAATCGTAGGTAAGAAATATCATTGGAAGAAATGGAAGCTTGGGCAACTGCATCATACTCTATGCCAATGGTCCCATGTAGTCGTACACCAATCGCACTCTCTTGAACTCATTGTTGTCCTTGCGCCTGATGGTGATCCTCCGGACAAACTTCCTCTCGCCCTTCTCTTCGGCAAACCCCCATACCTGCCAACCCGTCCACTTGTTGGCTTCGTTGTCCACGTAGCTCTCCACAGCCTCGCCCTCCTCTGTCTCGCCGAGCCATCCCTCTGTGGCAAATTTCGCATCCTCTTCTATCCCATCCTTGCCCTTGCTCTCCTCGAGGATCTGGGCTAGTGTCACGTAGCGCGAGCGACCCTGGACTGTACCAAAGAGCCAGTCGCTGTGGCCGCGGTACTGCCAGTCCAGGGTGCGGCTCTCCGTAGTGCCCTTGACGCCACCGTTGGCAGCTTGATCGATGACAATCTTGGTCGTAGGTTGGCCGTCTTCTCCAGTTACAGAAGTCTGACTAAGGGATTGGGTGACGGTGGCTGCACCCACGGCCTTGCGGGTCAACCAGCTGATGCCTTGGAGGGCGAGAACGGGTTCGAAGGAGTCGGACTGGGACTTGTTCTGGTATCTTTGTTAGGAAAAGTGTGTTTTCGATTGGCAGATGGCTCGGTATACCATGACCCATTTCCCCTCGAGGTTCTTGATGGTTACGCTTGCTGGGGCCGCCATTCTGGATCGTGGTTCACTGTGTGGTTTTTTTCGTGCTATGATGCTGGGGAGTGGTATGTTGCTAATGTCCCCGAGCGGGTCGCACGCAGTTCATATACACGCATGATCGGCTGACGACTGAACAGCTTCCCCAAATTCTACCTTCATCTCTCGGTGGACCCAGGCCCGATCAACAGCACCATGTGCCTAGTGCCCTCATTCACATGGCACTTTTCTGGCGTTCCTGAGCCAAGCGGTTTCGGTGGGCGCCTCGGCTCGTCTGTTTTGGGCTAGCGGTGGCTGTTCTCGCAGCGAAAACCTGGGTCGCTGGCATCCGTATGGACGATCCGAAAGCCGCCCGTCGAGCCATGTGCTAAAACCCCAGGTTTGGGCGACTGCTAGAGAAGTGCGGCGGGGTCGCGCGCTCGGGAGTGCCCACTGTTTGGGGTAGGAGCCGCGACAACGATGTCCTGGAGATTGAGAGACGGATGAAGCGGGGTCCGTGGGGCGAGTGGATGCCTGAGTAAGTGGGCATCATGTGATGGAAAAGCGTCGTTCATCTCCCATACCAACAGAGCATCGCTGATCATATTGATCCGAGAGCAACTGTGGTGACGAATTTGCGTTGGATCCGTAGCAGTGGAAATTGCGGTGCATGATTTGGAAATGATTGCGAGATTTTGGTGTTTCAGCAAATACCCGGGCACTTTGGCCTCTACGATTCCGTGCCAAAGCAGCATGACCAGACCAGTTGTTAGCTACCAAACAGGACAGACGACGTCCAGCCCGGGCGTCATGTGCTTGCATGGCCTCGTCTCCTGCCGTAGCGCTATGCGACTCGAGTGTGCGATGATGAAACACCAACGACCGCTCGAAGATATAGATAATTCGGCATTTACCGATTGAAGACGAGGTAATGGAATCTGGGTAGACGCGGAGAGGTCAGAAGGACACCAGGCATAAGAATGGTCAGCCACAGCTTCTTTTTATCATGGGGATCCTGCGCCGACGTCACCCGACGACTATTTGAACAACCGCTATAAATAGATACCGATACCTAGTCCAACACGGGGAGCTAAAAGCTTACTACTACCATCTATGCCCAAAGATGCAAAAAGGTAGCTCTGGAAAAAGAGCAAAAAGAAATTGGACGCTGTGGGACTTGAACCCACGACCACTCACAAACCGGACCAGGTGGTGCGAAGCGAGTATCATACCCCTAGACCAAGCGCCCTTGGTGTTGTTCGATGGAGGGCCGGGCATGTAGTTGCAATATAGTCACATGGTATTGTCAATCTCGGAAATTCACTTCGTCAGAGCGGGGCATAGTGCGGAATCCACTCCACGCAGTCTGCTTTCGGGTGGTGCTGGCGGACTATCCTAATCCACGTATATACCTCGTAGCTATGCGCGACGAAGCCTAGCGGAGTCTTGCCATTATTCAGCGTGTGCTATCCAGGGAATAGAAATTGTGCACACGCAGTGGATGGCGCCGTCAGCATTTATGGGGGTTATGATTTACCTCCACGTACGACTTCTAACGTCGCTCTCGCCCACGTCGTACACAACGCAATCAGAGCCCCGTGCGCCAAATAACCACATCGCAAATCATACACACACTCTCTCTCATGGGAGTCAATAATATATGTACATGAAGAAAACACAATAAGATCTCGCCCTCGCCCCAGCTTCGTGTGAATAATACACGTCTTTTCTCAATATCAAACCACTGTCCTACATCCTCGCATTATCTTTCGTCAACCTCTGTCTATGCTCCCGCTTGCGCCTCGCCATGCGCACCTTCCTCGCAGCTGGCGACGGCGTAGCTTCAGGACACGCCGTGACGGTCTTGTAGACAGTTTGATACCCTGTTTTTACGTGGGCAGGGTACGGGTTTCTATTCGTGCTTGGGGTGGATGCTGAAGACGAGACTACCGGGGCCGTGGAGTGACGAACAATGGTGCTGGAGGGTGGGCGGTCAACGGCAGGGCTTGTGGAGTTTCGATCGGGCGTGCTGGAGTCTTCGGGCCCGGCTTGCGGCCATTGGAAGCCTGGCAGGCCGCCTGCACCTGTGGACAAGGGCGATTTGGCAGTAGCAGGGCGCGTTGGTGTAGCTGGCGTAGCTGCGTCTTCTTTGTACGTGGCTTCGGGTGTGTCGTCCTCGGAAGTATGTGACAGGGGAGCTGGCGCTGCGGGATCCTCGGTAGGCGTGGCGTACTGAGAAGAAATAGCAGGATATCTTGCCAAAGAGCTGCTGATAGTCGTAGGGACAATGGCTGAGACGGGAGTATCGTTGACAGGATACGAAGGAGCCGGTGAGCCGGTATCTTGGCCGTTGTCCTGATACACTTTCAGAGCGTTGATTTTCCAGTAGGCCTCCGCAAATGCCTTTGGGTTGTCCCGAACATACTCGACGCATGTCGATGCCTTCTTAGAGCAGGAGCTAGAGTCCCAAACGCCCTGGCTGCCAGCCCACTGACCACAAAAGGTCGTGTCAAATACAATCTGCTGCTGCTTAAAAGTCTGCGCAATGTCGCAGCCACCAATGAACTTGGCAGCTGGCTTGCCCCAACCACTGGGGTTCGGGCTGTCACCCAGTACGTCCTCCGGAATAGAATTGCGGGGGAAGTAGAAGATACTAATCGCATCTGCTGTCCATTGTGTAGCGTACACGCCTCCTCCGATCGCGTTGAGGCCGGCGCCGTAGCTCTGTGTCGAGGGGTGTTGGATGGAACACCCCGTATTTGCAGGTTGGCCATTGGCAGCGACATCGCAGTTGCCTGTGTGAAGGGAACCCGCGAACTGAGTGGTGTCCTGTCCAATCCGGCAACCTGGTCCAGTGTGCAGTGTCATGCCGTTGTTCGTCTGTTCGTGCACGCCTTCGAGAATGTCAATCTCACCGTTGTGAGGCCAGTTTGGCCCGACTGTCCAGAAGCTATACACGGATTAGGCACTTGTTTATGTCTGATACGGCTATACTCACGCAGGCCAAGTACCACATCCAAACGGCATATGGGCAACATCAAGAACGATCAGACCACTGTCGTAGCGCTTCTTGCTCGCAATCCTAACGCTCGGTCTACCATGGGGTGCCTTGTTCCGAGTATCGACCCCCCATTGTATGGCAGAGGTAGAATTGTTGTTGATGAGGTTGGTCTGTCTCGCGGTTGCTTCGTCGACATAATCCACAAAGCCTTGCAACAATCAGTACAGCTAGGTCTATGCAACAGGCCTGATACGTACCCTCGGTAGGATCTGGTCCCGTCCAAAAGTCGAAGTTGCCGAAGAAATCGGTCATGTAGTCGTCCTGCAGAACATAGCCAGCTATGCTCATCTCAAAGAAGACCGCGGCTGGAAGGAGTGTGGAGACACGCATCGTCAAGACGCAAAGTATCAAAGGTGAGAAGGAAGGAATGAGTTCGTGCGTGCTAGACGCGTAGAAGGAATAGATAAGAAGAGAAGTAGAAACGAAGACGGCACTGCAAGATGGTGATGGTCCTCATGGATCAGCAGGGGGCGACCGTCTATATACTACAATGCATATTGCCGCAATGCGTTGCAGTGCCCCAATCCGCTCACACCTCAATGCAAACGGCTAGAGTACGAATAGTTGAGCGGGTGATTTCCATCCCCCGTTGTGCGCTGTTTCAATGTGAGTTGGGCTTGTTCTACTCCGGGGCTCCGAGCCGTGGGCGAAGATGAGATCCGCCCAAGCACTGTAGCTTCATCGACGGAAACCGGCAGAAACCAAACAGACCTTCAAAGTAAGGGCTCACGCCCGCTGAACGATTTAGGCCGATGGTTCTGGCCAGGCGGCCTGTGTTTCATGGGCATTTCGGACGGACCGGTAGCTGGCTTGAGACTGGTGCGAGAGGTGTGACGGCCATCCTGGAGGTGGCGTAGCCCAGGGGCGACGGTTCGTCGAGGGGCGTTTGCCTGGGTCACAAACAGCAGTTTCTGGAGTAGTTGGGGAATGTCACCTGCCGCTGATGGTGTGAAACGCAGTGTGCTTGAGGCGGCGATGGCTGTAGCCAATGCCCACTCTGACTTGGGCGCTTGCGAAGCGAGCTGATACCCGTTGGTGAGTTGACTATTGGTCCAGTGCTTCAGCACTTCGGCCAACCAACACTTCCGTGCCATATAAGTATTAGGTGCTGGTGGACGAGGCACCCAACAATTGGTGTTCGGCATCTTCCACTCTGGCGCACCTCTACAAAACAATCGATGACATTCCAAAATCTATCAGACGAAAATCTGGTACAAAGTCATGCCCTTCACAGATAGCCATCGAAAGATCTAGACTATCAGTCCTGGCTGTGGTAGTTTGAAAGGCACACAGACACCTGGCAAGCGCTATGTAACATGCGTAAAAATGCGAGGCTGAGCCTGTTCTTTGTGTTTCTATTATGCGCCTAGATTGGTTCGGGGCATCTACTGAAGAGACTCAATTACAATGGCGGACGCACCACCACCACCGTTGCATATACCGGCGCAGCCGATCTTGCCCTTCTTCTCCTTGAGCACACTAATCAGCGTAGTGGTGATCCTGGCCCCTGAGGCGCCGAGAGCATGACCGAGGGCAACCGCACCACCGTGGAGGTTAACCTTATCCTCGTTGATACCGAGGATCTTCATGTTTGCGAGTGCCACGACGCTGAAGGCCTCGTTAATCTCAAATGCGTCGACAGCAGACTGCTCGACACCGGCGTGCTTCAGTGCCTTGGGCATTGCGAGCGCAGGTGCAGTGGTGAACTTGGATGGGTTCTGCTCGGCATCACCCCAGCCCAGGATTTTGGCGATGGGCTTTAGATTGTACTTCTTCACGGCGGCCTCAGATGCTAGGACAAGAGCGGCGGCGCCATCGGAGAGAGGGGAAGCATTCGCGGCCGTGACGGTTCCATCCTTGGGCTTGAAGGCCGGGCGGAGTGTGCGGGTCTTGGCCTCGTTGAACTGGAGCACATTAGCGAATGAAGCTAGTTTCTCCAAAACGCCCTTACGTTGCTGGGCTCATCGTCCTTGTCCACAACGACCGGAGGCTTTCCGCGCCCGACAGGGACCTCGATTGGGGCAATCTCCTCCTTGAACCAGCCGGCCTCGTGCGCGGCGTTGGCCTTTTTGTAGGAGCGGATGCAGTACTCGTCCTGGTCCTCGCGGGAGAAGCCATGGTCACTGGCGCACTCCTCTCCCTGGAGTCCCATGTGCTCCTTCTTGTATGCGTCTGTGAGACCGTCCTTAAGCACGCCGTCGACGAGCGACTGGTCGCCGAACTTGGCGCCGTTGCGCATGGTGGGGAGGTAGTGGGGGGTGTTGGACATGCTCTCCGTGCCGGCCGCGACGATAATGTCGGCATTGCCAGTGATAATAGTCTGAGCACCGACAATCAGGGCCTTGATGGAGGAGGCGCAGACCTTGTTGATCGTGGTAGCAACCGTCGACTCGGGGAGGCCAGCACCAATGGCACACTGGCGGGCCGGGTTCTGGCCGAGACTTGCGCAGGGCGTTAGAGGCGACGATGCTTTGCGGACGGTGCGGCGCGGGCTTACTTGGCGGAGAGGACATTGCCCACGAAGACCTCGTCGACGCTGTCTGGCTGCAGCCCGGCGCGGTCCACGGCAGCTGTGTGGGTGCGTCAGACGGCATTGAGTTAGACGGCAGGCACACGTAGCATACCCTTGATGGCGTGCGAGCCCAGCTGGACAGCACTCAGGCTCGAGAGGGAGCTGTGGTGGGGTAAGCCGTCATTCAGCGACGCTGTGCTCTGCGCGGGCGGCCCCCGACAGACAGGCGGACGAACCCTAGGAACTGGCCCGTGGGCGTGCGAGCCGCCGAGACAACGTAGACGGGCGGGCGGGCGGCCATT
>Ga0182210_1000333_pt1 | contig 11330 bp, 11 predicted proteins | sample G5R1MG_19_FD_129670 | JGI IMG/M metagenome (GOLD analysis project Ga0182210, IMG submission 129670) | Switchgrass phyllosphere microbial communities from Michigan, USA - G5R1_MAIN_03OCT2016_LD1 MG | ecosystem: Host-associated > Plants > Phyllosphere > Phylloplane/Leaf | place: USA: Michigan... | reverse complement strand
GCCTTGTTCCGCAACATGTCGGCCGCGCTCATCAAGCATGAGCAGATCACCACTACCGTCGCCAAGGCGAAGGAGCTTCGCCCGTACATCGAAAAGCTGATCACGCTCGCCAAGAAGGGCGGCCTGTCGAATCGCCGTCTGGCGCATGCGCGGCTGCCCGACGATGCGCAGCTGGTGAAGCTGTTCGACACATTGGCGACCCGCTATGCAGATCGCAACGGCGGTTACACCCGCGTCATCAAGGCGGGCATCCGCGCATCGGACGCCTCGCCGATGGCGATCATCGAGTTCGTCGACCGCGACACCAGCGCCAAGGGCCAGGACTCGGGCCCGGTGCAGTCGGACGAGGATTTCGACGAGGCCGCATAAGCCACGTTGCCGACTGTCTCGAAGAGGGGCGCTTCCGCAGGGAGGCGCCCCTTTTTGTGTTCGGGCTCCCGCCCTATCTGGTGGGCATGAATGATCTGGATCATGCCGATGTCCGCCGCATCGTCTATTCGAGCGTGGCGGTGCGACGGGACGACTTGCCGGCGATCCTGACGCAATCGCGGTCGAACAACGGGCTGAACGGCATATCGGGCATCCTCTACGCCGACGGTCGCCGGTATCTGCAGGTGATCGAGGGGACGCCCGAAGCGGTGGCGCACGTGTTCGCGCGGATCCGCAGCGACCCGCGCCATGCCGATGTCCGCGTCCTCAGCGACGAGCGGTCGGGCGAGCGCATCTTCGGCGACTGGACGATGGCGAGCGTTCCCGAGGAGGGCGGCGATCTCGTGCGGGCACGGCTCGCGGGGCTGCTCCGTAACGCGCCCGACGATGTACGCGCGCTGTTCCCACTCGCGGCCTGACCGCTTCGGGGCAGGCGGCGTCGCCCGCCGGGGCGGGCTTGGCCCGCCACGCTTGCGCCGCTAGGGCCTCGCCATGGACCATCCCGACACTATCCTCATCGTCGATTTCGGCAGCCAGGTAACCCAGCTGATCGCGCGCCGGGTGCGCGAGGCAGGGGTCTATTCGGAGGTCGCGCCGTTCCAGTCTGCCGCCGACGCCTATGCGCGGTTGAAGCCGAAGGGCGTGATCCTGTCGGGCGGGCCCGCCTCGGTCTGCGACGAGAACAGCCCGCGCATCCCGCAGGTCATCCTCGACTCGGGCCTGCCGCTGCTCGGCATCTGTTACGGCCAGCAGGCGATGAACCTTCAGCTTGGCGGGCGGGTCGAGCGGGGGGTGACGGGGGAGTTCGGTGAGGCGTTCGTCGAGGTGTCCAGCCCGTGCGCGCTGTTCGACGGGCTGTGGAACGAGGGTGAGCGGCATCAGGTGTGGATGAGCCATGGCGACCATGTCGCCGAGCTCGCGCCGGGTTTCCGGCCCGTCGCCGCCAGCCGCGGGGCGCAGTTCGCGATCACCGCCGACGAGGAGCGCCGCCGCTACGGCATGCAGTTCCATCCCGAGGTGGTGCACACCCCCGATGGCGCCAAGCTGATCGCCAACTTCGCGCGTCATGTCTGCGGGCTGGCGGGCGACTGGACGATGGCGGAGTTCCGCGCCGCGAAGATCGCCGACATCCGTGCCCAGGTGGGCGACGGCAAGGTCATCTGCGGTCTGTCGGGCGGGGTCGACTCGGCGGTGGCGGCGGTGCTGATCTACGAGGCGATCGGCGAACAGCTGACCTGCGTCTTCGTCGATCACGGGCTGATGCGATCCGGCGAGGCGACCGAGGTCGTCGGTCTGTTCCGTGAGGCGTACCACATCCCGCTGGTCCATGTGGAGGCGGAGGAGCTGTTCCTGTCGGGGCTCGCCGGGCTGACCGATCCCGAGGCCAAGCGCAAGTTGATCGGCAAGACCTTCATCGACGTGTTCGAGGCGGAGGCGAAGAAGATCGGCGGGGCGGCATTCCTGGCGCAGGGCACGCTCTATCCGGACGTGATCGAGAGCGTGTCGTTCACCGGCGGGCCGTCGGTGACGATCAAAAGCCACCACAACGTCGGCGGGCTGCCCGAGCGGATGAACATGCAGCTGGTCGAACCCTTGCGCGAGCTGTTCAAGGACGAGGTCCGCGCGCTCGGCCGAGAGCTGGGGCTGCCCGAGCATTTCGTCGGCCGGCACCCGTTCCCGGGGCCGGGCCTCGCGATCCGCATTCCGGGCGAGGTCACCAAGGAGCGGTGCGACATCCTGCGCAAGGCCGATGCGATCTATCTCGAGGAGATCCGCGCCGCGGGGCTCTATGATGCGATCTGGCAGGCGTTTGCGGTGTTGCTGCCGGTGCGGTCGGTCGGGGTGATGGGCGACGGGCGGACGTACGACTCGGTGTTGGCGCTGCGTGCGGTGACCAGCGTCGACGGCATGACCGCGCAGGCGTTCCAGTATCCCGGCGACTTCCTGCCGCGGGTGACGACGCGGATCATCAACGAGGTGCGCGGGATCAACCGCGTCACCTACGACTACACCTCCAAGCCCCCCGGCACGATCGAATGGGAGTGACGGAAGCGCGGGAAGGCGTGAGGCGCCGGCTCGGTTTCTTCACTCGCCGTGCATCCCCCCGCCGCTGGACCGGGTCGTTAGCACTCGCCTTGGGTGTCGGCGCGACGGTGGCCTTCGCACAGGCCGATCCGCCGGCCTGGACGCGGCCGATCGCCGGCTTTCCGATCGTCGGGCCGATCAGCTATGTCGGGACGGAGGGGCTGGCGAGCTATCTGATCAAGACGCCCGCGGGTGCGATCCTGATCGACGGGACGATGGCGGAGAATGTCGGTGCGATCCGCCGCAACGTCGAAGCGGCCGGTGTGCCGATCCGCGCCGTGAAGCTGATCCTGCTGACTCACGCGCATTTCGATCATGCCGCCGGGCTGGCGGGGCTGCAGCGCGCGAGCGGCGCGCGGTTGGTCGTCGGTGCCGCCGATGCCGAGGCGGTGCGGACGGGCGTGCCGCCGGGGGAGACGAGCTACGGCGTCATCCGCTTTCCGCCGGCACGGGTGGATCGGGCGGTGCGCGACGGGGACACGGTGCGGCTCGGCGGGGTGACGCTGACCGCGGTGGCGACGCCGGGGCACACGCCGGGTTGCACCAGTTGGGCGATGACGGTGGTCGATCGGGGGCGCCCGCGCCGGGCGCTGTTCGCTTGCAGCATCACCGTTGCCGGCAACAGGCTGGTCGGCAATCGGCGCTATCCGGGCATCGTCGCCGACTTCCGACGAAGTTTCGCGAGGCTGGCCCGCACCCGGGCGGATATCCTGCTGCCGATGCATCCGGAGGGCGCCGACGTGATCGAGCGTGGCCGCCGATTGGCGCTGGGGGAGCGGGAGGCGTTCGTGGCCCCGGGCCTGCTTCAGAAGACGGTGAACGAGGCACGCGCCGCGTTCGAGGTCGAGGTGACGAAGCAGCGCGCGTCAAAATAGCGACGTTGCGATGACGCCTTCGTGGGCGAGCAGGAAGCGTTTGGCCGCTAGCCCACCCGCAAACCCGGTGAGCGATCCATCGGTGCCGACGACGCGATGGCATGGCACCGCGATCGAGATCGGATTGCGCCCGTTCGCCGCCCCGACAGCGCGGATCGCGGCGGGCCGACCGATCGCCCGGGCGATCGCCGCGTAGCTGCGCGTCTCGGCAAAGGGGATGGCGGCGAGCGCGTTCCAGACCTGTTGCTGGAATGGCGTGCCGCGCGGTGCCAGTGGGAGGTCGAACTGCCTTCGAGTTCCGGCGAAATACGCGTCGAGTTGGCGACGGGCTTCGTCGAGAAGGGGGTGAGCGGCACAAGCACGGCCAGTCGCTTGTTCGCCAGGCCAGAGGATTGCGGTCAGCCCACCCTCGCTCGCCGCAAGCGTAAGACGGCCTACGGGCGTATCGTGCTTGGCGACATGATCGGTCACCAGGATCGCGGCCGGCAGTTGCCGGCCGCTCGTTTCCAAACCCGATCGGGTCAGGGGCGGGTGCCCCAGTCGAACCAACCGCGACGCTCGCCGGCGGGGTAGGCGGGGCGTGCCGAAGCGGCCGGGCGGACCGAGGTGGAGGAGCGCGTCGCGGCGACGCCTGCGACCGGTGCCGCGCTGGCCAGTCGCGCGTTCTCGCGCTCCAGTTCCGCGACGCGGCGGTCGCTGTCGGTCACGCGGGCATCGACGTCCTTGCGATGTGCGGCATGCGCGTCGCGCTCGGCGGCATAGCGGTCCTTCCACTTGCGGCCGCCCGAATGACTGGCGAGCCCGAAGAACCAGCCGGCGATCAGCACGAGGGCGAGGATCGCCCATTGCGATGGAGTGGAGATAAGCATGGTAGGCCTCCCGTTACGGAAGCTGAACGATCGCGGGGCCGACCGGTTGCAACGGTAGCGTCTCTCGTCGATCACCCCATCGCACCGGCACCCATGGCGTCCGAGATCGAGCAGGCGGCCGGGCCCAGGATGACGACGAACAGCGTCGGCAGGATGAAGAGGATCAGCGGCACGGTCATGATCGCCGGCAGGCGAGCCGCCTTTTCCTCGGCGCGCATCATCCGCTCGTTCCGGAACTCGGCGGAGAGGACGCGGAGCGCGGAGGCGAGGGGGGTACCGTATTTCTCGGTCTGGATCATGGTCGTGGTCACGCCCTTCACCGCGTCGAGATCGACCCGCATCGCGAGGTTCTCGAACGCCGATCGCCGGTCGGTGAGGAAGCCGAGTTCGATCGCGGTGAGCGTGAATTCGTCGCCGAGTTCGGGATAGCCGCGCCCCAGCTCGCGCGCGACGCGGTGGAAGGCAGCGTCGACGGTGAGCCCCGCCTCGGCGCAGATGACGAGGAGGTCGAGCGCGTCGGGCAGGCCCTTGCGGATCGCATGGCTACGCTTGGTGATCTGGTTCTTGAGGTAGATATCGGGCGCCTTGTAGGCGAGGATCAGCGTGCCCGCGACGAGCGCGTACTTCTTCATCGCACCCCACTGATCGAAGCCGTCGGTGCCATAGACCCACAGGGCCATGCCGCCGCCCAGCACGATCGGCATGACCATGCGGCCGAAGATGACCGCGACCGCCCATTCCTTCGACCGGATGCCGGCGCGCATCAGCTTCAGCTGGACCGCCTTGACCTGCGTGTCCTGGAGCACCTTCATGGAACTCAGCAGGTTGCGGATCAGGTCAGTGGTATCGTTCTTCTGGACGAGCTTCGACCGACGCTTGGTCGAAGCGGTGATGCCGGCCTTCAGCTGTTCACGGCGATCGTTGAGCGCCTTCAACCGCTTGGTCATCGGATCGCGGACGGTGGTGGCGGCATAGATCGCCAGCATCACCGCCATCGCGGCGACGGCGCACAGGATCGTCGCCACCCAGTAGATGTCGATGCCGAGAAGGGTCGGTCCGGCGGGTTGCATCGCGTCCATCCCCGTTCAAATCTCGAAGTTGATCATCTTGGACATGGTGAAGGCGCCCATGCCCATCCACACCATGCCGCCCATGCCGACCATCATCAGCCGCTGGTCGGTGAAGAAGGTCGCCATGTAGGCGTTGTTGAGGAACCAGATCATGATGAAGACGATGAAGGGCAGCGAGCCGATGATGTAGGCCGACGCCTTCGATTCCGACGACATCGCGCGGATCTTGAGCTTCATCTGCGACCGCTTGCGCAGCACCTCGGCAAGGTTGGCGAGCGTTTCGGCCAGGTTGCCGCCGGTTTCGCGCTGGATCGCGATGGTGATGACGAAGAACTGGAATTCGGGCGTGCCGAGCCGATCGGCGGTTTCCTGGAGCGCGACGTCCATCGTCCGGCCGATCTTCATCTTGTCGGAGACGGAGCGGAACTCCTCGCCCACCGGGCCATCGACCTCCGAGCCGACGACGCCCATCGTTTCCGAGATCGGCAGGCCTGAGCGGAGGCCGCGGACCAGCAGCTCGATCGCGTCCGGAAACTTGGTCGTGAACTTGGTCACGCGCTTGCGGATCAGGCGGCCGACATACCAGTGCGGCAGCCCGGCCCCCGCGGCGAGACCGGCGAACAGCGCCAGGAACAGCGGCAGGCCCTTCAGCGCCATCAGCACGAACAGCACCGCGGCGATGCCGACGCTCGCGCCGCCATAGCCGCCGACCGACCAGGTCTTGCCGGTCATCGCCAACCGCTTGGCGAGCTGTTCGCGGTTGGGGAGGATGCGACCGAACAGGTCCATCTTCGTCGCCACGCGGGCGTTCGAGATGCGCCGCATCCGCGCCTCGGTCACCACCGCGGCGTCGCCGTGGCGTTCGCGGACGGCGGCGAGGCGGCGGTTCTGCGATCGGTTACCCGATGGTCCCGCGAGCGCGAACGCGATCATCCCGATCGACAGGATTGCGCCGAAGGCGAGGAGCAGGACGGAGAACATCGCAGGCGTGCCTCAACCGCCCTTGGCGGCGCGCTTGGCGAGCAGCCCGGCGATCAGCGACTTGCCCTTCACCGGCTTGCCGCCCACCACCGGCGCATCGTCGTCGACCGAGGTGGCGAGCGCGGTGGCGAGATCGACCAGCGGCGCCACCGTCTTGGTGTTGCGCCCGGCCTCCGCGAACGGCTTGCCGAGCTTTGCCGCCTGTGCCGCGAGCTTTTGATCGAAGGGGAGGACATAGTCGAGCTTGCGCTCGATCGAGCTTTCGAAATCCTTGCGGTTGATCTCGGTCTGCGCGGCGGGCACCTTGTTGGCGCACAGGAAGACGCGCGTCTGGGGGGCGTTGGTCTTCAGCCAGGACAGGATGCGGATCGTGTCGCGTGCGGCGGCCAGCGTCAGTTCGGTGACGACGACGGCCAGGTTGACCTCGCTCATCAAGGCCGGATGCTGGACCAGCATCGATCGCGGCAGGTCGATGACGGTGCATTCGAACGCGGCGCGCATCTCCTCCTGCAACTGGTAGAAGGCGGCGCCATCGGTCATCAGCGGCGCGTTGATCGGCGCTTCCGCGGACAGCACGGCGAGCTTTTCCGACGCCTTGACCATCGCCCGCTCGATGAAGAGCCCGTCGATGCGGCTGGGGTTCTCGATCGCGTCGGTCAGCCCGCGGCCGGGTTCGAGATCGAGCGCGAGCGCACCGGTGCCGAAATGGACGTCGAGGTCGAGCAGCGCCGTGGAGCGCGCCGACTTCTCGGCGAGCAGCCAGGCGAGCGAGGTGGCGATCGTCGATGCGCCGACGCCGCCGCGGGTGCCGATCACCGCGGTCGCGCAATGCGGACGCTCGGCGCCGCCTTCGACCGCACGCGGAGCGTTGAGCATCGTCTGGGCATGGCCCAGCGCGTCGCGCAGCGCGTCCGGCGTCAGGGGCTTGAGCAGATAGTCCTGGATGCCCGATGCGACGAGGTCGCGGTACAGGCGCACGTCGTTGACCTGGCCCGCGGCGATCACGACCGTGCCGGGCTCGCACACCTCGGCGAGCGCGTTGATGTCGGACAGCGGATCGCCCGATTCGGCGAGGTCGACGAACAGGATCTGCGGGCTGGCGGAGACCGACAGCGTCTGGATCGCGTTGCGCAGGCCGCCCTTGTGAACGAGGTCGGGCGACCAGCCGAGTTCGGCTGCGACCGGGCGCAGCACCTCGGCGCTGCTTTCGTCGCAGATATAGGCGACGAACGGGGTACGGGTGCCGGCGCCGCCGGGCTTCCAAGGTGCGTTCATGTCAGCGCCCTCCGACCTTTTCTTCCTTCAGCTGCTGGTTGGCGCCGGTGGCGGGCGCCTTCCGGAAGCTGTCGATCGATTTGTAGACCGACTGCGGATCGGCGACCGCGACGCCGTCGGCGCCGCGGACGAGATCGGCCGGGTTGGCGACCATCGCCGCAAGGTTGGCGTTCACCGCGCATCCGAAGTTGGAATGGGTGTGGCCTTCGAAATCGTTGGTCAGGTTGCGGGACCAGTCGGGGCAGCGCGGCACCGCGGCACGCATCCGGCTGACGACGATCCGGAGGTTGCCGGGGGCGATCGGGTTGCCGGTCACCGGCGCCTCGTCGGCGAGCAGCAGGCCGTAGCGCGCGAGCACGCCCGCAACTGCGCCATTGGCGGTCGGCGAGCGCGTGCCGTCGATCGCGACCCGGTCGCCATAGCCGACGCGCATGGTGCGCAGCCAGCCGTCGAGGCGGGCGTCCTCACCGGGGGCGAGCCGGCCGTCGCCGGCGTCGAGATCGAGCGCATAGTCGGTGCGGCCGACCACCGGCTGGTGGACCGACTCGAGACCGCGGTTCTGGGTGCCCGCGCACGCCGACAGCAGCAGCGCGGGGATGGCGGCGAGGAGGATGATCGGCTTGGTCATGATGCTGGTCTCGCCGCTCAGTTGGAGAAGCCGGGGGTGGGAAGCGCGCCCTTGCCCCGGCCGGGTGCAGGGGCGGCGACGGTCGCACGCGTGGCGATCGGCCGAGCCGGCATCACCGCGCCGATCGTCGGCGCGGGCGCGGTCGGCAGCGCCACGGTCGGGATGGGGCGTGCGCCGCCCGACTGGCCAGCCTCGTTCTGGCCGAGCAGGACGCGGCCGAGATCGGTCGCCGCCTTGTAGCCGTCGGTCGGCAGCGCGACGTCGCGCGGGCTGCCCATCGGCTTGACGAGATAGGGGGTGATGATGATCACCAGCTCGGTCTCGTTGCGCTGCCAGCTGTTCGACCGGAACAGCGCGCCTAGGATCGGGATGTTGCCGAGGCCGGGCGTCTTGTCGATCGAGCTGTTGTGGCTGTTCGACATCAGCCCGCCGATCATGATGCTTTCGCCAGAACCAAGCTCCGCGGTCGTCTCCGCACGGCGGGTGACCAGGCCGGGGATGCGCGTGCCGCCGAGGGTGACCGCATTCGCGAAGTCGAGTTCCGACACTTCGGGGCGCACCCGGATGCTGATCCGTCCGTCCGACAGGACGGTGGGGGTGTAGGCGAGGCTGACGCCGTAGGGCTTGTATTCGATCGACACGGTGCCGAGCGCCTGCGCGATCGGGATCGGGAACTCGCCGCCCGCCAGGAAGGTCGCGGTTTCGCCGGACAGCGCGAGCAGGTTGGTGTTCTGGAGCGTCGAGACTTGGCCCGTCGTCTCGCCGAGATCGATCGCGCCGAGGATGTCGAGGCCGAGCAGGCTGCCGGCGAGGCCGAGCGTCGAGCGCTGCGTGCCTTGCGTGAAGCTGTAGCCGGTGCCGTTCGCGCCTGGCGTGATCGAGCCGGGATTGCGGCCCGAGGCGACGCCGAACAGGAACCCGCCCGATCGGTCGAGCGAGGTCAGGTTGACGCCGACATTCTTGAAGAAGCCGCGGCGGACCTCGGCGACGCGGACCTGCAGGCTGACCTGCAGGGGGGTCGCGGTCTTGAGGCGCGAGATGACCTTGGTGGCCTCGCCGACATAGGCCTGGACCAGCCGTTCGGCCTCGGCCGCGTCGGCGGGGCCGGCGACGGTGCCGGTGAGAAGCACGAGGCCGTTCATCGGCGTCGCGACGACCTGCGCGTCGGGCATCGCCAGCCCGAGCATCGCGCCGATCGAGTCGTAATTGTTGCCGACACGCACCGTGGCGGAGAATACGACCTGGCCGCTGCGCGAGGTCGCCGAGACGGTGGTCTCGCCCGGCTTCTTGCCGAAGACGTACAGCTGGGTGGCCGAACGCACCTGGACGTCGGCGATCTGCGGGTCGGCGACGAACAGGTCGGTCATCGGCGCCGACAGCGTGACGAGCTGACCGCGGCCGGTGTTCACCTGCACCGTACGGTTGCCGACCGATGCGGAGGCGGTGGCGGCGGGCGAGGCGCCGTTGCGACGGCCGACCTGTGCATCGGCCCCGGTGGATGCGAGCAGCGTCGTGGCGAGCGCCAGCGGGACGGCGGCGCCGAGCGCCAGGGAGGCACGGATACGCATCAGTTCTTTCCCCCGACCGGCACCGCGGTCACGTCGTTGCCGCGCGCCACGCGGATCACCGGCCCGACGGGCACGGCCACCGCGGCGACGGCAGGCGCGCTGGGCGCCGATTGCATCGGTATGCCGGGCAGGGCGGCGGATGCGGCGGGCGGGCCGCTGGGCATCGTGCGCCGGGCGTAGCGCGAGATGTCGGCGCCCGTGGAATAGGTGGAGTTGCCCGCCTGCGGCTGACCCTGGACGCGGATCATCATCGCCTTTTCGGCCTTGGGATCGGCGCCGTCGGGCACCTTGATCGCACCCGACGCGATCGCTTCCTCAAGTTCGGTCGAGGTGTCGGCGAGGCTGCGGAGCGAGAGCGAGATGGTGCCGAGTTGCTGCGCGACCGCGATCTGTTCTGCGATCCGGGGGGTCGCCTCGACCGTCACGGTGGTGAAGGTGGTGACGGGCGTCTTGCCGTCCTCGCCCGCGGTGTTGTCGGTCCGCTGGTCGGTGGCGAGCACGCGGATGTTGCGGATGATCGTCTCCGACACCTTGAGCGCGCGCGCGTCGGCGCCGCCCTGGCCGTCGACCGACTGGGTCAGGACGAGGTCGATGCGGTCGCCCGGAAAGACGAAGCCGGCGACACCGGTGGTCTGCGACACAGGCACCGCGACGGCGCGCATGCCTGGTCCCAGCGCGGCGGCGAGGAAGCCGCGATCGCCAGGCTTGACCAGCGCGCCCTGCGTCACCGGCTGACCCGCGGTGATCGCGTTGCGCACGACCGTGCCGATCAGCGACTGCAGGTCGGTCTTGGGCCGCAGGTAATAGGCGTTGTCGACCAGCTCCTTGGGCCAGGGCTGAAACTTCAGCGCGGTGGCGTCGAGGATCGTGCCAACCGGCAACGACTTGGTGGCGACCAGCACCTCGGGTCCGTCGATGACGGGCGCGGGCACGCCGGCGGCGGCGGCCTCCGGTGCGCCCGCACCGACGACCAGCGTCCGTGCCGCGAATGCGGTCACGCCGGCTACCGAGAGCGCCCCCACCAGCAATATGACCTTGCGACTATCCATGCCTTGTTCCGACCCCGTGGACCCGCAGGCCCGGTTGATGGCGCGTTAAGCATCGCCCCGCAGTGGTTAAGATACCGTTCCCGGCAGCAGCGCGATCGCAGCGCCGGCGATCGCGACGCCGTACGGCACCTCGACCGCGGCGATGCTGGTCCGGCGCCATTTCGCCTCGATCATCAGGAGCAGCGTGATCGCGCCCCCGGCGAGCGACATGACGACCAGCATCTGGGTGAAGGTGCCGAGCGGCAGCCAGAGCGCGAGCGCGCCGAGCATCTTGACGTCGCCGCCGCCCATCCGGCCCATGACAAACAGGCCGACGAACGGCAGGAAGAGCAGACAGGCGAGACCGAACTGGATCGCCATGTCGGGCCACGGCGCAAGCCCGTTCGCCCACCACCAGATCGGGGCGAGCAGCGCGAGTGCGGCGTTCTTGCCGTTGCCGATGGTGCGGTGGCGTGCATCCTCGATCCCGCCCGACAGCAGCAACGCGCCGGCCGAGGCGAT
>Ga0182210_1000331_pt1 | contig 11364 bp, 9 predicted proteins | sample G5R1MG_19_FD_129670 | JGI IMG/M metagenome (GOLD analysis project Ga0182210, IMG submission 129670) | Switchgrass phyllosphere microbial communities from Michigan, USA - G5R1_MAIN_03OCT2016_LD1 MG | ecosystem: Host-associated > Plants > Phyllosphere > Phylloplane/Leaf | place: USA: Michigan... | reverse complement strand
TATGACCGGGCGCTCTATGCGTCGCTGCCGGCCTGGTACAACGGCGTCTATGCGGTGGCGGTGGGGGCGGGGTTGCTCGGCTCGCTGGCGCTGATCGCGCGGCGGCGGATCGCAGTCGTGCTTTACCTCGTCTCGCTGGTCGCCGTGGTGGTGCAGTTCGGCTGGCTGTTCGCCGCGACCGATATCGTCGCAGTGCGGGGCGCGGGGACGGTGGTGCCGTTTCCCCTGTTCATCGCCGGGGTCGCGGCGTTCCAGCTCTGGCTTGCGCGCCGGGCGGCCGCGCGCGGCTGGATCGCGTGAGCGCGGGGGCGTAAGGCGGCGGCCATGTCCACGACCTACACGCTCGATACCGGCACCAGCCGCGCCAATCCGACGCCCGCGCCGCTCAAGCGGCTGACCGTCCCCGCGATCCGCAAGCGCAAGTCGTCGCAAGGCGGCGGGGGCGAGCCGCTGGTGATGCTGACCGCGTATACGGTGCGTACCGCGCAGCTGCTCGACCCGCACTGCGACCTGTTGCTGGTCGGCGACAGTCTGGGGCAGGTGATCTACGGCCTGCCCTCGACCGTGCCGGTGACGCTGGAGATGATGGCGGCGCACGGCGCGGCGGTGGTGCGGGGCAGCTATCATGCGGTGGTCGTGATCGACATGCCGTTCGGCAGCTACGAGGCGAGCCCCGAACAGGCGTTCGCCAGCGCGGCGCGCCTGCTCAAGGAAACCGGCGCGGCGGCGGTGAAGATGGAGGGGGGCGAGGCGATGGCGCCGACCGTCCGCTTTCTGTCCGAACGCGGCATCCCCGTCATGGGCCATGTCGGCCTCACCCCGCAGGCGGTCAACGCGCTGGGCGGATACGGCGCGCGCGGACGATCGGCGGCGGAGGCGGCCAAGATCGTCGCCGACGGAGTCGCGATCGCCGAGGCGGGAGCGTTCGCGCTGGTGGTCGAGGGGGTGGTCGAGCCGATCGCGGTCGAACTGACGACGCGGATCGCATGCCCGACGATCGGCATCGGAGCCTCAGCCAAGTGCGACGGGCAGGTGTTGGTCGCCGAGGACATGCTGGGGTTGTTCGAGCGGACGCCGCGCTTCGTGAAGCGGTACGGCGACATGGCGGGCGCGATCTCCGACGCGGCGGCGCGATATGCCGAGGAGGTGCGGGCGCGCACGTTCCCCGGGGCCGAACAGGTCTACGCCGCCAAGGACTGACCCGCCTCCGTTTGCGACGCGCTTCCGTTTCGGCCTCGGCACGGCTAGGTACGCCGCTTCTGCCCATCACCGCCGGAGCCGTCCTTGGCCCTTACGCCGCAAAACAACGAAGCATTCCTGCGCGAAGTCGACGAGGAACTGCGCCGCGACCGGCTTGCCGGTTTCTGGGGCCGGTGGGGCCGCTGGGTGATCGTGGGGGTCGTCGCCGGCCTTGCCGCGTTCGCCGCGTTCCTGTTCTGGCAGCACCGCACGCGGGTCGTCGCGGGCGAGCAGGGCGAGACGATGCAAGCCGCGTTCGACTCGCTGGCCGCCAACAAGCCCGATGCCGCCGCCAAGCCGCTCGCCGAGCTGGCGGCGTCGGACGCCGACGGTTACCGCGCGCTCGCCTTGTTCACCCAGGCCGACATCCTGCTGCAGAAGCAGGACCTGCGCGGGGCCGCCGCCAAGTTCGCCGCGGTCGCCGCCGACGAGGGCCAGTCGCCGGCGTTCCGCGACCTGGCGGTGATCCGCCAGAGCATGGCCGAATTCGACACCGCCAAGCCGCAGGTGATCGTCGATCGCCTCCGCCCGATCGCGGTGCCGGGCAACGCCTATTTCGGCAGTGCGGGCGAGCTGCTGGGCGTCGCCTATATGCGACAGGGCCGGCGCGATCTGGCCGGTCGCCTGTTCGGCCAGGTGGCGGCGAACAAGGACGTGCCCGAATCGATCCGTCAACGCGCGGTTCAGATGGCCGGCCTATTGGGGGTCGATACGCCCGCTACTCCCGCACCCGGCAACGCCGCGGCCGCCGCGAACGAGGATACCGCCCGATGAAGACCACCCGCACCGCCGCCGCGCTGGTGGCGCTGACGGCGCTCAGCGCCTGCGGCGTCTTCAAGTCGTCGCCCAAGAGCACGCCGACCGTCGGCAACCGCGTGTCGATCCTGGTGACTGAGAACGGCGTCGCGACCGATCCCACCATCGCCGACGTCGCGGTGACGCTGCCGGCGGCGGAGGCGAACGCGGCCTGGGCGCAGCCGGGGGGCAACCCGGCCAAGTCGATGGGGCATCTGGCGCTCGGCCAGTCGCCGACACGGTTGTGGCGCACGCGGATCGCGGGCGGATCGGCACGGCAGCGGCTGGCCGCGGCGCCGGTGACCGCCGACGGCAAGCTGTTCGTCGTCGACGTCGATGCCACCGTCCACGCTCTCGACGCGAACACCGGCGCGTCGATGTGGACGGCCACGCTGACCGAGAACAAGGAGAACCGCGACGCGCGCTTCGGCGGCGGCGTGACGTTCGACGACGGCAAGGTGTTCGCCACCGACGGCCTTGGCGACGTCGTCGCCTTCAACGCCGCCGACGGCAAGGAGGTATGGCGCGTCAAGCCGGGCGGGCCGCTGCGCGGCGCGCCGACCGTCGCCAATGGCGCGGTCTATGTGCTGAGCCAGGACAATCAGATCTTCGCACTCGACCAGGGCAATGGCCAGACCCAGTGGACGGGGTCGGGCACGCTGGAGACGCAAGGCGTGTTCGGCGTCGCCGCGCCCGCGTTCGGGCAGGGGACGGTGGTCGCCGGCTATTCGTCGGGCGAGCTGTCGGCCTATCGCTACGAGAATGGCCGCACGCTGTGGCAGGACGCGTTGAGCCGGACCGCGGTGTCGGTGTCGGTGTCGTCGCTGTCGGATATCGACGCCAGCCCGGTGATCGACGGCGGCCGCGTCTACGCGGTCGGGCAGGGCGGCCGCATGGTCGCGCTCGAGATCGCGACCGGCCAGCGGCTGTGGGAGCAGAACTTCGCCGGCATCTCGACCCCGTGGATCGCGGGCGAGTGGCTGTTCGTCGTCACCGACGACGCACGGCTCGTCTGCCTCGCGCGGTCGACCGGCAAGGCACGCTGGATCGCGCAGCTGCCGCGGTTCCGCAACGAGAAGAAGAAGTCGGGCGGCATCACCTGGTTCGGGCCGGTGCTGGCGGGCAACCGCCTGATCCTGACCAACAGCCAGGGGGAGATCACCTCGGTCTCCCCGACCGACGGGGCGGTCGGCGCGACGATGAACAATGGCCAGCCGTTCGCGCTGCCGCCGATCGTCGCCAATCAGACGCTGTACACGCTCGACAGCCAGGGCAACGTCACCGCCTGGCGCTGAGCATGGCTTCCCTCCCCGGGGCATGCGCCGGGGAGGGATCGGGTGACGCGGGGGCCATTGTCCGCTAAGCGCTGGCCCATGTCCCATCTCCCCACGGTCGCGATCGTCGGCCGGCCGAACGTCGGCAAATCCACCCTCTTCAATCGGCTGGTCGGCAAGAAGCTCGCGCTGGTCGACGACCGGCCCGGCGTCACCCGCGATCGGCGCGAGGGCGACGCGCACCTGATCGGGCTCGACTTTCGCGTCGTCGATACCGCCGGGTACGAGGATCACGACGTGCAGTCGCTGCCCGGCCGGATGCGCCAGCAGACCGAGGCCGCGGTCGCGCAGGCCGATGTCGCGCTGTTCTTGATCGACGGCCGCGCCGGCGTCGTCCCGCTCGACGAGGAGATCGCCCGCTGGCTGCGCGGGTCGACCACGCCGATCGTGCTGGCGGTCAACAAGGCCGAGGGCCGCGCCGCCGAGGCGGGGGTGATCGAGGCGATGGCGCTGGGCTTCAACGACCCCGTCCAGCTGTCGGCCGAGCATGGCGAAGGCATGGGCGACCTGTTCGACGCGTTGCTGCCGCATCTGGAAGGCCGCGAGGACGTGCCCGTCGAAGAGGCGGACGAGGAGAACCCCGACGCGATCCTGAAGCTGGCGATCGTCGGGCGGCCGAATGCGGGCAAGTCGACGCTGATCAACCGCATCCTGGGACAGGACCGGCTGATCACCGGGCCCGAGGCGGGGATCACCCGCGATTCGATCGCGGTCGATTGGGACTGGCACGCCCCCGACGGCGTCACCCGGCAGGTGCGGCTGATCGACACCGCGGGGATGCGCAAGCGTGCCAAGGTGCAGGACAAGCTGGAGAAGCTGTCGGTCGCCGACGCGTTGCGTGCGGTCGATTTCGCCGAGGTGGTGGTCCTGCTGCTCGATGCGACGCTGGGGCTGGAGGCGCAGGACCTGCGCATCGCCGACCGCGTGCTGGAGGAGGGCCGCGCGCTCGTCATCGCGCTCAACAAATGGGATGTCGCCGAGAACGCCTCGTCGCTGTTCAACGGGGTCAAGCGGGCCCTCGAGGACGGGCTCAGCCAGGTCAAGGGCGTGACGGTGATGACCGTGTCGGGCGCGACCGGCAAGGGCATCGACCAGCTGATCGGCGCCGCGTTCGAGACCCGCGCCGCCTGGTCGAAGCGGGTCGGCACCGGCGAGCTCAACCGCTGGTTCGAGCGCGCGATCGAGGCGAACCCGCCGCCGGCGCCGGGCGGCCGGCGGATCAAGATGCGCTACGTCACCCAGGTCAAGACGAGGCCGCCGAGCTTCGTGATCTTCGGGACGCGGGTCGACCAGCTGCCGGCCAGTTACGAGCGCTATCTGGTCAACTCGATGCGCCGCGAGCTGGGATTCGGCGCGGTGCCGGTGCGCCTGTCGCTGCGCGCGCCCAAGAACCCGTTCGATCCGGCGACCTGATCGGCGGCGTCTAAACCTCGCGTTTACGCTTGATGCGGTAGGCCGGCGCTTGAGAACCGCAATTCGGAAGGTCGGGGCAGGGTCGTGTCGTTCGAGGGCAGCACGTTGATCGATTGGGCCGTCTATGCACGGACCCGGGCCGAGATGGGGGCGGGCTTCGTCCGCATCCTGGGCTATTTCCGCGAGGATGGCGTCAAATCGGTCGCTGCGATCGAGGCGGCGATGCGCGGGCTGAACGCGGCGGCGCTGGTCCTGCCGGCGCATACGCTGAAGGGCGAGGCGCGGCAGTTCGGCGCCGAGCCGCTCGCCGCGCTGGCGGAGCAGATCGAGACGGTCGCGCGCGACTGCGTCGAGACACGCGACACCCCGGACGAAGCGTTGGAGGCGGTGACGCGGTTGCGGCCGCTGTTCAACGAGACGCTGGTGCTGTTGGAGCGCGAGGCCAATCCGCTGGTCCAGCGGCGGCCGGTCGCAGGCGGCGGCTTTGGGCGCCGGTTGATGTGATGTCCGGTGAGCGGTCCGACGCCGCCTTCTAGCGCCGCCTAAGTTCAGGCAAACTTCAGGCGCAAATCGTTCGGTGGCGCTGTTGCGTAGCGTTCGCAGTTGCTAAATGCTTATCACCGAGATGGATCGGACTGGCCGTTAGATCGGCGCAATCGTGTAGGACAGGTTTTTTCGTTCGCCAACGAACTCGACGCTGCCAGCCGCCTTATCCAGGATGTGATCGACCGCTATGCGGCGGCGAATGCTGGCAATGTCATCGGCCTGAGCATCGCCGAGTTCGACGATGCGACACGTCGAATCGTCGCTCGTCAGAGCATCTTCCCGGATTTGGTCGACCGGATCGGGCAACTGATACAGCAAAACCGCAATTTCGTAAATTTACGTCTTCGCTACGTCTCCAGCGAGGTCACGCCGAAGCGTCGGGCCAAAGGCGTAATCACGACATTGTCTTAGGCGAGCGCATCAGCCTCCAGCTTGGATCTGCGCGCTGCCGTGTCAGCGGCGCTTCCGTGGATGACGATCTATCACGCCAGTGCCGCGTCCACACCCATGAGCGTCGGGAAGAATGCCTCGTGCACGTCACGCAGGTCGGCGAGGGCGACGACCTCGTCGCGGTCGGGGCGTTCGAAGATGAGGCGTTTGCCGCCGGTGCGGCCGAGCGGTTCGACTTCGACGTCGGCGGCGTGGGCGGCGGCGAGAAAGTCCATCAGCGCGTGGTCGTCGACGGTGACGATGTAGACGCCCTGATCCTCCGCGAAGAAGCTGCGCGCGCAATTGTGGGGCTGCTTGCGGTCGATCATCGCGCCGATATTGCCGGCGAGCGCCATCTCGGCGATCGCGACGGCGACGCCGCCGTCGGACACGTCGTGGGCGGCGGTGACCTGGCCCGCGTCAATCGCGGCGCGGAGGAAGTCGCCCGTCGCACGCTCGGCGGCGAGGTCGACCGCCGGGGGCGGGCCGGCGTCGCGACCTTCAAGGCCCTTGATCTCGCGCAGCCAGAGCGACTGGCCGAGATGGCCGGCGCGGGTACCGACGGCGAGGATGATGTCGCCGGTGCCCTTGAAGGCGATCGTGACGCTGCGCCGCCAGTCGGCGAGCAGGCCGACCCCGCCGATCGCGGGGGTAGGCAGGATCGCCGAGCCGCCACCGGTCGCCTTGCTCTCGTTATAGAGACTGACGTTGCCCGACACGATCGGGAAGTCGAGCGCGCGGCAGGCGTCGCTCATCCCCTCTAGGCAGCCGACGATCTGGCCCATGATCTCGGGGCGCTGCGGGTTGGCGAAGTTGAGGCAGTTGGTGATCGCGAGCGGCTTGGCGCCGACGGTGGTGAGGTTGCGCCACGCCTCGGCGACCGCCTGTTTGCCACCCTCGACCGGGTCGGCGAAGCAGTAGCGCGGGGTGCAGTCGGTGGTGATCGCGAGGCCCTTGGGGGTGCCGTGGACACGCACCACCGCGGCGTCGCCGCCGGGGCGCTGGACGGTGTCGGCACCGACCATGTGGTCGTACTGTTCCCAGATCCAGCGGCGGCTGGCGAGGTCGGGCGAGCCCATCAGCGTCTTGAGGTCGCCAGCGATGTCGCGGGTGTTGAAGTCCTCGCTCAGCGGCGCGGGCCGGGGCGTCGGCACGTGCGGGCGGTCGTAGAGCGGGGCCTCGTCGGCGAGCGGCCCCAGCGGGATGTCGCAGACGACCTCGCCATGGTGCTTGAGCACCATGCGGCCGCCGTCCGGACCGGGTTCGGTGACGCGGCCGATGATCGCGAAGTCGAGCTCCCACTTCCGGAAGATCGCTTCGGCGAACTCCTCGCGGCCGGGCTTCAGGACCATGAGCATCCGCTCCTGACTTTCCGAGAGCATCATCTCGTACGCGGTCATGCCAGCCTCGCGCTGGGGCACGTCGTCCATGATCAGTTCGATCCCGACGCCGCCCTTCGACGCCATTTCGACCGAGGAGGAGGTGAGGCCGGCGGCGCCCATGTCCTGGATCGCGACGATCGCGTCGGACGCCATGAGTTCGAGGCACGCCTCGATCAGCAGCTTTTCGGTGAAGGGGTCGCCGACCTGCACCGTCGGGCGCTTCTCGTCCGCGTCGTCCCCGAAATCGGCCGAGGCCATCGTCGCGCCGTGGATGCCGTCGCGGCCGGTCTTCGAGCCGACATAGACGATCGGGTTGCCGATGCCGCTAGCGGCCGAATAGAAGATCTTGTCCTGATCGGCGATGCCGACCGTCATCGCGTTGACGAGGATGTTGCCATCATAGGCGGGGTGGAAATTGACCTCGCCCCCCACGGTCGGGACGCCGACGCAATTGCCATAGCCGCCGATGCCGCCGACCACGCCCGAAATCAGGTGGCGCATCTTCGGATGATCGGGGCGGCCGAAGCGGAGCGCGTTGAGATTGGCGATCGGGCGCGCGCCCATCGTGAACACGTCGCGCAGGATGCCGCCGACTCCGGTCGCCGCGCCCTGATACGGCTCGATATAGCTGGGGTGGTTGTGGCTCTCCATCTTGAAGATCGCCGCCTGGCCGTCGCCGATGTCGATCACGCCCGCATTCTCGCCGGGGCCGCAGATGACCTGCGGGCCGGTGGTGGGCAATTTCTTGAGGTGGATCCGGCTCGATTTGTAGGAGCAATGCTCCGACCACATCACCGAGAAGATGCCGAGTTCAACGAGGTTGGGCTCGCGGCCGAGCGCGTTGAGCACCTGGGTATATTCCTCGGGGGAGAGGCCGTGCTCGGCGACGATCTGGGGCGTGATCTCGGTCATGGGTGGGCTTTAGCCGGGGGCGTCGCACCCCGCCAACCCCGTCGTGCGGGCAAAGCGGGAAATCGTCCGGGAAGGCAGGGACGCGACCCCCTGCCTTCCCGGGGTGAAGGGTGGGGCGGTCCGCGTTAATCTGTTGCACAGGATTTTGACGGTATCGGCCGGGATCGATGGGCTGGGGGATCTGCGCGTGGTGACGATCGGACGATGGCTGGCGGGGGCCAGCGCGCTGGCGATGCTGACGGGTTGCGGCGGCGGTGGTGGTGGCGGCTCGACGGGCAGTACGCCGGTCGCGGTCGTCGCGGCGGCACCGGCCGTGGCGCCGACGCCGACGCCGAGCCCCGCGGCCACCGCTGCGCCCACGCCGACGCCCAGCGTCGCCGCGTTCCCGGCGGCGCCCGCCGAACCGTCGAGCTGGGCGGCGGGGGCGGCGGCGTTGTTCGATGTCGCGCCGGACGTGCCCGGGTGCCGCACCGGCACGCTGAAGGCGAGCGTCAAGGCCGACGTGCTGCTGCGGATCAACGCGATCCGGGCGGTGCATCGCCTGCCCGCGGTGACCTATGCCGATGTCGACGACGCGCAGGCCGCCGATTCGTCGCTGATGATGGCGGCCAATTCGTCGCTGAGCCACACGCCGCCGACGACCTGGAAATGCTATACCGCGAGCGGCGCGGCCGGGGCGGGCTCGGGCAACCTCTATGGCGGGGTCACCTCGCCGTTCCTGCGCTGGTACAGCGAGGACGATTATATCGGCGGCTGGCTAACCGAGATCGCCAGCCCCAATATCGGCCACCGCCGCTGGATCCTCGACCCGTTCCTGGGCAAGATCAGCTATGGCCGGGTGTCGCAGGTGCTGAGCGACGGTGCGCGGACCGATGCGGCGACGCTGAAGGTGTTCAGCTTCACCGGCGGAGTGACGACGCCGACCGGCCTGCCGCCTTTCGTCGCCTATCCCTATGGCGATTATCCCGCGCGCTACATGGACGGCAGTGCGTGGCTGTCCTTCTCGGTGGTCGGCGGCGCGTCGGGGCGCAGCGCGAGCGGCGGAGTGCGGTTCGGCAATGCGCAGGTCAGCGTGACCGGCGGCGGCACGACGCTGTCGGTGACCAACGTCCAGTCGGACAATGACGGCTATGGACTGCCCAACGTCATCCAGTGGAAGACGGCCGGGTTGCAGCCGGGGGTGACCTATACGGTGAAGATCAGCGGCGTTTCGGGCGCACCGCAGGCCGCTTACGAGTACAGCTTCAAGCTGGTCTGACGCTTCATCCTCCCCCTGGCGGGGGAGGATCACGTCGGTCAGGCGTAGGGGGGCTGGTGCCAGCCGTTGGGGCTGGCGGTGAAGATCTCTGCCGCGCCGTCGGTGATGCCGATCGAGTGTTCGAACTGCGCCGACAGCGAGCGGTCGCGGGTGACCGCGGTCCAGCCGTCGTCGAGCAGCTTCACGTCGGGGCGGCCGATATTGACCATCGGTTCGATCGTGAAGATCATGCCGGGGCGAAGCTCCGGGCCGGTGCCGGGCTTGCCGACATGGACGACCTCGGGCGCGTCGTGGAACAGTCGGCCGAGGCCATGGCCGCAGAAATCGCGGACGACGCCGTAGCGGTGCTTTTCAGCATGGCGCTGGATCGCGTTGGCGACGTCGCCCATGCGGTTGCCGGGACGGGCATGCTCGATGCCGATCATCAGGCATTCGTAGGTGACCTCGACCAGGCGGCGCGCCTTCAAGGGTACGTCGCCGATCAGGTACATGCGGCTGGTGTCGCCGTGCCAGCCGTCGACGATCGGGGTCACGTCGACGTTGACGATGTCGCCCGACTTCAACGTCTTTTCGGACGGAATGCCGTGGCAGACGACATGGTTGATCGAGATGCAGGTCGAGTGGGTGTAGCCGCGATAGCCGAGCGTCGCGGGATAGCCGCCATTGGCCGTCACGAAGTCGTAGATCAGCCGGTCGATCTCCGCCGTCGTCACGCCGGGCACCATGTGCGGCACGAGCATGTCGAGCGTCTCGGCGGCGAGGCGCCCGGCCTTGTGCATGCCGGCGAACGCGGCGGGCCCGTGCAGCTTGATCGCGCCGTTGCGGATGTCGGGGGCGTCCTGGGTGGCGGTGACGTAATCGGTCATGGGCGGCGATATAGCGTGGCGGGCGACGCTTTGCGAGGCACGTGATCCTTCGGTAATCGAAGGCGGAGGCCTGGCGGCAGAGGCGCAAGGCGGACCTCACCGTGTCCGCCCCCTCCGTCAGGCTGCGCCTGCCACCTCCCCCTGGCGGGGGAGGATTGGTAAAGGGTCTCGATCGGTTCTAGGACGGACGGCATGAGCCAAGAACGCATATGGACCGCCGCGCTGGTGGTGATCGGCGACGAGATCCTGTCGGGTCGGACGCAGGACAAGAACATCGCGCAGCTCGCGGCCTGGCTCAACGTGCAAGGCATCCGGCTGGCCGAGGTGCGGGTGGTGGCCGATGTCGAGGCGGCGATCGTCGAGGCGGTAAACCAGTTGCGTGAGCGCAACGATTATCTGTTCACCACCGGCGGGATCGGGCCGACCCACGACGACATCACCGTCGACGCGGTCGCGGCGGCGCTGGGCGTCGGGGTCGAGCATCACCCGGACGCGATGGCGATCTTGGAGCGCTATTACGATACGCGCGGCGGGCTGACCGAGGCGCGGGCGCGGATGGCGCGGGTGCCGGCGGGTGCCACGCTGATCGAGAACCGCGTCTCGGGGGCGCCTGGGCTTCGGATCGGCAACGTGTTCGTGATGGCGGGAGTGCCGCACATCACCGCAGGGATGCTCGATCGGCTGACGGGCACGCTCGAGGGGGGGCGGCCGGTGGTGTCGCTGACGGTCGGTGGCTGGGTGGCGGAGAGCGAGGTCGCCGACCTGCTGCGCGATACGCAGAAGGCGCACGAGGATGTCGCGATCGGCAGCTACCCGTTCTTCCGCGAGGGGCGGGTGGGCGCGAACTTCGTGGTGCGGGCGTCGGATCCGGCGGTGGCGGAGGCGTGCATGGCCGATCTGACGGCGCGGCTGGAGGCGGCGGGGAAGAGCGGGGTGGCAGGGGGGATTTGATCGTTCGATCCTCCCCCGCAAGGGGGAGGTGGCGCCAAAGGCGACGGAGGGGGAGGTCACGAGCCGCCCGCCGTCCTCCCCCTCCGTCAGGCTGGCCTGCCACCTTCCCCTGGCGGGGGAGGATTAGGGGAGCGTTACTACTCAGCGGTACCCGGCTCGGCCATGTTGCGGTGCTGTTCGGCCAGGACCGCGGCGGGGGTGACGTTGGCGAGGGTGCCCTGAATCTTGGTCTTGAGTCC
>Ga0182210_1000330_pt1 | contig 11367 bp, 10 predicted proteins | sample G5R1MG_19_FD_129670 | JGI IMG/M metagenome (GOLD analysis project Ga0182210, IMG submission 129670) | Switchgrass phyllosphere microbial communities from Michigan, USA - G5R1_MAIN_03OCT2016_LD1 MG | ecosystem: Host-associated > Plants > Phyllosphere > Phylloplane/Leaf | place: USA: Michigan... | reverse complement strand
GAACTTATTATTAGTAATACTTTTAGCGTACTAACTACTATAATAACTACTAGTTAAGCTCTATTAGTAGTATAACTAACTATAGATAACTATTTAGATAATAAAGAGGATAATAAGTATATATAACTTATACTAGCCTAGGTTAAGAAGTATAATAATAAATAGGAAGCTAAGGATAATCTAGTAGAAGATAATAAGGAGAGCGCTGCTGCTAAAGATAACGCCGAGCTTAAGGCTATAGAAATCTAAGGATATAGAGTATAGCTTGTAGATAAGAAAATTTTTCTAGAGGGGGTAGATACTATATCGCTCTTACCTAGCACTTATAGACTACCTATTAGAGCCTAGCGTCTTAGCTCACTCTTACTATAAATAGTCTACCGCCTCTATCTGTAGATAATCTATCCTTCTATACCCTGTTTTCGTGCACCGCACCGTTTTCTGCGTCTTTGGGCCTGCGGCCATAGCAGAGCTCGTGCTGTTAGGGTTGGAATACGATGCGCAACGCGGGGCACACACCTCGACCCCACCAAATCTAGCGGAATTTGCCGTGGCCAAGAATAGCCCCAGGCAGAAAACAAAAATGAGCCTCGCGCTGCACCGCGCTATATCATGTTTATCTTCGTTCTACCTACATCCTTGGCTCCTTCCTCTGGGGCAGGATCGTCGGCGTGGATACTCCTCCAGAGTCCTCCTACTCCCCTTACTCCTGGAGGATGGAACGCGAAACATACCATCTATTTGCTATTCGCTATTTCCTCTATCAATATTCCGCCGCCTCGTGCAAAAACAAAACCCCCAACGCCCTCGTGAATCTCATCTCCTATCGTGGGGGAGCGAGCTGGTATAGCGAATTCCCCTCTCCCTCAAGACAGCCTGTGAAGAGCGTGCCGCCATTCTCTGCTACTGAACCATGCAAGCGCAGTAACGAGATATCGAAGATGCCAGTTGGCCTCCGTCTCCCGCTCGCCACATCTATGCTGCCCCGAATCCTTTCTCCTGGCAACGGCCCCTCTTACAGCCTTCGCAAAGACTACTCTCGTGCGGTGGGCCTTTCCCGGGGGTAAATTGCCGTCCTTCCATGGACAGGCCTGCCCACTTCTTGAGTCTGTACGTGACTCGATCGATATAGGATGCGTCGTCCAATCGTAGGCTGCCCAGCTGGTAGCAAGACTTGCAACGCTGATTGAACACTACGGCATTGTACTCGTTCCCAGGATATCCTCTTATCAACAAGGCCACCCTCTTGCTATTCCAGCTGCTAGTTGAGCAGTCATGGCTTCGGCATTTGAATTTACCCATGACATGGGTTTCATATTCGTTGTTGACGCCTTGGTTGCTGTCGCGTTTGTGGAACTGCGGTACAGCGATTTGGCCCGAGACTGCGGCTACAATATCCTCGTGCAACGAGGGAAACATGAAGGAGGTCCTCGTCTCTTCCTTGGTCCGCGACGAATTCTTCTTCTTCTTTTTCTTCTTCTTCTTCGTCGTCGTCTTTGCGAGCGCATCGATCGTCTCTTCCTTGCCCTTGGACATAGTCACTACCTTGAGTGGCGCGTCAATCACGTTCCCGCCCTCAGCCTTAGAAGACTTATTTTTCATTGTGTTTTGACGGAGATCAATCATGGTCTCTCCATTTTCCTGGGGGGCCTTCTTTGTTGCCTTTGGTAACGTAGTGATCCCGCGTTGAGTCCATGCGGCCTTGTCCGCTGGGAATGACTGTAGAAATTTTATGCGGGAAAATGCGAACAAAGATAGCCTCCTCCACAGAGACATGGTCAAGCCGTTAAACGAATAGTTGATAGTAAAAGGAGGCTCTTATAAGACTGGATCTATCACAGGAAGTACGGAAACTTACGGATTATTTGTTGGACGTTTGGTTTGTGGGGTCAGGACGCATCAGGCGAAGTGGAAGGGTAGGCCGTTTAATATGAACGGTATGTTGCATACGGACAGCGGCATCGGCTTGCCTGCGTTGCGTATGGCGCACCAGGGATCATGTATTTTGGAGTTTGTATTGGAACTGAAGATGCCGGTGAGCAAACATCGAACATGTCAACGGTACTGAAGCTGATCTATCCTTTTCTTTGTATAATCGTCTCATGTGGCAAGTGTGTAACTGGCAGCGCTACTGTTCGTCGTCCTTCTGTAGGGGAAGAGTATACAGCTGTTCGCTCATCACATACTGTCGAATCCAATCATCGGTAGACGTAGTTAGGAAAGGAAGTCACGTGTCCGATCGTAGAAGACCAAAGGGTCCATCCAATGCGGGGCTACATGTGCTTAGCGCGTTGGGTGTGTTGATGGGTCCGTGCGCACCACAACACTGGCCTACTCCGCACATTACACAGGGTTTGGACATCGCAAGCGACTCGTGGGCTTCGCCTTGATCCATAATAATCCGCCAATATGGCTTCTCTATCACCGCGCAAGTCTACGCGCGCCGCCTCTACGCGCAGAAAGGCCCCGGTCGTGGACGATACAGACGAGGAGGAAAATGGGACACCAAGTCCCCAAGTAAAGGCCGAGCCGGAGGAAGAGGAATTCACACCTGCTCCCGCGCCGCTCAAGACAGGAAGAGGCCGAGGCCGACCGCGCAAAGCCCCGGCGAATGACGAGGATGCAACACCCAAGGCGACGACGACGGCAAGAAGACGGACCCGGGCCAGCGAGTCTGCCGAGCCTACACAGCTCTTCACGCCTGCCAAGGAAAAAGCGACGGCGTCCTCACCGGCGAATACAGTCCCGAAGAAGCGGGGGCGCAAGCCACGGGTCTCGGTTGTTGAGAGTGTTACCGAGAGTGTTACCGAGAGTGTTACAGAGAGTGTTGCCGACGGCGCCTCACACTTACTTACACCGGAACCCTCAGCTTCGCCCCAAAGCCAGCGGTCTGAGCAAGCCAGCGAAGACACAGTCATGCTGGATGCACAACAAGAAGACGTTACCAGCAGCTCCGTGAACGAGCCGACACCAGGGCTAGCATCATCCTCAGAGAATGGGGCGACTACACCAAGACCAGCAGCGTCACCAGAGCCTGAAGCAGAGGTTACGCAGATCCGGGAACGGGCCCAGACACCAAAAATAGAGCCCATGGCGGAACCGGAAGCCAAGATCGAACCACAAGTAGAAATAGCACATCCGATCAGCTCGCAGCAGCCCCTAAAGGAGACGCCCATGGAGATTGTCGCGAAGAGGAGAGCCGCCGCTATGCCAGTCCTGCACGACGAAAATGCACCAAAACAAAGGACAGTCATCACCTGGCTGGTCCTACACAACTTCAAAAGTTACGCAGGACGACAAGAGGTTGGGCCTTTCCACGCCTCCTTCTCGTCCGTCGTAGGACCCAATGGGTCTGGAAAATCCAACGTGATTGACTCGCTACTCTTCGTCTTTGGCTTTCGTGCCAGTAAGATGCGACAGGGCAAGCTTTCAGCTCTTATTCACAACTCATTCGCGTTTCCAGACTTAGACTATTGTGAAGTCGAGGTTCATTTTCAAGAAGTCAAAGATCTTCCTGCAGGAGGCTGTGAGATTATTCCAGACTCACAACTTGTCATCTCGCGACGAGCTTTCAAGAACAACTCGAGCAAATACTACATCAACGGCAAGGAATCTACATTTACAATCGTCACAACACTGCTAAAGGACCGGGGGGTTGATCTTGACCACAAGCGCTTCCTTATTTTGCAGGGTGAAGTTGAGTCTATCGCACAGATGAAGCCAAAAGCCACAGGTGAGCACGACGACGGTCTTCTTGAATACCTTGAGGATATTGTGGGCACATCAAAGTACAAGACACCCATTGAGGAGACTGCCGCTGAACTTGAGACACTGAACGAAATATGCCGGGAGAAAAACGCCCGAGTCCAGCACGTGGAGAAGGAGAAGAGTGGGCTGGAAGAGAAGAAAAACAAGGCTTTGGCCTACATCCGCGACGAGAACGAGCTAGCCACAAAACAGTCAACATTGTACCAGGTCTACGTGTCCGAATTCGACGATCACATTCAGGTCACACAAGAGTCTGTCAACGAGCTGCAAGCTCATCTCGATGAGGAACTGCAAAAGCATCAAGGAAATGAAGAAGGAATCAAGGAGCTCGAGCGTCAATACAAGAAAGGAGTCAGGGAGTGTGAGCACCTTGAGAAGAAGAACCAAGGGTTCCAGAAGGAGGTTGCTCGCATCGACAAAGAGACCGTCAAGTTCGAAGAAAAGAAAAAGTTCCTAGCTGGCAAGCAGAAGAAGCTAGAAAAGACCAAGGAGACGAGCAGCTATGGCAGGTCAGAGGCTGAGACGCTTGCTAAGCAGTATGCTGCCGATATTGAACGCTACAACGAGGAAATTATCGAGCTGGAGGCGAGCATGAAAGTAGAGGAGAAGGAACTTGAGGCCGTGCGGAAGAGTCTTGCAGGCAAGACTCAAGGTTTGTCCGACGAAATTGCAGTAAAGCAAAAGTCTCTCGAGCCCTGGAGCGCTAAGATCAACGAGAAGCAGTCAGCCATAGCAGTTGCACAAAGCGAACTTGACATCTTGCGCGAGCGCGAAAATGCGGGCGCCAAGGGTATTGCTAGTATAGAAGAGAAGATCACTGGCCTTGAAGCATCAAAGGAGGCTAAAGCTGCGGAGCTGGCCGAGTGCAAGGCCGAGAAGAAGCGTGTTGAGAAGGAGGTTCAGAAGATCCATGCACAGCTTGAGGATTTCACCCAGAAGGAACCAGCCTTGAGATCGAAGCTCTCAGGCGCAAGAGCGAAGGCGGATGAGGCACGCGCCAGTCTTTCTTCTGCACAGACTCAGGGCAACGTATTGTCGGGTCTCATGCGTCTGAAGGAGTCTGGTCGCATTGATGGCTTCCATGGTCGGCTAGGCAACCTCGGAACAATTGACCAAAAGTACGATGTGGCAATCTCGACCGCTTGTCCACAGCTGGACAATATGGTGGTGGACACCGTGGAATCTGGTCAGCAGTGCATTGAGTATTTACGCAAGAACAACCTTGGCCGCGCCAATTTCATCCTGCTCGATCGTCTAGCGAAGCGAGACATGTCTCCTATACCAACACCGGAAAATGTCCCACGTCTTTTTGATTTGGTGAAGCCCAAGCATGACAAACTCAAGCCTGCGTTTTTCCAGGTCATGACAAATACGCTCGTCGCAGAGAATCTAGACCAAGCAGAACGCATTGCATATGGCGTCAAGCGCTGGCGCGTCGTCACCCTCGACGGTAAGCTTATCGACACTGCTGGTACAATGAGTGGAGGTGGCACTCGCGTTGTTAAAGGCAAGATGTCTTCAAAGCTAGCTTCCGATGTCTCCAAGGACCAGGTCACAAAGCTCGAGCAAGACCGGGATACACTCGAACAGACGTTCGTGGAGTTTCAACAAGCACAACAGGGGCTCGAGACCGCATTGCGGGATCTCAACCAGCAACTCCCAGAGCTAGACACCAAGGCACAGAAGGTAGCGCTAGAACTGGAAAGTTACGATCGTAACCTTGCCGATTGTCAGCGCCGCATCGAGGAGCTTGGTGCGGAACAGACATCGACAAAGTCAGACAAGGGCCGTGTTTCATCGTTGGAGAAGAGCATAGCATCACTAGAGAACGAGGTTTCTAAACTCCACACCGAGACCGCTGGTGTTGAGGCTGAGATTAAGGAACTCCAAGACAAGATTATGGAAATCGGCGGTGTGAAGCTACGTGGTCAAAAGGCCAAGGTCGACGGGTTGAAGCAACAAATCGACACTCTCACGGACCAGGCTTCTTCAGCAGAGGTCTCCAAGTCAAAAGAAGACAAGCAACGTGCAAAGCACGAGAAAGCTCATGCCGATGCTATCAAGGAGCTCGAGAAGCTTGCGGTAGAGGCAGAGAAAGTCGAGGACGACGTGGAGTCACAACATCGCGATGCTTCCGGCATACGACAACAAGCTGAGGAGGCACAAGAAGTAGGTTTTATCGACTGCTACGCTTGTTCTCCCGCTAATGTTTCTACAGGCGCTCGAAACACAGAAAGAGGGACTTGAGGTTCTGAAAAAGGAACTCGATGAGAAGACAGCTGAGCTCAATGAAACCCGGGCTTCCGAAATCGAGATGCGCAACAAGCTCGAAGAAGGCAAGAAGAGCCTGACGGATTTTCAAAAGAAGCAAGCCTATTTCCAGGACAAGATCAGCAAGCTCGTCTATCAAAACGTGACGTAAGTGCTGTGTGCGGGAACGAGAATCAAAATCTAACTGCGAGCCTAGCGACCTTGGTGAAGCGCAAGAAAGCGAAGAAGGCCTCCCATCCTTCAGCAAAGACGAACTACAAGACATGGACAAATCCGAACTCAAGGCTGCCATTGCCTCACTAGAAAAGAAGAACGAATCCACACAAGTCGACCTCTCCGTGCTCGAAGAATACCGCAAACGTGTCGAAGAACACGCCGCGCGCTCCACTGACCTCGCCGAAGCAACCTCCACGCGCGACGCCGTCAAATCCCGGGGCATTGAACTGAGTAACCGGCGGCGTGACGAATTCCAAGCAGGCTTTGATCTCATCAACGCCCGACTCAAGGAAATGTACCAAATGATTACCATGGGCGGTCTCGCCGACCTCGTCTACGCCGACAGCACAGACGCCTTCCTCGAAGGCATCCAGTTCAGCGTCAAGCCGCCCAAGAAGTCGTACAAAATCATCTCCAACCTCTCGGGCGGCGAGAAAACCCTGGCCTCGCTTGCCCTCGTGTTCGCGCTGCACCACTACAAGCCCACGCCACTGTACGTCATGGATGAAATCGATGCCGCGCTCGACTTTCGCAATGTCAGCATCATCGCCGGCTACATCAAGGAGCGCACGCGCAATGCCCAGTTCATCGTGATTAGTCTGCGGAACAACATGTTTGAACTTGCCGCGCGCTTGGTCGGCGTTTACAAGGTGAATCACATGACCAAGAGTGTTACCATTGAGAATCGAGATTACATCACGGGCCGGGCGTAGACCGTGGAGCGATTCACAGCAGCGGAAGTGGATGGGAGCGAGAGTATATGTGTGTGTCTTTGTGCGCTGGACTTGGTGGCTGACTGCTTTTGGCATGGCGTTGGGGCGTAGATACCGATGGCATGTCCGATTCGAGGTTTGGATCAATCTTTGTATCCATGGCCATGAGGAATGTTGTAACGCTCTCACGAACCTCGCATACCCCTGTACCATAGCAGATGTAAATCGGTTTATAGATGTCAGCCTACCATTCCCTCACGCATCCAACCCCATCCATCTCCAGCCAACGGAACTGTCAAAACATAGGAGTTGAACTTCATCACGTCACGCCGAGCTGTATGGAACCCTTGTCGCATGGAAAAGTCGATTCCAACATCCCAACCCAAGACCATGTAGCTAGTTAACATCATGACCCATGACATTCAATCGTATTTCCGAATACCAAAAATCAAACTGCTTAGTAGCAGAGAACACGCTGCGGTTCTCGGGACATATTTCCAACTGTCATGGAAGGCACTGTCGCGGGAGATGGTCATCGTCCATGGCAGTTCCGTCTCGGCCCGTTCCGCTAGGTCCAGACAGTGCATGGAGTGCGTCTGCCTCCTCTGCCCCTCCGTATCCGGGGATATGCCGACGTTGCGCAGAAGGTGCGTTTGCGCGAGTGTGCATGTCGACGAAAAGAATGGAGGATGGGCACGAAGGGGATCGTGGGAGAAGCTACAAGGTAAGAGGGAGGGGTTTTTTTTTTGGTGGATAGCTGATCAATCAGGAGGTAAGGTGTCCCAAGATCGTAAAATCCCTGGGAAATGGAGAGCCAGTACGTACTTGGCAAGCTCTGGTTTGGAGTGTGATAAGTAAGAAAGTAAAAGATGTCGAGTTGGGGGAGCTATCGATGTAGGCTACGAGGAGGCCTGTGTCATTCTTGGGCAACCAGCAGATGCCATGTAGGTAGGAGTGTTCTACAGATTGCACGAAGACGCCTGAATGCTGACTAGAGATCATGACTTATGTATGTAGTGGCGAATCTCGCATAGGCAGCCTCAGATATTCAATCAGAGTAGGGTGTGGATTTTCTTATTTTCATCACCTCGTGGATCCTTGGTTTTATATCTTCGTCGCATATTTTGTTCAATCATCCAATAGCCATGATTTGCCCAGTTGAAGTATTGTGAGGGCTTGGGCAGTACAAGAACATGGAAAATGGTACTTAGCTAGAAGATAACCAGACGGAACCGGGGAAATAAGTCATCTCTGTGCTATTGAAATCGAAGGCAAAGGGTATCTGATTGACCGTTTCTTGGTAATCCCGCGTTCATGAGGCTGCTATCGCCTGTTGTGCCTGTTGCGCCTGCTGCGCCGATTGTTGTAATTGGATTATCTGCACCACATGTAAGTCATTGGTGTTGACGTGAAGATACGTGGTGCATCAAACCTCTCTCTTGACGTTTTCAGCCTTGTCTTGGATACCCTTGATTTTCTTCTCGATATCTTGACTGGAAGATGTCAACAACCGGGCCCCAGCATGCGCAGTCACCAGCCTACATTTGCTTCTCGATGAACTCAAGACGTCCATTCACGGCCATGACAGCCTCCGTCTTGTCTTGCTTCAGGAGCACAGGGCCGATCTGCTTGTAGATGTTTGCATCATCGTCGAGTAGGTCGAACTCCTGAGTCATGCTGGTTACATGGTGAGTTTTCCATACTTGTGTGCGGGGTCTCACCTTTTTCACCGTGGCGTTTTCTTGCTGCTGCGACTCGAGCTTCTGGCGCGATTCCACGGCAGTGGAGAGTTCTTGTGTGGCGTCAGAACGAACGGCCTAGGTCATGTTGCTCGCATCTCACCGGTCTGCAGCCCCTGGTAGCGATCCGAGAGATCCTGCAGCTTTTTTTGCAGGTCGCCCATGGCGCTCGATTGGCTTTGTAGCCGCTTGTGTCGAATCGGAAATAGTCGTGGGTTTGAAAGACGTCAATTGGGAGCGGAGGAGGATAACTCGTTACGGGCTAGCGTGCATGCGGGGCTAGTTTGCTTGGCCCCGAGCAGCCTAGCAACCATGTCGACGTCGACGTTGGAGGAGAACAGCACTTTGCCCGGTAAAGAGCTGACCTCTGGACGGAAAGAGGGTCGAAGGCGCCCTCTGCCACAGTCTCCCACGAATATTCCCTCTGCAATTCGACTCGGTATCAACCCTCGCGCCACGATTTCACGCGCATTCCCCACAGAGCACAACTCGGGCGCGTAGCCCGGCAACTTCACCACGATGAGCAACGTCGACTTCCTTGGCCGCGCTATCGAGACTGTGAAGAAGGCTATTGAGGTCGATACGGCTGGCGAACATGATAAGGCATACCAGCTCTACTATAGTGCTTGTAAGCAAGCCCTCACCAACACCTCGCTTGGCGCGTGACTGATTAGCCGCAGTGGAACTATTCATGCTCGCCCTAAAATGTACACTTGCTTGACTTCTCACCGAAGCCATCTGCTTACAATGGCTAGGGGAGAAGAACCAGAAATCCAAGGAGATGATCCGTGCTAAGGTCGCCGAATACATGGACCGCGCTGAGAAGCTCAAGCAGCATCTCAATCAAAACGATGCCTCGAATCGCAGGAAGCCGGCGGCAATGGGATCAAACGGTCAGGCAGCAGGAGGGAGTGGCAAGGGTGCAAAGTGCGATATGCGACGCTGAAACATCGTGGAACTAGGTGCTGACAGGACCAGGGGCGGCGATGAAGACGGCGACATGGATGCCGACTCGAAGAAACTCCGCGGTGCACTCGCAGGTGCCATTCTCTCCGAGAAGCCCAACATCCGATGGGAAGATGTAGCAGGTCTGGACATGGCAAAGGAGGCACTCAAGGAGGCCGTCATATTACCCATCAAGTTCCCCCATCTCTTCACAGGCAAGCGACAACCATGGAAGGGCATATTGCTTTATGGTCCTCCGGGTACGGGTAAGAGTTATCTGGCAAAAGCAGTCGCGACCGAGGCAAACAGCACATTCTTCAGCGTTTCGAGTTCCGATCTGGTCAGCAAGTGGATGGGAGAATCTGAACGGTAGGCAGCGCGCCGAACCCTACACTCCCACGCGAGGACTGACATTTCGGCAGACTAGTAAAGCAACTCTTTGGTATGGCGCGCGAAAACAAACCTTCTATCATCTTCATCGACGAAATCGATGCGCTCTGCGGCCCCCGCGGCGAAGGTGAATCCGAAGCCTCGCGACGCATCAAGACCGAGCTGCTCGTGCAAATGGACGGCGTGGGCAAAGACTCCAAAGGCGTTCTCATCCTCGGCGCCACGAATATTCCCTGGCAACTCGACTCCGCCATCCGGCGCCGCTTCCAACGGCGCGTCCACATCAGCCTCCCCGACACCCCCGCCCGCATGCGCATGTTCGAGCTCGCAGTCGGTAACACACCCTGCGAACTCACCCAGGCAGACTACAAGAAGCTAGCCGAACTAAGCGAAGGCTATTCCGGCTCCGACATCACAATCGCAGTACAAGACGCTCTCATGCAGCCCGTACGCCTGATCCAAACAGCAACACATTACAAGCCTGTATGCTAGCCACCCTTCCCCACCAGAATCCGCGAAGCCTAACATGACGCTCCAGGTCAAAATCGACGCCACCACAAAATGGACCCCCTGTTCGCCCGGCGACCCCCTTGCCCAGGAGAAATCCTGGACAGACCTCGACGGCGACCAGCTTCTTGAGCCCCCCCTCAAAGTCAGGGACTTTGTCAAGGCCATCAAAGCCTCGCGGCCCACGGTCAGCGCCGAAGATCTCAAGAAGAATTCTGAATGGACCGCAGAGTTTGGTAGTGAGGGGGCGTAGCGCACATTTCGGGGGTTGTGTTTGGGCGGTTTGGGGGCATCTTTAGGGGGCGGCTGAGACACGGCGGGCAGTCAGGGTTGTAAGTATATGTTTGTCACCTGCGTGGCTTCTAGTGCGTCTCCTATTTCTCCCTTTTTTCATTCTGTTTCTTTCTGGCTTGCGCTTTGCTTACCTCATTTTCTTTTACCGTTTACGTTTTTTTGGGGGGGTATTTCCGGGAGCATAGCGCCATGATATACATTATCCTGACTGGGGTTGGAGTTGGCCCATCAGGCGTTTTTCCTCATTCTGTTTTTTTTTTCAATCCCTGGTAGCCCCCTTCCCTCCCTTTTTTTCCCGGCGCAGCAGCAGAATCAGGAGAAAGAGAAGAAGAAGAGGCTACCTTGCTGCCTGCCTGTCTTGCCTTGCCTATCCATCTTCGCTAGCCCAGCTATGTAGCTAAGCCTCGTCTTTGCTATGCATAGCATAGAAAGTAGAAAATAAAGCCAGTATTGCATTTGCATCGCCTCTATCTAGCAAAAGGTACCCGTGCCTTGCCCTTGTAGAATCCCGTTGGTTTTTATTT
>Ga0182210_1000329_pt1 | contig 11379 bp, 10 predicted proteins | sample G5R1MG_19_FD_129670 | JGI IMG/M metagenome (GOLD analysis project Ga0182210, IMG submission 129670) | Switchgrass phyllosphere microbial communities from Michigan, USA - G5R1_MAIN_03OCT2016_LD1 MG | ecosystem: Host-associated > Plants > Phyllosphere > Phylloplane/Leaf | place: USA: Michigan... | reverse complement strand
TCACTGGAAAGTTACTCAAACTTCTCCTAGGTGGAATATCACCAAGGAAACGATCCAGACTCCAATATCCCTACGCCGTCAACATCTGAAACCCCTTCAAGAGACTCAAGCATGGATAGCAACAGCCAAGAGGAGAAGAAGGGGAAAGTTCACACGTTATGTTCCGACATCGAATGCCGTACGTTGTCTCCTTCCCTACTCCCACTCTCATCCACCTCACCATTCACCCCCCCCAACAGAACCAATCTTCCACACCGACACTGTCCAAACCCACGCCATCCCCGTCCACCCCGTCCTCACCAACCTCGCCCTCTGCAGAAACTCTTCCCGCAAAATGTCCAGCCTCGAAACCATATCCGCAGGCTGGATCATTTCCAACAGCTGGGCCGGACTCGCTGCAACCTTTTCGCTCGCAATCGCGCAAGGCGGGCCCGCAACCCTGGTCTATGGCCCACCTATCATGGCGATCCTGGTGGGCGCGTGTGCGGCGACGTTGGCAGAGCTCGCGAGCGTGTATCCAACGGCCGGCGGCCAGTATCATTGGAGTAGTATTCTTGCACCTCGGAGGTGGAGCAGGAGTGTGGTATGGATTCCTTTCTTTTTTTTTTCTCTCTTTCTCTTCTTTCTCTTCTTTCTCTTTTCTATCAAGTCTCATCCTACGAGGCTTGGTGTTGAGGGCACGCGTGCTAACTATGGTAATAGAGTTATTGCTGCGGCGCTATCAATGTGTTTGCGTGGATTGCGTTGGCCGCTGGTGTCGCGATTATCGTGCCTCAGCTTGTCTTTGCGATGGCGACGTCCTGGTACCCAGGGTATGTGGCCAAGTCGTGGCATGCGTTTTTGTTGTATCAGGCTGCGAATGCGTTGATTTTGGGGTATAATATTTATCTGCTGAGACGGACCTTGTGGGTGCATGATCTTGCGTGTAAGCCTTCCCCTGTTTCTTTCATTATATCCGTACCAAGCATGTTTGCCGTGGAGAACTATACTGATCCTGGAGACGGATAGTCTTTCTATCCCTTGGTAGTTTCATCCTCATTGTAGCCACCTGTATCGCCCGTACAGACCCTACTTTTCAGCCAAATAGCGCGGTGTGGAATACGTTCTTGAACGACAGTGGTTGGGCCGATGGGATCGCTTTTATGACGGGTCTCGTGTCACCCAATTATATGTACGCTGGCATCGACGGGGCCATTCATCTGGCCGAGGAGTGCAAGAACGCCGAGGTCGTTGTGCCTCGGGCATTGGTGAGCACAATCACCATTGGTTTCGTGACGTCGCTCGGCTTCGCTGTCAGTATGCTGTATTGCACGAGGGACATCAGCACCGTCGTGTCAACCTCAACAGGGTAGGGTTGGGCAGGATTGATAGTAAACAATAGATGCTAATTGTGCTATACAGAGTACCGGTGTATGAAATCTGGCGCCAGGCAACCCAGTCGAATACGGCGGCGACAGTCTTCCTCATCTTGCTCACACTGGCGGCCGTTTTCGCACTGAACGCCACGCATCAAACAGCGTCGAGGCTTACATGGTCTTTTGCGCGTGACGATGCGCTGCTTGGCAGTAAATGGCTCAGCAGAGTCGATTCGAAGCAGCAAGTGCCCGTTCTTGCACTTCTCTTCAACTTCGCCGTCATGTTCATCATCGGATGTATCTACCTGGGTTCCTCATCGGCTGTATGTCCAATCCCTATTTCTTTCAAGCAGCGCCAATGAACTGACATATCGCGATCGACCCAGTTCAATGCCTTCATCGGCACAGGCTTGATTTTGCAACATGTAACATATGCATTTCCCGCTGCCCTCTTGCTGATGCGTCGGCGCTCCTCGACCTGGCTTCCTGAATCCCGCTACTTCAAAATGCCCTACACGGTAGGCTGCGCTGCAAATTTCATCACCGTGGCGTTCGCGATTCTTGTTCTCATCATCTACGATCTCCCCACCAGACTCCCGGTTTCAGCGAGTAATATGAGTGTGTCCCTGTAGGGTTGCCGCCTAGCTCGTGACATGGACTGACTTTCTCGCCAGACTATGCTTCTGCAGTCATTGCGGTCATGGCGATTTTTGCGGCTCTGAATTGGTTTCTGCATGCACGGAAGCATTATCGTGGTCCGCGTCTGCGAACTGTAGATAACTAGTGAACTGTGGCAGGTCAGTAGTGTTCTAGTTACTGTGAACAGATACCTAGAGAACGTTGACTGAGTAGATTGGTCATCTAGGTGGGCGCTTTAGCACAGTAGCAGCTCGGCTGACCGTTGCAGAGGTGTAATTTCATTAAGAATCTCATTAATACGCACGTTACATCTAAATGCGGGCAAGTAAATGATGCAGCCACAGCCTCCTAATGCCATAAAAGAGCGACTATTATGCTTAAACAATGGGTATATGCAGTCTGCTAGCAAAGCGTATATAAAATTTCCAAACATTTCCTTATCAGACAGGGCCTATGCACCGATGAGCTCTTTTGGTATGCAAGCAAACGCTGTACTGACCACTGCCATAATGGTACTAGCGATGATCAAAACCCAATTCATCGTCTTCTCGCCGGGCGAGATCTCCTTGCCGAAAAGTTTCAAATGGAATGCCAGTGGCAAGATGATGCAGATTGAGAAACATGCGACGCTGCCGAGTAAGGTCATGATCCGGTCGAAAGATGGACAAACGATGGCAATGACGACGAAGATTACGATTGAACCAGCTCGCAGAAAGATTTTGAAAAGACCACGGCTGAAACCAGACATGCCATTTAGCGAGGAACTGGCGGCAAGAGAGCGCGTATCGAGACCGAAAAGCACTTCAAGGGTGCTCACAATAGGTCTGGCGTTTAAAGGAACCTTTGTTAATGGAATGATGGCGATACAGATTGCGATGAAGACGGAGATGCTCTGAGGGTAGCCTTCAGTGAGAAAGATGTTGTTGGTGACTTCTTCACGGATACCGTCGCCGAACATGAGGATGCCAGCACAGGCCATGCCAGTGTCGATGAAGTAGGTGAAAATATAGGTTATGTCGACAGCACGGCGGTACTTGTATGGGTGTCGCATGTCGCGGTAAATGTTGGGAAAGACGGAGTGGCCACCCCAGGGAGACATGAGAAGACCGAGGGAGAGGGGAATTGTCATCCAGTTCTCGGGGAAGAAGTATTGGGTCATGGGTTCACGGATTGAGCCTGGAGAATCAGGCTTGATCAGGCCGTCTATCCATACAGCAAGTAAGACTCAACATTATGTTAGCGAAGTACAATGGTATCGTGAATAGTATACGTACTCCCAAAGCATGACATGACGCCCAAAATGGACGTGAAGGACAGGAAACGCAGCGGCAGGAAGCTGAGCGGCGTCAGGATGACACCACAGATAACCTTCCATGTTACGAGATCCCAACCTGGGATTAGAGCGTCCATGCTGTCGGCGAATAGCACAACCAGAGCCACACATGCAGCCAGCAACTCAAGGGAAAATAGGATGCTGACTGCAATCCTAGCCTTGTTGCCGAATGAGACATATGCAAGATCTGCAAAAGTGATGAGCGAGCTGTCAACGTCCAAGCACTTAGCCAGCAGCTTGGCTGTGTAAGAAGTGACTACAGCGGACCAGGCCAGAAAAAGCATTCCAATCACCCAACCAGAGTATTTCAGGGCCAGTGGGAGGGTAAGCAGGCCTACACCCACCAAGACATTGACGGAATTAAAAATGGTCTGTGGGAGAGTCGACTGGCCGACGACAACATGGACAATATGGCCGTCTTCTTCGATCTGCTTTACGAGAAGCGGCTCCCGTTCCTGCTCAGGCTCGGTAACGCCCTTGAGCTGCTGCTCGGTGAAGAGTCTCCCAGCATGGCGCATTGAAGAGTCGTTGACACGGGCCGACAGACTACCGTAGCCCGTGCCATAGCTACCACCAAATGGCGAGGACAGCGAGGGCTCGATTTGGAAGATGCCGGAGCCTCTGGCTTTCAGGTGCCCGCTGAGTTGGGCCGGAAGTAGCTGCGATTCCTCTGTGACGCTCTGCTCTTCGTCGTGTACTGCATTGTCTGAGGCGCGGCGTCCGCCGTTTTGGAAGGCTTGTCGCAAAGCGGAGCGCTGATCGAGGATGGGCGTAGACAGGCCACTGCGCGAGAAGGTGGATTCGCCCTCGGCATCGTCGGTGTTGGCGTCGTCACTCTCAACGCGGAACGAAGGACGCACGGGGGTGATTTCGAAGAAGCCGGCTGCACGCTGCCAGGAGCGCGCGAAGTTGTTGATGCTGTTCACACCGCCCACCTCGCCCAGAGCGCCGATTTGCTGGGATATCGAGGACCTGCAAATGGCAAGGTCAGTAGTAGTCCATCCCTATGCATGATCAGGTTGAGCGGATGGCCCGACGGCCGCATTGTGGAAGCGGCAATGGGCGTGCAGCGTGCAGTGTGCTCACCTGCGCCGTCGCAGCTCGCCGACGCTGCCAGTCCATCTACCGGCGGCGGATGCGCTCTCTTCGCTGGGGCGGCGCTCGAGCTGGTCCCATTGCACGTGGCTGCCGCTATCCGAACTGGCATCATAGTCGTCCCAGGTGGAGGGCTGCTGGCCTCGCGTGTCCATGGCAGAGGGAGGGTGGCGGCGCGTCGGACAGGAGTGGACAGGAGTTGACGGGCGCAGAGAGGGAAGGAGCGGGCGTTGGGGGAGCGCTGGGAAGGAGGAATAAATATTACCGTTATCTATGAGGTAAAGAATCGTTACCAACTATTAGTAATAAAAAACAGTCGTCCCCATGGCACACAGACCCTGCCCATGAAGGACAAAGCAGGCCATGGAGAATGGTAGCAGATGCATAATCGGCGTGCATCTCACATGGCCGTATTGTATTCTCGCTATTCGTGTACATACATCATCGTACATAGACAGGCATATATGTATATACTACACGCTCTGCAAGCTCACCTGCCCCCCGTTGGCGCTATTCGACCGCTACCTCGTCCCCTGTCCGCCGGCTGCCCCTCGCCTGCACCGGGAAAATTTAGAGTGCCCAAGCCACCACCCTCCCTCACTCTCACCCTCCTCTTCCACCGCGGCCATGTCTTCCAAGGAGCCGCAGCCCAACGAGGCCGAGAAGAACATCGAGATCTGGAAAGTCAAAAAGCTGATCAAGCGCCTCGAAGCCGCCCGTGGAAATGGCACATCCATGATTTCCCTCATCATCCGTATGTGCCGCCCTCGTCCACACCAGACCCCAGACGCGGAACCTGGGCCCTGACTCACCATGTACAGCCCCCAAGGACCAGATCTCGCGCGCCGCCAAAATGTTGGCCGAAGAATTCGTATGTCGCCCCGCAACCCGCATGCACGCCCACCGCCCACTCACCATGACACACAGGGCACGGCCTCTAACATCAAGTCTCGCGTCAACCGTCTCTCCGTCCTGTCGGCCATCACCTCCACCCAGCAGCGCCTGAAACTCTACTCCAAGGTGCCTACCAATGGCCTGGTTGTCTACTGCGGTGAAATCATCACCTCTGAAGGCAAAGAGCGCAAGATCAACATCGACTTCGAGCCCTTCAAGCCCATCAACACGTCGCTGTACCTTTGCGACAACAAGTTCCACACCGAGGCCCTGAGCGAGCTACTTGAATCGGATCAAAAGTTTGGCTTCATCATCATGGACGGAAACGGAGCCTTATTCGGTACGCTCTCAGGCAACACCCGTGAAATTGTACACAAGTGAGTGCGCCCAGGAACCGAACAGCCACAAGGATTACCCTATTGACCTGCCTAGATTCTCCGTCGATCTACCCAAGAAACACGGCCGTGGTGGTCAGTCGGCCCTGCGTTTCGCCCGTCTGCGAGAGGAAAAGCGCCACAACTATGTCCGAAAGGTCGCGGAGTTGGCAGTACAGAACTTTGTTACGGCTGACAAGGTCAATGTCGCCGGTATCATTCTCGCCGGTTCTGCCGACTTCAAGAACGACTTGAACCAGTCCGATCTGTTTGATAATCGTCTGCAGACCAAGGTCATCAAGGTTGTCGACGTGTCCTACGGAGGCGAGAACGGCTTCAACCAAGCCATCGAGTTGGCTGGCGAGACGCTCAGCAATGTCAAGTTCATCCAGGAAAAGAAGCTCATCAACACCTACTTCGACCACATCTCGATGGATTCTGGCAAGGTCTGCTATGGTATTGACGATACGCTCAAGGCCTTGGAAGCCGGTGCAGCCGAAACCTTGATCGTCTTTGAGAACCTGGAAATCACCCGCTGGGTCCTGAAGAGCTCTGAGGGAACAGAGATCATCCTCCACACCACCAAGGCCCAAGAGCAAGACCGAGCTCTCTTCATGGACAAGGAGACGGGCCAGGAGATGGAAGTAATCGATCAAGGCTCCATGTTGGAGTGGCTCGCCGAGAAGTACCGCGACTTTGGTGCTACCCTCGAGTTCGTATCCGACCGCTCCTCCGAAGGCAACCAGTTCGTCAAGGGCTTTGGTGGCATTGGTGCCATTCTCCGCTACGCACTCAACTTTGAGCAGCTTCAAGATTTCGACGACGATGAAGACGAATTCTACGATGATTGACGGTTGTGCGCCCTCGCTGACTGCGAGGTAGCATCCCCACTCCCCGCGTCGAGTGAAGGAACTTCCGCTGCCCACGTGCAAAGTCACAATGACGCGTCCGGCAGCCAGACCGAAGCTGTCGAAACAAGGACACTTCGCCTCTCCAGGTTGTAAAGGGAACATGGGAGTGTTGACAGAGTGTTTATAATGTATGCTGTGATCTTCCCATGGATTGCCCTTGCTGACGCTCTCCAAAGGCGATGAACTACCATCCTTACCACGACCCATCTCGCTTCGAGACAGAGAGGCAGCAGTTCCATCCACGAGTACTTTTCCTGCAAAAGGTCGAAGACTCTCAAGTACAGTAGCTGCAATCACGACTCCAAGGACGAGAGAGATTGAGAGTATGAGGGTGGTCATTTATCGACTATCCGCTTTGCTAAACTCGCCCCGTTCAATTCGAGGTGAAGAAGGAATCAGTAGATTGTATACTTGCTATGCGTCAGCTAGTCTCTCGCTCATTCTAAGCTGAATAAAAACCGGTTTCGAATCAAAATGGCCTTACAAATTACTGTGATGAAGCAACTGTAAAAATGTAATTTGTATCATAGACCACGTTCTTTCATGCCACTTTCATTGGCTAGTTGCGCCCAACAATGCCGATACCGGACTAGCTTCCGAGAATATAGTGTGGGTAGCTCGAAACTTGATCTCTTTGCTAATACAACGACTTTCTGCAAATGCGAACAATTCGGACAGTATGGCAGATAAGGAACGGCCTATCGTGGCCTATCTAGGTCCGGAAGGTAGTTATACACATCAGGTAAATAATTCTCTCGTCACTTCGGAGTCCATCCCGACTCAACATTCTGCAACTTCATCCATATATTTCCATACTTGGTAGTGTTCTTTTCTAGCAGTCTGAGACTTGTAGCAAAACACTACGGAACATGACTGGTCTGTCATGTTGTTTGGACTACACGCTATTTCTTAATCTCCTTTTTTGTGAGTTCCGTTCGTTCTCCCAGTCCTGCGGCTACCACCATACCACCTGATTCACACAGCTAAATCCACACAGGCAGCCCTCTCCACCTTTTCCACCAATTCTGTAACACTCTCCCCTCAAACCAGCATCTCAGACGTCTTCTCCGCAGTGCAATCGGGGCTCGCACACCGCGGCGTCGTTCCCTTTGAAAATAGCTCCAATGGCAGCGTCGTCGTTACCCTCGACCTCTTCGCCGACCTGCAGGGCCAGCATCCCGACATCCTCGTTTGTGGGGAAGCCTACGTAGAAGTGCGGCATTGCTTGGTAGGCTACGCTGCGAAGCCCTCATCTGCTCGACTACCATCGTCGCCACCACGCCCCCAAAACAATCCTCCCACCGCTACTACCAACACCATCTCCGCATCCCCAGCATTCCCAGCAGCCGAAAAGGACACCCTCGAGCCCGGGAAACCGCTCTCCGACCTCTCGCACATCAAAACCCTCTACTCCCACCCCCAAGCCTGGGGCCAATGCACAAGCTTCCTAGCCACCCACCTCAAGCACGCCGAAAAGCACGACGCAAGCTCCACCTCGCGCGCCGCGCAAATCGTCGCCCAGCAAGACGACGAACAAGGCCCGGCCAGTAGCGCCGCCGCGCTCTCCAGCAGCATCGCCGCCGCCCTCTTCGGCCTCGACATCCTCGCGCACACCGTCAACGACCGCGTCGGCAACACCACCCGCTTCCTCGTCCTGCAGCACCGCAACGCAGCAGCAGCAGAAGAAGAAGAAGAAGTAGTAGCAGTCCCGTCACGCGACGACGACAACGACGACGATCACGACGACACGTCCACCCCCCAACGCTTCAAGTCCCTCCTGACCTTCACCCCAGACAACGACGCACACCCCGGTGCGCTGGCCAACTGCCTTGCTGCATTCTCGGCCCAGGGCATCAATCTGACGAGTATTAACACGCGTCCGTCCGGGCGGCGCAACTGGAATTATGTGTTTTTTGTGGAGTTGGAGGGGCGGTTGGAGGGAGGAGGAGGAGGAGAAGAAGAAGAAGAAGAAGAAGAAGAAAAAGAAAATGGGGGAGCGGTGGCCCAGGCGCTGAAGGACTTGGGCAAAGTGTGTAGTGGGTTTCGGTGGCTGGGGAGTTGGGTGGATCGAACGCCTGTGTGAGAGAGTTGCATGCACAAAAGAGGGTCATGTGGGAAAGAGTGGAAATGTTTCCCATGCGTGGGTCAATTTCTCTACCATGGTCTTTGGTGGGAATGGGACGCAGGCTATGTAGGCATCGGATCGTTATCTATCTGTCTCGAGACCTCAAGCGCGATGACAAGACGACGACTTTTGCAAGCGCATCCGGCCTGTTTCGAAATCTTGGCTACAGTGCCGTGGCATCAGCATCTAGCTAACCTTGTCGCCCAAGCGTTCTTGCTCTCCACACGCTCAAGATTCCACATGCGCGAATGAAGCCAGCCAGCCAGCCAGCCCCCCTCCGCCCTGAAAGTTATTTTGTCCGGACGGGGAGCGGCTTATCTTCCTTCGGTACCCGCCACTCCTTGACGAATGGCAGGAACTCTGGCTGGCCGGGGATGTACTTCCGCAGCACCGCTGGGACGTTGAATCCTTCGGGTGTCTGGTAATTCTCAAGAATACAGCACAGGGTTCGCTCGGTGGCACAGACTGTGATTCGCTTGTTAGTCATGCTTGAGTGGAAAGCAGAAGTAGCGAGGCGGCGAAGGAAAGTAACGTACGTGTACCGTTCAACGCGTGAACGTACTCTTTGCGTGTAGCATTCAACTTCTTTGTACCGTGTCGAATCTCCAGCTCACGGGTCTGGTAGTCCGTGCAGTTGGAGATGGAAACCAGCTCCTTGTACTCACCGCCGCCCGTGACGGGGAACCAGGCCTCGAGATCGCGCTTCATGGCCGCTGCATTGTCTGTGGTGGTTGCTTTAGCCTCTCGTCGTCACATGCAAAAAAGGTTGTCAACGTACTCAACGCTCCAGAAACAATGGCAACGACCTGGTATGGCAGACCCAGGCTCTGGTAGAACTCTTCTGACGTAGCGAGCATCTCATCAAACGCTTCCCACGACTTCTCGGGGTGCGTGAGCAGAAATTGCTCCACCTTTTCAAACTGGTGTATCCGGAAAATGCCCCATGCGTCCTTGCCATGCGAGCCGGCCTCTTTCCTGAAGTTAGTCGAGTAGCCGGCATACTTGATGGGCAGTTCCTCGGCCTGCAGCCACTCTTCCGAGTGCAAGGCCGAAATAGGCTGTTCTGAGGTGGCAATGAGGTACTTGTCCGTCTCAGGCCTGTCCTTGCTCTCCGTCACCTTGTACAGTTCCTCGTCAAAGTCGGAGAGTTGCGCCGTCTTGGCCATCTGGTCGCGCAGCATGAAGAACGGGGGCTGGTTGGGTGTGTAGCCCTTGTTGAAGAGGAATTCGAGGCCATAGTTGATGAGGGCGAGGTTGAGGAAAAGACCGTAGCCTGTGAGACAGTAGCCTCGGTGGCCAACAATCTTGACACCGCGCTCCGGATCGTAGCCGTTGAGGCGTGTGAGCACGCCGTGATGCGGGATGCCATCTGGCTTGAACACGGGTTTCCTGTCCTCTGGCGCCCATGTCTTGATCACAGCGTTGTCATCTTCGGTACCTGATACGGGCACGTCCTTGTACACATAGTTGCCAATGCTCTTTGCCTTGGCGTTGAGCTTCTTCAGCTTCTCGGCAGCCTCCTCCTCCTGCGCCTTCTTCTTCTTCTCCAGCTCGATCTTCTCGGCGAGGAGGTCGTCGGCATTTTCCTTGGCTTTCTTCTTCTGTCCAATCTGCTTCTGGATCGCATTGATGCTGGAGCCGATCTGTGTCGCGGCGTACTGCGTCCGGCGGTGATCTTCAAAGTCGGCGATGATCTCGTCGACAATTTCGACGGGCGCATTTCGCTTTCGCTGCGACTCGCGAATCTTCTCCGGGTCGCCGCCGCGCTCCTTGATAAAGTCGTTACTGTTGCGCCTCCACGTAAGCTGAGCCCCTCCAACGCAACATTGCTTGTCCATGTTCCAGCAGGACAAACGAGGGTTGGCTTACATATCCAGCATCTTGTCCTAAGCGCAGCACGTGAGGCTATACACGGAGAGGGTGGAATGGCTTGGTGCAGGATGTCTCAATGCGAGACACCAGACAATTCTGTGCAGCCGTGTTGCTGTGTCGGGCGCCATGGCGGGGCAGCCAGCTGTGGCTGGTGGGGTGTGGCGCGGGAGTCTCTCACTAGCCACAATGGGCGCGCCCCAGGATGGGATTCAAGACGCGACGAGCGCAAATCAGTCCCACTCGTGCCCATTCACTAGCCGTGCATTTCCGAGCCTCCTCAAGCTACCCAAAGAAGCAAGACGGTAGCACTTGCGTCGAAAACGGTGGCTCCTCTGTCAAAGCTTCACAGCTGCCTAATCAAGGTCAAGAGGTGGTCGGTGCATTGCAGGTGGAGCTGCCGCTTTCTCCGATCAGATCTGCAGGCATCTCGCGGCATGGGCATGTTGAACGGGCGCCATTCATCCCTTGATTGGAAGACGCGCAAGACTGCCGCGCCGCATGGCAATCACCCTCGTAGAGACCAGATACCGACCAACGCCCATTACACCTCCGCTCAAACGCCATGAAATGCCTCCGTCGAGGTCAGCCAAGCCAAGCGCGATGCTCTCGGCAGGCCCAAATCCAAGCAACCGTCTATACCGTCTACACCGGCGACCCCAGAGAAAAAAAGGCCGAGCAAGTGTGTTCCTCGGCTCAGCGAATCAGCCCCCTCAGCAAGGCCCACGGTGCCATCAGCATCTCCCTCCTCCTCCTCTTCTTCCTCTCCCTCTGCCCTTGTCGC
>Ga0182210_1000328_pt1 | contig 11399 bp, 16 predicted proteins | sample G5R1MG_19_FD_129670 | JGI IMG/M metagenome (GOLD analysis project Ga0182210, IMG submission 129670) | Switchgrass phyllosphere microbial communities from Michigan, USA - G5R1_MAIN_03OCT2016_LD1 MG | ecosystem: Host-associated > Plants > Phyllosphere > Phylloplane/Leaf | place: USA: Michigan... | reverse complement strand
TGCAACTCTTGCGACCTTCGTGACCTCTGCGACAACTTGCATGTGCCAAGGCGTTACCTAGGCACCCCACCAGTAATCCTTGCACTACAACGCACAGCATATGTCATATTCATAGGGGGCTGCTCGTTCCCTCTACAACCCGTGTTATATGTTACATCTTCCATTATTTGTAGTAATGGACGTGCCAAGATCTCGCAATAAGTCGAAAGCTCAACAGGAAAGTGGTTTATTGGATGAGAGGCACTACAAGAGATTCTTGGTCTGAACCCATGTGCGCAATCAAGTCTATCCACTCAGCTGAATTAAGCCGCAGGTGATATTGCGAGATGTTGCGAAGACGCTTGTCAAGGAGCTAGATACAGCGCCCGAGGATAAACGTCGAGATAAGTACTCCTGGGATGCAGTAATCCTTAGAAGGCAGGATGAAGCTTGTAACGAAGTGAAGGAAGCGTTGGAAAGGGAAAGCATCGCTGAGATACCCAAGTCCAAGATTGAGCGGCGATTACGGAAAATGATATTGGATGTACAAAGGAGTGAGTGTTTTACGTTTGTAGTATTCGTGTTACGACACTAAGAACGACAGACAGTATTAAAACCTCCTTGGCAACATCCTCGGCGCCAGCCCCGGTACGTACTGAGCTCAAAAAGGGAGACTCCCGCCAGAAATTGCCGTATGATCCGGTGAAGGATAGCACGGATGGTACGGATAACAGAAATGTTTCGCCTTAGCAGGTCCTATCCTTATTGCCCTACTTCTTGTACCTCAAAATCCCATTGGCGGAGTCTTATATTTCATGTAAGCGCGGCGCTACGATTTCTTGTTAGAGCCCGACAACCTATTTGTGGAATGTCTCGATTCGAATACCACAAGTGGTTGGATAATGGTTGATGTCTACTACTACTGGGTTGGTTTTTACTTTTACACAAGCATCGACCTCCTGAAAAGGCTGAGACATCCTTCATTTACAGGGTGCCTTCGTGCACGAACGTTCAGCTTCTAGCCCTACCTTCAAAATGACAGACCTACTACTTGCATTCTTGATAATCGCATAATTTGTACTTGTGTCCAGTGCTGCTCTGAAGCTGCTGAATAGTTTAACTGACTAGGCTGTTCCCACACCTAGCAATGGTGGGGTGCTCAAGTACACGCGCTCTGGACTGTCGTTCAAAAGCCATTCGGGATGCTCTACCCATGTTCAACTCGAAACCATTTCAGTCATGTCGCATCTAAAGCAAGTAAAACTGCGCTGCTTGCACGGACACGTGTTTTCTTTTCTGTTTAAGTTAGTTAATGGGGGTTTGCCGGTCGTGCTATGTGCGGGGTTTGAAGCTTTGCTAGCACCCGGATAGCATAATATAGAGGTGGGCAGCGTGGCTGCAGACGCTGATGCTGTACGTATATCAGGGTCATGGTTTGCAGGACAGACACCCAGGCTTTCGAAGAACGCTTCCAACGCACTCGAAAGAAATAAGAAACGCTGCATGGCATACTCTTGTCACAAAAGTGCAAGCGAACCTGTCAAACATCTGTCCTTGGAAAAACTGCTGCAAAGACATCGACGCAGGGTTGCACATGGATGGGGACAGCAGGGTATGTAGTACAGCAAGAGAATTACGCAAGGACCTCGGTTGCAAGATCTATCTAGCATAGCTTCGTCTTTGATTTCCATTGTTAGATACCGAGGGTGAATTCGACGCCGACATCAATATCCCGCGCCATTTTGACCACCTTGGAGAACTGCACCGACTTCTCCGCCGCCGCCTGCAAATCGTCAATGGAGAAGATCTTGAGGCCTGACTCGTTGAGCTGTTCACCCCGTATTAGCACACATCACGTTTTGTCAAATGGTCATAGGAGGAAATAAGCAACGACGTACCAGCTTATGCGCCTGCTCCATGTTGGTACCCTGCAACCTCGCAATGACCGGTGTCTTCAGATTCATCTCCTGGACTACCTGAATCAGACCCTTGGCAATAGCGTCGCAACGCACAATTCCACCGAAAATGTTGACGAAAATAGCCGTGACCTTAGGGTCGCTGGTAATGAGGTCAAACGCTTGCCTGATGGCCTCGGGTGTGGCACCGCCTCCGACGTCGAGGAAGTTGGCAGGCGCGCCACCGTTGAGCTTGATAATGTCCATGGTGGCCATGGCAAGTCCGGCACCGTTGACGAGGCAGCCAATGTCACCATCGAGCTTGATGAAGTTGAGACCGACCTTGGCGGCCTTGACCTCGTCGGGATCCTCCTGGGTTATGTCCCTCCACTCAAAGACCTCTTTTTGGCGGAAATCAGCGTTGTCATCGAAGTTGAGCTTGGCATCCATGGCAAGGACCTGGTGGTCGGTAGTCTCGGATAGAGGGTTGATTTCAATCTGGGTAGCATCTCTTTCCATGAAGACGCGGTACAGCTTCTGAATGGTGTCTTTGGCGTCCTCGATGCACTGCTCTGAGAAGCCGAGATCGGTGGCAATGTTGCGGGCAATTTCGTCGGTAACACCGACATGGATGTCAATGGGGGTGGTGATGATGGCCTCGGGGTGTTCCTTTGCGACAGCCTCAATGTCCATGCCACCCTGCGACGATGCGACAATGACGGGTCCCTGTGAGGCACGGTCCATGAGAATGGCGAGGTAGAATTCGCGGCGGGCAAACTTGCGGTCGACAATGAAGACGGATTTGCAGAGACGACCAGCGGCTCCGGTTTGCTTGGTAATGAGCTTGTGACCGATCATCTGGTCGGCCAGGATGGACGCCTCGCGGGGCCTGCATTCTCTCGTCAGACTCTAGTAGCGGCATGGCAGACGGCAGACGGCGTACGAGTAGACGACGCGGACTCCTCCCTTGAAGCCGTTGTCAAAGGTGCCCTTGCCACGACCGCCAGCAAGTACCTGGGCCTTGATAACTGCATCCTCTCCGCCTGCGCGCATTATTAGTCCGGGCCCGCGCTGCTACTCCTATGCGCACATACCAATGTCCTTAGCGATTTGTTCCGCCTCGGCTCCGCTGGTAGCCACACCGCCCTTGGGGACGCCAATGCCATACTGTTTCGACCGTCAGTATCGAACATCCGCCCATCGGCGGCGGAGCTGGGTGCGTACCGACTCGAGGAGCGCTGCAGATCGGTACTCGTGGATGGCGAGCCATCGGCGCTGCTGGACAGCAGAGCGCTTCAGAGGTGTCTCCTGGGATTTCGTCAGCCTGTCTTTCTTGGTGCAATCAGGGCGGGCATAAGAGGCTTTTGCGGCCAACGGGGCCGTGTGGGCGGGCGGGCGCACGTACAGCAGCCGCTCGGAGAGCGCTGGAGAGCGGCCGGGCGCGGGCAAAATTGAACATGGTGTCGGGGGGGACACACAGTTACGGGGTCGGAGAGCGGGTCGAGAGGTGGTGGGGTAGTGCAGCGGGAAGCTTGTTGCGACGGGTGCTGGTGCGGGTGCTTCACACCGGTCGAAGCCGACGTCTCTAGCGTCGCCGAGAATGAACCGGGTTGGCTGTTACAAGGCCCGTCGCCAAAAATCGCCGGCCGGAAACATGTCAGTGATATCTCGAGACTGTGTTGCTCAAGATTCGCGCACAAATGGCAAAGGGGAACAGCGATGGCGATGTGCTCACCAACAAATTGAACCTGGGCCTCGCAAAGCACAAGAAGCTGCTCGCGTCGTGGACGGGATGTGGGCCGGGAACCATTGCGACAAACGAGGCCGCAGAACAGGCAGAGGATGATGATTTGAAGCAAGACTATGCTCACGATAGGTACGTTAGCCAGCCTGCCTTGCACTCCTGGGCTGTTCTCATCCCATTGCCAGACTTGGCGTGGGCTCTATCCTACCCAAGGACATTGCAGACGGCAGTTTTACGCGCCGAGTTCCGTCATCCAACGACAAACTGCTGGTGCAATTGCTCGGTGCAAAGAAAGCAAAGGCGCACATTGCTGCACAGCAAGACGCTGCCAGACCGAATGCCAGCGTCAGGGCCCAGTGTCACGGGAAGCCGACTGCCGTGAAAAGGGACGAAAGCGACGAGGAAGAAGAAGGCCGAGCTGCGGCGTTCAAATCAAAGAAGCGTAGGAGAGCCACGGAAAAAGAAGTAGACAGGGATATTGACAGCGATGACGAGGATGAAGAGATGAGAGCGAAGAGGCTGGCGGCGAAAAGAGAGGCAGTGAAAAACCGTGACTCGGACGCGTCTCTAAGTGAGCACAAGCAGCCAGACGAGGAGCCGAAAGCTCTAGGATCAAGATTGGAGGAGCCAGACGCAGACAGTGAGACGCCCAAGTCTCCGCCTCGAAAGACCAAGGCGAAACCCAAAAGCTTTCTTGACGAGATTCTAGCAGAGCGATCAAAAAAGAAGAGCAAGAAGAGCCAAGCATGATTCGCAGCACAAAAAAATACCGGCATATTCGCCAGGCGTTAGGGATTACAGATAGAGAGAGATACCCTAGCATTGGGGCATACGTGATACTAAAATCCATTCTTTTTGTTGTTGCTTTCCTACTCCCGCACAATCAGACTTGCCATACCCATTCCCGTACCAATACACTTGCTCATCACGCCAACCTGCTCCCCACTCCTCCCCATCTCGTGCAACAGCGTCGCCAGAATCCTCCCGCTCGTCGCCCCCAGTGGGTGTCCCAGCGCGATAGCACCGCCGTTAGGGTTTACCCGATCCAACTTATCCTCCAAGCCCAGCTTCCTCACACAGTGTAACGCCTGGCTAGCGAATGCCTCGTTGATCTCCCACAGCTGCACGTCCGACGTCTCAATGCCGCGGTAGTCGAGGAGTTTAGGAATGGCGAGCGCAGGACCAACGCCCATCTCATCGGGTTGGCAGCCAACGACTTGTGTGCCTGCCCATTTCCCAAGGATGTAGGATTCTAGGCCAAGCGCTGTCGCAGTAGAGCGGCGCATCATGAGTGCTGCAGACGCACCGTCCGAGACTTGACTGCTGTTTCCGGCTGTGCTGGTGCCATCGCTCTTGAACGCTGGTTTCATGGACGCCAGTTTCTCAAGGGTCGTGTTTGCACGAATGCCATCATCCTTTGTCACGGTGATTTCCTTGGCCGTCTCCGGATTCTCAGGCTCGACCCATCGTGTCGTGACTGGAACAATTTCCTCGTCGAAGCGGCCAGCTGCCTGGGCTGCAGCAGCTCTCTTTTGCGATTGGGCTGCAAAGGCATCTTGGTCTGCTCGGTTCACCCCATAGCGTTCTGCAACATTTTCACTTGTGATTCCCATGCTCATGATGCAGTCTTTGGCTTGCTTGACCGAGCTGTCCTTCATCTCAGGCCACAGTTCGGTGGGAATCGCTCGACTGCCGTAATTACGCGTCATGCTCTCCATACCGCCAGCGATACCGATATCAATCTGTCCAACAGCAATAGCGTTGCCAATGGATGTTATGGCCGAAAGTCCAGAGGCACATGCGCGGTTCACGGTGCTGAAGGAAGTGGTGGTGGGAATGCCAACGTGATTTGCAGCCATGCGACCAGCTTTCGAGCCACCGAGCTCAGCAAGGACGGTGCCAATGGTTACATCATCTATCTTGGCCGGATCGAGGGTCGGAAATTTGGCGATGGTGGCTTTGAGGACCTGGCATCGTTAGTAACTGCACAGCGTTCCAGCAGACACAGCGTATAGCGTACAGCCCCGAGAAGTTCGTGATCATAGGCATCCCGAAGTCCGCCCTTCTTTGCTCTTGTGACCGGCGTCCGGAGTGCTGAGAGGAACACTACGTCGTGCGGACTCTTTTGGAGGACATTCTTAATGCCTTTTTGAAAAAATGCCATTATAAGGGCGTTATGGGTAGCGACGCTAAGAGCAATTGAAGGGTATTAAGGCTAATCTCGATGGTGAGGGAAGGGACGGAGGAGTTCTTCGCGAGAAGAATGCTTCCACCTTGTCGTACATGGACTCCATGCTTGTGGTAAGCTAACGTCAGGGCCGGAGCATGGAGCTTCGGAAAGGGAGCGCGGAGCGGATACGGCGTGGCCGGGCTCGGAAAAGATCTTTTCCAGATCACGTGGGCGGAAATGCGAAGCTCATGTGCCTACATAGGCGGAAAAGGTACGGGTATGTGGTGGCAATGCATGGCCCCACAGGCTGTTGTTATTCAACGCCAATAGGTCGGTGAGTCGAGGTCAAGTTAGATGTTGAATGTATTTGAATCAATCTGCCATGCAAGCATCGTAAATTCGCCCGTTGCTTTCGCAGTCAAGAGCCATGGGCGTATGCAGCGCACGCAAACCCTTCTCTAAGCAGATGCATTGCCATTCCCACTAGGCCGCCGGGGTTGCCGCCCAATGTGCCCCCAAGATAGAAGAAAAGTCGTGTTCGCCTTGTCAGACAGCATGTGCTTATGCTGCGGGGTACACGAGTCGGAAGACGTCGTTCAGGACGTAGAAGCTTCCGTTATCGCTCTTGAGCTGGAAAGTCTGTGTGAAGCTCATGGGCTTGTCCTCGCCTCCAAGCTGGGTAGGTTGTTAGCCAGAGTCTTTACGGATTCCAGCGAGGCTACCAACCAGAAGGGCACCGGTCACGAGGACAAGAATGCCATCGTCAGCCGAAGGCTGCGCATCTATGGTGTCGGTGCGGTGTTGAATTTGCTGGAATGGCAGGTTCTGTCATGTTCAGCTCTTGCTCGTCAACGTCCATTGCAGGCGCGCCCTACTTGAAGCTTCTCTACAATAGCAGCGACACCTTGAGTTCCTTGTGCCTCAAAGGTGAGCATAGAAGTGTCCCTCTGGTGACCGCATCAGCGAGCTGGTATTGTATAGCGTCCCTCGTTGGCCACCTACATAGAGGGAAGCGAGACCAGCGCGATTTTCGTCAAAGGTCTTGAAGTAGAACTGCACGAACTGCTCTGTATAGGTGTCAGTCGTGTTTTTCTTCAAATTCGCGCGAGCGATTGGCGAAATGCCGCTCCATGCGATTATCGGGCTGTGCATACGGGCAATGGCGTTGAAGTCGGCTGGAGCGCAAGTCAGTGTCAAGAAATGACTTGAGGCGGGGCACAAGCAACGAGCGTACACATCTTGGCGGGGATATGGGGTTATTCGACGGGAGAACAACGTGTGGCGAGCTCCTCGGGGGCGCGTGGGACGGTAGAATCGTTTGCGTGGGTGACTCGAGGCGATGTTTTGATGCTGGGCGCTGGGCTGCTCTAGGCTCTTGACGGTCTTGCTGCCGCCCTCCGTGGTGGGGGCGCCGGGCGCACGGCTAAACGTCGGACCGCCCCCGGTCTTTTTTCTTCAGAAGCTTCGAGCTTCTCCAACCATTCACAACCAACATCACCAACAGCCATCACGACCGGCCATGTTGGGCTTGATATGCGATGTCGCCTGCGGTATGTATGCACTCACACCCTCCCTGCCCACCTCATTCAATGATGATCCAACCTTCAAACAATAACTTCCGAGTCGAAAGACGATGCAGTCCAAAAACATTTCAAGCTCAACAATCTGATCGCATTCGCATTCTTTGCCTTCATCCTTACGCGTATGATTCACATGCTGACATTCTGTCTCAGTTCCTGGTCTTTGCACACGGTCCATGCTGGTCAGAAGAGAGCAGCGCTCCCGTAAACGCGGCACCGGTCCATCAAATGCTCATCCATCGGCGCTTCTTCTTCGTCTATCAGAACCTTGACTTCAGGGAAATGAAACAGGATCCGTTCCTCTGCCGACCCATTGGTATGAGTGAAAGTCGAACACCATGTATACGTGAAAATCGTGATTGCTATGCTCTACGCTTCGTCCTAGGTTACCAGGCATCTTGGAATGCATATCAACCCTCGTTGACCCGCACGTCCTGCAATTGCTTCCCGATTTTCCTACCTACGACTCTTTCTACAGTCCTTTCTTTTGAAATGACTTGACCGAGTCAACAATAGACTTTTCTAATGGCTTGTATTTCAGGCCAAGCACCTCGATGGACCGCTGGTTGTTGTACTTGTAAATACCCTTGTCGGTTGTGCCCTCGGGGTAGTCACCACCAGGCGTAGAATCGTTGGGCAGATCCTTGAACCCAGGGAAGTTCTTCTTGATGATCTGGCAGATCTCTTTGTTGCTGAAGTAGCCAGCAGTGGTGAAGAAACGCTTGTTCGCAGCATCTGGTTTCTCAAAGGCAGCTACGTGTGCCTCAGCGACATCACGTACGTCGACCCAGAGATGTAATCCGCTGGGTGGGATCTCATCTTTAAACTTGCCTTGCGCAGCGGAGAGAATGCGCTGATTGGAAGTATTCATGTTTTCGAGGCTATCAAGAGGGTGCACCTATTGCCTTTATCAGAAGCAACCCAAATCCATGTCCATCAGTACGTACAATTGGCCCAAACACCATCGGAGGGTTTATGGTCGCAAGCGAGAAATTCGGCTTCTCGTTCTTGACGAAGTCCCACGCAGCTCTTTCGGCGAAAGTCTTGCTTGCACGGTAGCCCATTATCGGGCTCTCTTGCGCCTCTTCGAGCGTAATTCCGTTCCAGTCCTCTTCTGAATAGGTGTGCCCTGGCCGAAAGCCTTTGCTTGTATCGACCATTGCGGCAAAGGATGACGTAATAACGACATGCTTGACTGAGGATGCGCTCTTCTTGATCGACTTGAGTATCGCCGTTGTACCAACGATGGCGGGGTCAAGCAGATCCTAGTCCAGTCAGCGCTATCGGAGGCCTTGCAGTAGCCAGCGCCGACCTTCTGCACATCGGTGACGTTAAAGTGGAACGGGCTGGCTGTGTGGAGGACGGCCTCGAATGGCGGGTCCGAGATCACGGCCTTCTCGAATGCGTCTGGCTGTGCAATGTCGGGCACAATCGTGAACCCAAGCTGTCCTTTTTCTGCATATTTTGCATACGCTTCCTTGATCTTGTCCGCCTTGTCTTGCGACCGGACGGTAGTTACGACGGAATGGCCGTGGCGCAGAAGCACATCCAGAGTGTGCGCGGCAATAAAGCCACTCCCGCCTGTCAAGAGAACTCTCGTCATTCTGGATTGCGTGTGGGGAGGATTCGAAGATGATGTTCGTCGGAATGCGAGGATTGGTGATTCGTATGTGAGAGATAGTCCTCGTTGCAAATGGGGATGGCATTTGCTCCCGTCGACATCAACTCTAGCGTGGCGTAATGCATCCTTTCCCAGTTTCTGGTTTGTGAGTTTTCTTGCGTCATTTCCGTTTCCGCTGACAAATGCCATAGGTACTACTACTACCTATGTAAAGCACATATGTGAGGTGTCGTCAGATCCGTGGCGGACGACCCTTGGGCTCCGTTGATTGTGTCATCCCTCCTAAGCCGGGTGGGCCCTGACTCTTTGGCCTTCCAGTCTTTGGGTCGATAGGTGTAGCAGTCTGCGCGAACATTTGGTGGTCTGCTGCATCAAATCTTTTGGGTTTCCCAGATAATGAGGGAACCTCCCAGTACACTCCGCAGCAAAGCCATATCTTCATGTTGGCACCGCGTACAATCAAGCTTCCTGTGGTGGTGGTAGATCGGTGGTGCCATCTCCTCCAGCAAAGGCCCCACACCCCACCATCGCTCGCTTGCGCTGCACCCCACATCCGCGGTATCCCACATATGGTCCGGGAGCCATGGATGCCGCCGGCTCGGATCTTGAATGCGGGGCAAACACACAGAGGACAATATGAGGGGTGAGGTTAACTGTCTTTCTCAATAGCTCTTTATCACTCAATTCCGAGTTAATGAAATATGCCTACCCTCAAGAGAAGCCCGCCTTTCCGTGCTGAGCACGTTGGCTCACTACTTCGCCCCCAGCAGCTCGTGCAAAAGCGCTATGATGTGGTTTCAGGAAAATCTAAGCCGGAAGAGCTCATTCCTCTCGAAGATCAATCTGTTGCAGACGTTGTCAAGTTCCAACAAGACTGCGGCCTCAAAGTAGTGTCCAGTGGCGAATACACCAGGCAAAGCCACCGCTCACATTGATGAAGCACCAAGCTAAATCCAAGCCTAGGCACATGTTCTGGGGAACCTTCTTTGAGACACTCAATGGCATGAAGGAGCTTCAACTCGGTGTATTGAAGGGCTATGACAAGAACATCTTCCGCGCGTATGCACCCGACGTGAAATCATTCATGGAAGCAAAGGAGGTACCTAATCAGGTTACTATTTGCACAAGCAAAATCAGTCACACTGGAGTCTCAAGCAACCAGCGCGAAGTTGATCTGATGAAGAGTCTGCTACCCGAGTGCGAATGGAAAGCCATCAAGATTACCCTGATCTCACCTTCATGGTACCACTTCCGATACATGAATGGGCGAAGTTATCCCAAAGAAGTATACGCCAACGACGAGGAATACTTTGAGGATGTTTCCAAGGCGTATCAAGAGGAATTGAGGATCCTGCACGCTTGCGGCATCAGAAACATTCAGATTGATGACCCGAACCTTGCCTACTTTTGCTCAGATGACATGCTGACAGGCTGGGACCAGGACCAGACCAACCAAAAAAGCGCTGATGAAATGTTTGACGCATATATCAAGTTTTACAACAAGTGCTTCGAGCGACCTTCAGACATGCATCTGGGAATCCACCTTTGCCGCGGTAATTACGTCGGAAGCCGCCATTTTTCTGAGGGCGCCTACGACAAAATTGCGAAGAAATTGTTCCAGGTAAACCATCTCAGCTTCATAACCTTGGTAAGATGTTGATTTATCAGGATCTCAATGTTGATACCTTCTATCTTGAATACGACACACCACGTGCTGGTGGCTTCGAACCACTTGCCTATTTGCCCAAGCACAAGAACGTTGTACTTGGTGTTATCACATCCAAGTTTCCCAAGCTTGAAGACAAAGACGCCATGATTGAACGTATCTATCAGGCTGCTGACTGGATTGCAAAGGGCACCAGTCAATCACGCCAAGATGCGATCCAGCAGTGTTGTGTCAGCCCCCAGTGCGGCTTCGCGTCTCACGCTGAAGGCAATGATCTGGGCTATGAAGATATGAGGAAAAAGCTGCAGCTTGTGAGGAGCATTGCTGATGCGGTCTGGCCGGGACAACCGTAAGAAGTACAATCTTATGAAAGCAAAGTCTGCCTGGAAGTATAGGCCGGGACAGCTTGTGAATCAAGGCAAACGACGAAGAGATGGTATAGCGAATTCAATGTGGTGTCCGCACGAACGAACAATTTGCGAGAAAGCATCCATCTGGAACCAGCGTCTTGGCATATTATGCACAGATAACACACTGGCTCCTTTTAGGATTTCCAAAGAACATATTACATCATTTTGCAATTCAAATAAATCGCAGACATGAGGGACTGAGCTTAGATGGCAAAATCCTGAATGAAATACACACAAAGCTTCCAGATGAGGATACACACAATATACTATGGTTCATGCTGTAAGTAATGTCCCTAGTCGCTCGGAAATTACAGCCCCGCGATCAGTACACATA
>Ga0182210_1000327_pt1 | contig 11401 bp, 9 predicted proteins | sample G5R1MG_19_FD_129670 | JGI IMG/M metagenome (GOLD analysis project Ga0182210, IMG submission 129670) | Switchgrass phyllosphere microbial communities from Michigan, USA - G5R1_MAIN_03OCT2016_LD1 MG | ecosystem: Host-associated > Plants > Phyllosphere > Phylloplane/Leaf | place: USA: Michigan... | reverse complement strand
TCTCCTATCCACCATCCACCCCCTCCTCCTCCCCCTCCGCGCTCCGATTCATTCCCCCCACACGCCCAGTGCACAACGCGCATCCTCGCCCTCTTCAGCACGCCTACCTCGCACGGATAGCACACGCATAGCTGGCTACATGGCGAGCACGACGACATCATCGCCACTCTATGCACGCGACACGGCCCTCTAGCTCTAGCAGCCGCCACCACCACCACCACCACCACCGCCACCAGCTCCACCCTCCCACTCGACGCCCGCCATGGCCTTCAACTTCAACTGGTCGCCGCTCATGGCCGACACGTCGCGGGCGCGCGACATGCTGACGGCTGCCCTCAACAAGTCGCCCAAGCCGCCCATCATCGTCGACGACATCATCGTCACCGAGCTGAACCTGGGCACCACCCCGCCCGAGCTGGAGATCCTCGAGATTGGCGACCTGGCCGAGGACCGCTTCCGGGGCATCTTCAAAATGTCCTACGCCGGCGACGCCTTCCTGACGCTCAAGACCAAAGTCCAGGCCAACCCGCTCAAGACCTACCTCTCCACCAAGCCCGACTTCGCATCGCCCCAGCCACTGGCCGCCGCCTCGGGCCTGACCATCCCCCTGCAAATCACCCTGTCCAACATCCGCCTGTCCGGCTTCGTCATCCTCGTCTTCTCCAAACAAAAGGGCCTGACGCTCGTCTTCCGAAACGACCCGCTCGAGTCGCTCAAGGTGTCGTCGACGTTTGACTCGATCCCCTTTGTGCGCGACTACCTGCAAAAGGAGATTGAGGGCCAGCTGCGCGTCCTCTTCATGGAAGACCTGCCCGCCATCATCCACCGCCTGTCGCTGCGCATGCTGTCGCCCGAGTTCCAAGAGCTGGAACCGGACGACCGGCTGGAGGCGACCCACGACGCAACCGCCGCCATCGACCCCTTCGCCTCGCCCGCCCAGGATGCCGTCGACGCATTCGGCAATCCCATCGACCCGTCCACTCGGTCGGAATTGTCGCTCGACGCCAACGGCGAAGTGCACGCTTCCTTTTCCCAGAAGAACATCCTCCGTCTCGCCGCCCTGTCCGAGTCGCAGCGCACCCTTTCGCTCTTCACCCCCGGCATCCGCGACGTCGTCTTCCGTGCGTGGGCGGGCCATCCCGACCGGCCCGAGTCGGGTGCGCCAGCCGCAGCGCTTACGCAGGGTAGTCTGTCGAGAATCCAATCGACCTTTGGCAGCTACCGGTCGGGTGCCTCCTCTGTCGCCTCTGGCAGCACTGGCAACGACACACAAAGCTCGCGACCCACCATCCTGTCGTCGCCCTCGTATCTCGCTGCGGGACTGAGCCTGGGCGCAGGCCGATCGCGAACGGGCGGCATGCGCAAGCGCAAGAAGCGCGTCGTCGACTTGCGAAAAAAGACCGACGCCGCCGACTCTTCTGGCGTGTCGAGCGAGGCCCACTCGCCGCTGCCGAGCACCTATCCATCCGAAACATCCAGTATCATACCCGAGGAACGAGAACGGGAAGACGAGCTCGCCACCCCACCCATGACGCCCAATCGGCCCGGCATGCTGTTCGAAAGCAACCATGGTAGCCTTGACTATCCTGGCCCACCTACCCAAACACTCGACTCGCACCTGGCTTCCTCTCCCCTTCTGCCGGACCTGGTTCCGCTGTCGAAATCCAAGCCGGCCCCCTTGCCAACGCGACCGGAACGACCGGCCCCGCCGCGATGCTCACCCAAGCGCACCCCCTTGTCGCACAACCAACTCCGCCAAGTGCAACACTCGACCTCGCCTCTCCTGCGCTCCCTCTCCTCCCCCCCGTCCGCCGACGCCCCGCCCAGCTCCGGCGGCATCCTCGAACAAGCGTGGATGCACAAGATGGCACAGGAAATCGCACGCAAGGTGCAAGAAGAAAAAGACCGCGGATCGCCTCGGCAGCGGCCACGCCATGAGCGCCGTAAAACGGCACCTGGTAGCAGCAGTGGAGGCATGTGGGCCATGGCCGACGAGATTGAGGCACCGCCGGCATATGTGGCGTGACCTGCCGCCCACTCTCTCCACTCATGAACTCTTTTCTTATCTCTCTTTTTCCATTACGACAACGATGTCATGAATTATGTTGATGTTTGTCATGATCCAACCCCTTTTGTTTCGTTTGTGTTGTGTCTTAGCGAGGGAAGGAGGAGAAGAGGGATCGGGAGGCGTGTCTTGGTTGACTCGGTCAAAAAGTTTTGGGAAATGGTCTTATTTTTTTTTGGTGGCCGTGGCGATTACTGGATGCCGCTGGTGGGTTACATAATCATGGGTGATGCAGGTAATTTACCTGCATTGGCGTAGGGGCGTAGCATTTGGAGACGGGGGGCCAGGGGGAGGAGAAAGGGGTAATCAATAGACCTGGGCAGCGGAGGAGGCATAGAGACCGTTCGTAGCGTAACGTCTTTCGAATCGTGGGGTTCCTTTCACCACCCGGGAGGGGAGAAGTCGATTGATTGTGTCGGCGTAGCTGAACTGGGTACGATGCGTGCGGCGTCTTGGGCATGTCCACGTTCTCGCCATAGCCGACGCCCGCACCCGCGCCCGCGCCCGCCCCCGCGTTTTGCCTACCCGGTGATTACCCGCCCGCGTCCGTCCGGCGCAACGCAAACACCGACACGTTCGTGCTCGCCACTGCCGCGTGCGAACATGCGGCCATGGACGCCAACACCACACGGCACCATGGAGGCGCGCAGGACGCGGCGAGCCAGAAGAGGCAGGACGACGAGGCGGCGCGCATCAAGCGCACGCAGATTGCGTGCCTCAACTGTCGGAAGCGGAAGAGTCGGTGTTTGCTGTGAGTGTTGCTGCGGTTGCCGAGGCCATGGGCGGCGCCGCGTGATTCGGTTCGAGGTACTGACCGTTTGGGCAGGGATTCCGACAATTCCATTCCTTGCTTGCGCTGTAAGCGCGACCATCTCGACTGCGTCCTGGGAGGGAGCAATCGTGGGGGTCGGCGTGTGAGGAAGAAGAAGGTCGACGAGCCGCTGCCGTCGCTGCCGCCGCCGCCCAGTGCAGCAGGACAGTCACAACCGCAGCAGCAGCAGCAGCAGCAGCAGCAGCAACAGCAACAGCAGCAACAACAACAGCAACAACAACAGCAACAACAACAACCACATCACCATCATCATCAGCCTTTACCTTCGCTGGCTTCGACTGCGCCAGAGGGCAGCTTCCATACCCTCGGCAACCTTGGGACCTGGCAGGAACCAGATGGCCCCGGCCAGTATGGCGAGGAGCTGTCGACCTCGGGGTCCGCCTCCTCCCATACCGACGAGTTGCCCTTTTCCACCCTGCAGAATCCCTCCGATGCCTTGGGCATTCTGGCCAAGGTCGCGGGCGAAACGAGTTCGGAGCGGGATCGTATCGGCGCGCCCCGGCCGTCGAGGAGCTCCCAGGCGCGAGACAGGTCCACCACCATGCCGGCTCCGCTTGCGTTTTCGTACCCGCTGCTGGATCGCGGGGTACTGACGATGGCTTCGCTGTGCCAGGTCCTGGCGCGGTTTCAACAGCAGTATCATCCCTACTATCCCTTGGCGCCGGCGCACGTCTTTGACACGACCCGGCTAGCACACATGGTCACCAAGGAGCCGCATTTGCTGACCGCGATCCTGCTGATTGCCTCCAAGGACCTCGCCGAGGAGCCTTTGATCTACGAAGCCTGCTCCGAGCACATGAAGAGCCTGGTTGCGACGCTGGCCGCAGGCAGCGATGCTGGTGTCGAGGCGGTGGAGGCGCTGCTGCTTCTTGCCGAATGGGCACCCTATACCCAAAAAGACTCGGGCAAGGTGGGCAAAGGAGAGGAAGACAAGGAGAGCTGGATGCATGCCGGCCTTGCGCTTCGTATTGCCTACTACCTCGCGCTCGACCGCTACTCGTTCCGCGTCGTCGATCAAGGCAAGGACCCGGATCACCACCGCAAACGCCTCATCTGGACCTCTGCCTACGTCTCCGACCGCCACATCAGCATCCGGACCGGCCGAGCGTTCTGGTCGCGTGGGCCGGGTCCTCTGACCACCCTGCGGCGCGAAGACTACCCCACGCTGATCCCCAAGAACCCCAACGAAGAAGACTACGCCTCCATCTTCCAGGCCAACCTCGAACTCACCCAGCTCTTCAGCAACGTACACGACACGCTGTACTCCAACCCCGGCGCCAGTTTCCGCACCCACATGAGCGGCAGCTACATCAAGTTCATCGACGACTTTCGGTCCGCCATCTACGGCTGGAAGAGTGTCTGGGGCACGCTGACCTGCTCCCCGCCGCTCAAAGCATGCCTGCTCATGTCCTACGACTACCTCCGCCTCTACACCAATGCATTCGCCTTCCAAGCCACCCTGCTTCGTGCCCTCCCCTCGGCCACGGCGTCTTCGAACCCCAGCCCGCCCGATGCTCCTCCCCCCGTCACGGGCATGCAGATCCCCCAACGCGTCTTTGTCCACAACGTAGGCGCTGTCAGCGACGCGCGCTTCATCTACGAGGGGCTCGACGCCGCCAAAGCCATTCTCACCACGCTCAACAACTTTGTGGACCCCGAGCGCAGCCTGCGCTTCATGCCCCTGCGCTACTATCTGTATCTTGTCTACGCCGGCGTCTTTCTCTACCGCGCGCGCTGCACCGGCGTCATCTCCAAGGACGAGGACCGCGCCATCTTCTCCCTGATCAACGAAACCATCTCCAGGCTGGCGCGTGCCGCCGCCGGCTCGGGCCCGGGCATCCAGCACCCGGGCAGCCGATACAGCCAACTGCTCAAACTGCTGTGGGCCAAGGTGCCGTGCAAGGATCGCAAGCAGCGCATCGGCGCCTTCCGACCCCCCGGAGCGCACCTTGCGAGCAACCCCCTCGATTCCCATGACTTTGCCATGTACCAGCAACCAGCACAGCAGCAGCCACAGCCACAGCCACAGCCACAGCAACCGTCTCATGGTCACGCCCAACCCCCGCAACAACACGCCCCGGCGAGCCAACAGTCGCCCGGCCCGAGCAGCACAGACACGGGCGAGTCGCCCGCGCTGACGGAGCAAATGGGCGATTTCGGCTGGACGGATCTCTCGGCCGTCCGCGATTTTGCGGTGCATGGTGCGGCCCAGTCGCAGGAGGAGGCGAGTGCGCTGTGGAATGGCTTCTTGCCCCTCGATATGGGCTGGGGCGCGCCGGCGCAGGGGTTTGGCCTGGAGGGCTTGGGTGGATTTGAGGGCGGCGAGTTGGGCATGCTGTTTTGAGGATGGTGTTGCCCATCGAATGGGACATGTGGCCGACAACGGCGAGAATGGCGTTGGATGCTGATGCATGATATCCCCTCGGCTCTATCTCTATGTACATACCGGCCGTGGCGACGTAGGTCGTTGTCGTCGCCTGGTAATGGTGTTGAGAAAAAAGGACGCTAACTCGTCTCTTCCGTCACGTGCCTACTCGTAGTTGGCCAACTCCACCCGCCTCACTTAATCTTCTTTCCTCCATGCTTCCCATCCAACGTCGATAGCTTCCCTCTGCCATCTAGCAAGGCCACGTCGGCTGCACGTCGCCCAGCCTCCCCGCTTGGTCTGCGCAGCACTTTATATTCTTCACACCAGGGCTAGAATGCCCGTCCGAGCAGCCAGTGCCAATGGGGAAGGTCGTCCTGCAGCAAACCCGGACCGCCGCAACCAAGTAGGTCACCGGGATCGCACCTGGGCTGCCCCCTTGGACATGAACCGCCCCCCCCCACGACGCCGCTCAACCATTCGCCAAGCTGTCATTTGCCATTGTCCATGGTGCCTTGGCAAATACGCCAGGGAGCTGCCCACTCGTTGCGCCTTTGCTGATCCACCCATCCCCCCCGAAACGAGCAGCACACCGAGCGAGCGTGTCGCCATGGCGAACGTCCGCATAGGGCGAGCTTGTTGTGCCACACGGCTGGCACGCAGCTGCCTGGCTCGACACTTGCCCCGTGGGACGTTAAGGCGCGTTTGGCAGGTGTATGCGTGAGTACAGGCGGAACCAGCACACCATAGGTCGCTCTGTACATTGCTGTCTACGAGAAATGGCTGTCCAAGAAAGATTGGCTGTATAAGAGAGAGAGGTAGGTGCTTGCCGGGGGGGGGAGAGTTTTCTCTTTTTCATCACCCTATTTTCTCTCTCCCATTAGCGCTCTATCCACAACCGCCATGAGGTTTCTCGCCGTCGCCATTGCCTCGCTCGGCCTCGTTTCCGCGGCTACGGTCGCGAAGAAGGTCCGCTACGATGACTGGCAGGTGTTCAGGGTACACGGCGATTCCAACAATGCAAAATTCAACCAGGTAGTGGGCAAGCTCAAGCTCGAGGTTTGGAAGGGCAAGCCAGCCTCCGGCGACATTGTCGATGTCATGGTCCCGCCAACACAGGTCTCGGACTTCAAGTCTTCGACCAAGGACATGCAGATACAGCTTATGCATGCGAATCTTGGTACTGCCATTGCAAACGAGGGCAGCGAGAGCAACGACGGCTTTTCCGTCACGGCTGGTAGGCCCATAATCACCTAGTACAGGGGAACACACACGTATTAATGACTCGATCAGTCGGCGCAGTGCCATCGGCTACGTGGTTCAATGCGTACCATTCTATTGCTGATCACATGACCTTCATCAAGGACCTTGCCGCCGCCTACCCGAACAATGCTGAAGTCATCTCCGCCGGCAAGTCACTTGAGAATAGAGACATTGCGGGCATCCATATTTGGGGGAAAGATGGCAAGGGTTCAAAGAAAGCCGTCGTATTTCACAGCACGGTTCACGCTCGAGAATGGATCACCACCATGGTACGGCCCTTGATGACGTGGTTGTGGTATCCTCGCAACTGACTTCACGCAGGTCAACGAATACACCGCCTACAAGCTCCTCACTGCCACGGATGCTGCCACCGTTGCCTTGCGCGATTCGTGGGACTACTACCTCTTCCCAATTGTCAACCCAGACGGCTTCGCCTACACCCAGACGAACGATCGTCTGTGGCGCAAGAATCGCCAGAAAACCCCTTCTTCAAGCTGCATCGGTCGCGATATCAACCGCAACTGGCCGAATCACTGGGACCAGCGGGGCGGTGCCAGCACGGCGCCCTGTGACCAGGACTACAAGGGACCCTCTGCTGGCGATGGCGTGGAAACCAAGGCCCTCCAGGCGCATCTCGATGGCCTGGCTGCTGGCAACGGCATCCAGCTCTACATGGACATTCATTCCTACAGCCAGTTGTGGATGTTTCCCTATGGTTATACTTGCTCTGGCACCGTCCCCAATTCCGCCAAGTACACCTCCCTGACCAATGGCGCCATCCGCGCTGTCAAAGCTGTGCACGGCACCGCTTTCACCGGAGGCCCCATCTGCAGCACCATCTACCAGGTCAGCGGCGACAGCGTCGACTACGCCTCCGAGGTTGCCCAGGCCAACTACAGCATGACGGTCGAGCTGAGGGACACGGGAAACAGTGGCTTCATCCTGCCGGCGAGCCAGATCTTGCCGAGCGGCGAGGAAATGTGGCAAGGCTTTCGTTTTGTGTTTGCGAATATGTAGTCTTTTCACAGGAAATTCGTCTCTTGTGATTGCTCGGGTATTGCCATGGAAGTAGAACTCCCCTTCCCCTTCCCTCCGTCCACCAATACGTAATAGGATATAAGACAGTAACGAAACAGTCCTTCTTTTCTTCATCAGGAACGAAAATCTCACGAGTGCTGGGGATTGGATGGTAGCCCATGTCACGACGGTCGGATGTGATCTCATTCAACGACGACTATTTTCCTTGGCCGCCTATTCCAACCACCCTTGGCTCACGATTGCATTCCCTCATCTCCAACCCGCGTCCCCATCTCACGTGCACGAACTCCCGCCATGCACAAACGTGCCATCCGAGTTCTCGCACCCACACGACCCGTCCTTGGGGCTCTTGATGCAGCCCGCGCCGTCGCCGCCGCTCTCGCCCTTGACGCCCGCCGCCGGCCAGTAAAACGTCCAGCTATCGGCGTTGCTCGCCGTCGCAGCACCCGGCGCGCAGTTGTACGCTGCACAGGTGCCGTACGGCGCGCCGTGGTTGGCGTCGTACTGGTGGTCCTGGGTGAAGACGGCAAAGGTCTGCTTGTTTGTGCGCGTGTTGTGGCTGCATTCGGCGGCTTGGATGCCTTTGCTCGTTTTGACGGCTGGATGAAGGAGGAGGGGCAAGGCAGTTAGTTGCCGCGTGCATGCTGCGGGGAGGGCAGAGAGCGAGGCTTACGCGCGCAGCTGGGCTTGCTGGGGTATTTGCCCTTTGTGTTGGACGTGGCGGGATCGAGGGTCGCCGCCGCCGCGGTGGCGAAAGCGAGTATCGCAACGAGGGTTTTGCGGTCTAGCATGGTTGCAATAGCAATCGAGGACTGCCGTTTTCCATCTTGCAGGTTGGCTGGCTGGCGTCTTGTCTTATACCTAGACCATGAGGCCCTGTCGTTGCTTTGCATCATTTGCCATGGGTTGATGGCCGGCCGGGCGACGCGGCGCCTGGTTCCGGATTGATTGGCATACGAAGACGGCTGGCCTATTGTGATATCGCTGGGGAGCGACGTCGTACGGCGTTGCCCTGTTGCAAAACAGAAAGGAGATGCCCCTGGACCGGGCAATGCCTACACGGTACGTATGCCTGTGGAGACTCGGAAATTTCTCGTTCCGTTTCATGGCCTTATGGGAGGGGTGGTTGTGTAGGTACGTACATACATAGTATATCCTGGTACTACACCACCAGACGTTTGCCTTTGTTTCTCGTCCTCGCAGCCCAGGAGCACTTTGCGTCGGCCCATCAATCCCGTTGATGGAAATGGGTGCGAAATTCGGCCTGTCACCATGGAACGAAGCAGTGCTTTTTGTGTTATCGGAAAGGGACCAACGAGACCGCGACCTTGGTACCGCGCAATACGAGTTTGAGGGCCGGTTGCTCTCTGTGTCTTTCGTAATCTGGCTGTATCCGAAATTACGCGCGAGGCCGGTGATGGCACGATGGCGATGCGTTTGATTCCACCAATGAGCGCTATGCAACGGTCTTTCTTCGTGCTTCATCTCATTGACGAGCGCACCCTGGATACAAGGAACACGAGATCGGTCAAGGCTGGGTTACGTGTTGGTTGGGGTGGACAAGAGGGGTACCTTGAGAAAGCCCGGGTCACTTGTCTTTGATTTGAGACGTTGACTTGTGGACAAAGAAGCAGCGACGGACCTATATATGATACCACCGAGTTTCCCTGCGCGGGTGCTGAATGCGTTGGCAGGCTTTGGAGATTTCTGGGGGGTTGCGTTGCCGATTGCTGTATGAGCCTGACTGAAGCTGGATGTGGTCAAGTAAAAAAAGGTCTACCTGTCTGGCTATCGTGTCGTTGTATTCTGCAATGATAAGCCGGGTTGAAGTGAGGGGATTCGTAGTGGTATCAAAGAAGTATTCATCATGGTTGCCACGATTCATCCGCTATTTGAACTGGCGACATTGCATACGCATCATTGTTGAAAGCCGGTATTTTATAGGGTCCAAGACCCATATGCATAACGTCTTTGTGATCATGTTTTCGATGGATACAGAGATAGTTGTCTTATGTCAGAGGACGTCTTTGAAAAAACAAAGGCCTCTGCTACAATGTCGATATTACTGTAGAGCGTGGGGGTTCTTTGATACACTTGTTCTTTGTACATCACAAGCATAAAACCAAGGACAAACCGCAGATGAATCTTCAAACCTCGCCACACCAAATCAAACAGCGAAACCCAAATCCCCTTTGCTATTCGAAATCTTCCAACAAACTATCCTAGTCTAGCGATGTATTAAAACGCAAACATCAGCCCTGACGATAATCGCGCACTCGACCCCTCTGTAAGCCAGATCGCAACCAAGTATGTGCCGCTTCACGTTTATACGCCACTTGGGATGTGGATGTGAGTACGTGTCGACGACCCCTGAAGACACAGAGCTCTGCCCATCGGCCATGCTGGAAGGTGGCCTGATACAAGAGATTGACAAAGCAGCACCTGCATGTCTTACTACCAACATTGAAGATGCGGCTATTGCATGTAGACAAGAGCGCCTTGGTCGCTGCATCCATTGCCGTCCTATCCCTCTTGAGACACCCCGCGGCGAAGAAGTACTGATTTTGTCAAACGGACAACAAATTCAGCTTCCCGTTACCGAGTTCATGGCGGACCACAGCGTAGTAAATGCGATCGGTGATTCCATAGAAGCCTCGATCAAGGAATGCACCAAAATAACTCAAAGCTTCGAGCGATACAAGGCCCGTAATCCGGGCGCAATGAGGCTGATCCACTCTGGTCGAATCCGAGCCCTATTGGACCTCCAGGAACATGTCAAGTACGGCATCTTATTTTTCCAACCTTGGGACCTCTGTCGAGACATGGTGCCCCATCTCAGAATGTTGGTCAGAAAACGGGCTCCCAAAGCCCTTTACACCAGCACACTGAAATACCTTGAGACGAGCATCGCCAGCGTGCGAGAGCTGATGAAAATTTTCCAAGACTTCCACAAATGTCTCTGTACCTATGAGCCTTCCAGGCCCGTGGACAACTTCAACGGCAGCGAAGAAAGACTGCGCTTTCTGGTTGAAAGGATCCGGTATAGCTCGTGCTTACCCGTGCAGCCCGACCCCAAACACTACCTTCACCCCGAATTCGTCATGGACCGGAATTTGGAGATGCGCATCGAAAGGGTGCAGGAAAACCTCTTTCGAAACCTCTGTCTCCTCAACACCCGTCCCGCCCACCACCCAGCAGCCCCGAGGCCGTCTTTCGCCCGGAACCGCCACAACCTGGGTTTCAAAATGCCACCCCAACTCCTGGATGACGCACCGGCCCGTGAGGTCGAGATACAGCCAACCTACTTCGTCGAAGGCGAGAGCGCTGACATAGAAGGCGAGTCCGGCAATCCAACCACCATTTTCGCAAATCCGACCAAAGACAACCCTTCAAGAGGCCCCTCTCCATCGCCCGCAGAACCAAGCAGTGCCACCCCCAAGACCGCACCCAGACGCTCTCCCGCAAAAACAAAACCCCAAACCAGCCGCCCCGTCCCGTCCACCTCGCCGGGGCAAAAGCGGAAGCGCACATCGCCATCTCCATCCGAGTCTTCAGCCTCCACGGCGCCGTCGCCCCTGCAACCTCCAGTCCTGACGGGCGGCTCGACCACGAACGACGCCACGAACATGAAAGAACCGGCCCCGGCTGCGGCTCCAACCGCACCAAGTGCTTCCTCGCCTCCTCGTCCCGCTGAGTCCCCTCTCCGCCGTTCGACTCGCGCTCGCAGAGAGCCCGGCCGCTACGGCCAAGCTGGAACTGAGCGTGCGGAGCAAGCTCCACCCACAAAGCGGGTGAAAACCAAGGGTAAGAAGTAGAGACGGGGGTATTGTGGGAGACT
>Ga0182210_1000326_pt1 | contig 11406 bp, 14 predicted proteins | sample G5R1MG_19_FD_129670 | JGI IMG/M metagenome (GOLD analysis project Ga0182210, IMG submission 129670) | Switchgrass phyllosphere microbial communities from Michigan, USA - G5R1_MAIN_03OCT2016_LD1 MG | ecosystem: Host-associated > Plants > Phyllosphere > Phylloplane/Leaf | place: USA: Michigan... | reverse complement strand
GATCACGATTGAGAACGACAGTCAGGAGATATGCGACGTGGTTACTGAGATGTTGTACGACCGTCGTGTATGTTTGAGGTTCTCGTGGGATCAAGGTGATGTACTGGTGTCGGACAATACTGCGATGCTACACACCAGGACCGCGTTCACGGGAGACAGCGACCGCGAGATGTGGCGAATTCATTTTGACTAAAAGAGGTTTAGGGCGAATAGAGGTGAGTGGGGTAGAGTTTGAGGACAACCGTAGTCGCTGCCGAGACTCTCGTGGGTCCTGCGCATACCTAGTTTAGTGACGTTGTGATGTGCGAAAGATACATCCTTGATGCTTGCAGAACCAGGAACAGGGGCATGTATATCTCGCTAGCTTGGCGTAGGTATGTACCGTAGGCATGTTGTAGCTGGATTATCTTCAGTACATTATATCAAAAGTACAACCTACGGGATGCGTTGTGTAGGTTAGGACAAGGGGCGAAACAATGGAGGCGGGAGTGGAGTGCCCAAATCTCAATGATCTATAGTGTCAAGCATGAAGCATTGACGCAATCGCAGGATGTCTGTCGTACGGTAATGCGCCGAGACAAGTCTCCCGCAGGCGACGGCAATCTGTGGTTACTTATGCGCGCGGGCAGGACATAGCAGAGTACAAGGCATAAACTTGACTTCGGGTATTGCTACTGGAATCGTGGAAAGTTTTTCTTAGATAAGCTGCTTGCAGTTCCTAGCCCACAGTATCAGTACGCCTCGTTTATTGAATGGGTGCGGCTCCCATATATCCGTATTGTCCTTTCGAAGCGGACCGCGGTCCTTCCCAGTCACGATCACACCCCAGCATGGACATTGGAACACAAAATTCGCCCAGGAATGAGTGCGCATTCATTTTTACCTTGAGTCATGGTGTTGCAGAATGCAGTCTCTGACAATATGCAATCAAGCGACTCGACCTCAACCAGACTGGTGGCTCTCGATGGTCATGATCATAGAGAGAACGCAGAGCTAGTACGTCCGCAAGACTAAGACCACTACGTCATCTATCGCCTAATAGCAGGTCGACTCTTGAGACCGTACGCAATTCTTATGATAAAGGACCTCTACTGCTGAACCGTTCATTGGCCCGAACAACACCTTTAGAAGAGTGGTGCTCGATCACCCACAGCCTACCGTGGAGCCAGGAGGATTCAGCAGCAATGGCAGCCTATGGGTTTCTGGAAGCTTCAACACAAGCATATTTGTTGGGCATAATATAGGGCTGACAGGGCTAAAAGATACAGTAAAAGATTACTCACCGATCTGGGAATAGGACTTCGGGGAACCCGAGCGATACTGTAAATATATTGCTTGTTCAATGAAGAGAAGGCTATACTAAAGTAACTCGAAAATGTGCTTACGTGGGCGATGATCCCGGACTGCTCTCATCTGAGTACTCATCTGCAAAGAAACGGTCGTGAAGGATCTCCTGTGCCGAGGCCCTCGTTGCAGGCTCAAAGCGCAAAAGTCTGGCAAGAAGCGCGCCAAATTGGACGATTTGCTCTCTTGACAAGTCATTATTCCTAGGGCCGCTGAAGTATGTTGTCTCCAACCAATCCTGAAGCCGGTTCTCTGTCTTCTCTCTAGTCCACTGGCTGTCCATAATCCGGTACTTGTGCTGCCACCTCTCTGGCAATTCATCACTCGCTGTATGGAGCATCTGCTTGACGACGTCCACAGGCTTGAAACATATGGAGTCGATGGGTGTTTGGCCAACGATGAGGTCAAAGATCTATCTACTGGGTCAGCTTCATCTCCATTGGTAACTTGACCTTGCGCCTTCACGGGTTGCAATTTCACTCACCAAGCATCCCGCAGTCCATAAATCTACGCGGTAGTCTAGCTTATCTCCAAAGATTACCTCGGGTGGTCGAACAGGAAGGGGAGTGTGGAGCGTATCAGGCACATCGCCGCTGAAGAATGACTCGCCGAAGTCAATGATCTTGACCTGGGAAGGCAACGGGTACAAGAAGTTTGGAAATGATGTTGGTTCGACCAAGAACGTGGGCATGTTGGGCCCTAGTGGTTTCCCGTCCTTTCTTGTGACAGCGCTAAGCTCTGGTCTTCCCAGCTCGTGAAGGAATTCCTCTTCCTCCAAGTTGTTCACGCCGGGGACCACAAAGGCTAGGTTGCTCGTGTAGAGATCTATGAAGGGTTAGCGAGGCGCCCCATGATAAGTGGTAGACTGGTGAATGCATACCTCCGTGCGCAATACCATGGTTGTGCAAGTGTGCGAGGCCAGCAAGAGCCTGTTGCACACTCGAAATGGCAACTATTCCTGGAAGTCTTTCATCGTCATTATTCTCTCGTTCGGCTGTCACATTCGGTCCCAGAAACTCAAGCACCAGACACTCGTGCTTGCCGTTAGGACCTTCAATGTCGAAATGGTCCAACAATTGCACAACATGATGTGAGCCAGGGTCTCCGGAATCCAGTCGCGCCAGAGTGAGCATGACCTTACGCTCTTGGTTTTTGCCATAAAGCTCAGCGACTGAGATTTTAAGCGCGACGAATCCGTGATTTCTAGCGAACGGTAAGCGGCTAACCGAGCATGGTGGTGGGGAGGCGGCATATGTACCTCAGATCTCTTGCAGCCCACACCGTCGAATAAGCTCCCCAGCCGAGCTTATGAAGGATCTTGTATCTTCCATTGTTCAGGAGATCTCCGAGAGCGACTGGATGATACCCGCCAGCTTGATATCGATCCAAGGGCTCCACTGGGAAGCTGCATTGGTAATCAGACAGATGCATCGTGTCTGGTCGTGTTGGTGACGAAAGGAGAATTAATTGTAGGTTGAGCGAAAGCTCTTGACTCGTGGTGGCGGAAGTCGCCTACTTATAGAGTGCGGAGATTCCACGTCATGACTCATGCCGATAGGCACCAGCGGAAGACCGTGCGAGCGCAAATCCGGTAAGAGCAAGTGACGTACCGTATTGACTGGCAAAACTCTCCCCGATTGGCCGCGCACGGACCAACAAGAGCCTGTTGAAGGAAATGAGCTGTCGTTCAAGGAAGCGAACGTATTCGCTCATAGATCCAATTCCCACGTTTTTCGCAACCGATTCCTTACCATGCCCTCCCTGGATATTGACGCTGCAGCTCTCCTCACCCTTGTCGGACGCCATCTACATGGGCGATTCAAGTACATACACGACACCGCAAACAAACCACTTGAGGGGGGTGAGTACGCCATGTACTCCCTCGCAGATGAAGCCCAGCGCCTTCAGGTCGCGGTGCGGGTACCGAAGGCACAGCTAGGGCCTATCACGACGATGCAGATGGAGAGAGAGATCGACATACGGCACAGAATCGATGCAGCACCAGTACGCAGATTCCAACCTCTACTTGCTTGCGACCCCACCGCAGACAATCATCTCCATCACCCCTACATGGTGATCGAGTGGGCCGAAGGACATCCTCTCGAATGGTCTGAGAGCACGCCCGAGCGTGAGGTCGATCGCCAAAGCGTGCTTCGGGCTATCGCAGAGAACGGGAGAATAGGATCCCGCCACAGACCTGCAAAGCGCTGTACAACGCAAAGGATCTCAAATGCGTAGAATGCCCGGTATCGCTAGCGAGTCCGTCGCGGTAGACTCTACCAACGTAAGCGATCCAATCTAAGATTACTAGCGCTATCGCCGCGCTCTCTTTGCCGTGGTTCCCAACGAGGACAAGGGTGTACCGGTGGAGTTGGAATCCAGTCGTATAGGTACACGCTAATGCAATACCCAGAAGCTCATCGTAGGTAGATATCCATCGTAAAGAGAATCCATCCATCTACATTGCGCACAGCCTGCGGATTCGGCGCGTATATACGATACCCCAGACATCGCGCACCGCATCCACAGCTGCATTACGAGACCGAGGCCGGACGCGTCTATAGCGAGTAGGTAGTGTAAAAGGGGAAGAAAGAGAACGTAGCGCTCTCCCTAGCGTATCTGCCCTGCACGTAGCAAGCGGGTCCCCGAGGCGACGACAACACGATGGAACTAGGTAGGTCGTCAGCGAGGCTGCAGGCAGGCAAGTGTACGACTTACCTAGGTACGCTGTATGCTCTCGTTTCGCTAGCGTGCTAGACGGGCGGGTAGCCCTCGGCGTGGCGGGCGGCGGCCCGTTGGACCTCGTTCGTGGGTTCTGGGGACAGGGTGGGCTATTCCGGTTGCGGAGTGCGCGATGGGGGATGGCGGTAGTGGGTGGTGTAGGGCTCGGTAGTTGGGATAGGAGTCTAGATTCGGGGTGGGGGGATTTGGGAAGGAAGTGTAGGTTTAGTGCGTAGGCGGTCGGTGAGAGGTGGGGGTGGTGTTTGTGCGTGAGATGGAGAGAGATGTATATATATATAATATAGATAGATAGATGGAGTTGTGAGTACTATACAATACTATTTCCCTACCCACGCACGTAAACGCGGATTTGCTCTCCAGTCGAGTTCATCACGCGCGTGCTGAATTCCTGTTGATTGGTTTTTTCCTACTACCATTGGAGCAGCTTGTGCGCAATCGCATCATGGCGTCGACGGCTGCTGCCCATGTCCCGCGTGCGGTGCCGGATCACATTGACGAGGCGGCGCGGCAGATGCCAGACGTGGTGTGGGCTCGGGTGACGCGGTCGTCGACCTCGCTGGCCCAAGGGTGGACCGAGTACACGTTCGCGCAGCTTGCGAGGACGGTGGACCATGTGGCGTGGTGGATTGAGGAGACGATTGGGGTTGCGAAGCGGCAGGGGGAGGTGCTGGGGTATATGGGGTGGGTTTGCTATTTCTTATTTTTCTTCTTCTTCTCCTTCTCCTTCTTCTCCTTCTCCTTCTTCTCCTTCTTCTTCCCCTTCTTCTTCTCTTCTCTCCTGAAGCCCCTGGCGCGGTCGCTAGAGACTCACTGACAGCGCGCGTGGCCAGAGCAAATGACCTGCGCTATCTCGTAGTCCTGGGCGCGGCGCTGAAGACGGGCCATGTGCCGCTGTTTACGTCGCCGAGAAACTCGCTGGAGGGGCAGAAGAGTTTGCTGGAAAAGACGGGGTGTGGGGTCATGCTCACGACGGCAGAGATGGAGGGACCGGTTGGGGTGATTCGGGACGCCGTGCCTGGGCTGAGGGTGTTTACGCTGCCGATGGCGACGGAGATGGTGGAGGAGAGCGTGGCGGTGGCCAAGTATGAGGGGAGACATGGCCGCGGTGTCGGCGATGGGAGTGTGGTGCTTCATAGCTCGGGTTCAACAGGTGAGTAATAAGCCATTTGATCGTGATGGAAGCTGTTGGTTCGCTGGCATTAATCCTCTTGCTGCATGGCAGGTCTCCCGAAGCCCATCCTCATACCGGTGGGAAGCACCCACACCCTCTGCGAACAACAAGGCTTGGAGCCCGAGGACGGCCATGAGTACATCGGCAATCTCGTCTTCAACCAACGGCCCATGCTCGCACCGGTTCCCTTCTTCCACACCATGGGCATCATCGTCGGCCTCCGCTCCATCATGGGCAAAGGCATCCTCATCCGAGCGCCTTCGTCGAAGCCCCCCAGCGCCGATCTTGTTATCCAGGTCATCGAGGCCGCCAGACCATGGTCTAGCATCCTCCCGCCCTCGATCCTGGAAGAAGTGGCCTCGACACAGCAAGGGATGCAGGCGCTGGGCAAACTCAAAGTCCTTTTCACCGGCGGCGCGCCACTCAGCGCCGCAATCGGGGATAGGGTCTGCAAGGTGACGAGGCTCATGACCGTCATGGGCAGCACCGAGGGTCTCCTCATCAACTCGCTTGCGCCCGCTTCCCCCGAAGACTGGAACTACTTCCGCTGGGCCTCCATCACAGGGGCCGTCATGGAGCCCGCCGAAGACGACACAAGCGAGCTCGTCATCACCCCCACAGACGCCCGGTACCAGGCGCTCTTCCACACCTTCCCCAGCCTGCGTGAATTTCGCACCAAGGACCTCTTCCGCCGACACCCTTCCAAGCCGCATCTCTGGAAGTACATCGGCCGCCGCGACGACATCCTCGTGCTCAGCAACGGCGAGAAGTTCAACCCCGTGACCACGGAGAAGCTCCTCGAATCGCATCCCAACGTCAAGGGCGCGCTGGTCGTCGGCCAGGATCGCTTCCAGGCCGCCCTGATGCTTGAGCCAGCGTGGGGCGCCGGCGAGAAGCAGGATGCTGCCGCACTGGCCCTTCGCATTTGGCCGCTCGTCGAGCAAGCAAACCGCGAGGCGCCAGCGCACGCACGCATTTACTGGACCAAGATTGCGGTGGTGGGGCCGCATAAGTCGTTTGTGCGTGCGGCCAAGGGCAGCGTCATCAGGCAGCAGACGGTGGCGCTGTTGCACGACGAGATCGAGGCGCTGTACCTGGACGAAGGGTATGCGAGCGATGAGGGCAGGAGTGGCGATGCCAGCCATGACACGTCCCGGTTGAGCAGCAAGATCCGTGCTGTTTTGACCCGGATTCTGCCATCCTTCACACAAGAGGTGGGCGACGAAGTGGATATCACCAGCTTGGGCGTGGATTCCCTCGACGTTCTGGCAGTGTTGAATGCGCTCAAGAAGGCAGTGCCTGGCGCAAACATCACTGCCTCGACCATCTACAGTAATCCCAGCGTGGGATTGCTGGCAGCAGCCCTGTCGACGAGGGCCAACAAGCGTGGCGGAGCGGAGAGGCCGTTGTCGAGGGAGGAGAAGATGGAGAAGATGGTGCGCAAGTATACGCACGACATGACACGCCCTGTCACCCAAACAACCCCGTCCCCGCGGCCGGACAAACACACCGTCATCCTCACCGGCTCCACAGGCAGCCTGGGAAGTCACATTCTGGAGCAACTGCTGCAGAACCCCCGCGTCGAGCGCATCTACTGTCTCAACCGCAGCGCCTCGGCCGAGTCCCGGCAAACCGCCGCCTTCACACGCTACCATTCGCCATCGCTATCTCTTGCCAAAGCCACATTCCTGACCACCGACTTCTCACTGCCACACTTTGGTCTCGCCGACGCCCCGTACGAGACACTGTCGAGCTCGGCAACGCTCTTCATCCACAACGCATGGTCGGTAGACTTCAACCTCAGCCTCGAGTCCTACGAAACAACGCACATAGCCGGGACACGGCGCGCTGCCGACTTCGCCGCGTCCGCCACGCACCGCCCGCCCATCGTCTTCGTGTCCAGCATTGCGAGCGTAGGCGCGTGGACCCACGGCGCCGCGGTGCCGGAAACCGTGACGAGCCTGTTCGACACGGGGCTTGTGCTGCCGCAAGGGTATGCCGAGAGCAAGCACGTTGCGGCGCGGATTCTGGCTGCCGCGGGGGATAGAATGGGCGTGGAGAGCGCGGTGGTGCGCGCGGGACAGCTGGCGGGGAGTAGTGCTAGGCATGTGGAGGGGAAAGAGTGGAATCGACACGAGTGGTTGCCGACGCTGATCCACACGAGCAAGATGCTTGGCATGATCCCGACGACCTTGGGGCAAGGGGCCCGAGTGGACTGGTTGCCCATGGATGCTGCGGCGGGGGGTGTTGTGGATATATCGCTTGCTGTGGCGGGGCTGGGGGCCAGGGAGAATGGCGGTGGCGACGACACCACTCGCGTCTTCCATTTGGCGAATCCACACACAACGTCCTGGGACACGCTCTACCCCGTTGTCCAAGCGTACTACGCCTCTTCGACCGCACTGGAAGCTGTGCCGTACGCCACCTGGCTCGACGCCCTCGCTGCGCTGCCTGCTACCAAGGAGAATGCCGAACGTGTGCCGGGGCTCAAGCTGCTGGAATTTTATGAGGGCATGAGACCGGGAGCGGGGATGGCGCTGCCAGTCCTGCAGACGCGACGGTGTGAGGGCGTCAGCAGGGCGTTGCGAGAGGGGAGCTGTGTGAGTGGGGAGGAGGTTAGGAAGTGGTTGAGGCAGTGGAGATTCGAAGGCAACGCGGCCAAGGTTGAGTGAGGGGAGGGGGGTCGTGGCGCTCTCGCCCGCCATTGGATTCCATGGTTCGTTCGCCGCGGTCAGAGCATCTGACGGCTGTGTAGTGAGGATGGAATGAAATTGAATCCTGTTGCCGCATGGCTCTTGGCGGCGTCGCTTCCATCCCTGCTTGACGCGGCTAAGTACATACAAGTAGACGCCTCTTCCGCCAGGCAGCCACCAAGACGCACACTCTGTATTTTGCAGCAACCGAATCGCCCCGCAGCTTCTTCTTCTAACCATCCATTCCATAGTCGAATCGGACGCATCATGACACACAATCACGCTGGCTACCAGAAACGGCTGGACTTCATCCATGATCTGCTCCGTGAGCAGTTCAAGGCAGACGTAAGACGGCGCTCACTGTCGCCATGGCATGTCTGACACAAGCTTAAAAGGAGGCCGACGTGGCTCCCATCCAGTACGACCCAGAGTGTCCGTTTAAATACAACAACTTCGTCTACCGCGTCACGTTGCCGAGTCCTCTCACCACCACCCTGGGCCAGCATGGGGCACGGCAACCAGGCACCATGGCTGTACCCGACGGCGCTACCGAGTTCATCATGAGGCTCACCAATCCCGACGCTGAAGGAATGCATTCAGACACCCGCGTGGAGAATGAGGTGGCCATGATTTCCCTTGCTGCCACGGCTCTCGGCGGCTTTGAACCACGCATTGTTCCCTCTGTGTATGGATGGGGTACTGCAGCCCATTCTGCCCAGGGCTGGATCCTCCAAGAAAGGATGCCCGGAACCCCTGTGGACGAAACCTTTGGCAGCATGTCTCTCGAGGAAAAGAAAGGCATCCTGGAGCAAATGGCCAAGATTCTGCACGCACTGCAAAGCTTTAGGATTCCAGATACCATCACCAAGTACGGGGGCGTAACCTTCGACGATACAGGCGCAATGGTAAGCACGGCAATGACGAGCGTAGGTAGCGGGCCGTGGTCGTCGTACGAAGCCTTTTTCCACGAAAAGCTGGAGAGGGCGCTCCAGGCCGCTGATAGGAATCCGTATATCAAGGGATGGCATGCCAACGGGGTCCGGCAACGACTCGACGCTTTTCTTCAACGCGGCATCACGGCACAGTTTGCGTCTCTCCAAGACAAAGACGATCGATCCATCGTCCATGCCGACTTCAGTAAGTGCCATCTGCGGCTCACGCTTGCCCAACTCGCTCACGGATGGATCAACACGCAGCCCCCAGCAATGTACTCTACAATCCCACCACCAAACAAATCACAGCCCTTCTCGACTACGACTTCACCTGCATCCTGCACCCCTCGTACGAATTCCTCCGCTCCTTCAGCGGTATCGGCGGCCAGTTCCAAGGCTGGTCTGACATCGAATCGAGCGAGCAGACGGCGCTGCGCGACGCAAAACTCCATGGCTTCCCGTCGCCGCTGCCCGAGAACACGGCCGACGGGGTCGCGTGGGACGTGGCCAAGGCCTGGGAAGATGCGTTGGAGAAGCTGCACGTCAAGCGGCCGCGGACGATGGGCGGTATCGAAAAGGTGGCCGACGTCGATGCCGTGCTGCGCTCGACGCTGCCCTGGCGCGTGAACAACTCGGATATTCTGCGCATGCAGAGCGCCGAGGTGACTGGTAAGTGTAGGAATGACAACGAAGCGCAGCTGGTGAAGCTGCTGGATCACCTTGGGTTTTGATGCGATGGACGGATTGCCTTTCAACAGGATTCAGATTGACGTTGGCGTTGCTTAGCCGCTGCGCATCTTCAAAGCCCCCACAATACGACCAACATGATTGCTGTTTTGGCTGTGCCGTATCCTCCCTCTGTCCTCGTTGCGCGTTGCGTGAAGCTTCTCATGACCCCACGTTCACATACTGGACGGAAACAAAAGTACCTTGCGAGCATAATGTTATCTCTGTATACTGTTTTTCAGATAAGGGTGTAACAATGCGTCTTCGGCCACGGGCCTCTTGTCAGGGTCCATGACAAGCAACGACGCGATAAAATCCAGCAAGTCGGATGGCACAGGAGGATCTGCGACGGACTCCAGCTCCGTCCGCCAGTCGCGCCGGTCAATCATCCTCGTCCTGCCGCCGAGGCGGTACATGTTGGCCAAATCCTTGGCACGTTCAAACTCCTCCTTGTACAAGGGATTGACCGGCGGGCCGGGCGGGCCCACCAGACGGATCATCTTTGCAATGCACCATGCCTCGGTATGGCCTTGGACAATCTTGTCGTCGTGGCCGAATAAGCGATGCGGCGAGGCCGCCGTTGTGAGCTGCTGCTGGGTCAGCTTCTTCTCGCCTCCGGGACACGTGTTGGGCGGCGGGCAACGAACCGAGACGCCAAGCGACCAGATGTCGGCAGCGTGTTGACACGGATATCCTTGCCAGACCTCGGGCGCTCTGCACGGCAGACATTGCGTGCGCTGTGGTGTGGAGCTGTCGTTGGCCACTTGGGGCAGAACCATTAGCTACCACAAGCGCTACCCTCTTCAAAGAAGCACCGTACTGCTGCTTAGGCCCCCGAGCTTCGCGACTGGCTGGCTTCCGTCGGGATTCGAGACAAAAATGTTGTCTGGGTTGATCGCTAGCCATGCTTGTTAGTACTGCTACCGAGAGACGAAGGGAGGGAGGAGATGAAGAAGAAACAGTAGGAGATCGCCAGCCAACGCACCCGTATGAACAGCATCAAGCGTCCTCAAAGCCGCAAGCGCAGAGAGAACGCCATGCGCCACGGCCCTCGGCAGCGCGGGATTGCGTCGAAACTGCGGCGCCGTGATGGCGCGCAGAGCGTGATCCATCCATTCGAACACAAGATGCGGCGTTCCACTGTCTCGCGGCTGGCCCGTGTGGAATTCATAGACGGGGACGGTGTCGAGCAGCGCGCGCACATGGGGGCTGGATGCGATGTTGCCGCGCCTGTAATTGCGCTGCTCGCGCCGCAGACGCATTGCTTCGCCCGCCGTCTCGGCGGATTTGACCACGGCCCTGGCGGAAGCGTGAGCGGTCGTGGCTATCACGTCATCGCGAGGCCGAGAGACAAACCTACCATTTCGCGGCAGGGCGAGGGCCGGCTAGGATCTTGGCTTGGAAGACGGTGGAGCCTTTGAGCGAGTGCACGAGTTCATAGCTGCCGTTGGTTCCGCAGAGAATCTGTCCGACGCGTAGCGCCATCGAGTCACGGAACGGGAGGTAGGGAGTCTAGGGAGAGTCCCTAGAACTAGGTGTAGTTGTGGTTGGGAGTACGGTGCGCGTAATGGCTTGGCACAATGCTACTGTAGAATCTTCGAGGTAATGTGGTGGAAATACATGGTGTTAAGGCTTGAATGTAGCCCGAAGCACAATCACTAGAGGACACGTAACTAAAGGTTATATACTAGTAGTTATATAACCTAATATATATAGTTAAAAGCTTACTAAAGCTTAATTAGTAGATAGATAGGTAGAAAGTTAACGCCTATATATATATATAAATAGATAATATACT
>Ga0182210_1000325_pt1 | contig 11409 bp, 13 predicted proteins | sample G5R1MG_19_FD_129670 | JGI IMG/M metagenome (GOLD analysis project Ga0182210, IMG submission 129670) | Switchgrass phyllosphere microbial communities from Michigan, USA - G5R1_MAIN_03OCT2016_LD1 MG | ecosystem: Host-associated > Plants > Phyllosphere > Phylloplane/Leaf | place: USA: Michigan... | reverse complement strand
GTTCCTGACCCTTCTTGCTACATGCCATACGGTGATTCCTGAAAGAGGTGGCGAAAAGGACTCTATCAAGTATCAAGCAGCTTCGCCTGACGAGGGTGCCCTAGTTGAGGGAGCTGTCATACTGGGTTACAAATTTGTGGCAAGAAAGCCTCGTGCTGTCATTATCCAGGTTGACGGTCGCGAGCTAGAGTATGAGCTTTTGGCCGTGTGTGAGTTCAATTCCACTCGAAAGCGAATGTCGACTATTTTCCGCACTCCGGAGGGCAAGATCATCTGCTACTGTAAAGGCGCAGATACTGTGATTCTTGAGCGATTGGCAAAAGACAATCAACATGTTGAGAGTACGTTAGCTCATCTTGAAGAATATGCGTCTGAGGGTCTTCGGACTCTCTGTCTTGCCATGCGAGAGATTTCAGAAGATGAGTTTCGGGAGTGGTGGACTGTCTACAACGCCGCGCAGACGACTGTTAGTGGCAATCGTGCCGAGGAGCTTGATAAGGCTGCTGAGCTCATCGAGCACGACTTGACGCTCCTTGGTGCGACTGCCATCGAGGACAAATTGCAGGATGGCGTACCAGACACAATCGCAACACTACAATCGGCGGGTATCAAAGTTTGGGTCTTGACAGGCGATCGCCAAGAAACCGCTATCAATATCGGGATGAGTTGTAAATTGATTAGTGAAGATATGAGTCTACTCATCATCAACGAGGAAACCAAGGACGAGACAAGAGACAACATTCGCAAGAAGCTCCAAGCTGTAAACAGTCAAAATCTAGGCGGCGCCGAGATGGATGTACTTGCCTTGGTCATTGACGGAAAATCGCTTACCTACGCGCTTGAGCGAGACCTGGAGAAAGAGTTCCTGGATCTTGCTGTCAAGTGCAAAGCTGTCATTTGTTGTCGAGTATCTCCATTGCAGAAAGCTTTGGTCGTCAAGCTCGTCAAGCGCCATCTCAAGGCTATTCTTCTCGCTATTGGAGATGGGGCAAACGATGTCTCCATGATTCAAGCCGCTCATGTAGGAGTGGGTATTAGCGGTGTCGAAGGTCTACAAGCTGCTCGAAGCGCTGACATAGCCATTGGTCAGTTTCGCTATCTTCGGAAGCTCCTCCTGGTTCATGGTGCATGGAGCTATCAGCGTGTCAGTAAGGTCATTCTCTATTCCTTCTACAAGAACATTGCTATGTTCATGACACAGTTTTGGTACTCATTCCAAAATGGTTTCTCCGGCCAAATCATCTACGAGTCCTGGACACTTACTTTCTATAATGTCTTCTTCACTGCAGCGCCTCCGTTTGTGATCGGTATATTCGATCAGTTCGTGAGCGCACGCCTCTTGGATCGATACCCGCAGCTTTACCGATTGAGCCAATCGGGTGTTTTCTTCAGGATGCATTCGTTCTGGTCCTGGGTCGGCAACGGCTTTTATCACTCGCTTATCCTGTACTTTGGCTCACAAGCCTTTGTCATGTGGGACTGGCCGCAATGGGATGGTCGGAATGCTGGGCACTGGGTCTGGGGAACGGCTTCCTACACCGCAAATCTCGCTACTGTCCTACTCAAGGCCTCGCTGATCACAAACATTTGGACAAAATATACGGTCTTGGCCATTCCTGGATCATTCCTGCTCTGGTTCATCCTTATGCCTTTATATGCCACTGTGGCTCCCAAGGTCAACATCTCCAACGAATACATTGGCGTTATCGAGCGCCTATTCCCGGATCCGCGGTTCTGGGCCATGATCGTGGTTCTTCCGCCACTTTGCTTGATTCGAGACTTTGCCTGGAAGTATGCAAAGAGGATGTATTTCCCCCAAAGCTACCACCATGTGCAGGAAATCCAAAAGTACAATATCCAAGATTATCGGCCTCGGTATGTCTTCCCTAGTCTATGGTATGCGTAGAGAGAGATGTGCTAACATTCAAGTCAGAATGGAACAATTCCAAAAAGCAATTCGGAAGGTCCGCCAAGTACAACGTATGCGCAAGCAGCGTGGTTACGCCTTCTCGCAAACAGATGAATCACAAGCCCGTGTATTGCAGGCCTATGATACTACACAGGAGAGAGGTAGGTATGGCGAGATGGCGAGCTCCAGGACCGGAACTTGATCAATCGAAAGCTGTTGGGGATATTCGACGACATTGGTAATGTCAGTGGGTACTTTGTGTGTTTGGCTGGATTGCATTTTATATTATTACTATCATGAGCGGTGAACAAGGCGTACAGTGATGTGTATGCGACCAACTTGTCTATTGGTGGTAGGCTTCCACTTGAGCCAACGCCAGCCAACGCTGATTTGACGGTTCTTCAGATTTTTCCCAGGTGCCGCCGGACTTGCTTAGTGATGCAGATTGTCGAGCCTCAGCCAAGACAGTGTAGCTTCATTCGCCGCTTTGATGAGCAGCTGTCGCTCGTCACGTAAAATTCAGGCCCATCCCAGCCTTCTTGCAAGGCAGATGCATGAACGTGGAAAGAGTCTAGGTGTCTCTTTAACAGCCATACCACTGTCAGCTCCTCATGCCGCGCAAACGCTCTGCCACTTTGCAAATCGTGCTGGAAGCGCTGTCAAACTTGCCCTCTACCTCTTCCAACTTGGGCTTCGACGTAAGGCTAGCCTTTGTGCGCCTCTTGCTGTCGCCCTGCAAAGCACTTGACTAGCTACCTATCTACGCTTTCCACGTGCACTTGCTTTGAGTGCCCGGCATCCAACTAGGTAGTTGGTTCCCTATCTACCTAGGTAATGTGGTCCCGGTAACTCCGGCACGTAGAATATCTACGCCTGCGCTAATGTACTGCGAGGTCACTGCTCGCAGCGAATGGCTTCCAACGCGTTCGATGTCCAATACACACTAGTTTATCTAGGGTGCCTATACCAAAAGCTATCGTAGTAGTAGGAGTAGTATGTTGTGCGCTGCGAGTCGAAGCGTAGATGAGAGCCATCGCACGTGCTGTTGAGCAGAGACGGCAATATCTACCATAACAGAGCTTCCTAGTCCCTGGCTGAAGATGGGGAATTCACAAGTCTGTGCTCGCTGGGCTGCGATCTATGATGATTGCACGATCGGAGATTCGTTAGAGAGGGGGTGCGGTAAGGAATTATTGGATTCGTTAGACCGGGAATTATCCGGCTTTTTTCCTTTGTGTGACGCTAAGATGAAGTACTTTGGGCCGTTTGCGTATCGCGTCACTGTGTGTGACATCAGGATCCCGCTTCACGATTGTGTTGTTGAGCGCCCCTCCCTGTGATGTCTGCGCGGAGTCAAAAGAGCAGCCAGGCTTACGTTCAACTAGAGCATGCTGGGCTGGCTTACATTGTATGTATGTATGTATATATATATGCATGTAGGTACGGCTCTGGGTCTCGACTCCATTACGGTTCCTGTGTAGCGCCACACATCCGTCTCCATCTTCGTCACGACGCACAGCTGTGTGTCTAGCATCCCACCATCATGTCCCTGACCGCGACGGAACAGGCTCAAATGAGGTATGTCAACAGTCTGTCAGAGATTGTCTTGCAGTAGCTCCAACTTGTCCTCGTTGCGATCAGATCAAGAAGGGGGCGGGGGAGGGAGGAGGAGGAGGGGAGCAGAAGTCAACGTCGAGAGCTTACCAATACTGTGCTATCAGGTCTCTGGCTCTCGTCCTACCAATCCTCACGCTCTGCACACATACCATGCTGGCTTTGTCCTCGGCATGGAACAGACCAGATCACAATCGTCCTCCATACATGCTGGCTTACAACAGCCTGGCAGCCAGTGCAAGCATACTGGGCTTCTTGGGTGCAGTCAAAGTACGCATTGGCTTCCGTCCCACCTGATGTGTATACCCTTGGCCATGTAGCCCCTAGTAGCTTCCTTCGATTGGGTCAGCATCTCTAGGAGAACTCGCCGCAGCTGACAATCGTCCCTAGTTGATACCGAGTCTGATCTCCATCTACACCTTTATCCATGCCGCTACGCTGTCTTTCGCGACAACAGCCCTCTTGCACACACCGATTGATTTTCGGTTTGCAAATCCAGTAATGCCAAGCTGGCATATAGATGGAGACGACATATGCCGCGACTTCGAGGCGGGTGTTGGATGGGACGATGAGTGCTGCAAGAGGTTCGGCCTGGTCCGGCTGTTGGTTTCCGGCTTGGGGTTGATCTTGATGGCCGCGCAGTGGTGGGCTCTGATGACGGTCCGGCGATGGGGCAAAGAGCTTCAGTCTCCGCAAGTGCACAGTGGTGCCGATGTTGAGAAGGCTGGTATATCTTATTTAGATGATGATGCGATAGGGGATGGGAGGACTACGGAGTAGCAAGAATGAAGAGAATTGACCCCGAGTCTTTACGCTACAAATTGCTCGACCGGTGTTCGGATTCAAGAGCAACCCGAAGCAGCCGAGCAGAGTAAATTGCAAGAACAGGCGCCTTGTGTTGTTGCGTATAGCCGACCACTTGCCCCAGAACCACACTCCTCTTTTTCGAAACGCACAGGCAGATTTCGGATGTACTCTGAATCAGATGCGTCTAATTTGCAAGTTAGTTGGACGTTTTGCTGATACAAAACCTGCATTCGCTGATGCCTCGGGGGAAAGAAGTTACCACGACATGTCTCTCTGGCCCATAGGCTACTACTGGGCTCCCGAAGTCGTTCCATCGCTTCGTTGGTCGTAGCGGACTGCTAGAATGTAAAGTTCTTGTATTCCGTGCTGTTACTCATAAAGCGCGTATACGTCCTCACCGTTCGGAACGAACAGCTATCGCAATTACAGTCGCACTTTTCCACGCTTTGGATGGCCCCACAATGCATACACATCCTATCCATCTGGCTGGTCCATTCGTTTCTCCCGTCAGGCCCGGTGTGCACGATGTTGGCAAGCCTACCGACATGCCAGGCACACATCCTGTCTGGCAGTGCCACGACTTCCGGCTGCCCCGCGCTTTGTGTGAGCATGCTGTTGGCCGGGCTGGTAGCTGGGTTGAAAAACTCGAGCGGGTAGACAGCTTTGCACAGAATGCAGCGCATATGGCTGGGCTTTGGGTGCGGCGATGCTAGGTAGGTGCGGATGGCTAGGCGGGCACAATCCGAAAGCGTCGTATTCCGGGCTCTCGGCGAATGAGGGAGGGCATTGTTGAAGTTGGAGCTTGTTAGCTTCAAGGCCAGTAGGCCGTCGACTGGGAGGTGGTCGCAGATCTCTAGCAGGAGCTCGGGCGGCAGGCTTGTCAGACCCATGGCGGTGGTGATGGTGGTCGAGCGAAGGGTGTCTTTGATGAAGCGTGTCCTGGATGGGCGGTTGGGGTTTGAGGAGAGGTGCTCTACGCGACGACGGCTTTTCTCTGGCAGATGGGCAGCACTAGCAATCTAGGTTTGTTCGACATGTTGGCTCGTGCTATTTCGGAGAGCCGCTCATGCCATGGTGCACTGGGGTGAATGACCTCTTCTGAGGGGCCTTCGCGTGCCACGAGCCGACCGGTGTCGGGTGCATGACTGCCATGGCATGGACATATTGGCGGTGTGTGTCCTGGGGCGGGCAGTCGAGTTGTGTGTGAGGGCGCGCACCGGAGGGGGTGATGGGCGCGTACCGGAGGAGACGGTGACGGTGGCGCGTGATGGAGAACCAGGCCCATGCCAAGGCGGATGACCACCAAGATATACACAATGGACCTCCATGCTCATAGCAGCCAGCCATCGAGGATACAGGCCGTTGCCCGGGAGGGGTTGGTGTTGCCAGACCGCGCACCGCGGTTGGAGACAAGGTGGCGTATCTACAGGTAAACGTACACACCGAGTCCCTGCAGCAGATAGATTGTGGCGTCGGTTTAGGATTGTACACAGTATACGAGCCATCTATCTATCTAGATATACACACATCCGACTGTTCCATGCCTACCTTGTAGGCAGTAAGTAGCACGGCATCGACATGGTATGCGTCGTCAGACGGGCCTGCTCATCTCGTCGCCCCTGTCGGCGCGCGGCACGACCCTCTCTCTCCCTATTCTCTCTGCCCGGGTTCGCGCCAAAAAGTTTTCCGCCGCCGTCTCGCCCTCATTTCCCTCGCCCATTCCGTGCAAGCCGTGTGCTCCGCCCAGCCGTTTCTGCTCCCTTGGCCTGCCATTGGCCGCCGGCTGCGCATCCGCCCTGCTAGAGCGGCGTTGAGTCGAGTCCTCTCGGCCGTTGGGCCGTCTGCGAGCACCGCTGCACCACGCCTCCCCCTTCCGTCCGTCCCCCAGAGCCACCGCACCGCCCCGCATTGCCTCGCACGCCCGGCCACCATGTCCTACTACCACGAGCCCTCGTGGCCTGCCTCGAATCCCGCCCGCCAGCCCTCGTGGGAGCAGCCCCAGCCGCCGTCGCGCTCGGGCACCGGCCACAGTGGTTACAACGGCGGGGGCCCGCCCATGCACATGGACGCCGCTGCCGCCGCCGCCACCACCAACACCACCGCCGCTGCGACTGCTTCTATTACTGCCACAACTCCCCCCCACAGAGAGGAGCCCACGGCCTTTGCTTCGCAGTTCGACGGTACGTTGCCGCCTCCCGTCCTCGCCACCCCGTCAGCCCGCCACTGACACACTCGCTGTAGAAGTCGAACGCGCCGCCGAGAACCTCGCAAAGAGCGGGAAGCCCTTTGGTCCAGGCTTCCCCCCTACCCCGCTGGTCAACAGCCGTCGCGAGTCGATGCCGGTCGTGGGCGGCGGCAACGGTCCTCGGCCTCCTTTCCCAGACTACGGTATATAGGCTGCCCCCACTCCCTTATGGGAACCGTTCGACACTGCGCTGAACTGACGGCTCGTAGATCAGCGCATGGGCGGCCCCCCGCGCCACCACTCACTGAGCGACTACGATGGCGTCCGCTCCCACTCGGCCTCCAATGCCCAGGGCTTCTACCAGAACCAGCGCTATGCGCCGCGGCCCAATGAAGCCGATCAAATGGCCCAGGCAAAGCGGCGCATGGCGGCGCAGCGCGAGCGCGAGCTACGCAATTACCACCAGGAGCAACAATACCACAGAAGTAAGGACTCGGCATCTGGGCAACCATAGCGCAGGACAAGTTGGTTGACTAGCGTGATGCAGACGTTTCTGGCTCAAAGTCGGACCGCTCCATGAGCCCCAATGCCATGAATGAAGACGAGCGTCGCGAGCTCATCGCCCGCCAACACCGTGCCCTCTACGGCGAGACGTCAACCTTGTACAACAGCAATCCCACCTCTAGCCAGGACGTTCGCGTCCAATCGGCACAAGCCGGCCGCGGCCCTTCCCCGCTCGCCTTTGACCCCTTTGGCATGCAGCCGCAGACCAACCCCTCTGGAGAAGCTGCCGTCCAGATGCCCCCACGAGGCGACAAGGATGCCGCTGCCAACGGAGTCTCCGAAGCCCGCACCAACAGCAATGCGTCTCCATCGTCCAGCCAAAATCCCGCCTTTGCTTTGTATGACGCCCAGCAGGCCCGCCGTGCCTCTGACTCACCACCAGGTGCATCACCCCCCGTTCCAGGGCCCAAGGCGAACAACGCGCCCGGGGTTGCCCCTATTGGCACTCGTCCTCAGAACCAAAACCTGCACCAGCCCGCAGCTGCATCCTTGGCCAAACGGACGACCTCCCCCCTGCCCTCTCCCCTGGGCTACAATGCGTACAACGCGAGCGAACAGACATCCTCGGCATCAGTCAATCCTTCTTCAACCGTGACCGACAAAGGCGTCGGCATTTGGAATAACGGGCCTTGGAGTAACACGCCTAATCAGGGTGTGCAGGCCTCTGTTTGGGGGTAAAAAGTTGGCGTTTACGTTAGACCGTCTTGACATGAACGTGGAGTTCTCGCATTATAGGTGTCTCGGGTAAATTGCGTTCATCTTTTCGAATACCGCGGGCGGAGCAGAGCCAATTCCCCGGCGAAAACACGTCGCCGTGTTGGACCTCGGTGTACATTCTCCTGGCGTGCTAGTGGACAGAAAAAAAATGCGACGGGAACACGGGTGCTTACTAGGCTTGGTCAGGGTAGTGCGCAGGTGCTAGCTAGTGAAGGGAAGATTTGCAGGCGTTTGGGATGGTTGCTAGGTGTTTCTGCACGTTGGGTGCTTTTTTATCCTGATATTGAGGGGGTTGTCCGGTTACGTTCGGGTCCATTTGGGAGAGGGCTGGGAGGCACCATATTTTGGTAATGTCACTAGGGTACGGGCGGTGGCGCAGGGAAGCAAAAGCGATGTTACGTCTTGGCATTTCAGCATTACCCTGTGTCATTGAAGATGGCCCGTGCCAGCGGAGCCAGATCCAGGTCCAGATCCACCCATCCCTATGGCTCGACGAGCGCGGATCACGTGCTATTTGCATTATGTAAGCGAGCCCTCGATTGTGTGGCGTGGTAACAGCCACACTACCACAGCGTGCCGCGGCGCGCTAGTGACCTCCCCAGCTCCTGACTTCTGGCCTCTAGACAAGAGCCACAACCAACGACTGCCACCACACCACACACTCCGCTACCTTTCCACTCCACCGCTCCACATCCTACGGCGCTCTTCTTTTCCCATAATGGTTCGTGTTCCCATTCTCTACCGCGCCTGGAAGTCAATGGCACTTTGGGGCTGCAGCGCAAGGCAGCTGTGAACTACGCGGCGGGGATGCCTTGAGTTACGGCACCATGGAGAACGCCAGGCGCGATCGAGAATATCTTCCGAACAAGAATCCATCTTCCTATGCTCTCAAAGACCGCTAGCACACGCTGACCGAAGATTGCCAGTCTACACCGCGCCCCACTTCTCCGGCCAACACGGCCTCGTCAGGCTCCACGACTGCGCGCCCTGCATCGCCTAAGCCGCCGGGCGGTCCGGCCACGGTTATGCGAAGGAAAGCAGCCGCTGACCGCGCAGAGAAGACGGCAAATCAGCGACCCAGCAGCACACGAGCTGCTGGTGCTGGCGGTAGCTCGAGCACAATGTTGAGTACGTCTCTTCCCCTCGACTTTGACAACATGGTTCAAGTCAGGTGCATGTACAAATGAACCGCTCTGCTGACCAATGGGCACAGGGTTGTACACGGATGAGTCCCCCGGGCTCAAGGTCGACCCAGTCGTGGTCATGACGCTCTCGGTCGTCTTCATCTTTAGCGTCGTTGCTCTGCACGGTACACAAGCTCTTGCTCCTCCTATCTTGTCAACGTGGCTAAGTACATGTATGCAGTCATTGCCAAGGTCATGCGCCGATTCTCCGCATAAACAAGCGGATGCCATTACTATCCATGATGCTACCTCTCTTCCATCGGTCTTCCATAGGTCACTCTGCGGTCGTAGAGACGCCCTTGCTTCTGAGTACTCCGAATCGCAACGGTCGGCTCTCTCCTTATTTGACCATCCTGGACTCGTATTGGCGACGGGCTCGTTGGGACGGGAAAACTCATATTCTTGGGGTTCTTTGATTTTTCCCAATTGGATGACCTGTGGTCAGGCCCTCGGTCATCCTTTGGGGTGGTCTACGCGTTCCGTGCATTGTATTATAGGCCCACGTGGCATTAGGAGTTGTACAAGTGCGGCAATGCGTTCGGGCATAAAGCTATCGGTAAATTGTCCCTGATTCTTTTCCGAACAATTTCTCAGTACCGACACAGTGCACCGACTATAAAATACAATTCGTTAAGGGAGAACCGACGCCGAGACTCCTGGGTGATTGGCTACCCACATCAGTGCTTGCATTCCAAGGCATCATGCTCAATCATCTTTGCTGAAGCCTGCGGTCAAATGAATTTATCGCTGTGCTGGATCGTCTTTTTCACCTCTTCCATTGGTTCCAGGGGGACTGGTGGTTGGTATAAGCCGGGCACTCGCGCGCCCATATAGACAGTCTCACACCACGTCGCTTGCTTGATCGCACCCTTGGCCCTGTAGAACTTGCTGGCGACCACGAGCGGCGTAAGGCAACCGAATCTTGCCGTATAGCCCATTATGGACCGGCAATGGTAGGGTACGCTCCTGCATATCGAATCCGCATAGCCGACAAGCTGCCGGTCCCACATGATGAGCTGCTTCATATCCAGTTGCCGATGCTGCTGCAAGAGCTTGAAAGTGTTGCCTTGCATGATCAACATACTCATCCAATAAATCATATAACAGATACCAGCGCTAAAGCAGTGAAAATCGGACACGGGATCGAATAAGCGGTCGGAGCAGATTTCCAGGAAGCCTTCCATGGAGGCTACGTTGAGATAATCGTAACGGGGCCCATTCTTCTCGAACAGTGAAAGCCACTCAAACGCACGATTCGCCACCGTCTGCGAATCGTCGAGCAATGCGTCGATGTCGGCTTGCGAGCAGCCTGTTTTGGGCAGTCGATCTGTGCGCTCGAGGAGCCGCGGGATCGTGATGCATATGTCGATGAGTGCCACATAAGGATCGACTCTTGCGGCTTTCGTGGTCACTGCTAGCCACTCGGCGCTGTCAAGCATCGCTGCTTTGCGCACGTGGTAACCGATGGTCAACTGGAAATGATCAGTCGGATCGGATGGGCGTGGTAAAAGGGTCTTACTGAATTATACCGAATGCCATGGAAAATCTGCATACTCATCCTGCTGTGGAAGGATGATGGCCCTCGTTGTTTCAAGAGGTGCAACAGCCCTTGTACATGGTAGAAAAAGCCATGGCCTTGGGTGGCTCCAACAAACACCTCCAAACTACGTCAGTTCCTTGGCAAAAAAAAAAGGATGGCAGCAAGGCGAAACATACCTCATACAACGTCAGCAGGTACGTCGACAACAATGTTTCGTCCTTCAGGGCGGCAGCTGGGTCCTGTATTACTTGCAGCATTTGACTCAACGCCGTGCCGTAGAGCGATCGCGAGCGATTGACGAGTGCATGGTTTTTATTTTCTACGGCAATTTGGGCGGCAGACAGGGCATCGACCGCTGCCAACAGGACCTTGCTGTTAGCGGGCATAGAGGGCAGGCCGAGCATGAGGGCCGACGGTGGAGGTAAAGCTGGTCCATCCGCCCGCGGTAAGTACAGGGCAATGAAGTTTCCGAGGTGTTGGATACGGTCAGCAGCTACTGCGCTGACTTGCTTTGGTATTGGTGCCACCAGAGGCTTAGGCGCTGTCATTAGAGGTAGGCAGGCACCGGTTTGGACAGGTGGACTGCATGAGGCTTTGTTTGTCGATGGGGTCTGATGCAGATAGCTGTAGCTGTCTTCATCCTCTCGAATCAGCGCGGGTCTGTCGGCGTTGTCGTCAAACTTGTGGAGGATGAATGATTGCACTGGCCGGTATCCTGGGCACTTGGTTCCTCGCCGCAGGCAGATGTTGCATTCAGGCTTAGCTTCATCGCAGCGGACCTTCCTCTGTCGCAAAGGCATCAATATCACGGGGTGGGATGACACGGCTGTGGAGCGCGCGACTGCTGACGGTTACGTACCTTCCTGCACTCAAAACAGCCTGTGGATCT
>Ga0182210_1000323_pt1 | contig 11428 bp, 5 predicted proteins | sample G5R1MG_19_FD_129670 | JGI IMG/M metagenome (GOLD analysis project Ga0182210, IMG submission 129670) | Switchgrass phyllosphere microbial communities from Michigan, USA - G5R1_MAIN_03OCT2016_LD1 MG | ecosystem: Host-associated > Plants > Phyllosphere > Phylloplane/Leaf | place: USA: Michigan... | reverse complement strand
TCCTGCGACTATTATTGACCACGCGTCACATGCTTTCACTCCTCTGCCTGCATATCTAGGCTTTGGGCAATATCTTTTGTAATACACTGACCAGCCCTTGTACCTCCACCTCCGTATTGTAGTGTACCATACTAACCCTCGTCACACCCTCTGGCTCCAGTCCTAAGACCTCGTCGCAAAGTCTCTTAGAGTAGAAGTGCCCCCATCGAATCCCATAGTTTGAGATCTTTTCCACCTCCTCCACGATCTGGCTCGACTTCATCCCACGCACCACGAACGAGATGGTCGGCACGCGAACGCTCGGATCGGTAGAGGCGGAGCCAAGCACTGTGATATCGTGCCTTGCGTTCAAGAAGTCGAGCAGAATCTTCTGGAGCTTCCCCTCATGCTCTGAGATGTTGTCGAAGACACCGTCAAGATATTTTACAATGAAGGGGATCGACTGCGTCGCCTCATAGTTTGAGGAAGCGAAACCAATCTTATCCTCCAGAGTCTTCGTTGGGTTGAAGTAATGGGCCATGGGTTTCACGTACTTTTGTGCCGCATCGCTGGCATATAGCATGGCAATATGAGGACCGTATACCTGCGACTGTGAGCCCACGTAGCAGAAACCAAGATTTTTCTCTTGAAGCCCTACCTTGTACCACGAAAAGGAGTAGAAGTCCACGCCGAAAGCCTTAACATCAATCGTTCGATGCGGCGCAAAGCTCACGCCATCGACGCACAACAATGCTCCTGCTCCATGAACCACATCTGCGATGGCCTTGACGTCGTGTATGGTACCCAATATATTCGACACGTGCGTGCACGCCACAAATCTCACTTTTGGAGATAGGAGAGGCTTGAGATTTTCTGGAGTGAGCTTGAGACCGTCTTGCTTCGAAGACTGCCACCACTTGACGGTAAGTTTGAGCCGCTCAGCCATGAAGAGCCAAGGCTTGACGTTCGTTTCATGCTCCATCTTGGTCAAGATGATTTCATCTCCCTCTCCGAACTGCAGAGCATTTGCGAGGTTCATAAAGAGTTGGGTTGTGGACCCTCCAAGGACTTGTACGTAATTAGCATCGACGGCACCATCATACACATATCAGCCTCACCGATCTCGCCACGTCCAGCATTTATATACTTTGCTGTGGCCTGATATCCCTCTTCATACTTGGTGTTGGAGATTGACCCAGTATGGTATGAAGCGCCGAGCTGGACGTTCGTCTTGGACAAATACTGGGTAATTCTCGTGAATTCTCAGCGCCCTAACAAGTTCCATTGTGTTTAAAAACTCACGAATCAACCACATCTCCGAGAACCTGACTGCCTCCTGCATTGTCGAGGAAGACCTGATTTTGCTGCAGTGCTGGAAAGCGCGCACGGGCATCAGAAATAGTAAATGTCATCTTCGCCTGAGATTACACACGAGCGGAAACTCAACAGGACCATATATACGATGTGGCCTGTTGAGAAGATGATGCTGTCAGACATGCATGCGGGGCATCGGTACATGTGGAAGGTGCATCGATATGCGCTTCTTATGCATTAGACCACTGCAGACATCCGCAGGCGGCAAGGCCTATATCAGTTGAGCTGCCTTGTTATTGACTGGTTAACAGAGCTCCGAAGCTTCTTGGGCGCCGGGATGAAATATACCTGTATAGCGAGGAATTCAAGTCACCAACTGGATATCGGGTTTAAACTGGGAGCATACGAAGCGGCTTCTCTATCAAGATATGGTTGAATATAACTGGATATATATTAACAGGTAGGTCAAGAAACTTCGAACCGTGGTACCAGTAGCGGGCCCAGACCTCACGACAGCAGTTTATTGTCATAACATAGGACACAACTTCACTGCAAACCTCTTTACGAAATTGAAGGTGGAAGGCGCTTTATATTGATTATCATTCGCCCATTTATTTCAATGGCGTGGTCTCACTTGAGTTTTTGCGTAGTGAACTTACTTCTTCTTACTACCCCTACCACCCCTTGCAGTCTTGCTGCCCTTGCCCTTTGCATTGTCTGCCCCTCGCCTTCCACCCGCGACCATGACTCTTACTTTGCTGACAGGCACCACACCCACAACTTCAATGTCCTTCCAACCCCGGATCAATTCAATTTCCCTGGGCCAGATGCGTTCAACATCTTGGTTCAGACTGTCTGTAGCTTTAGCGTCTTTACCCGCGTGGTCCCAAATTGTGAGAACTTCCTTGACCGCCTTGCCTCGCTTCGTAGAGCCAGGTTGAATTTTGGCCTTGTACTTGTATGTGCTAAGCGCGGACCATGGCGCGCATACGGGAATGGCCGAGATGATTTCATCGCCGGGGAGCGGACGCCCAGTGAAAGCATCCAGATTCGTAAGATTGGCCCGGAGAACTTCGTCGCCTTCGTCGTCGTCTTCGTCTTGTGTATTCGCTATGGCGGCACGACGGGCCTCTTCTGCGGCTTTCCCGGCGGCCTGGGCGCGGAAATGCTGGTCACGACGACGTTGCTTGTCAGCCTGTGCTTGCTTGTCTTTCTGTCGCTTGTCCTGTGCCGCAGCCTCTGCCACCTTTTGGCCAGATTGCGAGCCTAGGAGCCGCATAGCTAACGCGCGGTCCTCCTCATCCTGGGCGGCATACTTGGCAGCTAACTTTTTAGCCTTTCCACGCTTACCACGTGGTATAACATTGGTGGTTGTCTTCGAAATTTGGGATGTCGCAGTTCCAGATACTTTTGCAGCTGCTTGGGCATCTCCTTCCATGGATCCATCTGCGTCTACCGGCGTGGATCCCGTCGTCCCATCTCCACCGTTGAGTTGCTGGCCCTTCCTCAGCAATCGCCTTTCTCTTGCCGAAAGGTGTCGCCGAGGCGTTTGCTCAGTATCTGCAGCAGATTCTGCGTCTTGGACCATGGCAATGGGGCCATTCTGTCGATCTATCAACGCATCTTTACTGTCGGTTGGTGCATCTTCCTTATCGTCTGAGTCATTCGCCACGAGAATTTTTTCAGATTGTAGTGGATTACATCTTAATTCCGCAGGCTCAGAGTCTGTGTCGCTTTCTTCTGTATGGTCTATCTTTGCATCCGGAAAGTCGTCTTCGGAATCTGATGCTATCTTAGCATCTGGGAATGCCTCGTCATGTTTATCATCGGTACTTTGATTCTCTTCCGTGGCATTTATCGCGGCCTTCGTCGGCTCATATGCCATTTCTGCAGCGGAGATGGCCGTTGCTTGGAAGCGATGCTTCTGGTGGTTGGCCTTACTTGACTCGCTGATCTCGAACATGACCGCAAGACCAACGACAAGCTGAGCTGGCGGCAAAAATTCCTTTTTGCCGGTGATATTGAACAAGCCAGCTGCAAGGAACTCGCCAGTCTGTCCAATTTTGCTGACTTGGTCGCTACGAACCCACCAGGCAGACATGACAGCCTTTGAGTCCCACGCTTCCGACGAACAAACGGATAAATGGCCTGCTTGTGATAATGTAGAAGGTGGTATCGGTGCATCCGGGGTATTTGGTTGGTTTTTGATAATCATTGGAACGGCTCCCTTCAGATCGGCATGAACGTACACATCCCCTCTTCTCAGGAACCTTTTATAGATGATCTCATTCTGCTGAGCGTCTTTCCCTCCAAGTACAAGGTATCCGTCTGAGGAAACAAAGTAGATGAACTTTTCGAACCATTGCTGCTTTCGCACAGGACGCAGCACTTCCCTCTCTTGCTTTAAACCTTTTTTTAAGTCTTCTGCAACTTTCTTCTCGTGGTTCTTCAATGCTTTGCTCGACGCTGCAGCAGTACGGTCTTCTTTGCCTGCGGCCGACTTCTTTTGGTCGTAATACTCTGTAGAATTTGCCCACGCGGACAATCCGAGGTCAATGTCTATGGCCAGCTGTTGTTGAGTTGTTATCTGGATAGACGCAGATGTCTTCCTCGGACCTTCGTCACCTTCGTCACTATCTTCACTAATAGAGCTTGTTTCATTACCCAGATCATCCTCTTCTTCGCCTTGATTCCAACTCGTCTCACCAAGTAATAAGGTGATGGTGTTCTCGTGCAGCTTAAGTGGTAAGCGTATGGACTGCGCGACAGGGTTCCCTTGGCTTTGTTCCCGTTCAATCAGTCGCGCAATGTCGATCCAGTCCATTCCTTGTCGAATGAGTCCATTGACAGCCTCAGTGGCTTCACTGACGCGGTGAACATTGGCTAAAATAGCCTCGGCCTTTCGGAAGTTTATTTCTTGCACTTGTTGCAAGCTTTCGATACGGTCCTCGTGTTCCTTGCGAGCCTTCTCCAATTTCTTCTTGGCTTGCTGTTCGCGCTCTGTAAGCTTCGCTTCGAGCTTCTGCCCCTCAATAGAAGAAAAGAATTCATCCACAGCTTTGTTAAACCCATCAAACTCGAGAAAGTGATAGTCCGACTCTTCGAATTGTTGAGGTTTGAAGGGATGAAAATCGTCGTAGAGAAGTTGGGACTTGTTGGAATTCCCGTCTTGGGACCCGATTTGAGAAGGTGTTGCTGCCGGGTTTGGCTTGGCTAGAATATAGCCTTTGGTTTGTTCTGACGTCGTGATTTCCTCCGTGATTTCCCTGGCGTTTTGGAGGACCCGAAGCAACTTCTCAATAAGTTTGTCATCCCCGAGAACTTGTTCGGGCTTCAATGTGGAGTCGAAGCCGGCCATATGTAGAGCGTGATCCACCAGGAGCGGGGGGCACTCAGTTATTGATGTGGCAAGTGCTTTCCTCAGTGTATCCTTGGCTGCCTTCTTGGCCTTTTTCCCCGTGGCTTCAGGATGTTCTTTCTGTTTGTCAACAGCCTTCTGGAGGCCCTGGCGAACCCGTTCACTGGTCAGCTCTGGTGCGCCCCCATAATTTTGTCGCAGGGACAGGTTGTACTGCAATCCAACCCTCAGTCGCTCATGCTCCTCTCCTTCATCGACGTTCCTTAGGAGGGATAAAACGTTGAGGTTTGCATCCGTCAGCACGATGTTGCCACCAGCATAGAACTCCATGTAGAGCCTGTAGAGCCCATCAGAGAATTGGAACTCGAGAATGCGGTCGGTGCCGATTTGTGCAATTGAGGTCACGCGCCGGGTCTTGAGGTATTTACGCAGTTTGGCGACAAAGGCCGATGGGGCTGCAGCGGTTGTGCGGGCATACTCGGTGAGATGGCAGCGAAATCCCGAATCAACGAGGAGCTGTTCGCGGTGATCGGGCTTGTGGAATTTAAGCAGGAATATTCGCTGTGCATGCAATGGTCAGTTCCGCGTGGACATGCATGGGCCACAGTGAGTGCATACCGAGGAGAGGTCATAGACGTTGGTCACTCGCAGCGAGGAGAGCTTGGCGGATAGCTCATGGGCAATTACCTAGGGTAGTTAGGATGGGAGCAGGCCTTGCAACGTTGATTGAAGAAACACCGACTTTGACGTCCAAGCTGGAAAATCTCTGCTTCATGGTGTTGTTGTTCTTGTCGTCGCGTGCAAAGACTGGAGGGGTCGCGGTGGGATGCAAGTTCGCTATGACGGAACACCACCAGCTACCTTAGCGCGCATTATTTGCAAGGGTCATAAGAAACGGCGCGGGGACGGAGAAGTAACCAGCGCTGGATCGAGGATATCCATCCCAGTGCCACAGAAAATTTTCGTATGATAGCCACCAGCATGTCTCGTGTGCATCACCATTCTAGCGGCCTCATTTATCTTGTGCAAAATCCATGCCCACTGCGGCGCCCGAATGCCAGACAAACTCCACCAACGCCGTGCCCGCCTGACCCATATGCTGCCATGTTCATAGACCTTGCCGTATTCTCTCGGCCAGCTGTCGCTTTCCAAATTCCCAGGCATTCAAGAAGCCTTGCTCGGAGAGATCAATGTTCTTCATGGAATTCACGTCTTGTGCGGGAGGCTTGCTGACACGCGACACCACCACGACTGGGTCGGTTTCGAGAATAATTCCGTCGTCCACGAGCTCGTCGACGGCGAGCGACTGGGAGAGTTAGCCCACGCTGGAGGCTTCCCGTGGCCGTAACAACATACCACGAGGTCGTAGTTTTCGATGACGGTGCGCTTGTCGACCGAGTTTCTGGAGCGTGTGAGCCACTTGGCGACAAAATTTGACCATATGCAATGCTTACTTCAACAGTATGCTGAGGGAGTCCCGCAGAGCCAGCACCACACTGGAGCGTGTTAGCTAGCGTACTCGTGGCCAGTCACGGGTAGTGGCCTGCCTGTATAGTAGGACCTCGTTCTCTTCGGCACTTCCGACGACGTAGAGCATGACATCAGACTCCATTTTGAACACGACGATCTTGCCGTCGTATAGGATGATGTCGGATGTCTGCTTGGCGGTTTTCTCTGTACCCTGGGTTAGATGGGGCCCGAGGTGTCGGCTGTCGGCTGCACACACCAAGCAGGCCCTTCTCAAATGCCTTCTGGTCCTTGGCCGTTTTGTAGGCAATCTGGCCGGGGTAGTCATTGTGGTGGCCGGCGGGCGGATGTGGGTTGGAGTAGTATTTGGCGAGGATGCGGGAGCCGTCCTCGATGGCGAGGACGAGGATGGCCTGAACGCTGAAGAGAGAAAGGGGACGCGACATGGTGAGGGGCGGTATATGGGAGGGAGTCTCTGCCGTGGGCGTGCTCTGCGGCCACCGCCTCGATGGATAGGTGTTCGTTGCGGTGCGGAGCCGCAGCCAATCACGGGGGTGCCGCCAGCGGTCTTGGCAGGTGGGGACACATCAATTCTTGAATCTCTGCTTCCCAACACCCACGCAGCAGACGACCTCGACGTCAAATGGCAACCCTTCCACTCAACCACACGGCCGTCATGCACAAACTCGCACGGCCTTCGGTGGCGGCGTCGGCCTGCCCATCGGCGCCCTTTCTTGCGCCGCGTCGGCTCTGCTCCCTTGTTGCCATGGCCCCCAACAAACGGCCGTCTGCACCACGCGCAGCCTATGCTGCGAACACCGGCACGGTCACGATCAAGCGCCAGAAAGGAATAATTACCGCCTACCCAGTCAAGAGCAGCATGGACCGCAGGTCTGATGCTTCGCGCGAAAGGCCGGACGTGCAGTCGCCCCTGCTTCCGCTATTGAAGCAGCTCGATGAGGCGTGCGAGTTGCGCGATGCACGTAAGATCATGGAACTGTACCCGGCTCTGCTCGAAGCCGGCGTGCTGTACGATTCCCGCCATAATGTGCACCGCATCGCGCAGGCGCTGCACGTGCGCCTGCGCTACACCGTCGACGACGCAGACCGAGCTGACCTGCTCGCCTTTGCCGACCAGGTGGCGGCCGACCTGCGCAATGGGGCTATTGCGCCCTTTCACATGGCCTACGTCCATCTGCTGGGCATGTATAAGGACTCCCAGTGCTACGAGAAAGGCCGAAAGCTGTGGCTGTGGCTGATGGACCAGAACGAGGATCATGTGTCGGCGGCCGTTTACGGCGCCGCCATCGAGCTCATGGCTTATGGCCGCATCCTAGGGTTGTCTGACCTGGAGCGCCTGTACGCCGAAGCCCTGCGGCGCTTCCCAGGTACCTTTGCCGCCTACCATCTCTCGCCCGACGCTGTCGTGCCCGACCGATGCCAGCCTACGCTCATCCCCGGCATCCCCATGATCCTCCTGCAGGGCATCCTCACAGCTCGCCTTCTGGCCCGCGACTGGAAGAACGCCTATCTTGCCCTGCACACCGCCCTCCGTCTGTACCCGGACGCCGTGCCCCCACGCTTCTTTGAGCTGTTCATGTCGGAACGGCCGCTCGCCGAAGGCTACGCAGCCTATATGCTGGCATGTCGTGCCGGCGTCATCATGCGTCCCACCCATGTCACAGCACTCTTCACCAAGATTCGTGCCGCCATTGGATCCATGCGGTCCATGGCAGACCGTATGCTGCTCATCCGCGCCATCGTGAATGCCTTGTATGCTACTGTCGAGGCTGGAGGTGAGCTGGAGGGCATATACGTCGCCATACTCATCCAGTCCATGACCCAACTTTTGCCAGACGGCATCCCACATCGACATGTGACGCCTGACGAGGCGGAACTACGCGATGCCATTGTCGCCACGGTACACGATATTGTGTCAGGGCTTGCCCAGGCAGGCATGGAGCCTCAGGTTCATCTTTTTGGCGCACTCTTCGCAATGTCTGGAAAATTACATGTTCCAGATTTGCTCACAACCACCCTTCAGAGTGTCAAAACAGCCGGCCTCGAAAATAAGACCATTGCAATCCGCGAGGCCATCACCGCTGCCGGCTTCCTGGGAAATACGGCAGTAATCGAGTACTTCTGGGGATCGATTGCCAAGGATGCTAAGAAGTCAGGGATAAGGGCGGAAAACTGGATCGCACTGACCAAAGCATGCCAGCGTGCGGGCCACCAGGGTTACTGGGAACAGCAAGTTTCGATGCTTGGTTTCACTCTTCCAAATGATGGCATGGAGGACCGCCTCAGGATCCTAGTTAATCGACCAAACTTTGTACCCGGCGCTATATCCTTTAATTTCATGTCTATAGAAGACTTGACGTCCGAGTTGAAGGCGCTTAAGAACCAGATGGTCAATGTCGAAGCCGTCCTCATGTCCGGAAAGCCTCTGAATATTTTCAGGACGCCTTTCTACATGCACCTGAACCCTCACTATCCGTCTTTGGGATCCCTCCACGATTTGCAAGCCGTCTATGACCAGTACTCACTTGATCCACATCAGCCTCCACCTCCACCACCAGTTGAAGGAGGCCTTGAGCCAATTCACAAAAGCCCAACGATGATCCCACTTGACAAATTGCGTTTCTGGAATTGGATCACCGTCTTTGAAATGATGGATGACGCGGAAGCCTACGAGATCGACCGCAAAATTCAAATGGAAACCGCGGTTTCAGCTGGTAGACCGATCCCGGAGAACCCGGAACTGCTGCGCTTACACCAGGATGCTGCTGTTACCTATACCTCCATCACCAGTCTCCGCTCCCGGATAGCATCTCTTCGTGCTCCGACGCAGACTCCGACAGACGCGCCACGGTTTCGCTACACAGCGAGCAAAACGCCCAAAAAAATCGTCAACACACCCATGACCTATGACGAGAGTCGAGGAAAGTGGCGCAGGAGATCTGGTCGGCTAATAAAGTACACGAACCCGCCACAGAGCCCTGATCTGCAAACCGCCAGTAGCGGTGCGATCCAAATACCGACCTTGGCTGAATTGGAATCCATGAATGAGGGTAAATCCAGGGGGCCGAATGCCGATGGTTAGTAACGCGCACCTGAGGACTCCATCAAGGCCTCGGTGCTGTCATACTACGTTGATTCGTAGTGATATGGACAGGAAAGAGCAAGCTATATCGGCTATGGATGTTTCGTGCGCGTATAACTCATTTTTTTTTTACATATCGTGTGATGGCAGTATATGTACAACACTTCTTTCATGAAAAGGCATGCTCAAAATACCCCCTCCTACTCAAACAAAGTAGAAATCCATATTGTACATCGCGCTCTCTCTTCTTCTCTTTCTACCGATCTCGCGAGCATTAGACAAAGTTCAGGTACACCATCCTCAATCCAGGTTTTGGACTTGGTAATTTCGTACGAGCACAGCTGTTCCGCTGATTATGATCCCCTTGGACACCTGGGTATCTCCTCGCCGCCTCCGACCTCTGAGAATAACACATACATAATTCCCGAAGCAAGCCTTCCAGCACTTTGCTAGCTACCGAACGCTTCTTCCCCCCTTGCTTATACAGAATAATACCATTACTGTTTGCTTTTTCTTTGGAAAAAATGTGTGCCCGGTTTCGCCTGCCGCCTTTCTTGCGTCTCTCTAGCCCGAGGTTTGTCTGCTCGAGATGGCGACGACGCCCGCGATGCGGCGCTGCGTGGGCGCCTGCTGCCAGGTGTGTGAGGGAAGAAGTGCGAGTAGCGAGAAGGATGGCGGTGGCGGTGGATATATAGCGAAGAGGAAAAAGAAGAAGAAGAATATGGTAGTACCATCACTGCGCTCAACAGTGCTAATCAGCATGTCCAAACAAGCGGACAGAGTAAGTGTAGGATGATTTTCCGACCTTTTTCCTTTCCCTTGGTAGGTATAATGTTTCCTCATGTGTTGGAAAGGTTCTCACTTGTATCTTGGTGTCCATCATGTATACACCGCGACGACATTGACGTATCCCTACTCTCCGCCATCTCCACCCTCGTCGTTACCGCCCGCTTCACGCATCGCTACCGCGCACAAAGCCTCCCCCATCTCTACCTCCATCACTCCCATCCCAACGCACTCCTCCCCCGCCATCCACGTAGCCCCTAGCCCCACTAACAAAGTCCCATCCACGTTCCCACCGCTTGCCGGCCTGGACAAGGGCGACTCGCCCAGCAGACCGCTGCGATGCACCACCGGCGGCGTGTCCGCCATGACGCGCATGCCCGAGCGCATACCGCGCGGAAGCAGCGGTGTGGGCGGGATGACCAAGGCGTCGTCGGGAGCGCCCGGTGCGGCGCGGACTTGAGCGCCGGCAGCATGCGCGCGCGCACAGGGTGTTGTTTGGCTGAGGAACGAGGGCTCGCTGGGGTCTTCGCTGCCGACGGCGCAGGCCCAGAGCCAGCGCTCCCACGGCCAGACCCAGCCTGGCTGGTGCCATGGCCATACTGCGTCCTCGAGCCAGTCGTCCAGCGCGAGGAGGGCGGCTGCGGCTGCGGCGCTGCTGAGTAGGCTGGTGGCTCCGACGGCGAGTTGGTGCGCGGTCGGGAGGTAGCCTGGGTGTTGGTACTCTGCGAGGGCGAAGAGGGTGGTTAGGACTGCGGCGGTGGCGCGGTGGGTCCAGGGTGTGCGGGTTAGGAGGGCGGCGAGGGAGGAGTAGAGTATGCGAGGGGATAGCTGGAGGAGAGGGCAGATGAGGAGGTCTAGGATGGCGTGGCCGAGGTGACGGTGGGGTTGGGGGGTGGCTTCCATGGTTTGTGAATGGGGATGGGTTGGACGAGCAAGGAGGATTGGAGTGGTTAGGGAATCTCGCAAACGGTAGAAAGAGTCCTAATTTATCCACTGGTTTCGGTGAAGGTGAAAGTGAGGAGCAATGCATTACCCACAAGCACAATCTTGAGCATAACCCCAACACTACGAACCAGGAAAAATAATATACAGGCTCAAGATAGAACACAGGCCAAGCGATTCCTTATTCTCACCGTCGTACTGTGGAAGAGTTCTATCTAGTACATAGCCGGGCAGAGACGGTATGAACAACGAGGAAGATTTACCTGCGCTTTGATGAGGAAAAGCCCTCTCACCCTCCAAAGCAACAATCAATCTGTGCCCTTGAAGCACAGTATAGCTCGTTAGAAAGAAACATGGCGCGAACAGCTAGAAATTGAGAATGCGGCATGTCTGTCATACATGTCACTTGATTGTATGATTGTACTACACTATACTGTTGCCCACGGCGAACCTTTAAGGATAACATCTAGGAGGCGCCC
>Ga0182210_1000322_pt1 | contig 11445 bp, 9 predicted proteins | sample G5R1MG_19_FD_129670 | JGI IMG/M metagenome (GOLD analysis project Ga0182210, IMG submission 129670) | Switchgrass phyllosphere microbial communities from Michigan, USA - G5R1_MAIN_03OCT2016_LD1 MG | ecosystem: Host-associated > Plants > Phyllosphere > Phylloplane/Leaf | place: USA: Michigan... | reverse complement strand
GCGTCTTCGAGGGGGCGCTTGGGGGAGGAAGTGTGGGGGAGGAAGTTGGTGAGGTGTGGGGGGTTGGGGAGACTCGGAGACGCCAGGCGCTGGTGCTCTGGGAGGAGCGGGGGTGGGGGCGCGGGGAGAGAGTCCTCCGTCGACGGCACGACCGAGGGCATGACGGGCATGACGGGTCGCATTTGCGTTCGTGGCGAGATGATGGGGCGGACAGTGGTGGGATCGAAAGTCGGGCCTGCGAAGCGCTGGGAGAAGCGGTGGAGTTGGGGGTCCTCGGGGAAGAGCGTGGCCATGCGCTGCTCCATCTTGATGATTTGTGCCAGTTCGCCAAACTGCGATTCGTAGTCATGGAAGAAGACGAAGAGCGGCTTGGCCCGATGCACGTTCTCCGGCTTTGCCGTCAGCTTTCCCACGACCGTTTCAAACACGGCGCGCGCATTGGTCGAGTCGTTCAACTTGATCAAGTGCTTGATGTACTCCAAGGCAAAGTGCTCGTCTTCGGGGAAGAGCTTCATGCCGCGCTCGAAGATCTTCTGGGCAGCCGGGTCTTGGTAGCAGTGGTGCTCGATCAGTGCACTAGCAACATATGCCTCACTGAGCAGCTTTCCCTTCTTGCGAGCCTCGGTGAACACACCGCGGAACCCTCCAATGTCCTCCTTGGGCGCACCCTTGCCTTGCACGCGTCGCATGGCTCGCATGAGCGCGATCCATGCAAACGTGAGCGTCTTCTTAAGCATAAGCATTTGCGCATTGTAGCCGGCGGAGATGGCCTGCTGCTGCGCATGGAATGCGTCGTCCTTCTCTTTCGCCCGCTTCGCAGCCGCATCCTCGTCTTCTTCATCGGCCTCGGTCGAGTTGTTTTGTGCAAGCGCGCGCGCCGCCTCGTCTGCCTTTTTCTGCGCCTCAAACTGCTCCTTCGCACGGGCTATCGAATGCTCCTCGCGCTTCTTGGTCTGCGTCGTGAGGTCGTAAAGGGTATCTAGAAGCTTCATGTACGGCGCTCGTACAGCCTTTCCCTTGGCACTGACACCGGCCAGACCGTCTTCAAAGTCTGTGCGTTGCTCCACTTGATTGGCCTTCTTGAAGGCGAGCAGACAGCTCTCGGGGTTGGCTTCGATCCCCTCGTTGAGAAACTTGTCGCCTTCTGCGGACAATGCGTTCTCATAACACCACTCGGCTGCCTCGTACCAGAGCTCTGGCCAGAACCGGAGAGCCATGAGGGCGTTTTTGTAAATGTGAAGTACTCGTTTGTTGTAGAGCTCCCGGTCGTCGTTGATGCACTCTACAGGATCACTCTTCTCAAACTGGATCCAGTTTTTCCAAAGCTTCACTTGGTTCATGTACTCATCGTGGCCCTCAAATCCCGGAGCGGGAGGCAGCTTGGGCAGTGTGGTTCGGTTGACACCACGCATGATGGTATTGTCAAGCACATTAATAGCGCTTCGTGCTGTCATATAGGACGGAGATTTTTCCTGCAGGTGTTTGCGGCCCTGCATCGTGTCAGACTCGTCGAAACCAAGTGCGCGCTCTACGTACCGTTGTCTTGTTCAGACCCATCTCAAACTTGTCATAGTCCCGCCAAATCTCCATTGTCGCATTGTGAGGAATCGAAACTGCACGTTGATAGACTTTGCGGAGTGTGTCCATCTTCTGCATGTCCTGCCAGTTAGTGCCACCAACCATACCCGGGCCGGTCTTGAGCATCTCAATGTAATCAAGCCAGAGCCTTCCCGCACTGACATCAATACCAACCTGCCCGAGCACGAATTCATAGGCTTGGGTGATGATCTGTCGATTCTGGCCATTCTGATCCGTAGTCAAGTTGTAGCGGCGTCGAATGAAGTCGATGTAGGAAGAGTACAATGCCACATACGGCGCCAGAGGAACAGAGCGACCAAAGATCAGCTCGACCTTGGACAGCTCGTCGAGCTCCGTCTCGAAAGCGATGTACTCGACCCATTGCTCGCCCTGAGAGAATTAGCAATCGTCACGGAAGTCGGACCGGTCATGCTTACTGCGGTCGGAAAGAGCTTGAGGAAGTGCTCAAAGACTGCTCGCGCTTCATCGTGCTTGTGTCGCCTGCGGTGGTCCTCAATTAGACTCAGCCATGCCTCGATGTCACCACGCGGATCTTCAGCAATGCGATCTTGGAGGATTCCAAGACGGTCCTGTGGAAGACGCGCCTTGGGCAGGGGAGCAGAAGGGGGAGCAACAATGTGAGGGGCCGCCGCAGCAACAGTCACTGGTTTGGAAGCCAGTGGCTTAGCAGCGTCTGCAACAGGCGCAGTACCACTAGGAACTGTAGGAACAAGAGTGGGAACAGGCTCAGGAACGGCGACAGAAGCAGAAGAAGATGCAGCACCCTGATCTTGTGCACTGGGCAACGGTACATGTGGGGTTGCAAGTGTATTGTTTGGTGTTTGTGTACTGGTAGGCTGTGGCGACTGTGTCGGCTCAGCGGCATTGGCAGCGCTGGACTGATCTGCAGTCTCGTCTTCCTCGTCCTCGCTCTCGTCGACAAACCCTCCCACGGTACGAGGTCGCTTTACCGGCGCGACCGACTCAGCAGAAGCCTGGGCCGGTGGGGGCTTGAGCTCGCCCTCGGCGGTCGGGGGTGGGGATTGGGCGGCTGACGCTGGGGGCATCGAGGCCGAGCCATCGGATCCAGTGGCGGAATGAGGTGAGAATGTAGTGTTTGGGTCATATTCCTCGTCGTCGGGCGCGTCTGTCATCGTGTAGCCAGCTGACGGGTCGTACTCATCTTGTTGCGCCGTGAGAAACGCAAGCTCCGCGTCGTCCGCCATGACCAAGGCAGGCGAAAGCTGTGCAAGTCACCGTGGGGATCTGTCGCGCAGAGACCTGTCGAGTACAGATGGGCGTGGCAGGCACAGTTTTCGCAGTCGACACGGTGCTTGGTCGTGTAGCCGGGGTCAAGCAGGAGCGCGCGAGCCGCGCAAGCGGTCACGAGTTCGGCGGGTGGGGGAGGGACGAAGGTGGTGAGTGGTGAGCGGTGGAGGGTGGTGTGAGGGCGAAGTAGTGAGTGCAAAGGTTGAAGGTGAGGATGAGCCCAGCCACACAGAATCGCGTCTTGGCATTGTGGCTGCTGTGGCTTGTATGGCAGGGCAGCTGTGGCTGGAGCTTAACGGCGCGCCGATGTCATGTCCCAGATGACCAATCGCGTCTTCACAGCGCGGCGCAACATCGCAAGCCACGGCCTCGGTCAAGCCATGTGCCTTCGCCACCAGCGGTAAGCTGTCCTCGTCTGCGGCATCACGCGCTCCCCGGCCAGACCCCCCTCGTCTGCACACCATGAATCCGCACATCCAACTCCCACGGCCCACCGGCCAGCCGGCCAACTTCGGCTCCACCGCGCCCTCGCGCCGCCACGAAGCCCGCATGCCCCGCTTCTTCAAGCGGCTGTTCAAGTTCCCGCAGATGGACTTTGAGATGGCCATGTGGGAGATTGTGAGCCTTCTGCTCGCGCCGAAAAAGGTGTTTCGGCAAATCTACTACCACGTACGTAGTGGCGCCCTGCACACCAACACACACCTGCGCTAAACTCCTCCCTCTCTCTCCTAGAAACAAACCACCAAAACCTACCACCGGCCAGACCCCTCCTTCACATACCTCCTCTCGCTTCTGCTCAGTCTCACCTCCCTCGCCTGGGGCTCCGCCTACGCCCAGTCCCTCACCCAAACCTTGCATATCACCCTCGTCTTCCTCTTCGCCCACTTCCTGCTCCTGTCCCTCCTAACCGCCACCCTTTTCTACCTGCTCCTTGGCCGCCTGCTCGGTCCTCAAACCACACTGCTGCTACCCAGTCGGCGCCGCGGCCTATATAACCTCAACGGCGAGGATGCTAGCCGAGACGAGCTGGAATTCGGGTATTGCTGGGATGTGGCAATACGAGCATTTGTCCCCGTATGGTTCTTCGTCTACGTGGTGCAATTTGTGTGTATGCCGATTGTGGGGACCGAGCATTGGTTCGTTTTTCTTCTTACTCTTACTTTCTCTACATATACACACACCACATAGATATGCTTCCCTGGATTCCTCGTCACCCCAACTAACGTCTCCCTCCAGGCTGTCCCTCCTCCTAGCAAACACCCTCCACCTTCTCGCCTTCAACTACTACTTCATCATCACCTTCCTTGGCTACAACGCCCTTCCCTTCCTCCACCACACCGAACTCCTCCTCGTCCCCATCGCCATCACCACCTTACTCTGGTTCGCCTCCTTGTTTGGTTTTAACATGTCGCGCCATTTTGCCCCTGTGTTGTGGGCGGGCGCAGGACTTAGGAAGGGAGTTTGAAGGGTTGCTCCGGCTTTGCCGTCAAACACGACCACCCTTGTAGAAGGAAGACGCGCCACAAGGATTACCGCATCCCCCCACAAAGGGCGTGTAAGGTTGGTAGAAGCATAGCGGGACTCGCAGGCCATGCATGGGACCGGTATGTCGCATCGGTTGCGAGATAAGGAGAGGAGTTGCATAGATTATTTATTATTTTTACTTCAGACTGTAAAATATCACACCACATCAATACCATGGTATTGTCCGCGGATCCAAGCCCGAATCAAAGGTTAGGAAGAACAACGCCATCAATGCTATGACCAACATAATGCAACGCAACACAGCTCCAGTCAAACAAAAGTTACCGCCGTGGACCCAAATTTTCAAATCGCTCATCAACATGCCCATTCTCATCATCATCGCCGTCCTCCCAGCGCGTCAGCCGGCCATCGCTCTCGGCAAGCTTCTTCGCAAGCGCCGTTCCTTCGCAGCGCCCTCGCTGCACATCCACAAGCAGCATAATGGGAAACGGGAGTCCAATGAGGAGTGCCAGGAACCAGAAGGCCTGCGTTGGTGCAAAAGATTAGCAGTGAGTAAAGAAACTCGAGAAAGAAGAAAAAGAACGTACTGGTCTAATCTCGCCATAGGCATCGGTAATGGCGCCGACGACAGCGGGTCCAAAGATACTGCTGCCTTTGTCGGTGATGGCGTAGAGGGCGTAAAAGGCGGCTTCGTGTCCCGGCGGGATGAGCTCGCCGAACAGGGCGCGGCAGTAGCTGCTGAGGCCGCCGAGGACGAAGCCGTAGACCGCACCAAGGGGATACATTTCCCACTGTTGCTGCAGGCCAAGATAGCCCAGGCGTTGGATGGCGGGGAGGTAGCCGAGAAGGCCGTAGAGGGGTATGACTTCGAAGAGGAGGATGCAGCAGAGGATGGTTTGGGTCGGGGAGAGGCCGAGGTAGAGCGATATGCGAGCCCAGAGAAAGGCGCCAAAGACGCCGGAGATGGTGGCGATAATGTTGATGAGGGCAAGCATGGCGTAGCTCATTCCGAGGGTGGTTTTGGCGAAGAGCACGGCGGTACCCGAGACGGTGGCTATGCTGTCGGAGAGCAGGAACCAGGCGGCGAGGAAGAGAAGTACATCTTGAAGATGGCGCGCATGGAGCGCTGTGCGGCCTAGCGATTTCCACGAGTAGGAGAAGTACGCCAGGGCGGTGCGGAGATTGGACGTTTCCGCGTGCGAGGCAAGGCGCAGCGGTGGACCGGGTCGCGGTCGCAGCCAGCGAGCGGCAGGGATGGTAAAGAGAAACCACCACGCGCCAATGATGAAGAGCACCGTGCGCAGGCCAACATTGGACGACTGGAAGAAGATGACGACGAAAATGCCAATAGTTTGCACGACAAGAGCGGCGATGTAGCCGATGGCGATGCCATAGGAGGAGATTTGAGTGGCGAGTGCAAGTTCCTGAGATGGCGATGCGGTGCTCTTTGCAGGCGAAACGGTGGAACCGACCACGGCAGGGTCGCTGGGAAGGAGGGCGGTGGTGACGTCTGCGTCGTCGTCGGGGAGACTCTCACGGCGGCATTGTCGGTCTACGCGGTGGACGGTGTCGGTCTCGTCTGGGTTGCGCTCTTGTTCGTCGGCGACGGAGACGTCGGCGCTCACGTCGGCGCTCACGTCGGCGCTCACGTCGGCGCTCATGTCAACGCCCTGGACGGCGGGGTGGAAGCGCACGAGCAGAGGGAGGAAGCTGTTGAGGAGAACGAAGCTGGCGCCAAAGCACGTGTTGGCGAGAATGGCCAGCAGGGCGCCAAGCAGATAGACCTGGGGAACGACGGGCAGGAAGAGCATGGTGGCCGTGCTGCCGACAAAGGCGAAGCACAGCAGCAGCGTCTTGCGCAAGCGGCCATGGTCGGCAGCGCCGCTCATGCTGACAATGAGCAGCGCCTGGACGAGGACGGAGATGCTGAAGGTGTACATGGCGAAGCTGGCCGTGTTGATGTCGACGCCGAGGATGCGGACGATGCACTGGCCCGTGTCGGGGCGGGGGGCAAGCTGGGCCGCGGGGCGCGCAGCACGGCAGGGCGTCGAGGGGTCGGCGACGAGCACACCATTCTCGCGAGCCAGCTGCTCGAGGGTGACGGGGATGAAGGAGCCGATGCCGCAGACGACGAAGACCTCGGCGGCCCAGCCGTAGACGTAGAAGCCGCGCAGCTCCCGGGAGCTGGTCAGGCGCGTGTCCTCGCCGCGGTAGAGGGGGCGGCTGGCGGCGAAGGCCATGTCGAGTGTCGATGCCGAGGACAGGCTCTGCTCATCGTCGGCCTCGTTGGAGGGCGAGATGGACGGCACCGAGGCCTTGGACTGCGACGAGCTGGGGCGGACGAGGTAGGGGCGTGGGCGTGGGCGTGGCTCGGGTGCCCGGGGGACCATTCTCCGAGTGGACGCGCTTAATGCGGTCAGCTGGCAGCTGGCAGCCGCGCTACGCCGCACGTCATGGACGGGCGACGTTGAGGCGGACTGGGGGGCGGGTGCCGTGGGCAGAAGGAGGGACGGCCGGCTCTGGGAATCTGGGAATCTGGGAATCTGGGGCGCAGGGGCGCAGGGGCGCAGGGGCGCAGGGGTGAGGCTGGGGGTCACCCTAATCGTCGGATGCATGCTGCATGCAAGCAGGAGGATTGGCGGCATGGGCAGCTGCTCCGGGCACAGAGCCCGGCGGGCGCTTTTACCCGCTGCTCCCGCTGCTGTTTCCACCGTTCCCGCTGTGCCCGCTGTGCCCGCTGGCATGTGTTCCGTCCAGCCGCGGACCGCTCCGCCAGCTGCATCCGCCAAGAGCGCCGGCCTTGGCGGCGGGTCACGTGACGCATCGACATGGCGCGCCAAGGCCAACGTCAGGGCCGCCGCAACACTCACTCCACACCACCCACCCTCCGCCCTCCGCCCTCCCCCACGCCCAACGCCTAACGCGCTCGCCTGCCGGCGCCCAGCCTTCTGCTTTCGCTGTGCCTCCTGCGCCGTTCTTCCGCCTTGGCGCTTTCCTCGGCGCGCCTCCGCCGGCCATGCTCTAATCGACCGCCGACCCGACCACCAGCTTCTTCGTCCCGCCGCGACGCAACAACGCTCTGTAACCGCCCCCGCTTCTTTCGCCAGCCTGGCCTGCGCGCCCCTCGTTTTCGTCCTCCTGTTCGCGCCGCTCGCCCGGCCACCGCGCTGCCTGGCCACCGCCCTTGCTACACACAAACACGCGCACGGCATTGCCACCCCCGCTGCATCCACGACGTCGCTCGCACCTCAACACCAGCAGACACGTGTGTACAGGCAGCGGCGACGGCGTCGGTGGGCTGCAGCATAGGCGACGGAGCATGCCCGGCATCCGCATCATGGACTCCAGCGCGCCCCATGCTGCTGCTGCTGCTGCTGCTGCTGACGCCCCGCGCGACGCGGACAGTAAGAAGCGCGATCACCAGGGCCGCCTTGTGAATGGCGACAGCAGCAATGCGCATATGGACTCGCCCGCTGTGGCCGTCGCTGCAGCGGGTGGCACCCAGCCTGGACAGCGCGCAGACCCCTCGCCTCCCGAGATTACCCGCATTCCGTCTGAGCTGTACAACCCCCTCTCTGTCCTGCTGGAACGGACCGCCCAGGAGTGCTATAATGACCTCGGTGACGTCCTTGCCAAAATGGCCGACATACCCCTCGGGCCCGCGACCAATGGGCTGCCCAACGGACTCACACCCCACGGTGCAGAGAATGCAGAAGCGAACAAGAGAAAGAAGCTACTTCTCCTCAAGTATGCCCAAGACAACCGGTCCAAGTTCATCAAGCTGCTGGTCCTGACCGAGTGGGGCAAAAAGGCCGCCAGCCACGTCGCCAAGCTCATTGACTTGTTTGCTTGGACACAAGAGCAGAGTGCCCACATGGAGTGCCTCGACGAGCAACTGCAGCGCATCAAGATCCATTCCAACGTGGCACGGGAGAACAGCCCCGACATCAACACGGCGCTCGAGATTCTGTCCACAGGCAAGGCCCACTGGATGCCGGATCTGGGCTTCATTCCTCCCGAACCTGTGTCGTCAGAGCAGGCTCTGAAACTTTTGCAGCATATGAACACGTCCCTTTCCATCCGCTTGAACCTCCACGAAACGCTCCCTCGACACCTACGCAACTGGCGCATACAGTCGGGGCGAGTCACATTTGTCATCCCCCATGAGTTCGAATTTGACGTCATCTCGTTTGTCGAGGATGCCTCGTCACAGTGGTCTTTCATCGACCTGCGACTGCTCTTTTCACCGGCCCCCGTAATCACCATCGGCAGTCCGTTCTTCATGACGCTCAAATTCAAGGCGGATCAAGTCCTGGCTAAGTCGGGCCTATCGGGGCTTTTTGACTTTTTGCACAACGTTCTTCTCACCCACAAGATTTCGGTGCTGCGATCGCAAGCGGTAGCCCTCGTCCGCGCAAGCCATGCAGGGTCACTCAAAGTCGAACCGGTTCATCGCGAGCTAGTAGTACAATACTGGACCAATAGGCCGGGCAAGAAAAATTGGATTGACATTGGTGTGGCACAAAATAGACCTAAAAATGGCAAGGTTTCATGGCGAGGCGCTCCACTCCCGTCACTCAAGGCTCGCTGGTTCTGCGAGGGCAAGGAAGTAAAAGATGCACGGCTCGAGTTTGACTGGACCAACTTATCCATGGAACGGATGATCAAACAAATCACGGCACGCCACACCGGTGATATACTACGAGCGACAAAAGAAAGTATCCATTCCGGGTTGATGGTCGATTTACGCGCGTCCGAAACCGAGCCTGCGGACTGTAAGCTCAAGACCACGCTGGGGCCCATGTCCAACTCCATGACCATGTCGCTGGAACCCGTGACCGGACGCTACATTATCCTCCCTGCGAATCCTACCACGGCGCGCGCTGAAACTGCCTTCAACCAAGGTCGAGAGCCCGCAGCCATTGGGCACATTCTGACACAAGCTCTAGCGCAGACGCTGTTCATGTCTATTCAAAGTGTTGCAAGCCAGCTCGGATGGCCACCCGTGCCAAGACAGTTCTTGCATTCCAAGGCTGTCAAAGAAGCCGTGAACCTGGACGTAATCCAGTATGCATTGTACACCCCTCGCGGCTGGTCGTCAAAGTGGGCGTTTGCTGCAGTCATCGATACTCGGGGCGAATCGTGGTGGGTAGTGGAACTCGGTTCGACGGGCTCGACCGTGGAGTATGCCGAGGAGATCAAGATGGAACGACCTGATGGACGCTCGCTAGTAATGGATCGAGCAACACTGGCCAGTCTCGAAAGAGTTGCTGTGCAGCTCCTCTCCTTCCGGGTCACAGCGCGTCAACTGGAAAGGGAGAGCAAGCCATGCTCGCTACAGTACGACTTCTCCCATCCGAGCGCAGCAGACGCGACTGGAAATATCGCTCGCGGATGGGCGTTGTACATACAGACCTCTGACCTCCTCGTTCTGAAATCTGGCGAGCAGCCATGGCTTGAATCCACGATAGCAATACACTGCCAAGGACTCCGAGCCGACGGCCAACACGTCTGGCACATAGCTACCGGCCGCATGGTCCCAGCCGCCGCCGCCGACATGCAAAAGCTCATGGCCACCTCCCCACCCTCGAGTTTCCAATTCGCCAATGACGGTCGCTTCTGCATCCTCCTCTCCACCCCCTTTGGCCACAACATTCTCGGTGAGCTTCGCGCGCGCCTCCGCGACGTCAATCGCCTCCGCTCCTTCGCCACCACCCTTCAAAAGCGCAAGATGCGCCTGGCTTCTTCATCTCTTCAACGAGTGCAGTTTGAATACGGCCCTTCGCCGCACTCGGCTGCCGTCAACTTTGGCTCTGAAAGCGAGTTTACCGTGGAAGTTTCTTCCAAGAACCCACACCACCGCATCCTCAGCCTCCTCACTGCCATTGCCAATGACCGGCTGCCCGGCCTCCCTTGCGTCGAATCGAGTGATGCCAATGGCCTCGATCGCTTCTGCTCCACCCTCTTGGTCACGCGGTCCCTGCTCAAGGTGCTTCACGAAGTAGAAACGCGGACGCCGGGCAATGTACACAACCCCGCGATCCATGTCCATTCCATTTTCAAGTACCGGATCACGTATGAGAACCCTCTGTGCACGTTCGACATACGACTCCAACCCAAAGACGACAAGGTCTACTGGTTCCTGGAAGACAACCCCCGCCTACGGGGGCAAGATACGCGGGCAGCAGCCGAGCGAATGGCCGGCCACCGACGACTGGAAACGCTGCAAGGCAGGCTCAAGGAGCTGTTTAGCACCAAAAGCGCAGGATGGTTCGGCACGCGCCATGGCATTGTCGCCGAGCTGGACGCTGTGGCGGATGCATTGCGCAAACTGGATGCCTGCGTGCTTGGGTGCAAGATGGAAGGTGGCTACAAAGCGCCGCCGCCGTTGACGCAGGTGCCAATGAGTAGTGGCGGTCTTCTACAGAGTACTCAACAGCAGCAGCAGCAGCAGCTAGTGAATCAACGAGCACGCATGCAACTCCATTGACATCATCATCATCATCATCAACAATAACACCATTAGCAGCCACACCAGCAATTCACTTTACCGAATCGAGGAACCGCCGGCGCCACAGGGCCTACCGCACAAGCAAAAAGCCAGGCCCGACTTTACAAGACGTCGTCATCACGATCGACCCCTTACTGGCCTCGGCGTCTCTCTCCCTGTAGACACTTTTCTTTCTCGTTCGCGAAACTTGTAGTGGATATCACGTGCTTTTTCTTTCTTTCTTTCTTCTTCTTCTTTTTTTTTTCTGGCCTCTTGGTTTGCTTTTCCTTTGGTCGGGGGCGCGACTTGTACAGTAACGGATAGGGTAGGCAAGATGAGAGCATGCAGCGTGGCGTGGAATTGGCGTGGCGTGGATTCAAAAATTAGTCGCTCGGATACCCTCTGTTCGTCCTTTTTCTCTGTCTCTCTCTCTCTCTCTCTCTTTTTTCCCTTTTCATGCGTCTTCCGAGCGTGGAAGCTAGACGTGCGTGGCGGGGCGGTTTGTCATGGCTCGCGGGTTCCGCTATGCATTACTGCTCGCTGGCTCCCGCGCTACGTTCTTTTTTGTTTTCCTGCTCGTTCTCCTGTTCTGTTGCTGGTTCGCAGTGGGGGGGGGGGGGGTT
>Ga0182210_1000321_pt1 | contig 11448 bp, 7 predicted proteins | sample G5R1MG_19_FD_129670 | JGI IMG/M metagenome (GOLD analysis project Ga0182210, IMG submission 129670) | Switchgrass phyllosphere microbial communities from Michigan, USA - G5R1_MAIN_03OCT2016_LD1 MG | ecosystem: Host-associated > Plants > Phyllosphere > Phylloplane/Leaf | place: USA: Michigan... | reverse complement strand
CGGGGGGGGGGGGGAGGCGCCGGACGCGGGTGGGGGGGGGGGGGGGGGAGCCGGGCCCAGGAAGGGGGGGGGGGAAGGGGGGGGCGGGGGGGGGGGGGGGGGGGGGGGGGGAGGGCAGCGGGGGCGCCGTGGCGGGGGTGGTGGTGGTGGTGGACAACCGGCGGTGGGCTGGGGGAGCTCGCCGTGGTGGACGAGTGCGGAGGGCTGCGACTGGGTAGGTGCTTGACGTGGGCAGCGCCGAGCACGGGGCAAGTGACGAGCAAGGTGCGGCCGGGAGAGGGTCTAAGGGACGTTTGGGCAGGCAAGCCAGTACAAGTGCACACTATGTCGATAGCCGCGGGAGAGCTTGACGCTGGCGGTGGCGCTGGGCGGTGGCGGTGGCCGTCTTGTTCTGTTGGCGCTGCTGCTGCTGCTGCTGCTGCTTCCCCTTCTCCGGTCTAGCTTTTGGCACGGCGACGGCAGCGGCAGAGCGTGGGGGATCATTCACGCGGTGGGCTGCAACGTGCCCTCGTGACGCGGCGAGTCGTGCCATGCCGCGGTGCTCGGCCGAGTAGCCTCATAGGTGTCTGTACCATGTTACGTACCTAGGCAGGCCACCTGGCTGCCCGGTGCGTGCGCAAAAGGGATCCATCGATCCCGTCTGGCTGGCTATGCGGATTCGCAGCGTGCGGTGGAGGCTCCATCGGCCATGGCCGGCCGTCGTCTTAGTCATCCCACGATACGGTAATGTTCCTGTCGGATACGCTGATACGCTGTCCCTGGATAATACACCGTTTTCGGCCGCGTCCAACCGCGCCCCGCGGAGATGCGGGGGCGGGGTGTGATTGGCGGGCGGCGCGGGCGCTGCCTGCAACCCACCGTACGAGAGATCGGAGAAAGCAAGACAGCCGCGGTGCAGTAGCATGCCGTTGCAGTGCGACGATTCCCGTTCCAGCCTTGCGCTTGGTGGCAATAGCCGCGTTGCTATCCCCCCTGCTGCACTGCTTTCCCGTCAACGACCGATCTCGCCCCCTTGGCCGTTGCCAAGCCTTGCCTCTGCTCGCTGGTCGGCGGCGGGAACTAGCGTGTGCTTGCGTCCCCACGGCACGGCATCAGCATCGTGCTCTCCACCTCGTAATAGCCGGCCCATGGTCGCACAAGCATCGCTCGTCCTCAGCAAGTGCACGCGAATCCAGTGGCTGCCTTTGCATCCCGTCCGTCGGCGCCAACGAACCTCGGAGCGAGTGCGTGGGCCCAAGGAACTCCAGTGCCAAGGCCAAGCCTGCGCAGGTACGTACCTGCCCCGAACTCCATACTTCCGAGTGCTGCCTACCCAACCTCATTCACACACCCTCACCACCCAACAACGACTGCCTGCCCTCCCCTGACCCCCTCCCCTCCAAACCATCTTGCACCCTGGGGGCCCGTTTGGATCCACCGCACCACAGCACATCCACCGCCTGCTCCGCAAAGTGCCTCCGAGCACGCGACCGTCGATCCAAAGCATGGCGTCCGATATGCCGCCCGTTCCCGCCAAGGAGGATGTCGCAGCTACGTAAGTGTCACGTATCTTTGCCTACCTGGACAAGTGGGGCTGCATCTTGTGGCCATCATGCTCACCTTCATCCATAGATGGCGATACCTTCAAGCCGGCGTCGACAAGATCATGACCAATCTTCGCGGCGGCATGGACATGAAAACCTACATGGGCCTCTACACAGCGATCCACAACTTCTGCACCGCCCAAAAGGCCGTCGCCGGCACGTCGTTTCAACAGGCCCACCTTCGAGGAGGAGCCCATCTCTTGGGCGAGGACCTGTACCAGCATCTCATCGAGTATCTCAAAGAGCATTTGTCCGGCGTGCAGGCCGAGTCCAAGCAACATGTTGACGAGGCGCTGCTCACCTTCTACATCAAGGAGTGGAACCGCTACACAACCGCCGGCCAATACAACAACCACCTGTTCCGCTACCTCAACCGCCACTGGGTGAAGCGGGAGATGGATGAGGGCAAGAAGCACATCTACGACATCTACACACTACATCTGGTCCGGTGGAAAGAGGACATGTTTACGGGTACCCAGGAGAGCGTCATGCGGTCTGTGTTGAAGCTCGTCGAGAAGCAGCGCAACGGCGAGACAATCGAGCAGTCCCATATCAAATCCATCGTCGACTCCTTCGTTTCACTGGGCCTGGACGAGGCAGATAGCTCCAAATCAACACTCGACGTGTACAAGGAGCATTTCGAGAAACCTTTTCTTGCGGCTACAGCAGAGTACTACGACAACGAGTCCAAGCAGTTTCTGGCCGAGAACAGCGTGGTGGAGTACATGAAGAAGGCCGAGGCCCGTCTTGAGGAGGAGAAGGAGCGCGTCCCCCTGTATCTGCTAAACGAGATCATGTCTCCGCTTATGAGGACATGCGAGCAGTCGCTGATTACCAACCATTCCCAAGCGCTTCGGGAGGAGTTCCAGATCTTGCTTGATCAGGACAAGCAAGAGGACCTCGGCCGCATGTACAAGCTGCTCGCACGCATCCCCGAAGGCCTTGATCCCCTGCGCACGCGTTTTGAGACTCATGTTCGAAAGGCGGGCCTGAGCGCAGTGGACAAGATTGCTCAGGACGGCGACAACTTGGAGCCAAAGGTGTACGTCACAGCTCTCCTCGAGGTTCACACACAATACCAAGATCTGGTCAACCAGGCCTTCAACGGCGAATCCGAGTTTGTGCGCTCGCTCGACAACGCCTGTCGCGAATTTGTCAATCGCAACAAGATCTGCAAGTCGGGCTCGAACAAGTCACCAGAGCTCCTCGCCAAGTACACAGACAGTCTTCTGAAGCGCTCGAACGCGAAGATGAGCGAAGAGGACGACATGGAGAAGCTGCTCACACAGATCATGACTGTTTTCAAGTACATCGAGGACAAGGATGTGTTCCAAAAGTTCTACTCGCGCATGTTGGCCAAGCGTCTGGTGCAGACGACTTCGGCGTCCGATGATGCGGAGACGAGCATGATCTCCAAGTTGAAAGAGGCATGTGGCTTTGAATACACAAACAAGCTTCAGCGTATGTTCCAGGATATGCAGATATCCAAGGATCTCAACACTGCCTACAAAGACTGGGTGCAAGCCAATCTCGATGCCGACGATCGCAAGACGGCCGTCGACGCATCCTACCACATCCTGGGGACCGGATTTTGGCCTCTGAACCCCCCCACCACGCCTTTCACCGCCCCGCAATTAATTGTCCAGACCTATGACCGTTTTGCCCGCTTCTACAACCACAAGCACCAGGGTCGTAAACTCACATGGCTCTGGCAGTTGTGCAAGGGCGAGGTTCGGGCTAATTACTGCAAAGTCTCTGGTGGAAAGAACTCGCCTACCTTCCAGGTCTCCACCTATCAGATGGCTATCATGCTGCTGTTTAACGACAGTGAATCCGTCACCTACAACGAGATAGCTGCGACGACGGGTCTAAACAAGGAAACCCTGGACCCTTCCCTCGGTGTCTTCATCAAGGCCAAGGTCCTGCTCGCCCAACCAGAGGGCGCCAAGGCCGAGTCCGGCACGACGTACAAGGTCAACATGGGCTTCAAGACCAAGAAGGCCAAGATGAACCTGAATATTGGCATCAAGTCGGAGCAAAAGGCCGAGGCGGAAGATACCCACAAGACTATTGAGGAGGATCGCAAGCTTCTTATGCAGGTGAGTAATGCCATAACCTGGTTTTTTTATATTCTTGTCATGATCATTATGATGGTGGTAACCATTCCGATGATTTTTTTTCCCCGCATGGTATGCTAACAAAGATGGAACAGTCTGCCATTGTGCGCATTATGAAATCACGCAAGAAGATGAAACATCAACAGCTCGTGTCGGAGACCATCCAACAGATTAAGAACCGTTTCATGCCGCGCGTGCCCGACATCAAAAAGTGCATCGATATCTTACTCGAGAAGGAGTATCTCGAGCGTCTTGACGGTGACGAGCTGGGCTACCTAGCTTGAGCTGGTGGGCGGGTGGAGAAGTGGGAGAACCGGACCTATACGGCATGTTTTCAACGTACAGGCGATGGATGATGCAGCGGTTTTTGTTTCTTGGGTGTCAAGCTGGTGCTTGATATTTGGGGCGGTGGAGAAGGGGCGTTTCTTCTTCTCCCTTCATCCTACCGTTTCTTGAGCCTCCATGTTTCCTCCCTTGCCTCCAACCTATAGGATTGCAATAGGATTTGCGTATGTACGTTAACGACGGAATACAGCCCCTCCTACCCCGTTCTTGGGTGTGGTCTTTCGGGGCGCGATGTGCGAAGGGGGATATGGTTGTGTGTTGGATTCCTACGAGTGGCGTTTTGGTGTCGGTGTCGGTGAGTGCCAGCATGTTTTTTTTTGGCGGTTCTTGCAAGGTGAGGTGCCGCTGCGGAGCGGGGGTAGGGACATGGGAAATAGCCTGTCGTATGTGGTAGATGGTTAGCATATCCTTCGGACCAAGAGAGAGACACGGAGAGAAAGTCAACAAACTGCAAAATCTAAGCTCAAGATAATCCAATGAGATGATGTATTTGGCATTATGTATTGTCAAAGGGAAATTCGCATGTTGGTTTGACTGACTGATGGATTGATCAACTTGACTGACCGAATGCCGTGACGCTGCACAAAACTACGCAAACTTCCTCGCGAAACAACAGACGAACAAGGAAAGACAGACACACAAAAAAACCCTACAACATCAATGAATCCAGCGCCAAAGGCAACAACAACGCCATGCTAGTGCCTCCCTGGAATACCCTACGCCACTGTGTATACCCTGAGAGATGATGCGACGATGCCCAAGAACCAAGTTTGGTATAAAAAAAAGAGGGGACGAGCGGGAACAAGAGGAAAAGAAGAAAAGAAAAACGAGTCTAGCGTAAGAGGGCGAGCAACCGCGAGTTTAGAGAGAAGATTGCCGGGAGCGGAATCGGCTTGGAAAACGAAGCGTGTGGGCGCTGCCGAGGGGGATGCGTAGGTGGCGGGGGCGTGGTGGGACAAGAGAAAAAGAGGAGGATGGGTGGAGAGGCGGGTTGTCTTTCCTATTGATTGTGTGTGAATAGTAGTAGTGATAGAGAGAGAGAGAGAGAGAGAGAGAAATGGTACAATGTGGCGCTGTAATAAAATAGAGGTAATGGCCACGTGGGGAGATGTAGTGCGTGTAGGGAATGCTACCTCGCTACACGGTGAATCAATCTGTCGTGCGATTAGCGCATGGCGCAATAGAGGCTGTAGGGCCAAAGTAATGCGAGGTACTTACCTCAGAGTGCTAATGGTAAATGTGCCAATCCAGGCTAAGAGGGCAATGAAGAGGGTGGCAGTCAAGCCCTGCTGTCGCTGACAGATACTCTTTGTATAGGGACAGGCTCGGATTTGGGGACTGCTTTCGACACAAGCCCACTTAACGTCGGTGAGTGCCTGGAAGGCCAGGCTCAGGTTGGCCGACTCGAAGACGATAAAGGCAAGATCGAGGAAGATGAGGGCCATTTTGGCGTTGTGGGAACGCAGGCCGAGGGGCTTGGAGGTATATTCGTCGTAGGTGATGTAGACAGTGTAGAGGATGGCGACAATGTCGACGATGATGGCCATCCAGGTAGACGAGTTGTTGTCGCAGCTATGGCTGTAGGATCGACGGTAGATGGAGCTGGCGAGGGCAAGGGCCAGGATGGAGAAAGTGAGGACAACCATGCGGATAAGGGCGGGGACCATGGGGTGGTTCATGACCGTGTTGTGGAAGTCGACGAGGGTGCGGGTGCGCTGGGCGGTGCTGAAGAGCCAGAAGCCGGGGGGAGCGTGGTCATCGGCGTGGGCGTCCATCGGCTCCCACTTTTGCTCAAGGTCGGGCAGGTTGTGGGCCAGCCAGTCGTCATCCACAATATGGCCACGGGCTTGGGGGGCGCGGTCGGGGCTGGAGGCGTGGGTGAAGTGCTTCCACTTGGAGGCGCTCTGGCTGACGGGGGTAGAGAGAGTGACGGGCGCGCCCTCGCGGATGTGGTCGTACTTGCGGCCGGGCACCGTGGACTTGGGCGTGGGCATGTAGTGGTGCGAGGCCGCGCGAGCCGAGACGGGCGTACGCGGAAGCAGGTGTGAGGCGGCATCCGACGCGCTGCCGTCGTGGTCAGCGTCGTCGTCGTCGGCATCGGCATCGGCCGCGTGAATCCAGCGCGGAAGCGTGTGTACGGCACGCTGTCGGTCACGGGTGTCGGCACTGGCACTGCGGCTGCGCGCCGAGGAAGCGAGCGTCGGCTGCTGGCTGGAAACAGACTGGCTGAGGCGAGTGGCGTCACTCACGCGCGACTGCGGCCGCTGCGTTGAGCCTGCCGACGAGGCTGTGGGCGGGGGGGCCAGCGAGGCATCGGGGCGAAGCCAGGGTGCGGCGGTGCTGCGGCGCTCGCCCAGTGACGGGGGGCTCATGCTGCGGCGGACGCAGCGGCAGCGAGGCGGCGGGCAGGCGGCGGACGGCGGGTCGGGGCTCGGCGGCGTGGCATGAGGCCTGCTCGTGTCGTAGAGGAGGGAGGGTAGGGAGCGACTGGGGGGGGAGGTTGGCGGCAGCGGGCAAATTGCGCCTGGTTCGAGCGCGGCGATCAGGTATGGACTAGGCAGGGAGTGGCCTGGCCGGTGACCTCATCCAACGCCTCGTCCCCCCGTCTTCACGCCCTCGGCCCCCACTCCCCCTCCCCCCACACCATGCGCCTCTTCCTGCTGCCCGTCTCCACCCGGCGCTCCCTTCTCTACTGCGAAAAGACGCCCGCGGCGCCCCCTGAACGCCGCTCCTACTACGACACCCTCACCCGCAAGGCCACCGAAACATGGGCTGCATGGGAAAAAGACACGGCCGCCGTGGGCAACTGGAAGCACAAGGTCACCTTCTACGGCAACCAAGCCCTTTCACGCATCCCTTTTGAAGAGTGGGGTCTCAAGACCATTCCCGCCCTCACCCCACAGCGCAAGCAGGCCATTCGCGACGGCAATGCCCGTTACGATGTCCTGTTCCCGGGCCGCTACCTGCCCGTAGCACGCGTCGCCGGCATCCTCGAGAAGCTGGCACAGGACCGCCAAGCCCTCCACCGGCGGCGGTTGATCTGGAGCGTCGTCATCATGCCATTTACTGCGCCCTTTATGCTCGTGCCCATAGTTCCCAACCTGCCCTTCTTCTACGTCCTCTACCGCGCCTGGTCGCATTGGAAGGCCCTCGCTGGCGCCCGCCACCTCGCCTTTCTGCTCCAACATGGCCTCCCCAAGCCTCACCCCTCCTGGCCCCTGGACGAGGTCTACACAGCCGGCCTCATGTACCCCACCCGCGCCCTCTCCCGCGCTGCCCCCCGGCCCACCCAAAAACACGCCGACGACGTCGCCGCTGTCGTCCACAAGCAAACCAACAACGAAACCCAGGACGTCATGCTCCTCCAGCGTTGGAATGGCAAGCTCATTGCCGAACAGTTCGACCTCCCCGATATGGAAGTCGAGGTTGAACGAGCCGTCGAGCAAGTCGAGAAGAGCATCAAGGACCAGGAGAGACTGGCCGAGGAGAAGCTGGAGCAGGAACGCGCCGTGGGAAAAGATAATAAGAGGGCCGTTGAGAAGCTGCCAGAGCATATTCTCGAGAGGATACATGACGGCGTCGAAGACATTGCACAAGGAATCAAGGAAAAAGCTAGGCGGTAGAAAAGGGGTACGGAGACGAGCACATTATATGAAGGCCATGTATATATGTATGGATGAAATACCGTGTTTCGTTGGTTGGTTCGCGTAGACACAAGATCTTGGATATGCTAGGCTCGGCACCAAGATAATCCATGTAGACTCTTCCTCAGTGCTCAGTGTTCATTCTCTGCCTTTCCCTCTGCTGTCGCATGTGTCCTCCATTCCTGCACCTTCTTACCTTGACTACAACTTGCCCTCGCTGCAACTTGGACGCTATGTCCACCGGCTACCCGGCTTAGCCTTGTCTCGTTTGGTTTGGGTAATAATCATGGAGACGGCAAAGCCATATTGTCTGCATGACTGGTATCATCCATTTTAGTCTTCTTCCAACTTCGACTTCTCTCAACGCACTGGAGCCTTCAGTGTCTCCCCCAGAAAGCTGTGCATCAACCCGAACGACAAGCATGCCTCCTGACCTCATGCGCTGTCCAGCCATGACTCCTTTCTGGACAAAGGGTCCGGGCTTCGAGTACGCGCTATATAGCAAGCTTGGGGTGAAAGACTCTTACTTTATTCTCCAAGACTTGCGCCGCTGGATAGGGAGTTCGAGGTTTCGAAGATGCTACCAGGATCACGGTAACGGTAGCCACAATATCTAATACTACCCACCTAACCATGGATACAAATGCGCATGTTGAGACCTTCCTTGATACATACCTAGCCACGAAGGTAAATTCCATTGCCTAAGTCATCCGGTCTCGCACAGCCCGACGTGTTCCTTTTCTAAGAAGCTCATCATGGTCGTTAGAGAAATAGAGTTCAGTCCGTGTGCCTGTGCGAGTATTCGGGGGCCAGCACAAAAGTTGAGGTATTTCGAATGCATTCGTCAATTATCGTGCTTTCTGTGGCTGTGAATTCAAGTATACTGCTGTGCATGTAATCGCTGTGAGTGACGAACATGTACCTGGCTAAGCCTAAAAGTAGAGTTTACTGTGGTGGCGAAGAAAGGGTCCAGCGGAAACTAACACGGGAGCTTAGTGTGACGTCGAAGCTCGTTCCCGCCCGCAACCGCCACTGACTAAACCACTCACCACATGCTTCGCCATCTCACTCTCAAACCCCTTCTACAACCAATGACGAGTTCCTACTATCTCGCAAAGCCTTTATCTACTGGGCTTCGCAGTCCTTCGCCCCCATCCTGCAAAATGGCCACTACTCTTGGTCTCGACGAAATCCCCACACTCACGCTGCTCTACAAACTCAAGAAGATTGTACCCGCAGCCAGAAACTCAACACCTGCACATACCCCTTCCCCCTCACTCAACGAAAAAGTCAGTGTCATACGCCAAGATATTACCACCCTCGCCGTCGACGCAATTGTCAATGCGGCAAACACCTCGCTGCTCGGCGGTGGTGGTGTCGACGGTGCCATACACCGCGCCGCCGGGCCCAAGCTCCTCGAAGAATGCGAAACTCTTGATGGCTGCGAGACAGGAAGTGCAAAGATAACCAACGCGTATGATCTGCCGAGTAAGAAGGTAGTTCATGCCGTCGGTCCAATATATTGGAAGGAGGGCATGCGGTCAGCCGAGTTGTTGGCTGGGTGCTACAAAATGAGCTTGCAGCTGGCGATAGAAAATGGGTGTAAGAGTATCGCTTTCTCGGCGCTGAGTACTGGCGTCTATGGGTATCCTAGTGGGGAGGCGAGTGAGGTGGCGTTGAGAACGGTAAGGACATTTCTGGAAGAAGATGGACAGTCAGAGGCGGTGGAACGCGTTATCTTTTGCAATTTCTTGCCAAAGGATGAGGATGCTTATTTCGGGAATATCCCGTGAGTTGTCACCGCCAGGTCTGAGACGAGGCAGCTAACATGGATGTACAGTAATTACTTCCCGCCTGCAGATGCGAGCGATATCAAACCAGAAGAAAAGGAAAAATCCACAGAACCGTCTGAGCTTCTGTCTCAACTACCGGATGCACCCACCATTGATCCTCAAGAAGCCGAAGACATCGAACAGCCATCTCTGAAGAAGCAAAAGACCGCCGAAGCTGGTTCCGAAGACGAATTTGTTGTAGTTGACAAGGAGGATGTAAACGACTAACAACATAACCCTGGACTTTACGCTCGGTAGCATTGATTACTAACACGTCGCTTCAGAAATGTGTGGTGATGTTTCTACACCCGCTATTTATCGGAGGCTTTAGGGTGAGCGGGAGTCTTATTAACAGCATTTGCATATACCCCTGTAGTAATGCGATATGTTCGATAAAAAAAAAATACATCCTCTTCCAGTTATATTCTAGCTAAACCTATAACTCTATGGTGTAACGAATACCTCGTTGATGACAGGCAGTGCGCTGACATGGCCTACAGTGGGCCCGGCCTGTAAGTGGCCTGTAAGTGGCATAGATATTATTCAATCCACAATCTTCTTACTTGGTAGAAGACTGTTAACCGTTTGGTCTTGCGCGCGCAGTGGGGATTGACACTACGCCTGACAGTTAAAGCTATCAGCCCGGGCCAAAATGGGCCATCGTGAACCCTGCTACCGACTGTCGACCACTTCTGGTGATAGGTATTGAAGCCGAGTATCCCTCAAACATATTCTGATATACTCTCAATACATTTTGGTATATTGTAGATGTATTCAAAATATCGAGCTTCGTATATGGCGAGGTCAGATTAGTGTCAGAAAGTAGCGTCAATCCCTACTACGCCAACGTCGCCAAAAGGTTCCCAATTTTCTACCATCTTGGTAGATAGCAGAATTGAATGGTATCTATGCCCCTCTATAGCCCTCTCTGGGCTTGCCGACGCGTTGCCTGACAATTAGCATGTAAAGTTAGATATGCCCTTCCAGTTGGTAAGTATAGTACTTTTCGCGCCAACAACTCGGTATCGGGTGAAAAACGATTCATGCGCTCTCCAGTCCCATTAAGGGTCCTAGTTCTTAACCAAAGAAGAAAGCAGTGCATGAGAAATTGGAAAAAATCTGAAAAAAAAACATACAACAACGGGGATTCGCCAGTGGTCACCCACCTGACTACTAATCCGTCGGTACACTGCTTGAGTACAGCTGAGCGAACGGGAAGCTCTATTTTCAGTGTCCTGTGGTCGTATGTGGTAAAATAGAGTTGTTGGTCATAACATGTTCGCAAGGCTACTTTGTTCAAGATCCGTTACTAGCTTTATCATAGCATGTTAGTACACGAAGATAATCAAGTCACAGTAGATTCTATGGGGTTTGGGGTAGATCGATCACCATAATAGGGCAAAATAAATGCATGTCTGGGCCCCATATTCCTTTGAAATTTGTCTCTCAGAGATTCTATAGCGTGCCTGCCATCTTCCTCGATAGGTTTCACCAAGAGCATGAAATTTCCCTTCGCAAAGTACCCGCATAATTATCCAGGCGCTAGTGTCTGAGTAAGTCCCTACGATTTCTAGAGTATGAGATGAATCGTCATCGCATTGTTCTGCGCATCAATACACACAGCTGTGATATGGTCGCGTTTTTCGTTGCTACTGCTGTGTACGGTCTCTCTGGCATTATTGTAAGCCTCCAAACTCTTCCAACATTAACTATAGAGTGATTCACCTAGAACAGATCTCCTTAGTACCCTCAGGAAGGGACCGAGATGGATCTTGGACAACGTTTTTCAGGAAATTCCCGACGCTTGTAGCAGCATCATCGGTGCGTTTCCACTTGGTAGTCTCTGACGCAGCAGAGATGACGACAGGGGATCCATTTTTGATGATGGTGTCAATGAATTTCCTTGATATGATTTTATTTGTCCCGG
>Ga0182210_1000320_pt1 | contig 11450 bp, 7 predicted proteins | sample G5R1MG_19_FD_129670 | JGI IMG/M metagenome (GOLD analysis project Ga0182210, IMG submission 129670) | Switchgrass phyllosphere microbial communities from Michigan, USA - G5R1_MAIN_03OCT2016_LD1 MG | ecosystem: Host-associated > Plants > Phyllosphere > Phylloplane/Leaf | place: USA: Michigan... | reverse complement strand
GGGGGGAGGGGTGTATATTGCTAAAGAGGTACAAAATGGGGGGATACAGGCAGTATGCTTGTACACCTTCTGCATAGATATTTGCAATTCTGATTGCAATCTCTCTGGGAAACCAGGTTCTAACGGTGCAGAACTGCGAGTATATACCTTGCTTGGTTTCCTTAGCAAAGCCTTATCTAGAAGATAGCAGTACCGTTGACATGCGAACTGACACCACCTGCGAGACTCATAGCCGTCTGCATTAGCCGAATTGTTCCTGTTTGTACAACAGCACAAAGGAGAGCTGGGGTGCGATGCAATTGCCATGGGTATGAAGAGATGCCAAAAAAAAAGGCAAAAGAAAAGAAAACACGCACCGGGACAGTTTGCTGGCGCGGACGTAAAGAAGAAGAACCACCTGTTCTTCTCCCGACACGTCGCCGCCAGTTTTTCCAAATCGAGCATCTCGCCCAGTGGCATGCCCCAGAGTGCGAGAATGTATTCGTGAAGGTGGTAGGCTGTGCGGCGGGCGAAGGAAGAAGCGCGGTTAGTAAGCATATTTCAGAGTTGATGGAACGTTTTCTACCCAAGACCATCGATGAAGGAACGGCGTGATGAAGAGAAGGCAGAAAACTTACTCTCCTTGGTAGGCCAGGCTTCAAACGCAGGTGCATCCCCTGCTACGCATGCAAAGTAGCAATCGTGCAGCCAGTCCAGCATGGCCTCCTCCTGCGCCACACCTGCGTACTGCCGTCCGGATTCCGCGTCGTCGTGGCGCTGCACGGCGGCGCGCCGCTCGGCTTCAGATTTCCTGTCGTAGGCTTCTTTCCAACCGGTGCGGATGAAGAGCATGTCGCCGGGTTGGATGACGCCGCCCTGGGCCGTGGGCCGGATGTCGAGGCCCTGGTGCGTGCCGCAGGCAGCGAGCTGGGCCCACGATATGGAATGCGAGGTGTAGGGATCGTATCGTATGTTTTGGGAGTGGGCGTAGGCCCGGTAGTCGAGGAGGATCCCGCGGCCTGCGATGCCGTGGGCTGCCCAGTAGTGTATGGAGCATTTGTCTGGGTTGGCGCTTGGACCGGTGATGTCGCTGCCTTTAGTCTGGTAGGATGTGCGTTATGAGCTACTGTGTATACATGTGTGGTTTTGTGGCGGGGGACGTACGCCGTTGTAGAAGGATCCGCTGGGGATGTGGGCGCAGTGCCGGAAGCCGTCCCACTGTGTACCGCTTTGTGTGTTGAGGTGGTATAGGTCATCGTAGGCAATATTCTCAGCTAATGTCTTAATCTCGTGCTGGAATGCCTCGCGGCCGAAGGCTGGGGTGCTGGGTACATTGAGAGGAAGGCTGGTACGTGGGTAAGCAGGGTCGAGGATGCATGCAGAATTAGAGAGATTTACTTGACAGACACAATTTCTCCGCTCTGAATCTCCTTGGCTGCGGCGGCTACGCGACTTGGTGTGAGGAGATTCAGTCGGCCAAGCTACAGTTTTAGTTAGGCGCGTGAAGGGTGAGATTTGCTGGAAATATACATAGTCGCCCTCTCCCCAAACCCAAGCGGCTTCCGTCGGGGCACCGGGGAGCTGGGGAATCTCCTTTCGAGTGGGAAAGACTGTACTATCCGGATCCCAGGGAATCGAAGATCCCGCCTGTTTCATGGCCAAAAGGTCTTGATTTGGTCGCGGAACGAATGACGTCAGATAAACGGTATCTTTTGGTTGAACGGTCGGAAATTGCTCACGGCTGACAGAGGACTTTACGAAGAGAATCTGCTGTCAACTCGCCCGTCAAACGACAGCATGTTCCAACAGAACTGAATGCCGAAAAACCCCGCCTGCGTCGTCATTTCGCCGAGGCGCTCTTGGATAGCAATTGTTCCATGACTCGTGTGATTGATGCATAGTCATAGTACGTCGTCATCGGCATTTTTTTTTCTTGAGCTTCATTTGTACATATGAGTTGAATGAGTTTGATGGCTTTGATTCTTATTTCAAATCAAGTAGCCATACAAAGTCCGAATCAGAATATTGTCGCATACCATGTCCAGGTGGCATCAAAATCATGTCTTTGGTATCTTGTCAATAAGCAACGCGAACGCAATGCGGTTATTATCAGCGGGAAATAGAAGAATCCAGCCTGAACTGTAATCAAAGCAACTTCAAGGTTTTCTGGAATGATTATTTTCAAGATTGGCTCAGCTCACGAGACAGTGAATGAGTACGAAGAGAGTAGGCAGGTACCTATGTAAAAAGCCCGCGCTAGCCCTGTTTCGTCTGGTCCGACGATCCGCTTGTTTTGTGGTGACACTTCTCATCTACGAGCTACAGACTCGCGTGGATAGATACTCGAGATTCAAGCTCAATCAAAAGGCCAGTGCTACTCCTCCGCAACATACAGCTCCCTGTCAATTCGTACATCCTATTACCCTCAGTCCTGAGAGCTTGGATGATTCCACGCTTGCACCAACTTCTAAGATACTCTCTGTGGGCATTACTACCGCTATTCGTGGTCACTAGGCTCCTGAATTACTGGTTTATATCGAACAGCGCTATGCCTGCACGGCCCGGTCCAGATGAGGTCGCCTCATCCCTACTTGTAGAGAAAAGGCTACAACTGCAGTCTTCAGAGCGCATACAATCCTTATGGGCGGGATACGGTCAGATAGCACGCATCTTTGCGGTATCGGATAAACCTACAAATCCGGAATCATACATCCTCAAGCTCGTCACGCCTCCGTCGGCAAGAGCTGATGATGAAGGTCACATACGGAAGATGTTGAGCTACCAGGTGGAGCAATACTTTTACAGCGAACTTGCGCCTCAAATGCCGACCTACATTCCAGTTGCCACATGTCTCAAAAGTATTCACAAAAGAAACTCTGATGGAGCCTCAATTACGGCAATGATCTTGACCGATCTCAAACAGGTCTATCCAGTTGCAGGTGAGAAGCGAGATGCGTTATCTCCCACCCAAGCCAAAGCCGCATTGAACTGGCTATCCAATTTCCATGGCTTCTGGTGGTCTCGAGTCGAAGAAATGAACCGCTCGTCGCTCGTACTTCCGCCGCTTGAAGAAGCAAAGCGCAATCTTGGCGACACGGTTGACAAGACTGTGTGGCTAAATGGTGGCTACACGTACCTTGCAACGCGTCGGAAAGAGTACGGTGGTCTAGTGAATGATGTTAAGAGCGAGTGGAGCAAGTATCTCACGCTTCCTATTGGCGACCACAAACTATCAATTGCAGAGATGGTCGCTGCGTTTCTCGCGCCAAAGCCCTCAGGCAGTACAGCGATTAGCGGCTATCAAACCCTTATTCACGGGGATGTGAAGTCAGAGAATCTTTTTTCAAGCACCTCAGGGGAGGACGTGGTCTTCTACGACTTCCAATATGTCGGAATTGGCCTGGGAGTTTGCGATCTGGCCAAGTTCTTCACATGCTCTGTCCCGTTGAGCATGCTAGCGACGGATTCGAAATTGGCACGCGAATTGGGGATGCAAAGTGGCGAAAAACAGCTGTTGTCGATGTACTGGAAGCAATTGGCAAAGGAAAGCGGGAAGAGCTATGAGTGGGATACATTCGTTCGTCACTGGGAAATCGGCTTAGTTGACTGGCTAAGATTCCAGGCCAGCTGGGGCTTTTGGGGTAATACCGAGTGGCTAGAGGCAAGGGTTCGAAGCATTCTGAATGATCAAGGGTGGAGGAAATTTCTGTACGACAGCGTGGCCATAACTGACGAGAAAATGCCAAAGTGAGGGAAGCACAGGCGGGCGCCCGCAGATTACCTCACCTTCACTAGATTCATCATGAGATCCTCGGTTTCTCGCAAGTTTCGAATACAGTCCAATAGATTTACTCCAGCGATACAGTAACAACTCATATCGTCAAATCACGCTATTTCTAGCATTCTAATCGTGAAATTAATAGAAAATATAGATGGAGAGAATGACATTTGCTGCTGTTTACAAACGGAGGCCATGGATTACCCTACTCAGCAGCGTCGGCTCGTGAATAGTACTGTCCCAAATAAGAGTACATTTGACTTCCCAGCCAACTTAATCCATCTTAGATAGAATTCACCACTGGCACCTCACCTAATGATCAATTTTCTCTATTCCCATCCTTTCGCTGCCCAGAACCTGGAGTGACCTGCAGAGTGTCAAGCCGATCCCACTGCTGCACCCAGTTATCCCCCCGTGATGGTACCGATTTACGCTTGATCAGAGACGGCCGGCTGCGGGATAAACTTCTGGAGTGTGTATGTGACATTGAAGAAGCCTTTTGTGTCTCCTCTTTCCCGGGTGCCGAAATGCTTGGACACGAGATGCGAAGAACAGGATCCTCTAAAGCGCGATCGAAATGTTTAGACAATGGTGATGAGCTGTATCTCGAGGAACACGGCGTGTTACCCGAAGGTAATATTTCTTGTCTACAAGTTGTAGTAGTTTCAGCGGGGTATAGATCAACACTGGAAAAGCGAGACCGATACGACCCGCTTGGAGCTCTTGCTAATCTTCCAAGGCACTCTTTGACAATTTCTCTGGTTTGTATCCACGATGGCGTCTGTGACGGTTGCGCAAAGTGCTCTTGAGCAGCCCCCTCGGTCTGGATATAGTCTCTTCTTTCGCATCGTTTCCTGCGAGCAAAGTTCGGCCCGTGTGGCAAAACTGTTTGCGAAAGTCGATGAGGAGAGACTGCTGATGATGACAATTCTGTACCTGAAGGTAGTGCAGGCAGCGGTTTCTCGCTTTTACGAGAAGCAAAAAGTTCACAATGTGTTTGTTGGTAAAGGGAAACCGGGGAATCGTGTAGAGAAGACACGTCGTCTATCAAAAAGTCCCAGATGTCATCGCCTTGATACGGGCTGAAGGAAGCATGCAGTGAATTCTGATGCCGTTCTGTGATTTTTACTGTTGCTTGATTCGTTCGTTTAAGGTAATAGTCTGACATGGCGTTTAATTCAGGGTCATCATCAGCATTCCACGACCTCACGTACTTTCCTCGCTTCTCTTCGGACAATGCTATTGCATCGCACTTATCCTCACCTTTTAGTAGCCTCAGCATCCTCCGTTCTACGGCAAACATCTTATCTACTACAAAGCGCTTCAACGATTCATCTGCTCCCTGCTCGACAAAGATGATCTCCAGGACTTGGGCATCGTGTGACTGCGTGGCCGCCAGACGGATCGCCAGCTCATCGATTATATGGTTCTGGAACGCTGGGTCGCGAAGCGTAGACCCGACGATATGTGCGTAGAGCAGGCCGATGCAGTCTCGAAACGAGAGGCTGGAGCCGCTGGGGAAGATGATTCTGCTTTGACTCAGGTAGTCAAGAAAAAACATGAAGCCTTCGGGGTCAATATTCGGAAGGGGGATTATGTTGGGGTTGGGATGTGCTGCAATATAGACTTTTACGGTGTGCTGGAGGTAGGGTGATCGGGCAATCAGACCTAGGGGCACAGAGATTGCCTCGTTGGGGAGGTTTGCTGAGAGCGTTTTTCGCCCAGATAGGGCAAACGTTATGTTTCTGTCGCAGTGGATGTGTTTCATTTGGCTAACGCGACACTGAGACAGCATAGTGGATGTCTACTGCGATTGCCGGGTCTGCATACATGGTCATGATGTTTTGCATGTGAAGTCTGTATGTGACTGAAGCACCTCTGACGTGTCTGCCGCTTCGTCTGATATCTTCGTCTTCCAGCTTGTTCCTGCTTTGAGCACTCCAGACGGCCAGGAGCGAGCGTGACCACGTGATGCGATGAGGAAAGGGCGCTCGGGGGAACGAAAGACCGACCGGGGGGTCCCGCCTATTTAGGTATAGCTCGGTGATTCGTTAGCGAGACAATCGAGTCGCTTGGTACTTTTGCCGTGTTTGCATCCTTCATAACCTCACCTCAACCTCTTCACCCAAACCCAAACAACCACTCATTCCATCCACTCATCCTCGAGACGTCGACTCTTCAGCCACCAACACCAAGCACTCCCCGTCTACGCTTGACTGCAGTGCCTCGCCACAGACGATGCTATGAGCACACCGGCACCGCTCATGGGCCGTCTGGTCCCGCTTCGGACCAAGGACGAAGTGCGCGCCAGCCTAGAAACCGTGACTGTCTACGTGGTCGAGGTGCCGGCCAAGTTTGCCAACACTGTCAAGGAGTGAGCTGCTCACTCGTGGCTGCCACATCTGTGAGATGCGATGCTGACGGTGCAAGTGTCGTGCAAGCAGCCGTTCCCGAGTTCAAGACGTCCGAGATCTCGCATCTGCGCCGCGTCGTGCAGTTCAAGTACTTGCCGCCGCACCTGCAGAAGCAGTTCTATCCGGCCGCGAGGCTTCCCAGAGGTGATGACGATAGTCCTGCCTTAGCATCATCATCTGCATCGCCTGTATCGCTGCCCCCTGCTGCCCCCAGTCCTTCGTCCTCGCCCTCGGTCGATGTTGGCAGTGAGGGTACTGCTGATGAAGCTGTTACTGAAGATGTGCATCTAGTGCGCTACTTTCTGCTTTGTCAGACGCGCTACCTCGACCATGCCAGCCTCGTCCGTCTAGTCCGGTCCTGCCCGCCCTTCAACGGCAAGAGCGCCCCGCCCCGCATCTTCAATGTAACTGTCCCCGCGCTGGCGCCCATTTCTGCCGAGCAAGCTGCCCAGTGGAGCGACCAGTACTGGCCCATCTCGTACAAGAACACCAATCCATACGGCCCGCACCCGAGCCTTGTCCAGCGCAACACGGACGAGATCCAGCCTGAAGCCGGTGCCTGGCTTGCGCTCGCGAGAACCGCCGGCAAGCAGATCTCAGATCAGTGCGTGGGCGAGCCACTAGGCGTCACTATCGTAGATCGCACCAAAGCCACGCCAGAGATTATCGCGGTTGCAGGCGACTGTCGCTGGAGATCCCCTGCTGGCGCGGCGGAGCCGCACATAGGTACCGGCAACGTCATGGCTCACGCTGTCATGCGTGCCATTGCCATGGTCGCAAAGAAGCGCCTCCGCGTTGCGGGCACTGACCCTGCATATCTTGATCGCTCTCTCTTTTGTGACAGCCCCCTTACACAGATCGAAAAGCAGTACTATGAGAAGGATAACATTGCAACAAGTGGCTACTTGTGTGTCGACTTGGACATCTACCTCACCAATGAGCCCTGCGTCATGTGTTCTATGGCTATCCTGCATTCGAGATTTCGGCGATGCATCTTCACCACGCGCATGGCACACACAGGAGGTATGACATCGGATGGTGCTGGTGACTCTTCACCGTCAGGCACCGGGCTCAAGCACGGTTTGTTCTGGCGACCTAGCGAGCTTAATTGGAAGTTCCTGGCATGGGAATTCAAGGAAGATAGCATGGACCCTAGTTCTATGCCGAATTTCAAGGACACACTGCAGGTTTAGAATCAGGGGGGCGAGGGGGCGGTACTCTGATTGCATTGGATAACTGGCATTTTCATGGCGTATTGGACTATGCCTCGATTCGAAAGAAGGCGGCGTTAATAAGACACAAGCACGGGTACTGTATACATAGACTAAAGGAAATAGTGTTAGCGCTTACCTATTTATTCTGTTCTCGTTGCATTGGCTCGTGACATACCCTCACGCAGACCAATGCTAGGCTTGTGCAGTCGGAGGGGGGACCATCGACTCTGAAGGAGATGGGTTGCCTGGGACGAGGACGAACTCGCAATCCTGTGGTGTTGGCATCTGAATAGGTGACGAAGGAAATGGTGAAGGTGCCGCGCACGTGTTTTCGCGTCAGCGCCAAATTAGCGTGACAGACCGCTCAACGCCTTACCGCTGAGCACGCTTCAACATCAACAACGTCGTGATGCTGCCCGAGGAGATTATCGCGCAACTCAGCACCGAGTACCCATGCCGTGAGCAAGTCATTCAGCATATTGCTCTGCTCTATGCCGTTTGTCAGCCTTGCTCCTAGTATCGAGCCCAGCCTAACACTCCCAGGCGCATGCCCCTTCGCCGCCCTTCCTCAACATCCACGGGCTAACGGCAACGGGCAAATCGTCGGTACTGCGCTCTTACTTTCGACTATCACAAACATTACATGCGATCATCAATGTTCGCGAATGCATCACGGCACGCCATCTTCTTGAGCGCATCGTCGCGGCAAGCCTGGATGCGCTAGACGAACACACCGACGAGAAGATCGATCGGCGGCCCTATGCGCGGACCGAGAATTTAAGCGCGCTCTGTGTGAATCTTGGAAAACTGCTGCAAGGTTGCGAAAAATTTGTTCTGGTGCTCGATTCGTTGGACAGACTCAGGGAAGGGGGAGGAGGGACCTTGGCGGCCGCGTTGGCGAGAATGGGCGAGGCGGTATGTTGTGGTTGTCCATTTCCAAAGCCCACTCCACTGACAGTTCTAGCAGATACCAAGCCTCTCGTTAGTCGTCACGACCACACTCGCTTTGACCCCTTCGATGCTTCACTGCGCCTCGGCCCCGTTCCTTCATTTTACCCCCTATTCTCGCAGCCAACTCCTTACCATCCTCAGCGCCAGCCCACCAACCATCTTCCTAGCCCCACCCTTGCTAGAACAGTTCACAGACTATACCCCTGATGTCGCCGCCGAAGACGACGCATGGCTCTGGGCCCGCTTCCTGCAAGCCGTCTACGACTCTATCTCCAAACACACAGGCCGCGACCTCGTCAGCTTCAAGCGCTGCGCCCTCCGCCTCTGGCGTCCCTTTGTTTCACCCATCACCAGTGGCCAATTTGGCACACGAGACTTCTCCCGGCTGATGATCAACCGTCGACACCTGTTCCAGCTGGAGGATCCAGTCACCGAGCGTATTGTCAATAACAACACAAGGACTATCACCACCACCACCGCCACAACCACGTCCACAGCACCTATACCCCTCCACACCCTCCCCTACTACACATCCCTCCTCCTCATCGCTGCCTACCTCGCCTCGTACAACCCCTCCCGTACTGACCCTACCTACTTCATGAAGCACACAGACAAGCGCAAAGGGCGGCGGCGCACCACAGCCACAGCAGCCTCGCTCGGCATCACCCCGGGTAAGCGCTCTGGCGCAGGGTCCAAGCACCGCAAAATCAGTCGGCATTTACTCTTGCCCTCGCCGTTTACACTGGACCGATTACTCGCAGTGTTTAGGGCGTTGGTTGGTGCGGGAGATGGTGGCGGTGCGGGGACAGCATTGCAAAGCGCAGATGTGTATACGCAGATTGCTACGTTGACGAGTTTGCGATTGTTGGTGAGAGCGGGTGGTGGAAGTGACAAGGATGCCTTGGAGGCGGGGGGCCGGTGGAGGGTGAATGTTGGATGGGAAATGGTACGGGGGCTGGGGCGGAGTGTTGGGCTCGAGGTGGGCGAATTTTTGGTCGGCGGAGTCGAGTGAAGCGATCCATCATGTGCTTGTCTGTTTGTTTAGCTCACAACATGTTCCGAACATGACTTGGGTTTCAAGAACTACAGCTACACTGCATCAACTCCTTGAAACGCGGTACATCGCCTGTGAACCGCGCTTGCTCGGCTGCAGATAACCCCGGCACGTCCCAGTGCTCGGCAAATGGATCCAAGGCCATGGCCATGACGTGCGATAGAATAGCGCGTTCGCCCTTGTTCTCGACGCGGTCGATGAGCTCGTCTAGGATCCAGGAGCGGGGGACGAACTGCTGACGGATTAGGTCACGCCTCTTCTTTGTCGGTTGTCGGGTAGGTAGGAAGGTATGAAGAAAGTGCTTACGTTAGGATTCACCGCCTTCATAGCCGCCATCCGCTCCTCGTCCTTGTCGATGCTGTCGCCCCAATCCTGTTGGATGCGCGTGCGCCACTTGTCCAGCCAGCGCGCGATCCGTTCACGGGCTGCGTCGTGCGTACCGGGCTTTTCCTGGTCGGCGTTCCTCAGAAAGCGTGCGGCGACGTGGCGACGCTGGTCTTCGGTGTCGAGATCATGGAGTGAAACGGACGACAGTCGACGGAAGGCGTGGTGGAAGTCGAGTTCAAAGTCCTGCAGGCAGTCGAGGAGGTCGGACATGAGGTCGTCAAAGTCGGCAGGGTGGCGGGAGAGCAGGCCGAGGCGGCGGGAGACGAGGCGTTTATATTCTGCGAGGAAGACGGCCTTGTACTCGGCGGCAGTGGCATCGATGAGGGCTTCAGCGCGCTGGACGAGCTCGGGGGCTGCGGCTTCGGTGACGCCGTGGTCGGTGAAGGTGGGGTCGTCGACGTTGGCGCCCGCGCCCATGAGCTCGCCCAGGGCTTCCCCGAGGCGCACAAGGTTCCACCAGATGACGGTAGGCTGGTTGCGGTAGCTGTAGCGCAGGGCGTGGTCATCATGATTGGGCGTGTACGTGGGGTCGAAAGTGTCGAGAAAGGCAAAGGGTCCAAAGTCGATGGAGAGGCCGAGGATGGAGGTATTGTCCGTGTTGAGCACGCCGTTGATGAAGCCGTAGGCCTGCCATCTGGCGACGGTCGTAGCATTGCGACGGGCGATGGCGCGGTAGAGGCGGGCATAGCGGTTCTGGGCGAGCGGGCCGGAGCCCTCGACGGCATCCTTAGCGATACCAGCGGCGGCGTGCCGGTGGATTGCTTCAGCATCAAATTCAGCGGGCAGGGCGGCTGGCAGTTGGTGCCAGCTGCCATAGACGTGCTCGGCTGTGTAGTCGGCCAGGGCGCGCAAGGTAGTGCGGTCGCCACGGCGGTGTGGCAGGTCGAATGTGCCCAGGCGGATCCAGCTCGGGGCAAAGCGGGCGACAATTGCGCCCGGCTCGAGGCGCTCACGGCGCACACGGGTACCGCGGTTGAGAGTGAGGGCCAGAGCGCGTGTGGTAGGGATGCCGAGGGCGTGCAAGGCCTCGGACACGACGAACTCTCGGATAGACGAGCGCAGGACAGCGCGGCCGTCAGCAAAGCGCGAGTAGGGCGTTCGGCCAGCGCCCTTGAGCTGCAGCTCGTGTCGGGCGCCCGTGGCCGGGTTGGTGGCCTCGAACAGCGAGATGGCGCGGCCGTCACCGAGTTGGCCGGCCCACTGGCCAAACTGGTAGCCGCCGTAGCACTGCGCCCACGGGTAGATCGAGTCTGTTGTCAGCAGAGCCCGGCCCGCAACCGTGTCCCGGAACGCGTCGGTGACGGCCTCGGTGTCGGCCAGGCCGAGATCGTCAAGCGCGCGCGGGCTGACGGCGAGCAGCTCGGCATCGCCCTCCGGGTCCGGGCGCACGTAGGTGAAGAGGGCCTCTGTGACTGGACGCGGACCGAGGGCTTCGCGGGGGGCATTGTGCGAAGCGGCTGGCGTGGCGAAGGCGGCGTCGGCAGGCAGGTTCGCGGTGAAGACGCTGGACTTGGGCAGGGTGCGCAGGGTGCAACGAGCCATGGGGGCGATGCGGCGGTGCATGGGGGCCGGCGGCTCTCTTGCTATGTTTCGATGTTCCGGTGATGCGGTGTTTCCGCGTCGAGATGCACCATGGCCGGCATCAGCGGGTTGAGGTGGCGGTGGGGGTGATG
>Ga0182210_1000319_pt1 | contig 11471 bp, 14 predicted proteins | sample G5R1MG_19_FD_129670 | JGI IMG/M metagenome (GOLD analysis project Ga0182210, IMG submission 129670) | Switchgrass phyllosphere microbial communities from Michigan, USA - G5R1_MAIN_03OCT2016_LD1 MG | ecosystem: Host-associated > Plants > Phyllosphere > Phylloplane/Leaf | place: USA: Michigan... | reverse complement strand
TGCGTGTCATGCCGCTACCGTACTCGAGCTCAACGCGCAGGGGGGTGTGGCGGTCGCCGTCGCGGTCGGGCTTGCGGTCGTTGCGGGCCTTGTCGGGATCGCTGATGGCGACCTTGAGCTGCTCGAGCAGCACGGGGATGCGTTTGTGGCCATGTTCGTCGCGCTGGAACATGCTGGCAAGGAAGAGGGCAGCGGGGGCGGCGGCCAGCAGCTCGGCCATGAGCTCAGCCGACTTGGCATGGTCGACATGGCGCTCGACCTTGGCGCGGTTTCCAAGCAGCTTGAGGCTGTTCTTGATCGTCTTCCACTTCTGCGCACTGAGGCTTGACGTGCGCTCGCTACGCATGCGCCAGGGCGACGGCTGCGTGTCGCCGGCGGCGCCGCGGAGCGAGGTGAGGGCGCGGCGGTGGGCAGGGCGGGTGTCTGCGGCACTGGAGTCGGCGTCTGCGTCGGGGGCGTTGGAGTCATGCCGGCGCAGGCCGCCGTAGGAGCGGCCGCGGGCGCTGTGCAGACCACGCGACCAGGCGCTCTCCTTGGCGATGCGCGAGCGGCCTTCGTCCTCGGAACAGCCCTGGCGGTCCGTCTCGGGGATGTCGTCCATGGTTCCACTGCGCAGGAAGGCCGGCCGCGCTGACGTCGGCGTCGTGGCCGTGGGGGAGTCGCGCGTGGCGAAGAAGAAGCCGGCGGTGGCAGTACGCGGCGTCGTTGGGGCCGTGTGAGAGCCATCACCGTCACCGTCGAGCCAGCGGCGCGGACGAGTGCGACGGCGTGTAGGGCGAGAGGCGCCCTCGCCGGCACTCGACTCGCCGTCAGCATCGGCCTCGCTGTCGTGGGCGCCGTCGCCGTCAGCGGTCGGGGGGTAGAGCGGCGAGAGCGGCCCCTGGGGGGAGCCTTCGGTGGCTTGTAGGGCGCTGTGGCTGCGAGCATGGCCCTGCATGGGACTGGCCAACGCGCGCAGCTTGCCCATGAGCGAGGAACTGCCCTGGCGTTCGCGGTCCCGCGCCCCCTTTGCCTCGCCCTCGGCAGGCGGCCATGGCGGGCTGTCGGCGGGGCGGGCAAACTGCACGCTTCTGCGCTCGCGTGCCACGTCCGATTCGGCACCGTCGGCTGTTGGGGGGCGCGACACGAGGGCGGCGTCCACGGGCAGCTCGGCGGGTGACGGCGGCCGTGAGCTGTCTGGCTTGGCCATGGTGCAGCCGTCGACGAGGCCGGCACGGGCGTTCGCGGCTAGGCTGTGTACATGCTGACCGGCAAGAGGAGCATGGGGTGGGTGTGGTGGTCGGCGGTGGCCGTGGCCGTCTTCAATGGCGGAGGTAGCTAGGTAGGGTAGGTTACGTAGTGCGCAGTACATGTGGACATGGTAGGTAGTGAGCGGAGCGCCGCGGAGCGCCAAGGAGGATAGGATTAGGGTTAGGGTTAGGGTTAGGGTTGCCCACTCCCCTCGTCGGCCCTTCGACCCCACAACATCATCGACATACCCATGGCCGCCACCACCAACCCCCTCCACAACACCTTCCCTCTCCCCTGCCCCTCCGTTTCGAGGCAAATTCTCACCGTTGCCGGCATCCGCCTCACCGTGCATGGCCTCGCCGAGCTCGCCCCCTCGGCCCACCACGTCGCCTGTCTGTGGCTGCTTCACCCGCGCCTGCAGGATGCCCACGCCATGGCGCCCCTCGCCGCCCACATCATCTCTACCTACAACAACACCACACGCACCGCCACAGCCACGGGCTCGCCCGCATCCCCCTCGCCCCCCGGCCTCATCGCCGTCGCATTCGACCAGCGCAACCACGGCACCCGCCTCGTCGACCCACTGCACAACGAGGCATGGCGAGCTGGCAACCCTCGTCATGCCCAGGACATGTTCTCTTGCTATCACGGTACCGCCACCGACCTCTCCCAGCTGCTCGACCACCTGTCCTCCTACCTTTTCGTCGCGCCTTCGTCGCCCGCTATAACCACCCACCTCGTCCTCGGCATCTCACTCGGCGGCCATGCAGCCTGGCACTGCCTGCTCGGCGACCCCCGTATCACTGCCGGCATCGTCGCCATCGGCTGCCCCGACTACACCCGCCTCATGGCGGACCGCGCTCGCCTGAGCAAGCGCGAGACCTTCGGCGCCTCTTTCGTCGGCTCCCCCGACTTTCCCCCAGCCTTGCAACATGCCGTGGCCCAGTATGACCCCGCCGGCCTGCTTTTGCCTACCCTGTTCAACCCCGTCGGCCACGACACCCGACCCACCCCTGCCCAGCTCGAACGCTTCAAAACCATGCTCGCAGCCCGCTTACAGCGAAAGCACATTCTGAACCTCAGTGGCAAGCAAGACAAGCTGGTGCCCTATGCCGCGGGCGAGCCATTTCTCAACGTCCTTAAACACGTCGTTGACACGCACGAGGACTTGGCCATTACCTTTGAGGATGTCTTGTTCGACGGCGTTGGACATGCCTTTCCCAAGCCCATGGCTGACAAAGCCACGGCCTGGATCACGAATCTCCTCACTGCGCAGGACCCCGTCGTCGTGAGTAAGATGTAAAGCGGCGTGCTCATGCTACAGTAGGCATAATGCACGAGTACGCAGCCGTGAGGAATTGGAAGCACCAACGCTGGTTTGCAATCCTTCCTGTCCGCGTGCCCCACGGCTGTCTTTCCCTCGTACGGGACTCCAGGTGTTATTGCCATGCGCTCAGCCCACCCCACGCCTCCCATGCTCATGTGATCAGTACTCCACTCCACCCACGTGATTAACCTTCCCATCGCGCTCCTTGCCTGTCCTGTATAGGACGCAGCATTTGCCTTCAGCCTCGCCTCGTCGCTCTCCTTCCTCGGCTTCCCTTGAGCAATCCCTCTTCCTCCTTTCTCTTCTTCTCCTGCTCCTCCTTCTCTCTCGCTTCCATCGCACGAGTACGCCGCGTCGTAAGCGGCTGCCACTCCTCTCCCCCCCCCTTTGCCTTTGCCTTTCCCTTGACATCCTCAAACTCCCCATCGCTACCCTCATCAACCACCGCGCTTTGGGCTTTCTGCTTACCTGGAGTAGTAGACCTCTTGACCTTGGCTTTGCCAGCCATTTTGCCAGTCGCAGCGGCAACCGACCCCCGTCCACGCGTATTTTGAGCCTTTTCCCGAAATCCGTACTTATTGACCGTTGCCTCTCTCTTTTCCGGCTTTTCCACACGTGACCCATCAGACCTCGATCTCGTGCTCCTTGTGCGCGTCCGACTCGCCACCGTCATCCTGGAGGTAGACCTTGCCGTCTTGGCCTTTGCCTCCCTCGTCCTCCCATCTCCTACCGCAGATTGAGATGATGCTAACCCCGATCCCGCCCCCTTACCCCCCTGTAGCGGTAAAAGAATCCCATCCGCCTTGGACGTACCTTTGGTATTGGCCATCGCCTCGGAGCCCCCGTCTGCTTTCATATTTCCATAGTCCTCCTCTCCTCCAGTTCCTTCTCCCCCAATTTCCTCTCCAGCTTCCTCTCCAGTTCCCTCTCCAGTTCGCTCTCCTTCGATCTCCTCGCCTTCCATTCCCTCTCCTTCCTTGTCGGCTTTACGCAGACGCGCATCGTACTCTGAATCGTTGTTAGGTGCAGCAGTCTTTTCTGCCGGCATAGTGCCTGTCCGCTTGTCCAGCTTCTTGTGAGTCGAATGGCGGACCTGAGGTGCTGTGACAGCACCGAGACTTGGTTTGGGCATGGTGGTCAAGACGCCGCCGATCCTGTCACACTCTATCTCACCATCATCCTCGCTCTCCAGTGCCACCAGAGGTTCCTTTCCAAGCAGGTTACGCGTCTTCTTGACTGGGGTCTTTTCGGGTTCGGAAAGACCACTTTCAGGCTCACCTCGCTTGAGGCGCGTCCTAGTAGTATGGCTCTGCGATGACATGTCGCCTGCTACCTTGTCCATCACCACGGACGTTTTCGCGGCAGCTTCTTTTAGTTGTGTCTTCCAGAGCTCATGATTGTCATATCCCGGGCGAGCATTGACATCTCCAGGAAAAGGCCGTGACGCGGTGCTCATCCTATCCTGCACGACCGAAGCGTTGACTAGATCTGGTGATAGACATTCGGAGCCTTCACCACAGTCGTATTTACCAGGTGGGTGAGGTGTTGCAAGACCATCGCTCTCTTGTTGCTGCTCAAGTCTGGCATGATCCCCTCCAAATGTCTTCTCAGGCGGGAAAGATTCAACAATCGTTACCGTTGACTCGTTGTCGCATCGTCCGCTTCGCGTTGTGAAGCTTTCCCAAGGTTGGTCTCGCGATCTCTCCATGACAAAGTCTTCACCGGCTTCTCCTGGATCAACCCATGGATCCTGCATCTCTGTTGGAGGTTAGCTGAATAAGGATGGAACATAGACGGGGATGCTATTACCATCTACCTGCATGACACCTTCGCTCAGATGCTGCTCAACTTCGCGGTCCTCACACTCGGATGCTGCTGTAGTATCGAATTTATCAGCACGAGATGCGGCTGGATGTGAGATTCGCCCTTTGGACTGGAGCTGTAGTACCGTCAGTTTTGCATCCTCTAGACAAGCTGCGTTCCTTACTTTCTGGACTTGCTCTCTGCTGTTCGCTGCGGCAACGCTGACGGGAAATAGACTTAGATCCAAGCTGGGCTTCGAACGAATTTCTTGCTCGTCAAAAGCCTGAGCAGATTCGCGTTGCAGGGTCCCGGCTTTCGGTGGACACTCGGCAACTTCTGCTACCACAGGTTTGTCCCAGTCAAAGTCCTCGATCGCTTGTAGACCTTCTTCCCAAGCATCGCTTGGATCTAGAGGACTAGGACTATAAGCGCGATACGTGTCTGACTGCCTTCCGCCCTCAGCATGGCCGTCAGGATGTGTATCAGTCTCAATGCACATGTCGTCCAGGTCCTGGTTCTCCGACTCCGATAGATCCATTCCTTGTAGCTCATACGATAGGATACTGTTGTCGTCAAGACGCCATAGATCACGGCCGTAGACGGAAGAAGGAAGATTGGGATCGTCAAACCCCGCAATATTGGCTGTAAGATCTCCTTCAAGTATCCCCATGTCGAATGTCGGATCGTCGTCAGGTGTCCCCATGTTGGGCGTGAGATCCACCGCGTTGTTGTTGTGTAGGTTGCAAATGGGTGGTTTGTAACAAAAAGGTAGGGGTGCAAACGGGGTTGTTGTGGACGACGTGACCGACCCCGTTTGCTGACGTAGGCGCCTCAGATCGAACCTATCTGTTCACACAGTCATTTTCTGGTGAAGCAACATGTCAAAATCGCGGTGAGGTGTCACGTTCACCAGCCGTTGCACAATTGGTGACACACTGGCTTGCGAGGTGAAGTGAAAGCTGCGAGGTGAATCTGACCAAAGTCCCAGTTCAGATTCATCAACGCTCACATCTAAGCTCACGCAAATCCGCGCGCACTCCGCATCGACAAGAGCGTTTGACACACTCTCACGGTGACATAATCGTACGTATGTGCGTCCATTGGAAGCAAGGAAGAGACGATGAGATACGGATGAGGTCTGAAGGTTAGACTATGATGGTTACTGTGACAAGTATCCTACAATACTGCTTCCTGTACATTCCAATGAACCAGTACAGCAAATCCAATGCTCAACACATGATAGCAATTCCGAGATCCAAGGGGAAAAGAACATGTACCAGTAATCCATTTCCGAGGAAGCTGTACCAAAGCGCCGTCGTGACGATATTTCAGGCTTCATATTGGAATTGCATTGCTGATTGCATTGCCTGTGTCTACAGGCAAAGCCAGTACCCTACGCAGCCAAGTCAGTATAGGCCTCACACTTTTATACCTCCAAGGCACCCACTTCTTCCCCGCCTCCGACGCGCAGCAGCAGCAGAACAATGAAGCGGGCCAGCAAACAATCTTTCGCATCGTCAGTATGCTTTTTTTCTTCTTCTTTTTTCTTTTACACGACAAGACGCAGAGAGGCAAAACGTACGGCCATGCCCACGGTAACGATAAAACCAAACGTAGGCCCTATAATTTTACAGTGGCAGGGATTCTGGTCGCTGTTGTTGTGTGAGTATATATATATATATATACATATATACATATGTGTAGGAGGGAGAAGAGGGCCAAATATGGATGACGTTGCTGCTCAGGTGGAACGTACGTGCCGCATTGGATGCAGAGAGGGACAAAGCCGACGTCGCACATGTTGGTGGGTAGGGTAGCTTTGCGGGTAATGTTTATCACAAGGCACGGAGTAAGTAGAAGTGTGATGAGATCGTTCTAGGGGAAGTCAAGGGAGGCGGTGTGTATGGTGTCCGTCCTGTAGTAATAAGGTTGGGCGCTAACGGATGCTTATTTTTGACGTCATCGCTCGTTAGGTGGGCAGGACAGAAATCGCTTCATCACATCAACAGACATAGCGCCCTTACCGTAACAGTAGCGACTGTCTTTCTATCGCATATCGCTCAGCTAGTGACGATACCTTCAGCACTGCCTCCACTCCCGCGGATATCAAGGCGTTCCGAGCTTCGCTGCGCTCGATCGACGTTCGAAGCATGCCTGGCGACGCGGGGCAAGTTGCTCGACCAGCACAAAAAACAACACAAAGAACTGGCATGGCTTTTTTGCATGTAGTGAGGAGGTCATGCCGCAGGAGAGTACGAGTTACAGGGAGAACAATAACTTTTCTCTACGGACTGGGGGTATGTTCTAGCGTAGCAGCAATCCGTTGGTTGCTTGAAAGCCAATACTCGTAAGTATATAGTGGACTTATTAACGTCTGTCTTTAAGACTGCGCCGAGATAACTGGCGCGTTGTTGGTTGTCAAAAAGCTCCGCTGAGGACTCGCGTAACCCCTCTGGTACGAGTTTGTCGCTCAAACGAAGTGCCACATGGGTGAGAAAGTCTGATTTGATGGCGATTCCCATCATGCAAGGAGGCATAAGTAAACCACTTACTACCCAGCAAAGCAAAGGAGTCGGAGAGCACATCTTTCGTGAGCGACGTTGTAGCTAGTGAAGCAACTTTATTATCACCATCTAAGCATTACCCTGACTTAGGAAATGCATATCTATTCTAGGCAAGAGAAGATATGTGAAGATGTGCGTATGAGGAGGTCTACTAGCTATGTGGCGAGTTAGGATGCTAGCTGAGTGAGAGTCTATGTTCGCACTGGATGCAGCCTGGAATTCCTGTCATGCACTCTGTCCACAAAGTCAAGCGTCACGGCGGTGCAGGTAAAGAATGTGTTGGCGCTATTGGTGTTCCTCTTCGGAAAAACTTTGGGGACCAGCGGATTCAGCCACACGCCAGCAGCGTCGCCGGAACGCTTACTCTACACAATAACATGCTCAACCTCACATAGACCAATGGTGTAAACCACGACCTTTAAACAGCGCTGGAGTAAGGGCATACCTTGAATGGCTCTTGTCCAATGGAGCAAGCGGTACAGTTTCGTATTGGCATGTTGCTTGGGAGATTTTTGCGATACCAAGGCGAGTTTGTGGAATCGCTGGCGCATCTCAAACAGTCGCGAGATGAAGCGGAAAAGAGAGGGTCGCTCTTCTTTGACGAAGACCTTCGCGATCTTACCTGCAATCTTGCTGACACGTTCCGAGAGCTTGACGATCCAATCGCTTTGGAGCATCATTTTCGAGCAGAAATCACAAGGCGGGATCGGAGTTCTGCCTGCTCTAGCCAGGCGCCTTTACTTACCACTTTGTCTTGCAGAAGCCTTAGCTACCCAGGGACTCTACGAAGCGGCAGAGCAGCTTGGCCTCGAGATCAAGTCCTGTCCTGATCTTTTACAATTTGGAAAGTTGCGCACACAGATTGTCCTAGCGAAGATATACTATGTCAAGACAAAGAACAAGGAAGCATTATCTCACTGGCATGCAGCAATGGCGGAAATAGCAAAGTTTCGTCTCACCAGAGTATACCACTAGTTTAAGTAGGTATCAGCCTATAAGCGAGCTGTAGGTACAATGCCATTTATAAGATCTATAAAGGCGTGACCTCTATAGGAGCTTACTATCTATACGCTGCTATCTGTTAGTATATAGAGTTACCTGAATCTACGTTAATATAATATTAGTATCTATCCTCAATCTCTATATAGCCTACCTCTGATCTTAGATAGTATGAAAATTGAATATTATCTATCTATCTATACCCTCGCATTTTTTTGTGTAATATTTATATAATCTATGCTGCTGTTACAGGGTTAGCAAGTACACACATCCTATTTCATATTTCTTAAAAGACCTATCTTACAACAAGCGCGTATGTATCTGCCAGACAAGGAAAAAAAATCATAAATGACAATAGTTTGAGAAGGGTTTTATGCTGATGTGAACTCTGGGATAAAAGCAATCGATGCTGTTGCTATCAAAAGTTGGCATCATATCTAGTCGAAAGAATACCAGTTGGACCTTTGCTTGTTATCTATGGATAATATATAACTCTATATCCTCGATTTAAAGCAACCACGCCGCCTCGCCTAGATGACTAGCAGTGTTGTCTGAGCATCCAATTACCTTGTTCAAAAAACAGAAAACCCACAAACAGAATTCCCTGCCTCGTCTCTCAGAAACAGCAAAATCAATCGAGGATTTGGCTTAGTGTGTTTGTATAAAAGTTCTCGGGACCAATCTGGACTCAACTCCAAAAATCCACTGACCTCGGTTCATCACCCCGGCTATACTTGAAGGAAAGCTTCACATTCACCGTAAAGACGCTGCTTACTCCGCATATTGGCATGCGCACAGATCACCCTGACTAGTAACGTTATATTGCTTTCACTGTGATGCTCTTGGCCGCAATGCTTGCCAACGAACGCACGTCCTCGCCATATAAATCAGACGCCATCCATCCAGTCGTCCTCATTCCCCATCCACCATGATCCCTAACCGCGCAACAAACGCCAACGGCCATCCAGCAAACTCCGAGGCCACCGAGCAAACCCAAGGCCGCCTGTTGCCCAGGCCGTCAGACGATAACTCCTCCCTCGTCCTCAAAGCAATGCCTGAACAACGAGAGCCCCATCCCCTTCCGACCGAAAGAAACCATAAGCCCAAGAACGGCGTTGCTCGACTACCAGATTCTTCTCAACCACCACCACTACCACCTCATCTCCCCAAGACCTCCAAACCATCCAAGCAAGCCCGTCATCGCCCATACACTCCCCGTCCCATCTACGGCCCCAACGGCCCCAAACTCAAACAAACTCATTACTTCACCTTCAAGCCCACGCTCCTCGTCTTCCACTTCGCAGCCTTCTTCCTCTCCGTGCACGCCTTTCGCCGCTTGCTGACGCGGCGCGACCACGGCTACGTGGAGACGCTCTTGGGCACGGATCCGCAGCGAGGCCGCTACCTATCCGAGGGCGACGAGGTGCCAGAGGGGAGCGTAGAGGCCGTCTACCTCCCGAATGCCTTCAACCGCGGGGGATCGGCGCTGGCGTTTCGAACCGGGGTCCTGCACGGCGTGGATCAGGTGGAGTGGTTTTGCTTCGACAAGCCGTTTGAGAAGCGCATCTTGTTCGATATGGGGATTGGGGCGGGCAACGCCGGCTTGTTGTTCCATCACGTGGCCACGCTGGACAAGGAGACGGCAAAACCGCGCAAGCCGAAGTCGCGTGAGGATGGGTATCGCGGGGAGTACGTGGGCTGGTATGAGTCGTTGCGCATGGCGGAACACCGGCCGAGGATGATTTCGTTTGCATGGTCGGGCTTCGGCGGGGATTTGCGCGCGTATTGGACGGAGAAGCAGGAGCAGGCTCGCGAGTATGCTGCGTGGCAAGCGGCGAAAGCTAGGCTGTCGGGGCCCAGTCAAGAGAGGGGGCCAGAGCTGGACGGTACCATGGCATGCATGCGCATCGAGGGTGGGATTGCGGCCGATGGAGGCATGGTGGATCAGGAATCCTCTCCGGAGTAGGCAGATGAGAACCTTGGCATGGCTTCTCCCATGGCCCCCGTGTCTAGCCCAGCCTACATGAGCACACACTGCAGCCCCTGACTTTTCCCGCCCTGCAGCGTAGTCGTCTTTGCACACGTCCGAGCCACATCCTCCAGGACCTGGGCGCACAACTCGCCCGTCCGCGCACTACACTCGGCATAGTGATCGCACAGCATTTTCTGCGCCGTCTGCAGGCCCTCGTGCGGCATGACGCTGGGGCCCTTGCCCTTGCCGTCGGGCCCTGCTTCCTGCAGCGTCCACTGCCGGCGTAGGTCCCGCTGGAGGCCGAGCACCATGACCGGTAGATTCTCGTCGTGGTTGAAATGCGCGTTTACGACCGGCAGCCAGCGGGTGGAGAGCGAATGGAGCGAGGCGCGCGAGGCGATGGAGTAGCAGAGGATGACGAAGCTGGGGCGGAGCAGCAGGTATGAGGTAGGCGAGGAGGTGTCGTAGAAAGCGAGCCGGTAGGGCCGGTTGTAGAGGGTTATGTCGAAGGCATAGGGCTGGGCGGAGTCGTGGAGGGTGGGGAGCGAGTATGGGGGGAGGGAGTCGTTGTGAGGGCGCACACCCAGGCTGAGCCGGCTAATAGGAGGCAGATGAGCTTTGTGGATCGGAATGGGCCTATGCATATATATATATATATATATATATACCTAGGGGTCGTGATAGGAGGGCGGACAGAACTACTTACGACAAGAACATTGACTTGCCCACCTCGGCATCGCCCAACAAGAGGACCACAACCTCGGGGATCTCTTGAGGCGCTGCTACATAGTCCATTCTAGATGAACAGGCCTGGTGGTGACATGTATGCTCTCGGCAGCTCCACGCCGGTCATCATGGTCGACGGCGTGGTCTCGGATCTCTCCTATCTAATCTCCGTCAATCTCATCCACGGGGCGGGAGCACGTGACTTTACGTCTTCAATCTCTTTCGGTATGACATCAAAACGACCTTCATCTCTCTTGCTTCAATAAATATCCATCCTGTCCTGAAATATTCACTCTAGCAACTACGACACCCGTCACAAGAACCCTTACTTTGCGCCCCTCAGAAACGGAGCCGTACACAAACACAAACACACCATCAATCGACACAGACATCCTCCCTCTTACCGACCAGCCCCAATCCAATCCAGACACCGCCACATCACTCCACACGCATACCCCCCAGCAACTCCCTAATCTTCTGGCCCCCGGGCGTAAACTCCATGCCACGCCGCGCATCCTCCCTGAGCTTCTCGTCAATGGCGCGGTCCAAGCTACTTTCAATCGCCTTGCTAGGCGTACGGAACGCATTGCGGTCGATTGTTGCGATACGGGAGTTAGCGGGCGTGTGCGGGGTGCGCGGGTTGCCTGGGAAGCGGGACAGTGTTGCTGGGTCCGTGGGAACGACGATAGGTGGGGCGGAAGGTCGCGATCTGGGTTGGCGAGGTGAGGCTGATTTCTTGGGGGTGGCGGCTGCGAGCTTGGGGGTGGGTCGTGGGGGCGGTGCGATGGTGGCTGCGCTGGGCGGAGGGACGGGGGGTTTTAGTGGAGAGCCGGGTGGGGTGGTGGACTGG
>Ga0182210_1000318_pt1 | contig 11484 bp, 12 predicted proteins | sample G5R1MG_19_FD_129670 | JGI IMG/M metagenome (GOLD analysis project Ga0182210, IMG submission 129670) | Switchgrass phyllosphere microbial communities from Michigan, USA - G5R1_MAIN_03OCT2016_LD1 MG | ecosystem: Host-associated > Plants > Phyllosphere > Phylloplane/Leaf | place: USA: Michigan... | reverse complement strand
CACGCCCATCATCCGGCTCGTCACCATCGACACGCCGGGGGTGCGGACGCCGCGCGCCGTCATGCACGCGTGGCTAGCCTCGATCACCACCGCGACGCCCTGCGGCTTCAACCCGTTCCAGATACAGTCGGCGACCTCCGCGGTCAGCCGCTCCTGCACCTGCAACCGCCGCGCATAGCCGTGCAGCACGCGGGCAAGTTTGGAGATGCCGACGACATGATCGCGCGGCAGATAGGCGATATGCGCGACACCGATGATCGGCGCCATGTGATGCTCGCAATGCGACTGGAATGGAATGTCCTTCAGCAGGACGATCTCGTCGTACCCGCCGACCTCCTCGAACACGCGTTCGAGGTGCTTGGCGGGATCGTCGCCATAGCCCGCGCAATATTCCTTCCACGCTTTGGCGACCCGGCGCGGCGTGTCGAGCAGGCCTTCGCGGTCGGGATTGTCGCCGGCCCAACTGATCAGCGTCCGGATCGCTTCGGCGACCTCGCTCGGGATCGGGTCGGCGGCGGCGGAAGAGACGAGATCGCTCATCGGGCGTGCTCCTTCAGGCGCTCGGCGTGCCACGCGACATGGTCGGCCATGAAGGTGGAGACGAAGAGGTAGCTGTGGTCGTAGCCCGGCTGCATCCGCAGCTGAAGCGGGATGCCCGCCGCCGCGCAGGCCTGCGCCAGCAATTCGGGCTTGAGCTGCTCGGCGAGGAACGTGTCCGCATCGCCCTGATCGACCAGTAGCGCGTCCAGCCGTGCGCCATCCTCGATCAGCGCGGTGGCGTCATATTCGCGCCACGCATCGCGGTCGCGGCCGAGATACTCGCCCAAGGCCTTTTCCCCCCAAGGACAGCGCATCGGCGCGGCGATCGGCGCGAACGCCGAAACGCTGCCGAAACGCCCCGGATTGCGGAGCGCGATCGTCAGCGCCCCGTGCCCGCCCATCGAGTGGCCGAAGATGCCCTGCCGAGCGAGATCGACCGGGAACTCGGCCGCGACCAGCGCGGGCAGTTCCTCCTCGATATAGCTGCGCATTCGGAAATTCGGTGCCCAGGGCAGCTCGGTCGCATCGACGTAGAACCCCGCCCCCTGCCCGCAATCCCAGGCGGGATCGTCGGCGACGTCGGCCCCGCGCGGGCTGGTGTCGGGCGCCACCAGGATCACGCGGGCGTCGGCACAGGCACGCCGATACTCACCCTTGTCGGTAACGTTGGCGTGGGTGCAGGTCAGCCCGGACAGGTACCACAGCACCGGCAACGCCTCGCCCTGATCATGCGCGGGGACGAAGACCGAGAAGGTCATCTCGGTGCCGGTCGACGTCGATGCGTGGCGGTACACGCCCTGCGTCCCGCCGAACGCCTTCGCGGTCGAGACGGTCTCCATCAGCGCGGCCGATGGATCGCGCACAGCTTGTTGCCCGCGGGATCGCGGACATAGGCGAGGTGGATCGGCCCCATGCCGGTCTCGCGCAGGCCCGGCGCCTCCTCGATCGAGGTGCCGCCGTTCGCGACCGCCACGTCGTGGAACGCCTTGACCTGTTCGGGGCTGTCGCACTTGAACCCGATGGTGCTGCCGTTGCCGAAGCTTGCCGGCTCGTCGTTGATCGGCTCGCTGATCCCGAAGGTGTCGCCGTCATGGCGATAGAACAGGCGTACATGGCCGCTGGCCGCCACGTTGCGCATCGGCTCGCCCACGCCCAGCACGCCCAGCGTGGCATCGTAGAAGCGCTTGGCGGCGTCGATGTCGTCGGTTCCGACGATCACGTGGTTCAGCATGGGACCTCTCCTCTTTTCGCGGATGCAACCTCCGCCTGCCCTCGCGGATTGGCTGCGCGCAAGCAAGGAGAGTTGAAGATGGCAGACGTCAAGAAGGGCGACGAGGTCACCTGGAACAGCCATGGCGGCGAGGCGCACGGCACGGTCGAGAAGAAGGTGACCAGCGACACCAAGATCAAGGGCCATCAGGTCCGTGCGTCGAAGGACGACCCCCAGTTTATCGTAGAGAGTGACAACGGCGGAAAGGCGGCGCACAAGGCGTCCGCGCTCCACAAAGCGTGAGTCCCGCTTCGGCGGGATAACAGGGATCAACAAGGAAGGATTTTATGGCCACTGCCAAGCAGGACGCCGGCGCCAAGAAGGCCGCCGACAAGCAGACCAAGGCAGGCACCGGCATCCATGCGCCGGTCAAGCCCTCCGCGGATCTCGGCAAGGTCGTGGGCGACGACGCCCTGCCCCGCAGCGAGGTCATCTCGAAGGTCTGGGAGTACATCCGCAACAACAAGCTGCAGAACCCGGAGAACAAGCGCGAAATCCTCGCCGACGACAACCTCAAGAAGGTGTTCGGCAAGGACAAGGCGACGATGTTCGAGATGAACAAGTACATCTCGGCGCATCTCACCAAGGCCTGACCCCTATCGCCCCGGGCCGCCGATCGGCGCCCGGGGCATCCCGTTGCCGTTGTCGCCGCCTCGCCGCGGCGCTATGGCGCGCCCCGCGGGGCCCCGTAGCTCAGCAGGATAGAGCACCAGATTCCTAATCTGGGGGCCACTGGTTCGAATCCAGTCGGGGTCACCAAACTTCATCGCCGAGCTACGAAGACGTGGCTATATGCCGCGCGCCTATGGTACCTGCGGCAACGCGTGTCAGTTCGCCGTTTCGGGCGGGGTCACCGGCAGCGGCAACGGCGCGACCGACACCCCATCCTCCACCAGCGCCTTGGCCTCGGCGAGCGTCGCCTGACCATGGATGGTCGCGTGCGGCTCCTCGCCGTCGTGCATCGCCCGCGCCCGCGCGGCGAAGCCGCCGCCGACCCAGGTCGATCCTTCCAGTGCCTTGGCCTGTGCTGCGGCGAGCGCGCGCAACGCCGCCTTTGCCGCGGCGGGCGTCGGCGGGTCGGCGCGCTGGTTGCCCTTCGTCGGAATCGCGGGCGCCATCATCGCCTTCTCGATCGTGCCGTCGTCGCAGATCGGGCAGCGAACATGACCGGCGGCGCGCTGCTCCTCCCACGCGGCGCTCGATGCGAACCAGGCTTCGAAAACGTGCCCGCCGCCGCAGCGCAGGTCGAAGACGATCACGCCCGCACCACGCGCGGGATCGCGCGGGCATGGTCGAGGACGGGGATACGACCGCGCACTGCGTCGATCCGCTCCGGATCGAGCTCGACGAAGCCGAGCCCCGGCGCCTCGACCATCTCGACGATGACCTCGCCCCATGGATCGATGCCGAGCGAATGGCCGAAAGTCGCGCGGCCATCCGCATGGATGCCGGTCTGCGCCGCCGCGAGCACGAAGGCGGCATTCTCGATCGCGCGAGCCCGCAACAGCGTGTGCCAATGCGCCGACCCTGTCGGCCGGGTGAACGCCGCGGGCACCGCGATCACCGTCGCCCCCGCCTGCGCCAGCGCCGAGAACAGCGCCGGAAAGCGCAGGTCGTAACAGATGGTGAGGCCCAGCGCGCCGACGGGCGTATCGACCACGACCGCCGTCTCCCCCGGCGCATAGCTCGCCGATTCGCGCCAGCGCTCACCCGTTGGCAGGTCGACGTCGAACAGGTGCAGCTTGTCGTACCGGGCGCGGATCGCGCCGTCGAAATCGATGACAAATCCGCGATTGGCGAGCCGCCCGTCCTCGCGCCGGATCGCAAGCGAGCCGAGATGGACCCAGATGCCGCTGGTGGCCGCGGCCTCGCGTACTTCCGACAGCACGGGGTCTTCGTCCTCGGCGACGATATGGCGACCCGCGCGGTCCCGGTCGCGATCGATCAGGCCGGCCATTTCCGGGGTGAACAGCATCGCCGCGCCTTCACCGGCGGCGCGAACGGTCGCATCGACCAGCGTCGCCGCATTCGCGACGGGGTCTATCCCCGCCGTCATCTGCAGCAGCGCGGCCTTCATCGCGACCGACCCATCACGCGGTCAGCAACGGATCCAGCCCGCCTCGCGCGTCGAGCGCGGCGATGTCGTCGAACCCGCCCAAATGCCGATCATCGACGAAGATCTGCGGCACGGTGGTCCGGCCGTTCGCGCGCTGGATCATCTCCTGCCGCTGGGGACCGCCCATCGTGATGTCATACTCCTGCACCTCGACGCCCTTGTCGGCGAGCAGCCGCTTCGCGCGCGTGCAATAGGGGCAGAACGCCTTGGTATAGATTTCGATATGGGCCATGGCCAAAGAGTTGTGGTCGACTGGCCCGCTTGTCAATCGTCGCGACCGGGTTCCAGTACCCGTGCCCAGCACAGGATCGTCACCGAGGCCGCGCCAGCGGCCAGCAGCACCGCGGTGCAGGCGTCGGCAGTCGCACCGCTGGTGTAGACGTCGTCGACTAACACCAGCCGCCGCCCCGCGATCGCGGCCCGATCGGCGACCGCGAACGCGCCGCGTACCGCCCGCCTGCGCCCACGTCCACTCATGCCGCGCAACGGGTCGGTCGCGCGCACCCGGATCAGCGCGCGCGGATCGCTGGGCACTCCGTTGCGGCTCGCGATCCGTGCAGCGATCAATGCCGCCTGGTTGAAGCCGCGCCGCCAGATGCGCCAGCGATGCAGCGGCACCGGGATCAACAGGTCGGCATCGTCGGGCAGCAGCCGTGCCATCGGCCCCGCCATCGTATCGGCCAGCCCCAGCCGCCCGCCATATTTGAGGCGTAGCGCAAGATCGCGAGCGACGGGACCATAGGCGACCGCCGCCCTCACCCCCGCATGACGCGGCGGCGTGGCGATGCATGCGGCGCAGCGCGCGCCGACGAGGGTGTATGCCATCGGCACGCAACAGCCTTCGCACCATGGCGGCGCCAGGAAACGCAGGTCGCGCCAGCATGTGGCGCAGAAGCGGTGATCCTCCTCCCCCGGCATGCCGCATCCCGGGCAGCGTGGCGGCAGGGCCCAGCTTGCCAGCAAGGCGAGCGGGCGAAGAAGCGAGGCGATCCGCACAACCCCTTGTCGGTGCCGCGACCCGCGCGCACAAGCGCCCAAGTGACCGACCAACACGTTCCCCTCTTCGACCGCGCCGCCCGCCGCCTCCGCCGCGACCGCGCCGCGCCGAATTGGCCGGCGCACGATTTCGTCCGGGCGACGATGCTCGATGGCATTGCCGAACGCTTGGACGCGGTGAAGCGGCCGATCGACGAGTTGCTCGATCTTGGATGCTTCGCTGGCAGGTTCGGCCCGCGCCCGGGCATGCGGATCGCGCGCGCCGACGCGGGCTTCGCCTTCGCCCGCGCCGCCATGGGCGTGCAGGCGGACGAGGATCGCCTGCCCTTTGCCGATGCATCGTTCGACGCGGTGGTCAGCGCAGGCGTCCTCGACCAGGTCGACGACCTTCCCGGCGCGTTGGTTTTGATCCGGCGCGTGCTGCGGCCCGACGGAGTCTTCTTCGGCACGTTCCTGGGCGCGGGCTCGCTGCCGACCTTGCGGGCGTGCCTTCTCGAGGCGGAGGCCGATCGGCCCGCGGCACGGCTCCACCCGCAGGTCGACGTTCGCGCCGCGGGCGACCTCCTGTCGCGCGCTGGCTTCGCCCTGCCGGTCGCCGACGTCGAAACGCTGACGGTTCGGTACCGAGGCTTCGAGCGGTTGCTCGAGGATCTGCGCGGCATGGCCGGGACCAGCCTCCTCACGGCCCGTGCCCCGCTCGGCCGCGACGCATTGGCCCGCGCTTCGGCTGCGTTCGCCAGCCGCGCCGACGCGGATGGGCGGACGAGCGAGCAGTTCCGTATCGTCTATCTGACTGGTTGGTCGGCGCTTCCTGCCGGTAGCGCCGGGGAAGCGTTCGGCTTGCGCGGTTAGAGAATCATTCCGCCGTCGTTGCCGGCGGCCATGATCCGGCCCATCGCCTCGAACAGCGCATCCATCGCGACCGGCTTGAAGAGCACCTCGTCGGCCCCGACCGCAAGGCAGCGTTCGCGAAGGTCAATGGCGGTATCGGCGGTGACGACGATGATCGGCACCGAGGCTTTCGCATCGCCGCGGCCGCGAATCCGCTCGATCGCGGTGAAGCCGTCCATCCCCGGCATCCGCAGGTCGACCAGCAGCATCTGATAATCGTCGGCCTCAAGCATCGCGAGGCCGGCCTCCGCGCTTTCGGCCTCCGCCATATCGACGCCGGCCACGTCGAGCATATCGCGCACCACGCGCCGGTTCATCCGATCGTCCTCGATGAAAAGGACTTTCACGGCCGGTCCGCCGGCCAGGTCCACGGGACGGGAGCGCTGCGCATGCCGATTCCCCTAGTCGCTAAGCGGCCTTGGTCGCAAGCGTGTCCGAACTGGATACAACACCTTGATCGATCACGGCAGCGACTAGGCGTGCGCCCGAAATCGGCTTGGCGAGCGTGCGCCAGCCATCGCCCGCACGCGCCATCGCGGTCGCGATGTCGCCGCAAAGAAGGAACAGCGGCCCATCGCTTGCGGATCGACCAATTGCGCGCTGGCCCGCGACGCTCAAGGTCACGGCATCGGCGAGCACCGCGGAGGCGTCGTTTTCGGCAAGCCAAGCGAGCGCCTCCTCCTCCGACGCGGCAAAAGCGGTCGGAGTCCGTGCCTCGAACAGCGTGCGCAGCATCGCGCGCGCGATCGGATTGCGCTCGATCAGCAGCAGCGCCGATGCGCGTTCGGTCGCGGTGGCGGCGCCCGCCGTTTCGGGCTCGCGGAACGGCAAGGTGACGGTGAAGGTCGATCCGCAGCCCAGCGCGCTCGCCACCCGGACCGCACCGCCCATCGCCTCGGCAAGGCTGCGGCAGATCGACAGGCCGAGCCCCGTGCCGCCGAATTCACGTGTGGTCCCTGCATCCGCCTGCCGGAAGCTTTCGAAGATCGCCTCGAGCTTGTCGGGCGGGATGCCGACCCCGGTGTCGGACACGGTGAGCACGAACCGGTCGCCCTCGCGCCGCGCGCGCAGCGTGACCGAACCCTGGCGCGTGAACTTGAAGGCGTTGGACATCAGGTTGAATGCGACCTGCCGCACGCGCGCGGCATCGCCCATCATCGCCGACGGGCACTCGTCGAGGTCGATCCGGAACGCGATCCCGCGCGCCCGCGCCTGATCCTGCCACAGCAGCGCCGCGTCACGCAGCGTCGCGGCGGGGTCAAACGGCCTATCCTCGATCGTAAGATTGCCCGTCTCCATCTTGGCCACGTCGAGGATGTCGTCGACCAGCGCGCGCATGGTCGTGCCCGCGGCGTGAACCAGTTGCAGCCGATCGCGCAGCGTCGGCGCCAGCGTCCGGTCGGTCAGGATCACCTGCGTCATGCCAAGGATCCCGTTGAGCGGGGTGCGGATCTCATGGCTCGTCGTCGCCAGGAACTCGGTCTTGGCGGCGAGCGCCTTGCCGAGCGCATCGTTGCTGATCTTCAGATCGGCTGCGACCAGACGCACCCTGTCGCGGCTGCGGCGGATCGTGAAAAGGCCGACCAGCAGCAGGAGGATGATGACCGCCACCGCGCCCGCGCCGCCGAGGAACATCGCCCGTTGGCTCGCCAGCCGCGCCCGCTCGAACGCGACGCTGCGTCGCGCCTCGTCGCGCTGGAGATTGGCGATCTTGAGCTCCTGGTTGGCGAAGTCGAAGCGTGCGCCCATCAACGCGGTGCTCGTCGTCGTCGCTAACTTGGTCGCCTCGTCGTCGAGTCGCTTCTGCGCAGCGAGGTGAACCAGTGCGGCCGGCGCGTTGCCGCGCGCGGCGTAGATGCGATACGCTGTCTCGTGCGCTTCGCGTGACGATAGTTGTGTCCTAGCGAGGTCGACGCCGGCAAAGTTCTGCGCGATCAGACGCTCGGCGGCATCAAGGCGGCCCTGGTCGAACGCGATCTGCGCCTCGATCGCGTCGGACGCGCGATCCTCCGGGCTACCGAGCCGTGGCGGCGCGACCCGCCGTGCCTCAGCGATCGTCCGTGCCGCCTCGGCCAGGCGTCCTGTCATCAGCCGGGTTCGAGCAAGATTGCGTAATACCTGCGCCTCCAGCAGCCCGCTTCGCATGCTCCGCGTTATTGAAAGCCCTATGGTGTACTCACTCTCAGCCTGCCGATGCAGACGCAATTCAGTGAGGGCGAGAGCGCGATTGTTGTGGATCGTCAGAGCGATCATGGGGTCGCCCTGAAATATCTGCTTTGCTTGCAGTGTGTACTTCAGAACAGAGCCGTAGTCTTTTGCTTCAAAGTAGAGATATGCGATGTTTAGAAGAGCCTTGGCCTGCGACCGATCATCATGAAACCTTCGGAAGAGATGGAAGGCCTCATGAAAGTCGGCCAGTGCGAGAGCCACCTTGGCCCGTTCCACGTTCAAAGCACCGCGCGTGAGAAGAAGATCGGATAGTAGCCGAGATCGTGGTGCGAGCTTACGGACTTGCATAATCGAGCGAGCAATGATCGGCTCGGCGATGTCGAAATGTCCAAGTCGGAGTTCTGCCTCCGCCTGAAGGTGGGCCACGGCGGCGGATGCAAGCGCTCGATCTGAAGCGTTACTTATCTGCGATGCCTGCGATTGCAATCTCGCCAAGTTCGGCAGAGCGCGCGCAGGCGCATCGACCACTATTGGCTTGATCGCGGCAGCGCTACGCTCGATGGTAGCGCGATCGAGCGCTACTTGGCGTTGTAGCTTTGCTTGAGCCGCAGCAACGCCGAGCGACCCGGCCAGCAGCATTATCACCCAGCGCATCTCAGGCGCGCTTCCATGCCTGCGCCTGCCGCCCAAACATTGCCCTCGGACTTTGCGGCAACGCCAGGTGCCGCTCTTCGTCAAGATAGGTCACCAGCGCATCGAAGCAGATCGGACGGCTGATCAAGAACCCTTGGGCCATGTCGCATCCCATGACGGTCAGCAGTGCGAGCGCCGCTTGCGTTTCGACGCCTTCGGCCACGACCTCCATCTCCATCGCGTGGGCGAGATCGATCGTCGAGCGGACGATCAACGGGTCGCGATTCGAGCTGGTCAGTTGGGTGACGAACAGCTTGTCGATCTTAAGCTCGCGCGCGGGCAACTGCTTCAGATAGGCGAGCGAGGAAAGCCCCGCCCCATAGTCGTCGATCGCGACGGTGATGCCGATGCCGGCCAGTTGCTTCAGATGCGCGATCGCGATCGAGGGATCGCGGATCACCGACGTCTCGGTCACCTCGAAACCAAGCACCGCGCCACTCTGCTCGACGAGCAGGCAGGCGTTGCGGACGAACTTCGGATCGCACAGCAGCACGCCCGCGATGTTGACGAAAATGCGCAGGTCGTGGCCGCGAGCGGCGAGCAGCCGCTGGTCGGAGATGACGCGCCGGATCGTCCACAGCGTCATCGCGCCGATATCGCTCGATTGTTCGGCCACCGGGATGAAGTCGCCCGGCAGGATCAAGCCGCGGGTCGGATGGCGCCAGCGAATCAGGGCTTCGAGCGAACAGATGCTCTGCCGGCGGAGGTGAAGCTTCGGCTGATACTGGACGAACAGTTCGTCGCGATCGATCGCCAGATGAAGGTCGCGACTGAGCGTCAGCGCATCTATCCGCCCGACCACCGCTTCGACCAAACGAGCGACCGGCCGACGGTTTCCCTCAGCCTCGGACAGCGCCTGCTCGGCGACTTCGATCAGGCGGACCTCGTCGTAATGCGGCGCGGGCGTCGCGGCGCCACCGAGCGCCAGATCGAGTCGACACCGCTCGCCATCGATGTCGAAGGCGGCTTCGAAAGCGGAGTCAATCGTGGCGAGCGCTTGGTCGAGATCCCCGCATGCAGAACCATCGAACCCGATCTCGATGCGGTCGAACCCGCCCGCGATGATGATCGCTTCCGGGAGCAGAGCTTCGATGTGCGTGCTTAGCAGGTCAATCAGCGTCTCGGCGCGAGGACGCCCCAGATGCCGGCGGAGCACGGGATAGTTGGTCAGCCGCGCAAGGATGGCAAAACGCCACGCAGGCATCCCGCGCTCGCTGCTGCCTAGGCCGGGGGGGCCGAACACCGTCGGGTTCGCGAAAAGGCGCTTCGGCTCGGTCATCCTAAGACCCTGCCCGGCGGAGATAAAAAACGCGTTAAACGACAGTGGCACCATTTTGGGTCCAGCCGGACCGAAGCGGTCCATTGCAGAATGGTTTACGACTTGTTAAGCATCGTTTTGCGCCGAAAGGCGTCAATAGGGAGAAAACCGATGCTGAAGTTCCTCATTTCGCTCGTCTACGGCGAGAGCATTCGTCCGCTCTGAACTGTTACCGGCCCGCCGACCTCATCACTAAAGTGTAAGATGTAGGCGGGCCGATCCTTCGTGGGCTAGACAGTGAGGCTGGCCGTTCGGCTCGGGTTTCGTCCACCTATTCGGTTCGACCAACCCCGGCAGCAGACTGCCGCTTCATCTCATCACCAAGCGTGTCGCTGTCCTTCATGGGCGCACGTGCAACATCAACGATCTTCGAAGCTTGCCGAGTGGGGGAGACGCCTGTGGTCGCCATCCGGCGTGCCAGCGCCATGAACCGCGATGGGCGCGCCGACATCGGCAATTTACGACCGTCATTGCCCTGCTAGCCGGGGTCCCCGATCCTCGGCCATAGCCAAGCCGTCGATACGTCTGGCCCCCGCGGCGAGGAACGGCCACGCGGATTGACCAAGCTCTCCGCAACGCCATCGCGAAGGTATCGTGCGATTGTGACGGTTGCTATTTGCTCAACCGTAGTCACGCTTGCGCGGCCGCCAGGTTATCGTGGCGGAGCATTACATCCCGCGACGACAATGCACATTAGCTGCCCGGCTTCAGCTGACGCTTTGCTATTTCCGGCCAGCCCGCCCCGACGCGCCGCTGACCCCGGTCACACCCGCCGACGAGGCAGGCGTTAATAATCACGCGAATACCGCAAGCTTGCGTTCGAACCGCCGAACGACCCCGCCGAAGTCAGCAGGCTGAGCGCGCGGGTCAGCGCGATCTCGATCTGCGTGGCGGTGAAGCCGCGCGCGTCGGTGACGATCTCGACATAGATGTCGTCGGTCAGATACTTGCCCGCGGCCAGCGAGGTTCCCCGCCCGGTCGCATCGTCGGCGCCGAGCACGCGCAACCGGTCGAACCCGGTCGCCGAGCGTAGCTTGCCGAGCGGATTGAGCCCGCCGCCACTCGACGGCCGCAACGAATTGAGCGCGGCAGCAAGCTGGATCGCCTCGGTCGCGGACAGATTTTCCGGCCGGGTACCGAACAACAGGCGGCTGAGCACCTCGTCCTGCGGCAGCGCCGGGGTCGAGGTGAAAGCGATCTGCGGTCGCTGACCGGTGCCGGTGACGTTGAGGACCACCGTGACCCCGTCCGACGAGGTCGAGGCCTGGATGTTGATGTCGGGGTCGGTCAGCTGCCCGCCGCGGAAACGGATCTGTCCGCGGGTGACCTCGAACCGCTTGCCCGCGAACGAAAAGGTCCCGCGCACGAGGTCGAGCCCGCCGCCGATCGTCGGCGCCGCGCTGGTGCCGCCGACGCGCAGGTCCATCTCCCACTCCGACTCGAGCCCCATGCCCGACACGAACAGCTGATTCGCGGCACGGACGCGCAGGT
>Ga0182210_1000317_pt1 | contig 11499 bp, 8 predicted proteins | sample G5R1MG_19_FD_129670 | JGI IMG/M metagenome (GOLD analysis project Ga0182210, IMG submission 129670) | Switchgrass phyllosphere microbial communities from Michigan, USA - G5R1_MAIN_03OCT2016_LD1 MG | ecosystem: Host-associated > Plants > Phyllosphere > Phylloplane/Leaf | place: USA: Michigan... | reverse complement strand
CGCTGCCCGCCCTTGCCCAGCACGATCGCGCGCTGGGTCGGGCGATCGACCAGGATCTGCTGGTGGATCTCGACCGACCCGTCGGGGCGCTCCTTGTAGCTCTCGGTCTCGACCGCGCTGGCATAGGGCAGCTCGGCGTGGAGCTGGAGGTAGAGCTGCTCGCGCGTCACCTCGGCGGCCTGCGCACGCTCGGTGGCGTCGGACACCTGATCCTCGGGATAATGCCACGGTCCCTTGGGCATCGCCGCGGCGAGCGTCGCCTTCAGCTTGGGCAGCCCGTCGCCGGTCAACGCGGAGATGAAGAAGGTCTCGGCAAACCCGATCAGGCCGTTCAACCGCTCGGCATGCAGCAGCAGCTTGGGTTTGTCGGCCAGGTCGACCTTGTTGAGGATCAGATATTTGGGCTCGGGCCGGTCCTTCAACCGCTCGGCGATGTCGGTGACCTTGGGGCCGAGCCCGCCCTTGGCATCGACCACCAGCGCGAGCACGTCGGCGCCCTCCGCCCCGCCCCACGCGGCCGCGACCATCGCGCGGTCGAGCCGGCGCTTGGGTTCGAAGATGCCGGGCGTGTCGACCAGCAGCAGCTGCGTGTCGCCTTCGATCGCGACGCCCATCAGCCGGGTGCGCGTCGTCTGCGCCTTGGGGCTGACGATCGCGACCTTCTGGCCGACCATCGCGTTGACCAGCGTGGACTTGCCCGCGTTGGGCGCCCCGACGACGGCGACGAGGCCGCAGGATTGATTGGTTTCGGTCATCGCCGACCGCCTAGCCGTTTTCGGCTGGTGATGGAAATCGGCGGAAACCGCAGGCCTATTTGCCGGTCTGCGCCAGCAACGCCCGCGCCGCGGCGGTTTCCGCTTCCTGCTTGCTGGTGCCGGTGGCCGACGCGGCGAGCTTGCCGACCGCGACCTGCACCGTGAAGCGCGGCGCATGGCCGGGACCCGATCGGTCGGTGACGGTATATTCGGGCGACTTGCGGTTGCTGGCGGCGGCCCATTCCTGCAGCTGCGATTTGGGATGCTGCGGCGCCTTGTCGTGGCGCTGGACCCGCGTCTCCCACGCCCCCCGGACAAAGGCGCGCGCGCCATCGAGCCCCGCCTCGAGATACCAGGCGCCGATCAGCGCCTCCATCACGTCGCCCAGGATATTGTCGCTGTCGGCGGCGCCGTCGTCGCGCGCCTGCTTGCCGAGCTTCAGGTGCCGCGGCGCGCCCAGCCCGCGCGCGACCTCGGCACAGACTGCGCCGGTGACGAGCGCGTTGAGCCGCTTCGACAATTGCCCCTCGGGCTCGTGCGGGAACAGCTCGAACAGCCACTCGCCGACGACCAGGCCGAGCACCCGGTCGCCGAGAAATTCGAGCCGCTGGTAATCCTCGCCGCCCCGCGTCGCGACGAAGCTGCCATGGGTCAGCGCCCGCTCGAAACGGGCGGGATGGTCGGGGACGCGGCCGAAAACGTGGCCCAGCCAGCCGGCAAGCTCGCTCAGAACCCCTCCCCGATCCGGCTCGCCCGCGCCGCCGAGCCCCAGGTCCACGGCTTCAGCCATTCGGCGCTGCCGTCGGTCGAGAAGAAGGTGACCAGCGCACGGCCCTCGATATTCTCGAGCGGGACGAGGCCCATGCCCTGCGGCGCCGGGAAGCGGCTGTCGGCGGATCGGTCGCGATTGTCGCCCATCACGAACACATGGCCCTGCGGCACGGTGTAGACGCCGGTGTCGTCGGCCCCCGGCTCCTCGCCCTGATCGAGCACCTGGTAGCTGCGGCCGCCGGGCAGCGTCTCCAGGAAGCGCGGATAGCGGCACACCTGCCCGCCATCGAGCGTGTCGAGGAATTCGACCCCGCAGGCGCCGGGCGTGTAGTTGGGCGTGATCGGCAGGACGAAGTCGGCGATCCGCTGCTTGGGGATCGGCCGGCCGTTGAGCACCACCTGGCCGCGGCGGACCTGCACCGTGTCGCCGGGCAGGCCGATCACCCGCTTGATGACGTCGTGGTCGAGGACCAGCGGCGCGCGAAAGACGACCACGTCGCCGCGCTCGGGCACCGACGACAGGATCTTGCCCGGGATCGGCGGGAAGCCCCACGGGAAGCTCCACCGCGAATAGCCGTAATTCCACTTCGAGACGAACAGATAGTCGCCGATCAACAGGCGCGGCAGCATCGATTCGGACGGGATCATGAACGGCGCGACCACCAGGCTGCGGAATACCCAGACGATCAGCGCGAGCTTTACCAGAAAGCGCAGCGTGTCCCAGGGCTCGCCCTGGCGTTTGGACGAGCGGGCGGCGGTGGTGGACGGGGAACGGGCCATGCCCCGATCGGTCGCGCAACGCCGCTGGCACGTCAAGCGGAGCCTTGCCCTTGCTCGTCCGTTCGGGCTGAGCTTGTCGAAGACCCGCCTCCGGGCGAACGGATGGAGTTACGCATGACCGCCGACTGGACCGCGATCGAGGCGCTGCCTTCCCCCAAGCTCACCGAGCTGTTCGATGCCGATCCCGGCCGCCTCGATCGCTTCAGCGTCGATGTCGCCGGGCTCCATTTCGACTGGTCGAAAACCCACCTCACCGCCGATGCCGTCGCCGCGTTCGAGGCGCTTGCCAAGGCGCAGGACCTCGCCGGCAAGCGCGACGCGATGTTCGGCGGCCAACACGTCAACGTCACCGAGGACCGCCCGGTCGAACACACCGCCGAACGCGGCGAGGGCAATCCCGAAAGCGTCGCACGCGCGCGCGGCTTCCACGATCGGATGCGTGCGCTGATCGACGCGATCGAGGCCGACGCGCTGGGCCCGGTCCGCCACATCCTCCATGTCGGCATCGGCGGATCGGCGCTGGGGCCGCATCTGCTGGTCGACGCGCTGGGGCGTGAGGACCGGCGCTACGACGTGGCGATCGTCTCCAACGTCGACGGCGTCGCGCTGGAGGATGCGTTCGCCCGCTTCGATCCCGCCGCGACGCTGCTCGTCGTCGCGTCGAAGACCTTCACCACCACCGAGACGATGCTCAACGCCGAGTCCGCGCTCGCCTGGATGACCGAGGCCGGGGTCGACGACCCATACGGCCGAGTGATCGCGCTCACCGCCTCGCCCGACAAGGCGGTCGAGTGGGGCGTCGACGAGACCCGCGTACTGCCGTTCGGCGAGGGTGTCGGCGGGCGCTATTCGCTCTGGTCGTCGATCGGCTTTCCCGCCGCGATCGCGCTCGGCTGGGACCGGTTCGAGGAACTGCTCGAAGGCGCGGCCGAGATGGACCGCCACTTCCGCCTGACCGCGCTGCACGAGAACGCCCCCGCGCTCGCGGCGTTCGCGGACCTCTATTACACGCAAGTTCGCCACGCCGAGACGCGCGCGCCCTTCGCCTATGACGAGCGGCTGCGGCTGCTGCCGAGCTATCTCCAGCAGCTGGAGATGGAATCGAACGGCAAACGCGTCACCGTCGACGGCGACGTGCTCACCCGCTCGACCGCGGCGATCACCTGGGGCGGGGTCGGGACCGACGCGCAGCACGCGGTGTTCCAGCTGCTCCACCAGGGCACCCACCTCGTACCGGTCGAGTTCATCGCGGTGATCGAGGCGGGCGACACCCTCGCGCCCGAGCATCACCGCCAGCTCCTCCTCAACGCCTTCGCGCAGGGCGCCGCGCTGATGAAGGGCAAGCAGGCCGACGATCCCGCGCGCAGCTATCCCGGCGACCGACCCTCCTCGACGATCCTCCTCGACGACCTCGACGCCCGCAGCCTCGGCGCGCTGATCGCCTTCTACGAGCACCGCGTGTTCGTGAACGGCGTGCTGCTCGGCATCAACTCGTTCGACCAGTTCGGCGTCGAGCTCGGCAAGGAAATGGCCAAGGCCGCGGCGAAGGGCGGCGGCGACTTCGATCCGTCGACGACCGACCTGATCAAGCGCGCCGGGCTGGACTGACCCACCCCCGTCTCTTATGTGTACGCTCCTGCGGAGTTGTACACATGCGGACCAATATCGAGATCGACGATCAAGTCATCGCTGACCTCATGGCGGAACTTGGCGTGAAGACGAAACGTGAAGCGGTGGACGTCGCGCTTCGCGACACCCTGCGCGCCAAACGCCAGCTCAAAGCATGGGATGCGCTGCGTGGCATCGGCTGGGATGGCGATCTCGATGAGCTGCGCACCGACAAGGTCAGGCCGAGCGTCGAGTGATCCTGGTTGATTCCAGTGTGTGGATCGACCTGTTTGGCGATCGACAAACGCTGCAGACACTCGCATTGCGGGCGTTCATCGCGGAAAGGCGGCGCATCCTGGTGGGCGACCTGATCCTGACCGAGGTGCTTCAGGGCGCGCGGACGGAGCGGACCTTCGAAGTTATACTTGGCGAGATGGCGCTGTTCGATCGGGTCCAGGTCGCCGACGCCCCGGGCGCTATCCAAGCGGCCCGCAACTACCGCCATCTTCGAAGCTTGGGCATCACGCCGCGCAAGACCATCGACACCCTTATCGCCAGCCGCTGCATCCTCGACGGCATTCCGCTGTTGTACGCCGACCGCGATTTCGACCCCTTCGTCCAGCATCTCGGCCTGCGGTCGGCGCTCGACATCCCCGGAGTGACCCCATGAGCGACTACGACTACGACCTCTTCGTCATCGGCGCCGGTTCCGGCGGCACGCGGGCGGCGCGCGTCTCGGCGGCGCACGGCGCGCGGGTGGCGGTGGCGGAGGAGTATCGCGTCGGCGGCACCTGCGTCATCCGCGGCTGCGTGCCCAAGAAGCTGCTCGTCTACGGCGCCCACTTCGCCGAGGATCTGCGCGACGCTCGGCATTTCGGCTGGGACGTGCCGGACGACTGCAACTTCCACTGGCCGCGACTGCGCGACAACGTGCTGCGCGAGGTCGACCGGATCAACCAGGCCTATACCGGCACGCTCCAGAATGCGGGCGTCGAGATCATCCACAGCCGCGCGGTGGTGACCGGGCCCAACACCGTGCGCCTCGACGACGGGACCGAGAAGACCGCCGAGACGATCCTGGTCGCGGTCGGCGCGCATCCGGCGGTGCCCGAATGCCCGGGGCACGAGCATGGCATCACCTCGAACGAGGTGTTCCATCTCGACGCGATCCCCAAGCGCATCCTGATCGCGGGCGCGGGCTATATCGCCAACGAGTTCGCGGGCGTGTTCCACCAGTTCGGGGCGCACGTCATCCTGATGAACCGTACGCGCGAGATCCTGCGCGGCTACGAACTCGCGATCCGCGACCGGCTGCTCCAGATCAGCCTGATGAAGGGGCTCGAATTCCGCTTCGACGCGGCGTTCCAGGGGATCGAGAAGCTGGAGGACGGCTGCCTCAAGGTGTCGATGCACGGCCACGAGCCGGTCGTCGTCGACATGGTGCTGTTCGCGACCGGCCGCGTGCCTAACACCACCGGCCTCGGCCTCGAAAGCGCGGGCGTTGAACTAGACGAGAAGGGCGCGGTCCGGGTCGACGAGGACAATCGGTCGACCTGCCCGTCGATCTACGCGGTCGGCGACGTCACCAACCGCGTGCAGCTCACCCCCGTCGCGATCCGCGAAGGCCAAGCGTTCGCCGACAACAAATACGGCAAGGGCGACTGCCGGGTCGATTACGACTGCATCCCCTCGGCGGTGTTCAGCCACCCGCCGCTCGCGGGCGTCGGCATGACCGAGGCGGAGGCGCGGCAGAAGCTCGGGTCGGTCAAGGTCTACTCGTCCGACTTCCGCCCGATGAAGAACGTGCTGGCCGGCCGCGACGAGCGCGCGCTCTACAAGATGGTCTGCAATGCCGAGACCGACGTGGTGGTCGGCATCCACATGATCGGCCCCGACGTGCCGGAAATCCTCCAGGCGGCGGCGGTGGCGGTAAAGGCGGGGCTGACCAAGGCGCAGTTCGATGCGACGGTGGCGCTCCACCCGACGATGGCGGAGGAGTTGGTGCTCCTTAAGTAAGGCGCAGGCCGCGCCACGACGCGGCCGGTGCGCGAAAGCGCAGCGCCTTAGGGCGGCCGGCGGGTCGGCGCAGCCGAGCCCGTTCGACGTCGCAGCGGCGGCTTTGCCGTCGCCTGCCTTTGCCCCATCTCCCTTCGGCAGCTCCCTCCCTCCCCCGCAAGGGGGGAGGGCAAACACCATCACCGCCCCAAAAATCGCCCCGGCCGCCGCTCCGCCACCGCCCGCACCCCCTCGGCGAAGTCCTCGGTCCGCTGCAACCAGGCCTGCTCCGCCAGCTCGTGATCGGTCTGCGCCTCGACCAGCGCGCGCAAGTCCCCGCGCATCGTCGCCCGCGTCGACTCGACCGCGAGCGGCGCCCCCGCAGCGATCTCGCGCGCCAACGCCAGCGCACGGTCGTCGAGTTCGCCGGGCGCGGCCAACTCGTCCGCCAGCCCCCATGCGTGGGCCTGCTCGCCCCCGATCCGCCGCCCGGTCAGGTTCATCATCAGCGCGCGTTGCCGCCCGACGATCCGCTCGAGCACCGCCGAGATGCCGAACCCCGGATGGAACCCGATCGCCACGAAATTGGCGACGAACCGCGCCTGCGGGCTCGCCACCCGGAAATCGGCGACCAGCGCCAGGCCCAGCCCCGCGCCGACCGCCGCCCCCTGCACCGCCGCGACCACCGGCGTCTTCACCCCGAACAGCTTGGCCGCCGCGACATAGAACGGGTTGCGCCCGTCCGCGGGCACGCCCTTGGCGACGGGGTTGGCGTTGACGAGGTCGGCGCCGGCACAGAACACCCGCCCCTCCGACCGCAATACGATCGCGCGCACCGCCGGATCGGCGTCGGCGGCGTCGAACGCCTCGCCGATCCCCTCGATCAGTTCGAGGTCAGCGAAATTGTGCGGCGGCCGGGCAAAGGTCACCACCGCGACATGGCCATCGATCTGGGTCCGGACCGTCATCGCATCATCCTTGTTGACCTACGTTGTGGCAGAGCTGTGACACCAACCGCCAAATCCGCATACCGCGGCTTCAAATCCGTAGCGTCAAGCGGACCGGTCCGGTAGTCTTCGGATGCGGATACCAAAGCCCCGGCAGCAGACCGGGACAAGGATACCGTGGCAGGACCGGAGCGTCCGCCGCAGGAGAGGACCGCCTCTCTGCCACCCGCCGGCGCGCCTCGCCGGCGGGGTGCGACGAACTCCCCATTTCTGCCCGAACCGCCGCACGCGCTGTGGCCGCTGGGGAATTATCGATGAAGACCGTCACTCGCCTGAGCCTGCGCGCCGCGCTCGCCGTCACCACCACGCTCGGCACCGCCGCCATGCTGATCGCGCCCGCCTACGCGCAGACCAGCACCGCGACGATCCGCGGCACCGTCCGCAACGCCGCCGGGGCGCCGGCCGCCGCCACGCTCGTCACCGCTACCTCGACCGCGACGGGCATCGCCTATCGCGCGACCAGCGGCTCGGACGGCAGCTATGCGCTCAACGGCGTACGCCCCGGCGTCTACACGATCGCGGTCGACGCTGCCGACGGCACCCGGTTCGAACAGGTCGTGTCGGTCGGCATCGGCCAGTCGGCGACGCTCGACATCGCGCTGACCGCCGCCGAGAGCGCCGATCCGTCGACGATCACCCCCGGCACCGCGGCGGATACGGGCGAGGGCGACATCGTCGTGGTCGGCAACAGCCTGCGCGAGACGCGCACGTCGGAGGTCGCGACCAACGTCAGCCAGGCCCAGATCCGCCGCCTGCCGCAGACCGACCGCAACTTCCTGAGCTTCGCCGCGCTCGCGCCGGGCGTCCGCTACAACGACAGCGAAAACAACAAGGGCTTCTCCTCGGCCGCCTCGCCCGCCAGCCAGGTCAACGTCTTCATCGACGGCGTGTCGCTGAAGAACAAGCTGCGCGAGGGCGGCGTCGCCGGCCAGCAGAACAGCCGCGGCAACCCGTTCGGCCAGCTCGCGGTGCAGGAATTCCGCGTCGCGACCCAGAACTACAAGGCCGAATACGAACAGGCCGGCTCGGCGGTCATCACCGCGATCACCAAGTCGGGCACCAACGAATTCCACGGCGAGGTCTTCGGCCAGTACACCGACAAGAGCCTGACCCAGAAGAGCGTGATCGACATCCGCGACGGCAATGTCGAGCCCGCGTTCGAGCGCAAGCAGTACGGCATCGCGCTCGGCGGGCCGATCATCAAGGACAAGCTGTTCTTCTTCGGCACCTACGAGGGCAACGATCAGAACCGCGCCTTCAACGTCAACCCGTCCGCCACCGCCAACGCCGACGCGATCCGTGAGTTCGAGCAGTTCTCCGGCCGCCGCCTCAACGAGTTCGAGGGCGCGTTCGTCTCGCCGTTCCGCGCCGACTTCTACTTCGGCAAACTGACGCTCGCCCCCAACGACACCGACGTGTTCGACCTGTCGTTCAGCCGCCGCGAAGAGATCGATATCCAGAACTTCGGCGGCACCGTCAGTTTCGAGAATGCCGAGAACAAGCGCAACAAGGTCGACACCTACGTCTACCGCTGGACGCACACCGGCAACGGCTTCGTCAACGAATTCAACGCCAACTATCTCAACTACACCTTCAATCCGGTGTCGATCAATCCGGACCTGCCGAGCTTCGACTATCAGGGCGTCATCCTGTACGGCGGCAAGGATTCGAGCCGTCAGGAAACGCAGACCGGCTACACGCTGCGCGACGACCTGACCTATACCGGCCTGCGCAGCCATGTGTTCAAGGTCGGCGCCCGCGTCGAGATCACCGACATCCGGTTCATCAACAACGCCTATATCCAGCCGCGCTACACCTTCCTGCGCGCCGATCAGGCGGGCACGCCGCTCGATCCGACCGACGACCTGACCTTCGCGTTCCCGGCAGAGGCGCGGCTCGGCCTCGGCAATGGGCGCATCTATGGCTCGAACACGCAGGTCGGCCTCTATGCGCAGGACGATTGGGACATCACCGAGCGCCTGCAGCTGAACCTCGGCGTGCGCTGGGATTACGAGACCAACGCCAAGAACAACAAGTACATCACGCCGGCGAATGCCGCCGCCGCGCTGCGGGCATTGCCGCGCACCGACTATTTTGATCCCGAGAACTACATTTCGACCGGTACCAACCGTAAGCCCTTTGCCGGCGCGATCGCGCCGCGCATCGGTTTCTCGTGGGACATCTTCGACAACCAGACGACGGTGATCTTCGGCGGCGCCGGGCGCTATTACGACCGCAACAACTTCAACAACACGGTCGACGAGCTCAGCCGCACGATCAACCCGGTCGGCGTGTTCCGCTTCTCGCCCAACGGCACGGTTCGCAACGGCAACCCGACGACCCGCTGGGATCCGCGCTACCTGACACGCGACGGGCTGCTCACGCTCCTCGGCACCAATCCCGAAACCGGCCTGCCCGAACTGCTAGCGACCAAGAACGACGTCAAGCCGCCGGTCAACGACCAGTTCTCGTTCGGCGTGCGGCAGGTCGTGGGGCCGTTCCAGGCGTCGGTCAGCGGGTCGTACCAGCGCGGGCGCAACGGTTATACCTACCTGTTCGCCACCCGGAACAACAACGGGCTGGGCGGCTGCTGCAACACCGCGCCGACCCGCGCCAACGGCTATTCGAACGCGCTGATCGGCTTCGACGGGCTCGACACCCGCTACAAGGCGTTGTTCGTCACGCTCGACAAGAACTATACCGAGGCGAGCGGATGGGGCCTCAACATCGCCTACACGCTGGGCAAGGCGGAGAAGAACGGCGGCGACCTGTTCAGCCTCGACGAGATCACCCCCGATGCCTACGGCTTCCGCCCGAACGTCGGCGACGAGCGGCACCGCGTCGTCATCTCGGGGCTGGTCGATCTGCCGCTCGGCTTCCAGTTCTCGACGCTGACCACGCTCGGCTCGGGCCAGGCATACAACGTCGTCGACACCACCAACGGCAGCGAGCCGGGGCAGCGGCGCTTCACCGTCGGCTATCCGGAAAAGAACTGCATCGGCGGCGTGTTCGCGTTCTGCCAGGTCGACATCACGCTGGCGAAGCGCTTCTCGCTGTTCAACTCGAACGATGGGCTGGAGCTGGCGGTCGACGTGCTCAACGCGTTCAACAACAAGAACTTCTCCGGCTTCGACGAAAGCATCAACCTCAACGCCCGGCCGAACCCCGACGTGCTCGAGCCCGCCAATGCCCAGAACGGCAGCAGCCTGCTGACGCTGCCGCGGCGAATCCAGCTGCGCGCAGGCTTCCGCTTCTGATCGGGTGGATGGGGCAGACGGCCGGTTATCGGTCGCCTGCCCCTACCCATCGGTCCATAGCCACGGGCATGATCGACAGACGCTCCCTCCTGCTCACGGGGCTGGCGACCGGTGCATGCACCGCCGCCGGCCCCGTTTCGCTTTCCGCCCCGCGACCCGGCCTCGTCGCCGACCTGCACGAGCGCAGCTTCCGCTTCTTCTGGGACACCACCGACCACCGCACCGGGCTCGCGCTCGATCGCTGGCCGACCCCGTCCTTCTCCTCGATCGCGGCGATCGGGTTTGCGCTCACCGCCTATCCGGTCGGGGTCGCCAACGGCTGGATCACGCGCGTCGCCGCCGCCGAGCGGACGCTGAACACGCTGCGCTTTCTCTGGGATCTGCCGCAAGGACCCGAGCCCAGCGGCACCGCCGGCTACAAGGGCTTCTTCTACCACTTCCTCGATGCGAAGACGGGGCTGCGCTACCGCACCAACGAGCTGTCCTCGATCGACACCACCCTGCTGATGGGCGGCGTCCTGTTCGCGAGGCGCTGGTTCGACCGCCCCGCCGAGGCCGAGATCCGCGACCTCGCGACCAAGCTGTTCGACCGGATCGAATGGCCCTTCTTCCAGGACCAACAGGCCGCAGGTGACCCGCGATTGTCGATGGGGTGGAGCCCGGAGCATGGCTTCATCCCCCGCCGCTGGTACGGCTATACCGAAGCGATGCTCGCCTATGTCATGGCGCTGGGATCGGAAACACATGGGCTCCGCTCGGCCACCTGGGATGCGTGGACTGCGACCTACGGCCCGCAATGGCGCGACTCGGCCGCGGGCCGCTTCCTCTCCTTCGGGCCGCAGTTCGGGCACCAGTACAGCCATGTCTGGGTCGACTTCCGCGGCATCCGCGACGCCCCCATGCGCGCCGCGAACATGGACTATTTCGAGAACAGCCGCCGCGCGACGCTCGCCCAACGCGCCTATGCGGTCGCCAATCCGATGGGCTGGCGCGGCTATGGCGCCGACACATGGGGGCTGACCGCCTGCGACGGGCCCGGCGATTTCAGCGCTACGATCAACGGCCGCCCGCGCACCTTCTTCGGCTATGCCGCGCGCGGGCCGATGGGGCAGCACGACGAGCGCGACGACGGCACCATCGCCCCCACCGCCGCCGCCGCCTCGATGCCGTTCGCGCCCGAGATCGTCGAGCCTGCGATCCGTGGCCTCCATCGCGACTATGGCGCAGGCATCTGGGGCCGGTACGGCTTCATCGACGCGTTCAACCCCACGCTGCGCGATCCCGCCACCAAGGTGCAGAAGGGCCGCATCGTCCCCGGCCTCGGCT
>Ga0182210_1000316_pt1 | contig 11520 bp, 9 predicted proteins | sample G5R1MG_19_FD_129670 | JGI IMG/M metagenome (GOLD analysis project Ga0182210, IMG submission 129670) | Switchgrass phyllosphere microbial communities from Michigan, USA - G5R1_MAIN_03OCT2016_LD1 MG | ecosystem: Host-associated > Plants > Phyllosphere > Phylloplane/Leaf | place: USA: Michigan... | reverse complement strand
ATCCTATCCCTCATCGTCGAGACGGCATGCAGCCTGACCGCTGCCGGTCATCATGTAGTCATTGTGTCCTCGGGCGCTATTGGCGTGGGCTTGCGGCGCATGAATCTCCCTCGCCGCCCAAAACACCTTCCACAAGTACAGGCACTGGCAGCGATTGGCCAGTGCAAGCTTATATCGCTGTGGGATCAGCTGTTCGGCAACCTAGGGCAGCCAATTGCGCAGGTGCTGCTCACGCGTAACGACATTGCAGATCGCACACAATACCAGAATGCGCAGAATACCTTCATCGAGTTGCTGAGTATGGGCGTCATACCAATAGTCAATGAGAACGACACGCTGGCCGTCTCGGAGATCAAGTTCGGAGACAACGATACGCTGAGTGCCATCACTGCAGGCATGGTGCAGGCAGACTACCTATTCTTGATGACGGACGTCGATTGTCTATATGACAAGAACCCAAGGACCAACCCGGATGCTAAGAGCATCAACGTAGTCGAGGATATTGCAGATCTGGCCGCTGATGTGAGTTCAGCGGGAAGTGCGCTGGGCACGGGAGGCATGAGTACCAAGATTGTGGCAGCACGATTGGCGACCAGTGCGGGTGTCACAACCGTCATCACCAGGAGCAGTAAGCCGGGCAACATCTCTGCCATAATTGCGGATGCAGAGAAACAGAGGAGCGCAAAGTCGTCGAATCGAAGTTCGGTAACCATCTTCCAAAACGATGGCGTGCCGCTGTCACAAAGCGTAAACACCTCAAATCATGACCTTTCGGCATCAACTTCGTCACTCCAAGACTCTCGTCCAGAAAGGATCCCATCTCCTCAACCGGAAACCCCAGTTCCATTGCACACCCGCTTTCTTCCCATCTCCAACCCCATCCGTGACCGCTACTTCTGGATCCTACACGGTCTCGCTCCCCACGGTTCGATATACATCGACCACGGTGCTTGGGCTGCTCTCAGCGACAAAGCCGGCCTTCTCCCTGTCGGAATCGTTGATGTGGACGGCCACTTTGCGCAACAAGAAGCCGTTCGCGTTTTCGTTGTCAAACGCCTCACCCCAGCCTCGCACCCTCACTCGCCAAAACACGCCGCCTATAACTCCCAACACCAAGCCCCACAGCAACTACCAAACACCCCGAGCGCAGCTGCCCATGCCGTGCATGCCCCCATTCCTACCCGCCACCCCTTGCCACACTCCTCCTCGTCCTCGCATATACATACCCACGCCCACCCACCGGCATACGAGCAACATAATCCCGCACCCATTGAGATTGGACGTGCAGTAGTAAACTATTCTGCTGCAGAGATTCGAAGGATCAGAGGATTACATAGCACGCAGATCAGCGAGGCGTTGGGATACGCGGACAGTGAGTACGTTGCGTTAAGGGAAAATATTGCATTTTTTGGGGGTGAGAGGAGTAGGCCTAGCACGCCGAGTCTGGTGGCGGCGAAGAGTGAGGGAGTGGAGTTGAACTGACATGTTGGGAAATTCTGGGAATAAGGACGTAAATGATGAGTTCATTTAATGCGGAGTAGACAGATACACTATAATGTCCAATCCTACCGCAGAGTCAATTTTCACGTGTATGTGCTACGGCTATAGATGCAGTTTCATACTTCGTTCATGTTTACTATGCCATATTCGCGAGTACACATCCCGGCCCTCTCTTATAACACTCGATATGACCAGGATTCGGAAACAAGTGATGACTTCCCTTTTAGGCAATTAACGAGAAAGGTGTCGATTACGGCACATGGCATACTTCGCTGCCCTGCACTAGATAGGAGGGTAGGCTCTTTGCACACCCCTTTTGTTATTGTTACTGCTGCTCCATCATTTCTCCTCGCATACAGCTTGGCTTTGTTAAACAGCCCTACCACTACGCTTTAATACAGGGGTAACTATAGTACTAGGTCAAAAGTCTTGTCCGCATACCTGTTTTACACCAAAATCCAGCATTCTCAGCTTATTATCTAACACCCACATATTAAATTTACTTTAATTTAATACTAGTAGTTTATTCTATATATGCAACAACAACTAACAGTATATTTTTTTTCAAAATAAGTATAGGTAACTCTGTGGCAGCAGTATGAAGTTTTAATCTCTTTGATTTTCTAAAATTTCACCCATTTTGTTTAAGAAAACTGTTTGCTCAGCTACAGCTGTAATAAGGATAGACGGGCGCATTAACTTGAGGACAGGATATATAGGGTTGTACGGTGTACACAGCGTACAGGTAATCAAAAAAGGAAAGGGCTGGAGAGGCCTGTACTGGTACAAAGGTGTCAAGATTTACCCCTCTATATCCTTGTACGAAGCTGAGTCTATAAACATACGTTATGCGTGGACGTCACGTGCCCTCGCGTACCCAGGTCACGTGTCCGTGCATTAGTTGTTCAATGTACGATGCTCTGCGCCGCGCCGGGTATCCGTATGTACGCTATTTCTTATAAATTCCTCAGCCTGTCCTTATTCAGACGAGCGCAGAAGCTACTTACTTCTTTATTTCTAAAATCTAAATAAGTAGAAAGCTTTACTAGGTTATTGTTTACCTTTATAGAGGATATATAGTCATTTTAATAAGTGGTTGTTGCATAATACTACTAGGGAGAAGTGTAAAATTTGGTGAGGCTTGGTGAGGGAATCGCTTCATGGACAAAACTTTTGACACGCGACGGTATTTGGGGGCCGTATGTCATGTCGCTTATTCGTTACAACCCTTGGCACATGTTCACAACCGAAGACGAGAATTTTTCGGTTTTCAAGTAAAGGAAAAAACACGGAGTGTGTCTGGCGAGTTGTTGTCCTTCAGGACTACCGGCACAGCACGCGCGATCATGCATGCATTTACTATATTCCTGTCATCCTTCGCATCGCTCTGCGGCGCGGCCATTCTGGCGCGGCCAGTTGTACCCAAACCTCCTTCAGTACCGAAGCCTGTTGTGCCCAAACCCGTGGTACCGATACCACGGCCCTTGGAGCCAATTGTTCCCGGGAGTGGACAGCAACCCGACGTTGTCATCCGAAGCAATATCCAGCACCTAGAAGACCGCTTGAAGAGGGTAGGAGATGGCATTGACTTTGGGGTCGAATTAGTGGATGCGATTCTGGGAGATGAGGCGACTACGATGACGATGAGCGGTAACCCTGGCAGTGCATCAGGTATGTTGTGGCTTCTACCCTAATGTCCCTTATTCTCAAGATTAAAACAAGTAATACTCACCAGTAACACCGACAACAACGTCACTGATAACACCACCGACATCACCGACAAAGCTTCGAGTTTCCCTTCAATCCTGTTCCTCATACGCCAGCATCCTTTCATCTTGCGCCTCTGTTACAACATCCTTCTACAATCTATCCAAGACCGATCAAGCGTCCTGCGCATGTTACACTACTTCTAGTTCTGCTCAGCCATCCTGCACAGTTGTAGTCCAGATGGAAGCGAACAGCTACGACGGCTACGAAGAGGAATGCTACAATATGTTTAAAGAATTCAACTTCTCCAGTATCGCAGATGCGATGAACAATATTGCGACGCTGCCTGGAAAAGGGCTATGTACAGCGATGGGTAGTCAAACGGCGTCTGGCGCGGCGTCGAGGCTGCCACCGGTATTGGCGACGACGACAGAAGGGAGCTGTGCGGTACAGACAGCATCAGCGGGCTTCACTTCTGGAGCTGAGATGTGGAAGGGAAGGGCAGGAGCAGTTTCTATCTTGGTCGTCGGATTCGCGGCAGTATGGGGGTTGCTTGCTTGAGCGATAGCGTCTGTGATTAGTCTCTGAATACCGTGGATGCTGATACCCCTAGAATATAATTTATAGATGAGTGGCCCATTGCCACTCAGATAAAAATGTCGGCGTACTGGCTGTACGTCCCTTAGTCGGTCTCGGCGCCCAGTTAATTTCGGGATAGAACAGACAAAGGCTACGAGAAGCACAGTCGTGAGCGGAGAAATAAACGTACATGAAAACTGTAATGCAAACTCAAGTTGAAGTCGTTTATCATACGCTATCAGTTTATAGGCTTGCAGACCAGGGTATCTTATGTGCAATAAATTCATGCCAGTGTCCATGCGTAGTCATCAATAAGTTTGCTGGATCTCTGGTCGTCTTCCTCCGTCCAGGTGTTGCTGTATAACCGGATGACCCCATCTTCCATTTTTGTACCTTGGAATCCCTAGCTCAATGCTTCTCTGGAGCGGGACTCTTGGAAAGCCTGGGACTCCTTGGTACGAGACCCTCGCCTTGCTGCTTCATCTTGTTCATCGCCGCCCCCACCTTTTCCTGCTTCTTTGAGACATGCCTGTAACGTTTTTCGATTTCTTCTTCGAATCCTTGGGCCAGCTTCCGCTTGTTCTGCCTTATTTCCTTTGTTCGCTGAATAATTTTTTGGAACTCGTCTAGGAACCAGTCCCCGGCATTTTCCCACTCGGCCGTCGAGAGAGAGCAAAAAAAGCTCGATTGTCTTTCAGTGTCCAGGTTCTTCTGCACAAACTCCAAACGCTCGGTGAATTGCTTTTGGAGAACCTCGTCGCCTAACACCTGGGGCTCAGCACGCGGATCCAGGTCGAAACTCTCATTCTTCAGGGCGTCATAGCTCATAGAGAACAACTCTGCGCGGTTATAGTCTTCATCGGGACGAGGGGTGAATTCTCCGGCAGAAATATGTTCGAAAGACTGTTGTAGTGTTGTATGTGGGGTTTGGAAGGGCCCTGCTAACGGGCCATTTGAAGACATAGCTGGCTTCATCGTCTTCATGTTCTCGAATTGGACATGGGGATGACTGGTGGGATTTTTGCGCAATGGTTGCGCACTGTGCTTGGTCTGTATGTGAGGGGCCGGCCTATCATGGGAGTGTAGGGGTACAGCAGATGTGGACCCAATGTTGGCCTGGCTATATGCAGGCGTCTGGCTGAGCGATAGACTACCCGGGTGGGGCTGTAAATTGTATACGATACGTTGATTACGTTTTTGATCGCGAAGTTCTGCTCCATGCTGATAAATTTGAGCCGATGTGTGCCTGACATATCCAGACCCGAGAGCATTTTCTGGTCCGTGTTGCAAAGATTGCTGCGCGATAGGATGCAGGACCTGGTTGGTGACGGCTAAATTCGGTGATGAGACCCTTTGACCATACGCAGGCTCGTCAGAAGGCTCTGGATCAGTATCCCAGTGAGTGGGTTGTCCATCTGTGGTTGATGGATAGGAATCCCCATCAACTGTTTGAAATCCTCGAGAAGCACCAAGTTTCTGAAGAATTTCGACTTTCTTATCAAATGGGTAATGACCGAAACCATTGTTTGCAATGAAGTCGACTTGCTCTTGAGTGAATTCAACTTCCTCAGCTTCGTCGTGGTCATTTCCACCCTCCTCCTCCACATCCTCCTCCTCATCATCTGTACTCTCACCACGATTTTCGATTAGACCGCGATTCTCGTGCTGGAAAGATGCTGCCTGGTTGTTCTTATCCCTGAAAATGGACGCATTCGCAGTAGTGTCAAGACTCTCCGCATCAGTGTCGTACACATCATGCGTTGCGCCGTGGCCATGCACTGATTCATATAGCTGTGGAACCTGACGTGTCGCCGAGCTATTCTGAGTATTGCTGACGCCACGAGACGGTACTCCTGCTTGGGTCTGCGGTCTCAGAGCAGCTTTACGGTCTTCGGCTGTTACCTTGGCGTTTAGAGCTATGGCCTGCCGTGAAGTGTTGCTAGCGGGCTGAGCATTATGCGGACTGGCAACCCGACGTACGAAGCCTTCCATGGTGGTGGACAGTGACCAGCACCGGAGTGTTGTGTGCGAATAAATGAGAGTTAGAATCAACAATGGGAAAGCGCGTCCATGAGTGTGGCGTTAACGCGATTTAGCCGTAGTTACCTCGGCCTGGCGCGATGTCTTATCTCCGTTGAAGCTGGCTCTCCTTCCTCCATGAGCAATGGTGCCACACCCTCAAGAATTGCTATCTCGAGCTACTCGGGCGTACGTGGCTTTCCTTCAAAATGGATGAGTGTTATATCTACAGGCTTCCTAACGAGGCATGCACTTTCGAGCATCGCGTCATGATGTCGCTAAAGTATTGCAGTTGTTCCTCCACCTCTTGACTCCAATCCCAACGCCTGACCTCTTACCGTTGACCACGATATCACGAAGGATATATTCCCTCATTTTGAGAATTCTTCAAAATCGACTCCTTGCAGCATCTGAGCTACGAGACCATACACTGCTCCTCGAATGTTACCATCCCTCCGCAAAGCTCACTGAACCGCCTTACTTTTGCGCATATCATGGAACCGACGGACTGTCACAGTATGATGGATCTGGGCCTCGCGCTTCCTGTGTCGGTCAGTTGGGGGAAATGCACAACATGTATTCGCACTTCAAGCCGCATCGACGCCATCTTGAAACCGGAGGAAGGAGGGTACTCCCTCGGCCTGGCGATATACCAGGAAGTCGTACCTTCCCTGGAACGGTACAGGACACGGGAGATGACGAGACTGTTAAGCAGACTCTCAGTCTAGATACAGGGGAACTGTTTACACAGGTAGTAGCCCAGGTCAACCTGGTGAAGATTGGACCGCGCAATGGTCTCTTCACTTGCTTCGTGGGGGTTGAGGATGACGTGATGCGCGTATGGAGGGAGTGGCTTAGAAACACGGCTGCGAAAGGTCCAGCTCCTAGCCACATTATAACACAGCAGCCAGTCAAGTTGGCCGGCAAAGGCAGGTCAGTCGCGCATGGCGTGGACGAGATAGATATTGATGATGCACGGATCTTATGGGTCAATGAGGCAAAGAACACAGGACTGAAATTCAATGTGAGGGAGAGGAGGCACCGGAGCGATGTGCCGATTCTTATCAGGAACGACGAGGACATTCCCGCAACCTACGAAATTGAATACCTTGGTACATAAATGGATGAGTACGCGCCATCATGCGATCCCGACTAACATGCAAGACAGAATTGCTCATTCGCACCTCGCATCTTCTACTGATGCTTGAGAAATCCATGGTGCAGGAGGATAACACTTCTGGCCAGGCCGTTGTCTTTGGATCATTTGGATAGTAGTATAATAATGAAAACTGGAAAAATTAAGGTAATTGGTTATAGTACCATGCCCACCCAATGCGTAACGTATTAGTGCACGGCTCTCTGGTGCTAGCAGTCAAGATAAAAAATGTGCAAAAAGAAGACGGTCATTGACCCGAGAGTGATTTGAACACCCAACCTTCAGGTTTCTAGATTCATGCGAACTGGAATCTGACGCGCTACCATTGCGCCATCGGGCCTGATTGGTTCGATGAAATAGTTATGTGGTATAGAGTACATATACGTACCTGAAGCGTGCGCAGCAAACATACCTTCCGAAGTATCAACTTGAGAAAACCCCGCTTCCTCCGCTACTCACATATGTACTTTTCGACCCTACCCGGCCCCTGCGGAAAGCTCTATACAATACGTCCGTAACGAAACATAAGTAGATCAATATTTAAGCACACAAAGGCAATAGATAGCACAAAATGATTAAGAATTGGGTTCCCTATTGCGACTATATGACATTTTGCTCGACCCCGCTCCGACTGCGAGAGGCATTGAATCTGGGCACCCATCCCCAACCGCAATCACACCCCTGTTCCGCACTCCACAATATTCCTGCACAAAAAATAAAACAAAAAAAGGATATCTCCGCTCCCGAAATCGAATCAGGGACCTTTCGATGACAATATACATTACAGTCGAACGTGATAAACCAACTACACCAAGCGGAGTATCAATGCAACCAAGAGTTGCGCTTGTGGTTTCTGATGGACAAATGGAAAAATCTAACATAGATATATTAGAAACCCATTTGCAAGTGATGTCGCAAATACCCGATTAGTACTACAACATAGCTAGGTCCACCAACGTGAGGCATAATATTACGTAATGAGAGACGAAGATAGTTTCTGGCGTTAGTCTCAGATATCCTAACACCACCGATGTCAATCTTGATGACTAATATACGTTGTGATTGCAGACGATTTGCTAGCGAATTGGAAAGACAACCGTGCCTACTGCATGCTTATATTGGTTACAAGACTTTACACGGTAATAAAAAACCCCTTAAGACGCTACACTGAACACCATGTAATGTCCTGCTTTTCTCCGGACACCGAAGCTTGTCGCATATCCCGCACCCCACCTCACCCAGCCTCCGAGATACAGCTTGTGAATAGTTTTCTCACCCTGTACATCATCCCAAAACTAGGCGTGAACTTGGAACTCTACTTCTCCCACATGCTGCCGACAGTGTCCAGTATCCATAGCATAATCAGCCACGCAAAGCCGATCAAGGACTTGATGAAGCGAAAGGGCGCGCCTATGATGTTGAATGCCTCTCGCGCCGTATCAAGCACATACCATAGCGCAATGATGGCATATAGGATAAAGCCAATCTTACCGAGCACGTAGGCAAGTTGCTTGAGCTGCGCAAACCCGGTCTCGAATTTGTCTTGTGAGGCTGGTGGTACCACGGGCGCAGTCGCGCGAGCGGGCGATGGGCTGCTGGTAGTGGGATTGCGGGGAAGGGCGGGAGCTGGCGGTGTTGCATGTCTTTCGAAAGGACTGACGTATGCTGATCTTCGTGGTGTATTTGCTGAAGGCTTTGTTTTTGGAGTGGTGTTTGATGTCAGCACAGGCGTAGGCACTGACTTGTCGACGTGTGGAATTGTAGGTCGAACCCATGGCCAACGTGACCTCAAGGTACGCTTTGATGAAGCGTTGTCCGCTGACTCTACTTTCTCCGGCTTCTCCGGCTTCTTAATCTTCTTGGCATTGACTTTTTCCTCCTTTTCCTTCTCCTTCTCCTTCTCCTTTTCCCTTTCCTTCTCCTTTGCTTTCTCCTTCTCCTTTGCATTCTCCATTGCCTTTGCATTCTCCATTGCCTTGACCTTCTCCTGAATTTTCTCTTTACTCTTCTCCTTTTTCAGTTCTGTTTCTTTTTCCTTTTTCTTCCCCTTAATCTCATCCTCCTCTTTGGCCTTGTTCTTCCCCTTGGACTTGACCTTCTCCTTATCACTACCTGAAGGCGCTCCGGCCCCGGCCGTGGTATCGGCATGGACCTTGACTTGATAACCGAAAAGAGAATCTCCCTCTACCGAGTTGTGACGCGTAAAGTTAGGCATCGATTTGTTCGGACTTGTCGAACGGGACATGGGGGGAGATATTGTTGGTGACTGTCGACGGGGGCTTTTTTTGCTCTCTGCTTGGACGCGCTGTGCTTCTGGAATTGAAACTCTTGGCGTAATTCGGATTCGAATTGGTGGTGGTTGAGTCGGAGAGGGTGTTGAGCGCGAGGCGCCGGCTTGCGAATCATTGCTATCATGGGGTGGCGCTTCGGGAGAAACGGGATGGTTACTGGATCCAGGTGGCTTACTTAGAGTGTACACCCTTCTTGGTTCGTCTAGGCGCCTTGATTGCGTCCGGATTGGATTTACTCTTTGCGGATATTGCCATCCAGTCTGTGGTATAGATGGGCTGACAGGAAACGATCCCGCCGGCTGGAGTGGACTCTGAGGCTGCCCATGATTCCTAGCTTGATCTATGTCTCTAGAAGCCATCTTCGATGACGCATAGTCGTAGGATATAATTTTGGACGGAACCCGGACTCCCGTACTATGATTCCTTGCCCGCACCTGATGGGCCTTCTCTTGATACGTTCGAAACGCTTCAGCTTGTGCAACAGGTGAGGGCCTTCTCGGCGCAACTGGACGATCGATGATAGGTATTCGAGTTGTAGGCATATGAACTGCGAACGCATCACTCTCGAACGCTGCATGATCCCCGGTGGCGTCGGTGTAGATAGTGGCATGGCCAGTCTTCCTGCTACTGGGCTCTCGCTGTGGATGTTGCGCACGCACTGGAGTGGGGATCGCGCAGTATTTCGTCGGACTCGCATGCTTGGTGGATAGGTCGATGGGCACTTTAGCAGAGATGGACAAGACTTCTTTCAAGGACTTGGGCGTCGGGGCGAATTCATTGACGGCATATTGTTGTTTCTGAGCTGTGTCTTTCTCTGTGATAGGGTCAATGAGCGCAACTGGCAATGCAACCGGGGTTGGCTTGTTACGGCGGAACAACATTCGATCGATGGTATAGGACGGATAGGCTGAGGTCAAAGAGACAAAAGTTGCGGGATGCAATATGGAATTGTCACGATGCTTCTGTGCCTCTTAAGTTGCCTTAGCATGAGGCCTTAGTTGAACCATCGCACTCAAAAGCTGAGGTGGGAGGGGAATGTGGTGTGGCTGGCTGGACATGTAGAAGATCAGGAATGTAGATATATGACGCTACAACCGAGTGGGAAATGACCAGTCGGAGGCCGACCCTCGGCAGCCCATTGACCAAGGACAAGAAGTCGATAATACCGTCGTCTTCAAGACGGAGCTTTATCGAGGTTGAACCGGTCAAGTGGCGGGTAAAATGTGGGCGATCGAGCGGCTCAGGCGCATATGATCTCGAATCATTCTTGAATCTTGACAGTGGAGGTGAAGCACAGACCAAGCAAGTCAGACGCCTCCGACACTCGACAACCACCGCGCTGCTCCTCGATTACAGCACTCGCCCACGCCCACAATGGCGGCCGCGCAGTCTGAAATGGACGACCCGCTCTACAACCTGCGCCTCGCCATCAAGGCCTCGGCTGCACCCATTCTCACCACCGCGGCCGACCCGACACCCGACGACACCGTGGCCAGCCTCGCGCTGGCCACCCATATCTCGTTCAACGCGGACGGTGGCGCCCACCGCACCTTCAGCCTCACGGCGCCCACGCGGTTCGCTCCCGATAGCCGACCGCTTGACCTGCGCAGCTGTTACTTTGCCTGGCTGAACAAAGAAGCCTCCGTCACCGACTACTTTGCCGCCGTGCAGGGCCTGAATGAGGAGCTGCCGAGCGGCGCAGGCGGCAGTGTGCAGCACCTCACTTTTGCCCAGAAGATTGAGCTCGTGGCCTGGCTAAGCGGGGAGACGGAGAGCAGCGACAGCATTGCGCCCATCGACGCGGGCGCGGCACATGCAGCGGCTGGCACCGCGGCGGCGATTGCAGGCGGCAAGGGCGTGCCGCTCGACCGATCGGCGGGTACGACTGCTGGCGGCAAGACACTAGATGCGCGGCTACTACAAATCTACCACGGCGAGCGCAAGATGGGCGACCACAATAGCGTCCTGCGCGGCACCAAGAACATTGCACGCCTCCCTCCCCGCTGCTTCGACAGTCACAACCTACACATAGGGCCTAGTGACACATGCTAACACGCACCAGGACTTTTCCTCCTACCGGGATATCGCACGCAAGTTCATGCGCCACCGCCCCTCGGATCCCAAGGCCTCCCTCTCCGCTGCGCCTCTCATCTCCAATCTCCCCAAGCGCCCCGCAAAGCGCCTCGAGCCCATCATCCTGCTCTCGCCCTCGGCCTCGTCCCTCCTCCGCACCAGCAACGTCAAGCAGTTCCTCGGCGACGGCGTCTT
>Ga0182210_1000315_pt1 | contig 11522 bp, 6 predicted proteins | sample G5R1MG_19_FD_129670 | JGI IMG/M metagenome (GOLD analysis project Ga0182210, IMG submission 129670) | Switchgrass phyllosphere microbial communities from Michigan, USA - G5R1_MAIN_03OCT2016_LD1 MG | ecosystem: Host-associated > Plants > Phyllosphere > Phylloplane/Leaf | place: USA: Michigan... | reverse complement strand
GCGAGATGCCACCCAGCTGGGTCCCGCCTCCTCCTCGTCGACACTCGCCACCATGCCCCTCTCATCCGCCGTGGAGCGCGAGCGCGCCCGCCTCGACAGGCTGCGCCCGCTGTCGGGCGCCACGGACCTCACTGACGCGACCACGTCGACCATCGAGGCCGATGTACGTTGACGCGCCCCCGCCCACCGTGTGCCCGTCCGTGCCGGTGAAGGTCTGCTAACGGAGCCTGCCCAGTCGGATCCCGGCTCTGACGACATGGCCGACTTTGAGTCGTAAGCTGCCCTGCATCCAACCGCCACCTGCCTGTACGCCGGCTCACCATCGGCAGCGAAACGCAGAGTTTGACGCCCAGCATCTGGGACTACGTGCATCAATATGGCCGGACCTACCATCGCTACATGGCTGGAGGTACCTACCCTCTCCCTCCTTCTCCCCCTCCTGCGCGCAGCCGCCTAACCTCTGCAGCCTACCCGTTCCCCAACGACCAAGTACCGCCCTCTGCCCGGCCCCTCGCCAGCCACTCACTGACCCTGCCTGCACAGCCCGAGCAAGACCGACTGGACATGCAGCACGCAGTCTTCAAAGCCCTCTTCAACCAGCGCAACTACTACGCCCCGCTCAAGCGCCACAAGATGAAGCGCATGCTCGACATTGGCTGTGGCACGGGAAAGTGGTGCCTGGAGATGGGTATGTCTACCACATACGCCTCGTGCCTACACAGCGCTAACGAGCTCTCCCCCCCCTCCTCCAGCCAAAGAGTTCCCCAAGACAAGAGTGCGTACTCCCGGCCCCTTACCCCCGCCCGACCCCCTTGACCTAACATGTCGCCGCAGATTGAAGGCATCGACCTCTCTCCCATACAACCTGACGTGTACGTCCTGTCTCGCAACACCCCCACTCTCACGCCCACTCACCTCCCAGATAGCACGCCTGGAAATGTGGACTTCTTCATCGACGATATCCGCCGCAAAGAGTGGTGGCGCTGCACCCAACCCTACGACTACATCCACACGCGCATCATGCTCGGCATCTTCGAAGACTTCCGCGAAATCATCCAAAAAAGCTTCAATAATCTGGAACCGGGCGGCTGGATGGAGTCACAAGAGATATACACCAAAGTTTACTGCGACGACGGCACCATGCCCCCGGATTTTGAGCTCCTCGAGTGGACCCAGACGCAGGACATGGCGGCCATGCGGCTCGGTATGCCGCTGCGCATTGCGAACAAACTCAAGACGTGGTATGAGCAGGCAGGCTTCATTGACGTGAAACAGGAGGTCTTAAGCATCCCCATCAACAGCTGGCCGCGAGACGCAAGACATAAACTGCTGGGCAAGTTTCAGCACTGGAACATGCTAGCAGGTCTGCATGCGTGGACGGTTGAGTATTTTATCAAGGCGCTGGGGTGGACTGAGTCAGAAGTAGAAGTCTATCTTGCTCATTTGAGAAAGGCGATTGCGGATAAGAGCGTGCATGCCTATTATCGGATGTAAGCCTCCCCAACCCTCTCTTTCCACCTAGGATAGAGACAAAGGAAGATGCTAATTCGTTACCAGGTACGTTGTATGGGGCCGCAAACCCCTCCCTACCGACCCACCTAGTACCGTCCCCAGGCCATCGCATTGGCCCCGAGACCCGAGACTGGACGAAGACGAAGAAAAATACAAGCACGGCAACGGCACCCGTGTATGAAGATGGAGAAGGAGAAAAAGAAGAACAAGGAGAAGAAGAAACACGGCCACATCCACTTGGTGGAGACGCATTCTGGAAGAGACCGGATTTGCCGATGCGGGACACTTTGTTTTCTTCTGGATGACGATATGTTTTCTGCAGCGAATATTATTCTTATTGTTTAGCGGCATGGCACATCAGGAGGGGCGTTTGGATTGGATTCGAAGGCTAGATTTGGAGTAGGCGTCTAAGAAGCTAGTCGCCTATTCTGGCCGTTTTTCATCGCCTTTGCATGTTTGTATGGCGTCGTTGACTTGCCCCATATTTTCTTTTGATAGGAACAAACCAGTTGGAAGGAAAGTGTGTGGGATGATAGTCTAATTGCCGAGGCCCGCGAGGTCGATGGTGTACTGCAGATGCCATTTCTTGGCGACACTCATGTGCTCGGCGGATGCCTAGTGTTTACGCATTTAAAGGCAAGGAGATAGGAGAGATGATGGACAGACGTGATGACAACAGAAAAAGAGTAAGGTGGTAGGTGGAATCCTGTTTAGGCTTGGGCCCCATTGCCCTCTCGATACCGTCTGCCAAATCGGACGTCGACATCAGCGGCCCTTCCTCACCCATCCCTCCAAGTTTTGACGAGTGTCAGCAAGCTTGTCCTCGACCAAACCGACGGTGCCGAGGGTATGCGCCTTGCCCGTCTCGATCCAGTGGCGGATGCTCTCCCGCGTCCGCAGATGGGTATCGGCCAACACGGGGTACTTTTTCTCGTAGCGCCAGGCCAGCTCGCCGACATTGGCGGTGGTGATAGGAAGGACAAGGTGAGCAGCAGTGATGCCGACGGCGAGGGGTACGGACGCGCGAAGCAAAAGGTTGCGGTTGCGGGTGACGATGGAGCCAGCCATGGAGGCGACGAGGACGTAGAGGGCGCCGGGAAGGACCTTCTCGTTTGACTCGGGGGGCGGGGCGAGGGAGCGGACGGTGCTGGTGAAGGAGTGCTCGAGCTTCAGTGTCGTGGTCAGGGCGCTGTCGAGGGCGCCCTCGGCGCGGACAGCCTGCTGGTAGAGGACCAGACGCGCGCGCGCGATGTGTACGGCGAGCCGGTCGGTCGGGGTCGGGCGGTAGACGGTTTCCGGGGTAGGGGACGGCTTGATGGGTTCGGGCAGGGTGGGAGCGGTAGTGTCGAGGGGCAGGTCGTCGTAAATGGGCTTACGGTCCTGCCCGCCTGCTGGCCGCTCTTCGGCGTCGACGGGCCGGGGCGCGAGGGCGGCGGCGGTGACGAGGGCAGCCATGGCGGGGGCAGCGGCGCGCTGACACAGTCGGAAAGCCATGTCGGACGTGCGTGGGAGGCGCAATGGATCGCGATGGATGGCGTGGTGAGGAGCCGCGAACGCCGATAAGTTGTCAACTGCGCGCACAGACACTCGCCTTGCCGTGTCTGTTGTGCGGCGCGCGCCCCCTTCACCGTCCACGCCCGCTATGCTCCAGCGCCTCGCCCGCGCCTCGCCTGCGCCTTGGATCTGCCATCAATGCCGCCAACAAGCATTCCGCCCGCGCCGCTGGAATAGCGCCCTGTCTGTTGCCGCCGCTGCCGCCTCCGCCTCCGCCACAACCACCCCCTGCGGTCCGCCTCCCAGCAATAAGCCCGACGACGATGCCTTGCGCAAGGTCTTTGACAATGCCGGATCTTGGGACTCGTTCCGGAGGTCTGCGAGCCACCAGAATATGTCCGGCATCATCGGCAACAAGTACCTGACGCACCCGGAAGGCTTTGTGGATTTTGCCAACATCACCATCCAGCGTTGCAATGCTGTGGTGCACAAGGTGGCGGCTGCCCAGGCGCCCGAAGAGTTTCGGCACATTGTCAAAGACCTGGACAAGCTCAGTGACCTGTTATGTCGCGTCATTGACTTGGCCGACTTTGTGAGAGGCACCCATCCTGACCGCAAGTTTCAAATCATGGCTGTCAAGGCATACCACACCGTCTTTCAGTACATGAACCAGCTCAACACTACCCCGGTACTCTACGAGAAACTCAAGCAAGCCTCGGAGACGGCTGAAGTGTACGACGCTTGGACTGAAGAGGAACGTATCGTCGCCACGATTCTCATGGAGGACTTTGCACGATTCGGCATTGGGCTCGACACCAAGACGCGGCAGCGACTCGTGGACCTGAGCGGGGAGATTGCAGAAGTAGGCTCTCAGTTTGTCGAGGACATGGCCCCCGAGACGTCGACTCTGCGCTTCAAATCACAAAGGCTGAAAGGACTGGACCCAAACCTTGCCCGATCTTTGACCAAATGGGGTGAAACCCATATCTCGACCATGCACCACGAGGCGCAAAGTGTCCTGCGCTTTGTAGAAGATGCCGACGTACGCAGAGAAACGTACATGGCGGTGCGGACCGCAAGTAAGTCCAGCATCGCGCGATTGGAGAAGATGTTGAAGCTGCGAGCCGAGCTGGCCCAGCTCTCCGGCTACGAATCCTTTGCACACATGACCCTGGAGAACAAGATGGCGCGGACGCCAGACGCCGTCAATACCTTCCTCCACGCACTGTACGAAGACAGCCGACCGGGCGTCCTGGCCGACCTGAACGAACTCGTGGAACTGAAAAGGAGTGACGCCCATCAGGACAACTTCCCCAACCGCGTAAATGCATGGGATAAACTCTACTACACGCAAAAGCTCCTCGCCACCATGCAAGGCCACACCAAACTCCGCACCGCCGACCCCCTCTCGGCCTACTTCTCCGTAGGCACCGTGCTCCAGGGTATATCGCGCCTCTTTGACCGTCTCTACGGTGTACGCTTCGTCCCCAAGGAAACACAGCCGGGCGAGGTTTGGGACGCGGGCGTGCGCCGCCTAGACGTCATGTCCGACACCGAAGGCCACATTGCCGTCCTCTACTGTGACCTCTACTCCCGACCCGGCAAGACGCCCAACCCGGCCCATTTCACCCTCCGCTGCAGCCGCGAGATTCTCCCCTCAGAGCTCGCAGAAATAAGCCAGATGCCTCACGACTTTGCCACCCCGATCGAAGCCGCCACAGACGGTATGCCCGTAGCATACCATGCTGAACGAAACAGCTACTTCCAGCTCCCGACCATCGCTCTTGTTTGCGACTTCAGCGCCTCACCCGCGGGCCGCCCCACCCTCCTCACTCTTCACGACGTCCGCACCCTCTTCCATGAAATGGGCCACGCGCTGCACTCGCTCCTCGGCCGCACCGCCCTCCAAAACGTCTCGGGCACCCGCTGTGCAACCGACATAGCCGAGCTCCCCAGCGTCCTCATGGAACACTTTGCCTTTGACCCACACGTCCTCGCCCTCTACGCCCGCCACTGGCACACGGACGCCCCCGTCCCCTTGCCCGCGCTCCACCACCGCCTCGCCATCGACGACCGCAACGCCGCCGCCGAACTCGAGAGCCAAATTCTCCTCGGTATCCTCGACCAAGTCTACCATTCTCCCGCTATCCCCTCCGCAACCCCAACCCCAACATCTCTTGCTCACACCAAGGCCCCCTTCAACTCGACGCGCATCTACCACGACGTCTACGCGCGCTATGCCTCGATCCCCGAGCCCGCCGGCACCGCATGGCAAGGTTTCTTTGGCCACTTGTTCGGCTACGGCGCTACGTATTACAGCTACTTGTTCGATCGCGTGCTTGCGGCGAGGATTTGGGCGCGTGTCTTTGACCACGGGGCCCGGGGCGCTGGCCTCGATAGGGCCCGGGGCGAGGTGTACAAGGAGGAGGTGTTGCGTTGGGGGGGCGCTAGGGATGGCTGGGAGTGTCTTGCGGGTGTGTTGGGCGACGACAAGTTAAAGCGTGGGGGGGAGCTAGCCATGAAGGAAGTGGGGAAGTGGGGGGTTGGCGGTGAAGGCAAAATAAACCAGTAGGTGTGGTTGTCTTTTCCATGGTTGAAGCAGAAGACGCAAGGCTGTGCATATGGATTTTTGATAGAGAGACTTTTAAGCATGTGCATAGAGCCGAGTACATCAATTAGTCTACTTGGTGCACATCCTTCTTGTCTCCCTCCCCCCTTCTCCTCAAGAACCACTAATCACTCCCCACCCGCCTCGCCCTCTCCAAAATCCCCGCCTTCAACCTCTCCACAACCTCCTTTCCCAGCCATCTCACCCTCCCATCCTGCCTCGCCGCCCCCTCAGCCCACCCAAACACACCCCGCAACTCGCGCAACTCCTCCACCTTGGCGCTCCTCGCCAACCGCCCCAGCACCAATCGACTCTCCACCACCGTCGCCCCGGCATCCAGCCAACTCCTGCTATGCTGATCGACAGGCAGCACAAGCCCGGCATCGCTTGCCGAAACGAGCGACACGAGCGATGGGAGCGAGAAAATCCAGTGAAACAGCGTCTGACTGGTTCGTGATGACTGGGCGTCGTTGAGCGCGACGAGCGTAGCGCTGAACGCTGAGTCGTACGTGTCGTGAGCGGATCTCTTGCGCACGTACAGGGTTTGGTGGCGTTGGAAGCTCTCGAGGTGCAGGGCGTTGTAGACAAAGTCGAGGGTGGTGGGCCAGTAGGTTTGGTCTGCGGTTTCGATGCGTTTGACCAGATCGAGCTCGGGGAGCAGGCATGGCGCGACCAGGTTCTTCACGGGCGCTGTGCTACCTTTGACGTATACGGTGATGGGCATGGAGATGGCGCGACCCGTGTCGATGTCGCGGACGATTAGGCACTGCGGTTCAGCGGCGAGGACCCAGAAGTGGCGGAAGGCTTGAAGATGGGCTCTAGAGTCTTGCACGTCAGAGGGGAAAATGGGGTAGAAGGCACAAATGAGGCTGGCGATGGCTTTGTTGGACCGACTAAACGTTTGCGTGCCACCGGCGATGAAGAGTGTACCAAAGGCCATGTGTGCGGCAAGATGGGATCCGTATGGTGTGTCGGGCCCAATTCTACCATGTAAACCACGCAAGCGGCGGAAGACGTCGAGATCACCGGTACCGGCCATGACAGTGGCCGCAGCGAGAGCAATTAGGTCTTGACAGTTTCGTGCGGTATTGCGTGCTAGATGGGAGTCATAGCGTAGAGCGGCAAGCTTGTTGATGCGTATCAGCTGGTCCAGGTATCTGAGCAAGAAGTTGCGGACGTGAGTATCGCCTGTTCCGGCGTATTTGAGGGATACACTCCAGAGGAGGCCGGCGACTATGTTGAAGAAGGGCATTTGTTCACTGCGGAGTCTGTCGACGTGCTTGAGATCGTAGTACTCGCGGTACTCGCGGGGAAGGTTCTTGATGATCCAGTCGTCGTCAGCTTCAATGCTGTCCCACATGATGATGTGCCTGGCCATAGTGCGGAGTAGGAACATGTCTGGTCGGACGTAGTCGAATTGGGGAAGGGTATCTGGTATGTCAATATTGCGGGCGACAGACGGATCGTGCGTCTTCATGAAGATGAGTGCGACGGCTATGACAGCTCCGGCGGTTGCTTGATCAAGGATATGCACAACATCGATTGGTTTAGGAGAAACGGCAACAGTCATCAGCCGTTCGACGATGCGCATGTCGTGTAATCCTCGAAGGTCCTTGCCTTTACCTAGATTGATGAAACCTAAAGCAAAGCCAGCCGCCAGCCTGTAGGCCTCATCACGGAGAGTGTCCGGCGGCTCTGAAGGATCGGGAACATCAACGTGCTCGATTTCTGACAGCATGACCTCACTCATTCGACGGTGCTGAGTATTGTAATACAGTAACCCGATACCCATTAGGCCCGTGGTCTGCGTATACGGGGATAAATTCAGCTCCGCTGCTCCCGGTGGCAGCATCCTTGTAACATGTACCGATAGCAATCGAGTTACAAGAGTGTCCATGGTGCCCATGAACGATGCAGATAAGCCGAGAAGTAGGCCCACCGAAGTCATGGTGTGCTTCGGCGTCAGGTACTTGAAGGACAACCATTTCGCAATGGTCCTCAGGTGGCCATTCAATCCCAAGCCTAGCAGTAAGCCCGCGTGCTTATTTGTTAGTTCCTGAGGTTTGTTGTACATGATCCAGGATGTGTCGATGCCCTGAGCATCGCGTGAAATACCCAGGCCAGCAGCGACGCCCGCATTGAAGAATGCCCAGAAGTACTTTTCTTCAGAGTAGTTGTGACGTTCAGCGGTAACAACATTCCCCATGGGCTTCATCAAGCAGGAAGTGGAGAAGCCATACAGCGGATACTTCTCAGTCAATAATGGCTTCTTGCTGCCGAATTTGATCATGGAATTCCCAATGGGCAAGGAGAAGGTACGGATCATAACCCATTGCATTAGGCTCTTTTGACCTTCTAGCATAGCGACATCGTCGGCTCTACTATCGGCTCTGTACTCTGCAACCGTTTGTCGAAGAGGCTCCATAAGAGTGTAGGCTTCCATAAATCGCCTGTCTTCACGAAAAATCAGCCGTGTGATGTAGTGGCGATCAACTTCGGCTGCCGACTGTACGGGTTCCGCACGATCTGCACTTTGACATATAGTATGCACATCGCGTGTCATTACGGCTGGATGTAAATGGCTGCCGGTTGGGTTAACATGACTATCGTGCTGCGCAAAGTCCCCGCTCGGGGTGTGCGTGAGATCTAGCTCGTCGCGCTGTATCAGCTTCAGCAGTGAGCTTGACCAAGTTGTTGATGGGTTCGACTGGCATCTTGTGATGGCCTCCATGAGTGGGGCTTTGGCAACTTCTGGCAAGGTAGCCAACATATCGGCGCTGATCTCGCATGTCTTGATGAGTTCAACGATTCTTCGAGGGCTCGAGGCTGGGTCTATGTCGCGGAAGAAGGTGTGTAACGCCACTGTCCGCGGTGTCACTCCCGCTATAATCTCATCAATATTGATTGAAGAATGTGGGGACGCCTTCGATTTGCGAATGAGTGTTGCGAGCGTCGGGAATGGTGCATAGCGCTGGGGACCGACGACAGTACTGAGCCATTGTAAAATCGACGGGGGCGCATCCCAAGGCTGAGGATGTAGCCGTGTCTTTGAGGTAAAATTGGATTCCTCATATGTCCAATCATTGGCTGAGCCACCATCAAGATCAAAGAACCCACCCAGTCGCCAGTCCCATGCTTCCCAGCGTAGCCAGTGTCCTAATTGGGCCAGTAATGGGGCAAGATTGCCTGTTCGTGAAGCTGCAAAATCTGGACACATTGTGTCCAGCTTACGCTCTTCGCGGAATAGATGCAAGCAAACGACAATTTCGGACAGGGACGAGATGCGGAGATCTTGCTTGTCTGGTAAAGAATGAGACAGTTGTCTCCAATGATCGTTTGTGGCTTTTCCAGCAGGAGACTGAACATACTGCCGGGCCATGTCCGCGCACGCAAGTAGCATGTCGTCTTTGGACTTGATCTGGTGTGCGATGCCTGGCGCCTGGGGCTCTAGTGATGAGCGTCTCACCGAAGGACTCATGGCTGAAGACGCTGGATTCGAATGCAACGCCCAGGCCCAAGGCGACGACTGCCAACTCTTTGCGTGCGACCTAGCGTTCTGGCGATGACACATCAGATGCCACGCCGAATCTTCATGTTCGATGATCGCATCTGGCTTGGCTTGGCTGGACGGACGACTTGAGCTTCTTCGGTGGCTACGTTTTGCGCGATGACTGGATTTTCTGGTCTTATCATCTACAAAGGGTACAGCTAGTGAGAGCACAGTAGCAACGAAAGCATACCAGTCGGAAGTGACGCTATCCCAACTCTCCGCTGATAGCGACTTGCGAATGTTCCACCAAACCTCCAAGAGAAAATCGCCCGTGTAGGTTGGGAGCACAGTAGACAGCACCCGGAGCAATTCTGCCACAATCTCATCTTCCGGAGACAGGCGAAGCTGAAGCCGATGCCTGCGATTGTCTCCGTCAATCAATTCAAACTTGCCCTTTGCTCCGAGTGAGACTATGTGTAGCAAGGGCTTGGTGGCTGCAATCGTGCGTTTTGAGCCAGCAGTGACTCTCGCCTGATCGTGCTCCAGGATGGCGTACGGATCGAATAGTTTCATTGGACCCAGACTGATTTTCATGGGTAGGCGACTGCCCCAGCCCGCTGTCAAGGTTAGACAGGGCTCGCGAGGGTCTGTCGAGGTCAGGAGCACCACACGCTCAACATGACCATCATGCAGTTTGGCCAAGTCTCGCGCGCCCTCAAGTCGCCGCATGCCCAAGAACCTAGGCACGCATGCATATCGGGGAGCGACGATACTTGACTTCGAATGCGTTGCGGATGCTGACGGCGATAATCGTTTTCTCGTCACAGCAAGCTCAATCTCTATCGGTTCCTGCAGGGAGGAATGTGCAATGTACAGATATAGCTTCCGCTCGTGGAGCGTAGCCGAGTTGAAGGGTGCATTCAAAGCGACGACCTTGGACTGAGGTCGATTCTGAAACAGCATATTAGCACCACCATACCGGAGCTCAAGCCTGGACTTGCCTTACCTGAGTATCGGAAGGGTCGCTCAGAGCGAAGCGTCCGCTCCGCAAATGTTGTGTGACTGGTATTTCTGCAACAACACTCATGACAAGTTCCTTGTGCAAACCGTCTCCCAGTCTCGAGTCCGACGCAGCATCAGGTGGCGCAAAGAGATCATCGAGCTCGTCGTAGTCTTCTATTGTATCAAACGTATCTTCATCCATGACGTCTTCTAGAGTATCGTCTATAGATGCGGCTCCCAGACTCATCCTCGATGCAACACTACCGGGAGTTGATGCCCGATGGCGAGATTGCGAAAGCCCACCACCCAAGCTCATTCGATCATGGCCCATTGACCTTCGACTCCGCTGGCTGGCGCCAAAGCTCGCAGAGAAGCTACCAGCGAGACTGTTGCGAGATGTAGCCAAGTCCTGAAAGGCTGATTTATCGAAACTAGTTGAAAGCTCTGCTCTTGAAAGGAGTGAGCTCACGCGCCTTGACTCTCGCGGCTGCCGCACAATGTCCGAATCAGGATTCAGCTGCGAAGCGAGCGCATCCTCGACGGCCTGGTCAGAAAGGCGCTCCTTGGACTGTGAAGCTTGCTTGAACGACGGCGGCTGTGTTTTGCTGCGAGGGGCTCCACCGACGCTTTCTCGCAGTCGGTCTGTTCCTCGTGCGGCCGGAGTTGTCGCGCCCGTTCCTGGCACAGTTGCCCCGTGCGAGCTGCGCCTTCGGGTCTTACTAAGGGGAAGAGGGGCGTGTTGTTTTCGCGATATTGCCATAGACTTTGGTTCCAGGTAGGCTGCCGACCAAATGGTAACCACATTCGTCTCGTGGTTGGCAGTGACAACGAGCAGGAGAGGCTTGTCATTGCCACTGCGGTCAAAAACAACTTCGTTCTGGGGTGACAGGTACAGGACCTCTTCGGCCTTGTCGAGGGCCTCGAGGCGTCGGTGGCCGGATCCATGTGTAGTCAGCAGCCCGCCGCGCTCGCCGCCCACGACCACGTTGACGACCAAGCCTAGCTCGGCAAGCGGGTCGGTGAAGGAGTATAGTCGCGGGATGGCGTCTAGGCTCAGGGCGGTGGCGGGGCTGACCATGTCGTCGAGGAAGGCGGCAGGGTCAGACAGGCGGGGCGGGGTCGGGCGCTCGGCACGCAGAGCGGGGCCATGGTGGCGGGCGGGCGGAGAGGTGCTCGGCGCGAATGACGGGGTCGTGGTGAGGAAAGAGTTGGGGGGTGCGGGCGGGAGCGGCGGCGTGGGCGGCGTGGGCGGGCGCAGCGGGGCGAGGCTGCGCTGCACGACGACGCCGCGGGCGGCGGGGAAGGCGCGGTCGACGTGGAAGGGGAGGTTGACGACGTGGGTGGCGCCGGCGAGGAAGAAGACGTGGGCCTGCGAGACCAGGAAGACGACGAGGGCGCGGGCCAGGCGCTCGCGCG
>Ga0182210_1000314_pt1 | contig 11549 bp, 16 predicted proteins | sample G5R1MG_19_FD_129670 | JGI IMG/M metagenome (GOLD analysis project Ga0182210, IMG submission 129670) | Switchgrass phyllosphere microbial communities from Michigan, USA - G5R1_MAIN_03OCT2016_LD1 MG | ecosystem: Host-associated > Plants > Phyllosphere > Phylloplane/Leaf | place: USA: Michigan... | reverse complement strand
GCGGGAGAATAGTATGCGGGAGCCCGTTGCTCTTTTTCTGCAGCAAGACGCTCCCGGTAAAGGATATGGTCTACACCGGTCGATAAAACAGCGTCGTCCGTGTGCCTCGACTCCGCCAATTTCGCTTCTGCATACCGAATCTGCTCCACGATGGCTCTATCCTTGGTCTTCGTGTGCTTCCGAATCGACGGCCAGTACCGCTGCAGGAATCCCGTTACCAAGGGACACGGGCTCTTGACTGTCGACTCAACACCATCCGTCAGTTTGAGCACCGCTTCAAACACAGCCGGTGCAGCCGGCCTGTCAAAATCAACCGCCTCATCGATGTCACCAGGTAGAGCAATACTCTTCGTGTTCCTCAACAGCTCCCCCTGTCTCCTCGTAAGAGTGTCCATATTGTCGTTCCCAAACACCGCTGACCAAATCGCCTCAAGCGCTGCCTCATACACATCTTCCTTAATACTAACCGCATGACCCTGTGCAAGACACATCTTCTGCTTCCAGATGGCAACCAACTCGGTAAAGGTACTGTGAAATTGCGGCGCCGCTACATTGTTCAGAAAGGCCGGGGACATGAGATCAGATACAAGCTTGCGCCGATAGCGCCAGGCGTCGTTGGTAGGGAGAATGGTCTGTGAATGAGGAGCAACGCCCCAGAAAATGTCGGTGATGACATCTGGTTTGTCGAATTCCTTTGTACGGCGCATAAGGATGTCCTGTGTGGTAGTGTTGAGCAGATGCAACGGAGAGCGCACAGTTGGGATATGTTGAGTCGCCGAACGAACGTACCTGTGCTTCGCGAAAGTCGTCAATGATAACCCATTGCTTCTGGAATAAAGATACCCATATTTGCACAATGGGCGAGTTGTGCCGCTTGTGATGGCTGCTAACCCAGTCGCTGATGGCCCTGGAGGTTTTCAGGTGGCGCAGCACGGAGGGCAAATCGCCGAAAATAGATCGTGTGGCTTCATTGTTGAAGGGGATTCCGGGTATGGGCTTGGGGAGGAGCCATGTGTAGAGCCAGTACGTTGCGGCAAAGAAGATGACTAGGGATATCAGAGTTGTAGGAGGGAGAATAGAGTTCGACACGATAGGGGAGACCATGGTGGTGGAATTTGACAGTAGTGGATGTGGAAGAGAAAAGCCTGCCATGGGATACAGAGTCGTTGGCAAGTATTTATAATTATTCTCTCACGCTGGGCAGTGAACGACTGCCAGATGGCTTTCCCTAGCATATTCCCCGACCAATCCACACGCTTGCGGCATTTCGGATGTCCTAGGGTAGCATTCTCCACTTACCGAGCAATCCGGATGTCTACCAGTTCGCTATGGAGTAGAAGCCGATGGCGTATATTGTTAGCTTCGGTATATATGAGGCTGTGCTTTGGCATCTGCCAGTGTCAGTTTGGCAGACTATCATCCCACGCTTGCGTACGTCGGTACCGGCTCTCGCCACGCAGATCTAGGCTGAGCTAGATCACCTCAAGGGCAATCGATAGCTACGGCTGACTATAGTATACCGTGTTTACGAGACAATTGTAAGCGTCCGATTCCATGTACATGCTTTTAGCTTTTGATATGGCTGTAGCAGTTGCTAATACTCCTGTGGGGGCTTTGCGATGGAGATTCAACGACCCGGCAATAATTTCCGAAATGTCACGCGTCGTTACATAGTGACGGCGTATGTAGTATGTCCTTTGATTGTCAAGAGTTGGTATTTTTATATATCCATACTGCATTCAGCATCGGCTGGCTCCCTAGGATCTACCACAAGTTTAGTTGCGGACCATAGATTTTTAGCTTATCCATGGGACTGGACGGGGCTCCGTGCTCGAACACTCACCCTCAGTCAACTTCGTTGAAAGCGGGGCCTTGAAAACCCGATAACTGCCAGCGCGACTAGGCTCTGCTCTAATCCTAGGAAGGATAGAATATCGCCTATTACCAAGAGTCTAATCCCAGAGCAGTTGTGCAATGTAAAACCGGAAGCAGAACGCCGACTTTTTTGTTCCAGGCTCGGGTTACCAACATTTCGTTGTAACGGTTCATCTGGAGCGTCGCATAACAAGCGCATTGTTGACTGCGTTTACGATTTGTTCAAAGCGGCCCAGCAAGCATACAAGAATATGATCAAGTCCACCGATTGGCACAGCTATAATGGGTATGGTAAAGACTGTATCGAGTCTTGCTGAGTGGTTAGTTTTGGTGGCACATTGAAGGATCTTTCGGTGGGAAGGGGGGAATAGAGGCAAATACCGACGTTTCATTCATCCAATATTGTACCTATCCATCTCTTCATCAATCCAGCTTTCATCAATCTTTCTCCTTCGCCGCCTCCACTTCTCCCGATCTGCTTCCACCCGCGTCTCCCATCCATCATCTGTCAAGGCCGGCTCTGGGCGAGTATAGTCTGCGCTAACCTGTTGGGGATCCACAAAGTCCGGTACGTCAAAGTTATGATTCAAAGATCGCACTACGTCGAGGCTTCCGCTTCCATTAAATCGGCGTGTCCGGGCAGAATTCGTTTTCTCGAGTGCGAGTACGGTGGATGTTCCCCTGCGCTCTTGGCTACTTTGCTGTGTCCGGCTTTCGTCTGAATCTGTCCTCTCGCGCACAACTTGTACGAGTTTGCCTAGAACTGCAAATTCCAGTTTAAGCTTGACCGAGTATACGACACCCTTCAGCGTAGTTTCGACCAGATACAGGTTCGCGAACGCAACCCCTAACAGAGCTAGGTCCATGATAATGATGATAACGTTTATAGCAAGGAGCTGATACATGGTCTTTCGTACAGTCGCGTTCCTGAGGTTGCCATTCTCAAATCTGTCATCGAAACTCCGCACATCTTCCCGTACAGACTCTGACAGTGTGAGCAACCGCACAGTTTCCTTGATGTAAATGATGGACAGTACTACTTCTTGCAGGAAGAAGCCAACCATTTGTATCTTCTCCATGATTGAGTAGCCGTTAACGAATCGTTTCAGCGTGGAAGGACGGAGAGAAGCCGAGTTCGAACCAAAGGTGAGGACAGTGGTGATAGAGTGCAGTATGCATGCGTTCACAACAATCATACATAATGTGCCCCGTAGGACGCGGCGCGAACTTGTTAGCAGATGCAATCGTGACCACAGGACAATTGATTGCCCTACTTTCTGTCAGCATTCTGGTCTTTCGGTTCCTCGACGATGATATCACCTGTAATCATAAGGTACCACCCAATCGTCAGAAAAAACACAGCAACATAGCCCTCCTTACGTTCCGGGTTCAGCAACTGAAAAAATTTGATTAAGAAGCCAAGAGAATATGGCATAATCCCAAAGGCGCTGATGACGAGGGACCAAAAGTATAAGCCGCAGTATCGCTGGAAAGTAAAGAAGACGATTACGATGAGTTCGATTGCATTGTAGAGCGAAAGGCCCAGCAAGAATGCAATGATAATCTTCAATGGAAGAGAATTACCCGTATATCCTACAAGGTGCGTGTTATTTGAAATTCCGGCGATAAAAAAAGGGCAAAAGGTCGCCCATACCTCCAGTGATTCCCGCGCCCGCCGAACCAAGAGCTCCCTGAGGGGGCGTGGGTGCCGGAATGTAAGCCGATGCTGTCGCGCTCAGAAGAGAGCTCGTCATGATAAACTTGGCCCAACGGGTTCACCCAATCACAGGCGCATCGTTATCTTCAATTTTGCCAGCGTGAATCAACCAGCGCCAGTAAGTACTAGCAACGGCTCTGCATGGTGGCACCGGCGGCTTGGTGGAAGCGAGGAAAGACGAAGCTGGCGCACGTGTAGTGGACTAGAAAGGAGCCATGAGCCAACGTCGGCATATCTATCGACGGTACGGTACGTGCGCTCAGAGCCTGCTTGCAGTCAAGTACACTGGAAAAGCATGCCGGCAACCGCGTGCAAAAAATGACGTTGGGTAGCTCTCTATTTGCTAACGGCTTTGGGGGGCCAAAATCTGGGGTAGAATTAGATCGGCCCTACAAGTTCCGTTCTAGGGGATTGATCGGCGACAACGGGCCAAGGACAAGATTTTGCAGCCAACTGTATTTGCCGTTACATGTCGCTCCACTACTGCATATAATATGGGCTATCGACACCAGAACAGCGATCATTGGACCCGGGGAATGAACACCGAACCGTCAACGCCATACTCACGATCAAGGCTGCATCGTCTTTGGTCCCGCATTTCTTGATCTCACTTGTCGAGGCTTATCCATAGAGCATCTAGGATTCCATGTACTTCCCATGTATGTATATAGGAGAGCACAAAGTTTTTGGATTGTCAGCGACGTACGTACGTAGGCACTCAGCCCTTCCCATATGTTGATTGACAGGATTGACTCTCCCTATCTGCATCGAAAACCACGATCAACCTCAGCAAACCAGTCCGCAAGTACTAGGACGTGGGGTTGGGTGAACACGTACGAAGGGAGACACGTGCAAATAAGAATCGGGCCGATTAACAATACTTTACATAGGTACTTAGTACAAGCTACATCCAGGGGCGCCCAGACAGATCAAACGTGGCCCAGAGTTTGGAACTGGCGGTAGTACTCTAGCTTTAATGAGACAATTGACTGGAGTACAGGGCCGAAAAACAGTGAAGAATTACATGTGTATCCAGTTCTCCGGATTCTACACAGTAGGCTTCTCCCTACTCACTTCTCCCAACTCCTCCACCTTGCCCTCATATTTCGCCTGCTCCTCCTCAACCTCTTCCGGGAAATCCCCCTCCTCCACTCCAAATACGCCCACCTCGCTCCTTCCCATGCCTCCACCCGTCTTCTCTGTCTCTTCACTTTCCCTTAGCCAAAACCCCCCTTCTCGTTCCATCCTCTCCTCATCCCACTCGAAAATTCTCCAGTCCGCATTGAAAAACATACGGTTCGCCACCGCCGTCCGTAAGAACCCGGAATGCGAGACGACAGCGATTACCTTCTCTGGGCGCGAGTAGAGCTCCTTCAGCGCTGACTGGCCGCGCGCAAGGATGGCACGGCGGGTAAAGGCGTAGGGGTTGACGGCGAGGTTTGACGTTTTGTCAGGGAAAGAGGGGTCGACAGAGGAGAAGTCGTATTGGGGAAATTCCGAGGAGATGATTTCGAGGGGAGAGCCGGTATCACAGGGCTTATCGGCGTTCTCTTGCCATAGGGCTGAGGGAATGACTGGAGTTGTTAGATGGTTTGCTTTACAGGATTTCGTCGTTGTTAGGTTGAAGCAACGTCTTTCCTTCGTGACTCTTCGCATCTTCTGTGCCAACCGTTGAGCGAAAATGTACATACCTGGGACTCCCTTCTTGATAAGCCAATCCAACCCAATAGTAGCCGTCTGCAGCGTTCTTCTCTGCGCGCTCACAACGATGCACTCAACCTGATTTCCAATGTCACTGTTCTTGAGACTCTCTTGCAGTTCAGAGCATTGCTGCTTGCCAAGTGCAGTCAACGGTGCATCGCGAATCGACCAGTTACTGGAGACATTGTGCTCTGCCTGAGCATGGCGAATCAGGAGCAGGGTTGGGGCCATGTCCTCGGCGGCGATTTTCTATCCCCGACGATGCTGTGAGCGTGTTGGAGTGCAGGTACAGAGTCATCAATGTACCGGAGGACGTTGTGTATTGGACGCTGAGGCAGGGAGTTTGATGTTCGCGAACTATCCCTAGTGGGGCACAATAGTAGGCAGCTGTCTCTCCACTGTTACTTCATGCAGGAGAATGGGAAGAAATGGGCATGATGGGGCAGTGCTTCGACGCTCCTATGCAAGGAAATTGGCTTTGCCAAACATCTTCAAATGTTTGTCATGTACTTCAGTAGACATTCGTTATCATGTAGGTACGGCTATGCTGCGTCAATGCTATGGTAGTGCATGGATGCAATCTTCTATGACTCCATTTTGTCGTCTTCGTCGTCGTCGTCATCCCCCTCAAGTGACTTCTTCGCTAGCTTTTCAGCCTCCTCCAGGAGGTGCCTAGGCACCTCCTCATGCCTGCCCTTTGTAGGTCCTGCGAGGTTGCTAATCCACGTCATCTCCAGCTCAAACTCTTTGTCCTTGTTGTCGTCGTGCGCGACGTAAATGATGCGCGCTGCCTCTTTGACACCCTCCTCGAGCGAAAGCTCACCGTCGGCGAGGTTCAACTTCTCAAGCTCTGACTTTGCGATTTGCCTGCCCTTGCCCGTTGCTGCGCCGTAGTAACCCTGATTTAATTAGCACACCCTATTCGTAGCTAGAGCTCTCGAGCCTTACCCAGTATAGACCACTTGGCTCAATCATGTAGAGTGATGGGCCGCCGTGCTTTGCGCCCTCTGTCTTGCCCCCCGAGCCAACCTTTGGCCCTGAGCCAACCTGAGCATCCACAGGAAGCTCCGCCTCTGAGTCCCATCCTGCAATAATGGCTGTGATACCGAAGGGCCGGACACTGGAGTAGAGGGTGTATGCCTGGACATAGCTTCCCATGCGATCGGCAAGCGAGGATACGGGGATGGGCGCTTTGAACGTCTGCCGCCATTGGGCTGCCTCGTCGCGGGCTCTTGAAACGAAGTGGCGGCCATCGGGGAGAAGACCTGAGGAGACCTGTTTCCACCGTCAGACTACTCTGTGCCATTCCTGAGATGATGTCCACGTACGATGCCCATATTCCTGTCTACCGTTGCTATCCTTTTGTTTGCGCCAGCCTTCAACAACTTGCTGCTGACGAGCTTCTCGAGAGCAAGAACGACGCCATCCTTGCACTTGATGCCAACTGCCGTACCACCGTTCTCGACTGCCTTGACTGCATATTCGACCTGCTTAGATAAGCTGCCTGGCCGCGGTGGATTGACGCTCCATGGTGTACCTGAAAGTTGCGGCCATCGGGCGAGAAGACAGAGTTGGACAGGTCATAGCCTGTGCCTATTGAAGTCTACGCGGAGGGTTGGCTGGATTTTACCACAAACATTGCCGCCGAGGGGGCTCACCATGATGTCCGAAAGGCAGGCGTTGATGGCAGGTTATCGAATCCCGTGTCGAGCAGCCGAGGAGAGGCGGTGCGGGCTGTGGCCTGGTATAGACGGGCCGCAGGCAGTGGTAAGCTGCGCGGCGAGCTCCCATGACTAGCGCCGCCGCCAAGCCCCCCGTTGGACACTTCCGCCCCGAGACACCCACCGCTATCCTCTCCAACAGCTTCGCCCTGCACAACGCCGCCATAGCGAGCCACGAGTTGCACGGCGCCATACGGCTTCTTGGGCAGGACAGCCGGCATCGCTGTCGCGGGCGAGTGCATTGGCCGCCGGTTGCGTGCGATCCCCCACATGGTGTCTCCGCTGGGCTCCAATTCGTGAGCCACTACGCGCGAAAGTGCATCCGCGCATACACACTTGATGAGTTGTCGTCCAGGACCCATTCCAGTCGACAAGCAGCCGAATCGTTTCATTGGCTGTCAGACGGCTGGTCGAAGGCCGTGGGTTTCAGGCGTCGTCACTAACTGGATTGTGGGCGTCGAAAAGGAGCAGCAGAATCATCCCCATCCCGCCTTCACGCATGACCGACCCAACAAGGCGCTACACTTGTCAGTACATACATAAGGGAACTACCGCCGTGTCGCCTGCCTGTCACCTCTTCCCCCTTCCTCTTGCTTGCTGCCTCGGTCACCTGCCGCCAACACACATTTCCTTGTCCCAGCTCACATAGAACCGCTCTTGTTGTAGGCGTCAGTTATCACGGCCACTGCCCACTGGTCAGCGCCCAACGCACGTGCCAAAATCGGGACTCGATATCAACACAAACGCCAGGCTTGAGGCTACAGTTTCTGAGTCAGGGCGCTGAGTCGAGGTATTCATTCCTTGGAACTGCTCACACCCGATATATCCATGCAGCCTATGCTCGTCCATTATTGCGACTGCACCTACAACACCGTTATTCCATACAGCCCCTCCGTCTTTTCGCAGAACATCGCTTGCTCACACGTATGCTTCAAGCTTGCCAGCGTCCTGAATGTAGAGTACTGACGAATACGTCATAGTGTGGTGCCATATCAACTGGCATTAACGTTCGGGCCAAGGCCAAGGAAGACGAAGCTATGCAACAGGATGAGCTCACACAGTTGTTCTCGGCCCACATGAACCTCTCGCAGGCCACACCTCAGCAAGTACAGCAACAGCAAGCCCCGAAGCCAATCATATATGCCTCCCAACACTATACCCACACGCATCATGTTGCACCTGCTCGTAGTATTTCCGAACCATCCTTCAAGACGCACATCGACCGCTCAGATCTAGCCGCTTTACTCGTGCGCAACAGCATCGATCCATCCTCCCTGTTTCCATCCCAGATAGAGCTTTTTTCCAATGCAGATGATGACCAGCGCCTCCGCTTGTTGGAGCTTTGGCGCATATCACCACCAACCGGTCGCCCAGGCCACCCCGATGGTACAGACGACAACATTTCGCGGCAGCTTTACGACTGGCCGCCGACCAGCCTCGCACAGGAAGAAGCGATGGCGAAACTCCGATACGAGAGGTCACAGGCCGAAGCGAAACAACAGGAAGACATCCAGCAACATGAATTGCAGCTGGAGCAGAGCATGACGGCCGCAGATACGTCGCAGGTCCAGAGCGCGGAACCATATATGACGTCGGGATATGAAATGATAGCAAGGCGTGACTACGAGGAGTCGGCACGCAAAGAGAAGATTCTGAAGCAGACACAATATAGCCAGGCTACGGATCCAGTGTACTATCATGCGGGAAACCATGGCGGTGGTCTATGGGAGAAGAATGTGGGAAGTGTGATGGACATGGCAAATAACTATGGAGCGTTTGCGTACGCGAGGGAGAACAACTTTCAGTCCGTGTACGCAGACGAAGAAATGGTCATGTAAAGTTCGGTCGAGCTGTAGCTGTGTGCGTAGCACAAGAAAGCATTTGTTGGTGTTGGAGGCGACATCCGTTTCTTATCGTATACCCCAGCGGGATCGGTCTAGGCGAAGGACTAGGTTTTGGGGAGGATCATGAGGCGGACATGTACAGCAGATTTTGACGAGTAGGATACCCGAGCTTCGCTACTTTGTCACAAATTGCAATCCTTGTTCAATTGAACGATGCTAAGAATTTTGTGTACACGTCGTCTTGTTAGATATGATACAAATCGCAAATGCTGTCTGTCAGCCATAACTCCAGTTGCAGTCGCCTTCTACCCACGCTGTTCTTCATTCCCTAATGTACGAGGCACCGTTTGCAAAGCCCTCACCCAAGGCTAAGCCTTGGCGATTCCAAGAAGATTATTTCGACTTTCCGCTCGGCCATTGCTTCCAGCCCCGACCATGCCCCTTCTGCTTCCACTCCTGGATCAAAGCCGGCATATTCAGCATGGCCTGTCTCCGCATCTCCAAGCGTCCTTTGAGCGTCCTCTCCCAAATCTTTCCTTTGACCTTTTGTCCCTCGCCCGTACCCTTGACCTGCAGTCCTTTCTCCACCCTGCGCCGTTCCTTCTCCCCCGGCTTCTTGATTGTCCAGGGCAGCAGGTCCACGACACCGTATTTGCTGGCGAGCTTGACGAGGTCGGCTTGTTTGCGTAGGCCATAAACGGGGGAGCGCCAGCGGCCGGTGGCAAAGTTCTTCGAGGGTAGGAACGGGTTGGGGTAAGGAAGGTCGTGGGCTTCCGGGGGAATGTTGGACTGCTTTGGTGCGGTGGATGGTATGGGTATATCTGCAGACGCGGCTGAGACTTCTGCTGCTGGAGCGTTGGGATCGCTAGGCGGTGTGGTGGAGATAATGGGGGTTGCTGGTGATGTCGCTGCGGATGTGGTGGAGAGCTGCGAAGAGAGATTGGGAAAGAGGGCCGGTGGCGGGTAGCGTTGAAAGAAGCGGATGAGTCGCGGGGGCAAGGTTTTTGCCAATTCGACGGTTTGATTTCCGCTCATTTTGGCGGAGTAGGTGTGTGTGGGTGCTCCAGCCCATGGGCCCCAGTCTGACTTTGGCATCCGTTGCCAAGAATTTACCCACGGCAGAGTGGGTCTAACCAGCATGGACGCGATTGGAGCTCGCCCGCCGCCGCGTACCTGAGCTGCCTGCCAGTTCCATGGGAAAGGCATCACCGTCCTGCTGCTTCCCAACACCACATTTCTGTACATACTGCCTGATCCGGAGGATACAGCCTTTGATCCATACAGTAGCTTGCGTAGAGATCGAGAACATCTTCACACACCCACAGCCATGGTGAGCTTCCCCGCCCTCCATCTGTCCGTCCACGAGTGCACAGCTAACCACCATAGTCGTCTCCGTTCTCAATAAGCGCGCCTCCCCAACTTTCGCACATCACGAAGCTCTTCTAACAATGCCGTAGATGGCGGCGCCTGCGTAGCCATGGTCGGCAAAGACTGTGTTGCCATAGCCTGTGATCTCCGTCTGGGCATGCAGGCCCTCACCGTCTCCAACAACTTTCCCAAGGTCTTCCAGTACGGCGATGTCTTCCTCGGCCTGACGGGCCTCGCTACCGACGTAGCCACGGTGTCCGACCTCTTCCGCTACAAAGTCAACATGTACCGCCTGCGCGAGGAGCGTAACATCAGCCCGCAGACCATGGCGAATCTCGTCTCCTCATCGCTATATGAGAAGCGCTTTGGCCCGTACTTCATCAGCCCGGTAATTGCAGGGATCAACCAGACGAGTGGGAAGCCGTTCATCTGCGGATTCGACAGCATTGGGTGCATTGACTTTGCCAAGGACTTTATTGTCAGTGGTACGGCAAGCGACCAGCTGTTTGGTACTTGCGAGGGGCTTTGGGAGCCGGATCTGGTATGCTTTGCCGACTTGGAAACAAGCCGAGATACGGCTCTGGTGCTAATCACTCGATAGGGCCCAGAGGAACTCTTCGAGACCATCTCCCAAGCGCTGCTCAACGCCGTCGACCGAGACGCACTGTCAGGTTGGGGCGCACACGTCTACATTATTGAGAAGGACAAGGTGACCAAGCGGTTACTCAAGGGAAGGCAGGATTGAGGTGGGGTACCATCTGTGGCGGCGCATAACGAAACACGATTACGATGGAGCAGTAAGGCCAGACGTGGGGTATGCTTGAACGCTCCGGCACGATGAAATGACCAAGGTACTGCGTATGCAATGGCTAGAAGAGCTGCACATTACGAAACCAGGCTCGGGAGGCGCATAGTAGTGAATGTGCTAATCCAAGTATGCACTTCTGACCTTAACTGGGACCGTACCTTCGTCGTGCCGTGACGTGATAGTTAGATAATGGCATACTTAAGTCAAGGTTGCGCAGTAGCTCCCAACGCCATGAAATGTACTTGAGCTATGGTTGTTCCACGCAGGCTCCAACTTGGGAGTCTGTCAATCTATGAGGGTCAGTGCCAGCACGCAGTACGTCGATGTGATGGATCGTGGACTCACGTGAGTAGGTGTTGCCTTGGCGTTGGTAGCAAGCTAACTTTCGTCGCGCGCATGGAGTGGAGCATCTCGACACTAAGCCCCGAAACTCAATTATTCAAACTCGTCTGTAGAGTTGATCCATACGCACATAACCTTGCATTGTTCTCGTGTCGTCATGGCCATACCTCCGC